>JACLAB010001771.1_pt1 | contig 35268 bp, 57 predicted proteins | sample 8027921 | NCBI WGS metagenome assembly JACLAB01 (sample SAMN15725117, study PRJNA655200) | protist metagenome | isolation source: fluorescence activated cell sorting (FACS) single amplified genomes of... | place: USA: West Boothbay Harbor, Gulf of Maine | collected 2000-07-19 | reverse complement strand
CTCAGTAGGAGGGTATTCGAGGTTAAAGTGTTGATTTAGAAGGGATTAGGCGTAACTAGGTCAAGCAAGCCAGAGGTAGTATTAGGTTCTGAAGAGCAAAAGAACCCCAGTAAAGACCTTTTAAAAAAAGAATCTAAACTTGGTTCCTTTTACCCTTAGTCGCATTTAGGACTTTGAGCAATCTACCATTAACGCTTTAAGTAGATTCGACTGCCTTGCACTAGCGTGTGCTCCACCTCCTGTTCAGTCTTTAGAACTCAGGTGCGCCATGAGGTTTCTTTTTGCGCTTTAAGTCTTGAGCGGTGAGGGAGGCTTTCGCCGGACATATCCTTCAAGACCGAGATCAAATGATCGGACTCAAGTATACATTACCGATTCGTCATGTTGTAGTGAAAATCGTTACTTTATTAACTTTTTTTCACATTTATTTTACAGCACCCATTCTAGCCCCTATACTGGCGTTGTCGGCTCCTCCCTCTCTCAGGCCGACCGCCTCCCTTTAGCGTTTCGTTATCGGGGGGCATCTTAAAATAACGGCGAGCTGCTCGCATACGCTCGCAGATAAGGATTTATGGCAACATTACAAAAGCTCCTTGATAAGCATGGACTCTCTGGTGTCAATAAACCCAAGAGAACTCCTAGCCACCCGACCAAGAGTCACGTTGTCCTTGCGAAGGAAGGTACTCTTACAAAACTTATCCGTTTTGGCGAACAGGGCGCTAGTACAGCGGGGAAACCTAAAGAGGGTGAGTCAGCCAAAATGAAAGCGAAGCGTAAGTCTTTTAAAGCGCGTCATCGTAAGAACATTAATAAAGGTAAGATGTCTGCGGCTTACTGGGCCGACAAGGTTAAGTGGTAATGCTACAAGCTTTAATTGGCCCCATATCATCCCTTCTTGAGAAGGCTATCCCTGACGCTGACTTGCGTAGGCAGTTGTCTCACGACATCTCTACGATGGCGGAAAAGAACGCGCACGAGCAAATTAAAGCGCAACTTGAAATTAACAAAGCTGAGGCTGGTCATAAAAGCCTCTTCGTAAGCGGATGGCGACCTGCTGTCGGCTGGACTTGCTGCCTGGGTATGGCGGCTAACTTCTTACTAATCCCAATGGCTAACTTTGCCCTAGCGTTGGGACAATCGGATATATCTATCCCACTGATTGATTTAGAAACAATGCTGCCAGTTCTTTTAGGAATGTTAGGTCTTGGCGGTATGCGTAGCTTTGAGAAATCAAAGGGAGTAGAGAGGAACTAAAATGGACTTACAATTTAACCCAGAGATCTCAATGGCAAACATATTAACTGTTAGTGTAACATTCGCAGTAGCTTTAATGGCTTGGTCTAGCGTAAGCGGACAAGTAGAGTCAAACAAATCATCCATTGATCAGGCTAAAATTGTAAGCCAAGAAATGAACGATACAATCCATGCTCTAAGCATTGATGTTGCGTTATTAAAGCAGGACGCTGAGAACGCAGCTCAATCAAGAGAAGAAATAAAGGCTAACCAAGCCGAAATACTTAAAATTTTAAGGAAAATATAATGTCAACACAATACATTGCATCAGGTACAACGGCAGTCACAGGAGCCGAGTTTACTCTAACTGCTGGATCATCTCGCCTTTTTTACTGCGGGCCACCTTTAGGTTCAAACGAATCTCTACTTCTTGAGATTAAAAATACTGACGGTTCATTTACTGGTGTAGGCACTTTAGCTGATGCTGGTGAACAAACTGGCACAGTAACCGCAACTGGTGAGGGGTCAAGCACGTTTAGAGTTAGTCGATCAGTAGTCAGCCCTGCGAAAACAGTATACTTTGATTAAGGGGTAGTTATGACACAACCAACGATTATTACTGCTCAATCGACAGCTTATGCTGCTGACAGCGATGCTGGTAGCACTTCGAGAACCTACTCTGATGTAGCTATACCCGCTAATGCAAACACTGTAATTATGTTTGTTGTAATGGATATAGATGAAAGTGGTAGAACGTGGAACACGCTCACTTATGGTAATGCAGCAGCCGTTAAAAGTCTCCAAATTAGTGTGTCTGGTGGTGAACCAAGAGCAACTGAGGCAGCTATATTTGACGTTTCTGGCGCAGGTGCTTTAACTGCTGATTTAGTTGCAACTATCAACGGTGCTAATACTGGTGCTAATACTAGGCTTGGCGTTGTTTGCTCAACAGGATTCGTTGAGAGCTTCTTCACTTCTAATGACAAGTCGGCACAATCGTGTGAATCTATTGCATTCTCACCCAACTATGAAAATAATTTATTGGTGTTATGTACTACGTCTGATGACCACGATGGTGGTTTCAGCTATACAACTGGTACTTCTATATTCACAAGTTCTGCTGGTGGTTCAAATGTAGGTGTAGCTGCTGCTAGTCAGGCTACAAATGCAGCTAATGGCAGTAAAACTATAGCTTATACAGCACCATCTGTTGAATCGGCAGATTTAGGCATCTTGCTATCAGAACAAAGAAATCCTTTTGCTACTAACTTTGGCCCTGTAATTAGACCAATCATATCGCATGACGTAATATCTTAATGATTAAACGACAAAAGAAAAGAAAGCTAACCAAGCAGCAGGAGAAGTTTGTTGATCTAATGGCTCGTGGTTATCACGAAGGCCGAGATCCTACAAAGATGACTGTAATGGATGCGTTCCGTCTAGCAGGTTATGCGCCTGATAACGGTAACGCTTACCGCTTGTACAAAGATCTAAAAGAGTTAATCAAAGAGAAAAGAGATGACCTGGTTGAAGAAAATCAGGTTGCTTCTCTTGCGACTAAGATTATAGAAGATATTATGGTTGATCCAGATAATCGACCAGAGATCCGCTTAAAAGCGGCTCAAGATATTCTGCACAGAACAGGCCATGATAAGCCTAAAGAACTAAATGTTAAACAAACCGTATCAGACCTTTCTGATGCAGAACTCGATGAACAACTATCAGAGCTGATTGAATCATCCCAAAATGTCCAAAAACTTAAAGAAGGCTGAAAAAGAGAAGTTATTACTCTTAGTTCAGGAGAGAGAGCAAAGGCGTTTATTTAACCAGATAAATGCTTGGGAGCCTTATGGGTGGCAAGAGCTGTTAGCTAATGCTACTTTAGAGGCCAATCAGTGTTTGGCAATGGCGGGTAACAGGGTAGGCAAGACTTACACTGGAGCTAGGATTACCGCTTGTCACCTAACAGGGAAATATCCCGATTGGTGGACGGGTCATAGATTTAAGAAGCCTATTACTGCATGGGCTGCTGGTGCTAGTACAGTTACCACAAGAGACATACTACAGCGTGAGCTATTAGGCGATCCTGTAAACATTGACTTGCGTGGATCTGGAGCTATACCCAGAGACTGTATTGTAGATGTGGTTCGCAAGCCACAGATACCAAATGCAGTTGAAAGTATTATAGTTAAGTTTCACGATGAGAAAGGTAATCACATCGGTGAATCTGTAGTCTCGTTTAAGTCATACGAGATGGGTGAAGAGAAGTTCATGGGTTCTTCTCTTGACTGGGTTTGGCTAGATGAGCAGCCAGCACAGAACATATATACACAGTGTTTGACACGAACGCTGGATAAAAAGGGTTTCGTTATGATGACGTTTACCCCAGAGAGTGGAATGACTCCAGTTATCCAGCAGTTTTTAAAAGAAAGAAAGAAAGGTCAGTTTCTTATCCAGGCAGGCTGGGATGAAGCACCTCACTTAGATGAGGATGCAAAAGAGCAGATATTAGCTCAGTACCTTCCTAACGAACGAGAGATGAGAACAAAAGGACAACCAGTATTCGGTAGAGGCATGGTGTTCCCATACTCATTAGAAAGATTGGTTGTAGAAGACTTTGAGATACCCTCTCACTGGTTAAGAATATCAGGTATAGATTTTGGGTTTGATCACCCTACAGCTATTGTTTGGGGTGCAATAAATCCAGACAATGGCTGCTTTTATATTACAGACGAGTACAGAGAATCTCGTCAAACAGCGACACAACACGCTATAGCGATTAGACAAAGAACTTGTCAGCCACCTATAGCTTGGCCTCACGATGGTAATAGATCGTTTGATGGTGGCGATTCGATGGCAGAGCAGTATCGTCAGGAAGGAGTAAACTTCTTACCTGAGCACTTTACTAATCCGCCAGATATATCTCAGACAAAAGGGGATATAAAGATTTCGGCAGGTATTACTGCAATGTCGAAGGCGATGGAAAAAGGTTTATTTAAAGTGTTTCAGAGTTGCCACTTTTGGCAGCAAGAATACGGAATGTATCACTTTGGCGAGAACGGTAAGATAGTAGATAAGGCAGACGATTTAATGTCAGCTACAAGATACGCATACCAAAGCCAAAGGTTTGCTGAAGCAATGAAAGACAAGAACAGAAAACAAAGACCTTGGGAAACCAAGGAGCAAAGTAATTACAACTGGGTCACATAAATGATCACAAACAAAGAACTACTAAGCACTATATCATCCTATGAAGATAACGTATCTGACCATATGGATAGCGATGCTGCACAGACTCGTGCAGATCTTCTTGATTATTATCTTGGTGAGCAATACGGAAATGAACGGGATGGCTACTCAAGTATTGTTACGCGAGAAGTCTACCAAAGCGTTGAGAATATTAAATCAGATATAGCTGAGTTATTTGTAGCTGATGATGAAACAGTTAGATTTGAGCCAGAAGGGCCAGAAGATGTTGAAGCAGCGCAGCAAGCAACAGATTGGGTTCGATATGTTTTCTATCGCCAAAACGATGGCTTTAGCAATATTATGGATAGCCTTATTGACGGCCTTCTTCAGCGTCAGGGTGTTATTAAGCGTTGGCGATCCATGGAAGACAAAACAACGACTCACTCGTTTGAAGACATTTCTCAGCCAGCATTTGAAGTCCTTGAGGCGGATCCTGAGATTGAGATTACAGAATTTGAAGAAGTGCTTGACGAGCTTACTGGCCTTAATACATACCAAGGCAAAATGCTTCGTACAGTTACTGAAAGCTGCACTCGCGTTGAAGTAGTACCACCAGAAGAGTTTGGTATCGACAGCAACGCTACTACAGTGCAAGAAGCTCGATATGTTCGTCAGCGTAGTCAGAAATCTAAAAGCGATCTATTGGAAATGGGCTTTGAAGAAAAGAAGATTGACAAAGCTGTAACATCATCAGGTTATAACGAGTACGACTCTCCTGAGCGTATTGCTCGTAACTTCGATAGCGATGATTACGATGGTGATGCAAACTACATAACTAAGATGTATGACTTGCATGAAGTCTACATTAGGACTGATCGTGATGAAGATGGTTACGATGAGCTTCTTAGAGTTTGCAAAGTAGGTAATACCGTACTAATGATCGAAGAAGTGGATGAGATTCCGTTTGAAATATGGACTCCTATCCGTATGCCTCACAAGCTTACAGGTCTTTGTCCTGCGGATGCTGCTGCACCTATTCAGAAGGTCAAGAGCACACTTTGGCGTAACCAGTTAGATAATCAGTACAACTTAAATAACGGTCGCCCTGTGGTCGTTGAGGGCCAAGTAGACCTAGACTCAGTAATGAGTAGTAAGCCTGGTGCTCCGTACCTTGTTAAGCATCCTAACGCTATCTCATTCCCAAGCCAGCCATCGTTCGGCGCTCACACATATAACATGATGGGTGTAGCTGATCAGATGCTAGAGGCTAACGTAGGCTCTACAGACAACTCACTAGATCCAAGCATCCTTAATGGCAACACTGCTGCGGGTGCAGTTAGTCAGGTAATTAGCAAGCGTCAGGCTCGTATTCGCTTGATTGCTCGTGAGTTTGGCGAGTTCTTGCGTAAGGTCTTTATGGGTATCTACGAGTTGGAGATTGCTCATGCGGATGACAAGGCTATCTTTCGATTAGATAACAAGTTTGTTGAAGTAGATCCTCGCAGTTGGAATGCTCGCAAAGACGTTACTGTATTAGTTGGTCTGGGTAATGGGTCAAAGACTGAGCAATTATTCCATATGCAGCAGACTATGGCTGCACAACAGCAAATGGTTGCTGCTGGCGGTTTAGGCGTTACTGTAATGCCTTACCAGATCGTTCAGTTGCAAGAAGATATGGTCAGATTGTATGATAAAGCGGCATACGGTCGCTACTTCACTGATCCAGGCGTTGAGTTTACAGGTCAGGCAGAAGGGCCAAGCCCAGAGCAGCAAGCGTTGGAAGCTCAGATGCAAGCAACAATGGCTCAGATCCAGATCGAGCAAGAGAAGCTTGCTATTGATCGTGAAGAACTTGCACTTAAAGAACAAGAGTTTATGCTTGACGTTAAGAAGCATGAAGATGAGAACGAGTTTAAAGTAGCTGAACTTAACTTGGAGGCACGCAGTGAGAGAGCAGTCAAGATTGGTAACTAGCCTAGAAAGTGAAAAGGCTGGATTAGATACAAGGCTTAAAGTGGCACACGCAGCCCATAGGCTTATAGGAGATGAAGCAATACAGTTTATTTTCCAAGAAATGGAAGATAATTTGTACAGGGCTTTTTCTAGCGTACCAACACCTGAGCAGGGTGAAGGGATCTGGAGAGAGGTTAAAGTAGTTAAGGCTTTAAAAGAGAACTTGGAGTGGTATGCAAACCAAAGAGAAACCCTCGCCAAAAAAGGCCGAGGAAGATAAAGAATATTTTATCGTGTCCAGTGATTTAATGAACTGGATGCGTGGTGTAGCTTTTACGAAGCTTACGATGCAAGAGGTAGAGGGTATGGTGGACGAGGTGTTCCACACCCCAACACTAGATCAGTATCTTGAGTTGAAAGAAGCTAAGAAACCAAAAATCATAACTTAACAATAAGGACAACTGGAAACAGATCCTTGAGGAAATAACAATGTCAGACAATGAGAACAACTCTTCGGAACTCTCTATTAACCAACCCATTACACAGGATGCTGGACTAGAGGCAATAATGGGCATGATCAATCCTAAAGAAGATTTAGGAGAAATTGAAAATGAACCTGTAGCTGAAGCGGAATCTGAAGAAGAATATTCTGAAGAAGAAGTGGAAGAAAACTTGGATCAGCTAGAAGAAGTTGAAGCCGAAGAAAGTGATGAACAGACAGATGATGAAATAGAGTTATCTGGAGACATCGAGCTTGAAGACGGTGAATATGAATATTTAGTTAATGCTCGCGATTATCTTAATGAAAATGGTCTTGATGACATTGAAAAGATTAAAAGCGGTATTTTGATGCAAGGTGATTATACACGCAAGACTCAGGCGTTATCTGACGAGCGTAAAACTTTTGAATCGGAGCGGAATCAATCTTTAGAAGAAACAGCAAAGCTGTTAGAGATTGCACAAGCGATGGTATACGGTCAGCGACCAACCCATACGACTGAAGAGTTATTAGCTCTAAAACAATCAGATCCTTACGCTTATGAACAAGCATTGGAGAATCGAGTTCTTTTTGAACAGAAAGAGCAAGAGATTAACAATGTAGCTGCCAAAGTATCAGAGCAGTACCAAGCACAACAAACTGAGAACTTACAGGCCGAAGCTGCGAAGCAAGCGGAACTGCTAGTTCAGATGGAGCCTAGCTTCTCAGATCAGAATGTTGCAGCCCAGAAAGTTGAAATTATGGGTGAATACTTTTCTAGTATCGGTGGTGATCCAGAATTACTAGGGACAATCACAGATGCAGTTGTGTTAAAGGTATTACATGATGCTGCTATGGCGCATGGTTCTAAGAAGCAAGTAGAGGCTACTAAAAAGTCTCCAAAGAAAAAAGCTTCTAAGACTGTCATAAGAAAAGGTACGTCAGCGAGTCGAGCACAAAAACAGGCTGCGGCACAGACTAAAAGGCTTAATGAGCAAAGAAATCCAGACGGATCTTTTAGTCAACAAACTGCTGTAGATTTAATTTTAAATTCTTTTAATTAGGTAATATATCATGGCTACAATCGCAGGTAACAGTGCATACGTCCTTGGCGGATCAGGCACTCCAGCAAACTCAAACATTCGTGAAGATTTAGGCAACGTAATCTTTAACGTAACTCCATACAAAACTCCATTCTCATCTGGCATCGCAAAAACTAAAGCGACTAACGATAACCACGAATGGTTGACTGATACTTTAGCAACAACTGCTCCTTCTTGGGATGTTGAAGCTGATACAGTTGGTGCAGCGACTTCTGACACTCGTGTCCGTAAAGGCAACTACGTTGGTATTCTTTCTGAGACTGCCACTGTAACTAACAAAGCTGAAATGTTCGACAAAGCTGGCATCCCTGGCAAAGAAATGGCTTACCAGTTAATGAAGAAAGGTAAAGAGCTTCATATGACTGTTGAGACTGCTCTTCTTGGTAAGAACGCTAAAGTTTCTCCTACTAACAGCACTGCTGGCGAAGTTGCTAGTGTAGCGTCTTGGATTAACACCAACGAAAGTGTTGCTGCTGACGGTACTGCTAACACTGCTTCAACAGGTCTTACTGTACCTTCTCCTGGTACTCCTGCTGCATTCTCTGAAACTACTTTAGAGACTTTGTTAGACGGCGTTTGGAATAACTCTGGCGATTTCGCTAACGTTTCAATCATGGGTCAAGCTGGCACTATCGGTTCTTTCCGAGCTGGTGTTTCAGGTATTGCTGACAGCGTTGAATCAAGTGCTGCTACTGGTGAAATCTACAACCGAGTTGCTGTATACCAGTCTCAGTTTGGGCCAATCAAAGTAGTTCCTAACAAGCAAATGTACGACAACACTCTATATGTTTTAGATATGTCTTCATGGGGCTTGGCATTCGGTGGTGGTAAAATGATTCACACTACTGACATCGCTACTCAACGCTCTGCTGACCAGAAACTTTTAGAGTGCTACTTCACTCTTGAAGCTCGTTCTGAAGAAGCTAACGCTGGTTACTACGCTATTTCTTAATAGCTAAGTAAAAATGGATGGGGAGCTTCGGCTCCCTTTTCCTGTATTCAATTATCGGAGAATGTTATGCCATCAGGTAAAGGTACATACGGAAAGAAAGTTGGTCGTCCACCTGTTAAGAGAAAGACTGGTGCGAAGCCAATGAAGCGAGCAAAGAAAAAGTAAGAGGTTATTGTGAGAGAACATAAAACAGTTACATGGCATGGTGATCTAAAAGAAGAATGGACTGAAACAGAAGATGGTTCATTGCACTTAACGCAAACTCAAGACATCACCAAACTGCTAGAAGACAATAAGCGAAAAAGAAACAATACAGGCGATTGGATTAAATACGATCCAAAACAAAACTACCATCAGGTTTTAGATTTATCAATGACTGACGTTATGAGAATCAAGACTGAGCATGGAATTGATTTATTAGGTGACCATGTAGATTATAAGTATCTATTTAAAATCATCGAAACACACTACCCTTATATGAAAACCACAACAGCGAGACTATAGATGTCTATCACAAGCTCAAATGATTTAGAGGCAAGAGTATCGGACTGGTTAAATAGATCCGATCTGTCCTCACAGATTCCAGACTTTATAGATTTAGCCGTTAATGAGATGCAAAGAAAATTAACTGGAAAAATCCAAGATACAGTTTTACTGTACAGAGTGTCAGATGCAGACTTTACTGCAAAAAAAATTAAATCGCCTTTAAGAGCTTATTCTATAGTTTCAATCACAGATTCAAAAGGAAGGGCTTTATCTCCAGTATCTTATAGTGAATACAAAAACATATCATCAGCGAGTGGAACTTCAACAGTTTATGCCGTTTCTGGAGAAGACATATACATTGGGCCGAACCCATCTTCTGGAGATTCGTTTTCCATACAGTATGATGATGGAGCAAACAATAGAATAAAAACTACCTTTTCTGAATATGCACCTCAAAGCCTTTTAGAGTCTCCAGAAACAAATATTTTATATATGTTCTCAAAAAATAATTTATTAATTAATGGGAACTTAACTCCAGCTATAGTTCTTAACGCGAAAAACTTGCCTTCTGAATCTTTACTTTCTGTTGGCGATAGAATTGAAATAAAAAGAATAACAAACTATAGCGAAGTAAACCCGAATGGAGCTTGGGATATTGTTGAGATTTTAGCGCAAGAGTCTAGCACTTTTTATTATTTAAGTTTTCCTGAAGCTGCAACTACTTCGGGGGTTGTAGAATATTTTGTCGGTCTTGGTCAACCTTCCGCTCCATCAGACACATATTTAAGGCCGTACATAAGAGAAGATAAGGGATCACTAACATACCCAGAAGCAATATTAATGGGAGCCTTGATGTTTGCATATATTTACTTAAAAGATGATGCAAGGGTCACATTTTTTCAGCAAAAGTTTCTTGATGCAATACAGGACATTAACCGCAAAGACTCTGGTAATTTAGGACTAGGTAGAATTAAAGACGATAGCATACAAGCCAATGGAGGCCCGTTAGTCTAATGACTTCATCAATAGTAAGAACGAACCCAACTGCGGGTACAGCTACAACCTCTAGCGTTAGAGATAACTTTGGTCATGCGGCTGATGAGATTAACCGACTGTTACGAGCAAGCACTGATAAAACTACAACAGCTAACTCTGTAACCCTTACGGCAACTTTTGCGGATGTCCCGACATTTACCCTTGTTGATGGCATAAGAGTTTTATTAGAAGTTGCAGTGTCTAATACAAATACATCACCTACTTTAAATGTAAACAGCACTGGCAATAAAAATATAAAGAAAGCTGATGGTTCATCTCTAGCTGCTGGCGATCTTGTTGCTGGCGGTTACTATGAGTTTGTATATGACTCAAATGCAAATGAGTGGAAAGTTTTAAATTTATCCACCATCACATCTCAAGACACCCTGCTAACAACTATTCTTGGCGGCTTGTACCCAGTAGGAAGTCTGCTAACAACTACTGTAGCGACTGATCCAGGTGATGCTGATTACTTCTTTAACGGTATTACATTCGGTACTTGGGCAGCGTATGCAGCAGGTCGTACTATTGTAGGTCTTGATACTGGCACTACAATAACCTCTGCAAGCTCTTCATCTAACGTAGTCACACTTGTTGTTGCAAGTCATTCACTATCTGCTGGCGATTCAATCGTTGTTAGCGGCTTCACAAACGATACAGATGCTAATGGCACGTTTACAGTTGACAGCACAACATCTACAAACATTGTCTACACAGCGACAAATGTTAGCGATGGTGCTTTAACAGGAACAGATTTACTCGTTAAGAATGCTGCTTTTGATACAGCGCAAGAAGTTGGTGGTGAAGGTAGTCATACACTTACACAAGCTGAAATTAATCACAATCACCAATGGCATGACGTTGTTTCTGGAAGTGAAGATCACAGAATAGAGCTAACAACTGGATCTGGTACAGGAAGTTATAACGCAAATGCAGATCAAGTAGAGTTTCCAAGTTCAAGCTCATTATCTGCTGATTATTATACTGACAATAACAGAAACGTCACTGGAGAGTCGGTAACAGCTCACAACAACTTACAGCCATACATAGTTACTTACATCTGGAAACGAACAGCTTAGGATTAGTCAATGCCATTTGAAACTGATAAAAGCGGTGGTTTTAAAATAGATGCTTCAGAGCTTCTAAAGACTGGCGTATATCCAGAAAGATTTGACCGTAAGATCCCATTCTGGGAGACTGTTGACGGTGTGCAGTATACCGAGTTTGGTATGCGTAGAAAGGCTGGACGTTCGCCTATACATGATTACAAAGAGTCTCCTCAGTCATCTAACACGCCAATGCGAGGGCTTACAGCCACTCGTGAGTACGGCGCTAAGGTTGCTTACGTTGCAGACTTAAAAAACATATACTCGTATGTTCAATCTGATTCAGCAGCATCTCCAGTTGGCTCAAGCTCTTTCAATACCGTTGGATCTGGCTACACTCTTAGAAGAAACTCTGCTGGAACGACTTGGGATTCAAGCGAAGCTCTAACAATAACTGCTGCGACTATAACAAGCGGAACGATTGCAATAACAACAGATAGCGATCATGGATTGATACCTGGAGGGTCTGTAACTCTTTCAGGCTTAACTGGATTTTCAAGCCCAAACCCAAACGCTACATGGACAGTAAGCTACCCAACAGGCTCAGGAACCTTTCCAACAAACCAACTTGTAATACGGACTGGCACATCAACAACAGAAACATACGGCACAAGCGGATCAAGTCTAGCAACATTGCCTGAAACAAACTGGGACAATTCTAGTACAAGTTGGGATGAAGCGGTTAATGAATCAGATCAGTGGGACTTCGAGACTTTTGGCTCGTTTGTAGTTGGCGCAAAAGGCTCAACTAAGCCAGTAATTAAGAAGAACAACGTAAACTTTAATACATACCATAACGATGAAGTTAGTGGCGCTACAGTACACGTTGATGGAACTGCTAATGTGGTGGACGATGCGCTAACTCAGGCTAGCACGACTGGCTCTGGAAGCGGATTAACAGTTACGGTTACAGGTGTAGATACTGGAAAGCTAGTAGACTTTAAGATAACTAACTTTGGCTCTGGGTACGTTAATAATGAGGTTGTAACATTAACCAACGCCCATAGCGGGACTGCATCTCAAATAAAGCTAACTGTACCTGAAATCGACTTCGACTCTCTTATGTGCTTCCACCGTCAAGGGCCACATATGCTTGCGTTTAACTACAGCAAAGGCGATGTAGATTACAGTACAAGCTTTGCGTGGTGCAGTGCAGACGACTTAGACACATGGACAGCATCAGCAACAAACACTGCTGGTAGTCTTTTGATTCGTGAAGCAGAGACACCCATTCGTTGCGTTACTCAGTTAGGTACTAACCTTGCCGTATACACAGAGACACAGATGTTTCTTGTTAGCTATGTTGGTCTTCCTAACATCTTTGGCTATCAAGTTGCGTTAGAGGGAAGTGTAGGCGCTGTATCACCAAACTCTGTTGTGTCTGTGGGTAGAACTAACTACGGATTGAGTAGAGATGGCTTCTTTATGACTGACGGAGCATCTGTAAAAATGATTGGTCGCGAAAGCGGTATGAATCAATACTTCAGAGATAACGTGTCTGATAACGAGCTTGCACAGGTTTACGCTTTTGAGAACTCTAAAGAGAACGAATGTGTTTGGGGTATACCTAAAGGCGGCACAGACAGCATAAACGAAGAGATATACTACAACTATAAGACTGGTCAGTGGGGCATTAGAACATCAAGAATATCTGCATACCTTGATAGAGGTATATTCCATGATGCGTTATCTGCTGATTCCAATGGATGGTTGTACACTGAAGGAGATACTCCTAACTTACAAGATCCTGACACAGCCGTTAATCAGCCAGTGTCAGCTATTACCAAGGCTCACGATCTTAACAACGCAGATAGAATCAAAGAGATCACAGCTATTCGCGTAGGTAAAGAAGGTAACGGATCTCCAAGAATGTCTATTGGTTTCTCTAGCACTATAGATGCAGAAGCTACATACTTAGATAAAGACTCATTCCTAATTGATGACTCATTCAAAAGCTTTCCAGTTAGAGCTGCTGGTCGATACATTCATATTAAGGTTGAGAGTTCAGGGTCTTCGGATGATTGGACATTAACCGATCTAGTTGTACAGGGTAGATTTGAGGGTGAGCGATAGTGCTGACTGAAGAATATAATCGTCCAGTAATTGAGGAAGAGCTAAGAGTTCTAAGGCAGTTAATAGAGGACTTAAAAACTGTTCATTACTTTATACCTTTGTCTGCGGCTCCAGTAAGTCCTAATATGGGAGATGTAGCGTATAGTGATGGAACAAATACAGACAACACCTTTGGCAGCTCTAGCGAAGGTTTGTTTAGGTATGGAACAAATGGTGCTTGGCACAGAATAGGTTAATAAATAGAGAGGTGAGAGGGGATGCAGAAAGATTTAGTAAAGCTAGAGGTTGATCAAGTAGATAAGGTTTGGGATGCTTGTATACCTATACTAGAAAAGGCTATAGCTTACTCAGAAGGTTATTACGATATAGATGACCTTTACCAAATGATAAAGAATGGGCAGCAAGATCTCTGGGTTATGTTTGACGATGAGATTACTTTGGCTGGAACAACAAGAATTGTTCACTACCCAAACAAAAGCGTGTTAGAAATACCGTTTTTAGCAACAAAGGATAATGGTGGACTAGGTGATTTTAGGTCTATGTTCAACCAAGTAGAAGACTGGGCCAAGGAACAAGGTGCAGAAGCAACAGTATTTTTTGCAAGGATAGGATGGAAAAAACTTTTTCCTGAGTTTAATTTAAAACACACATTAATGATTAAAGATTACGAGGTTTAATATGGGCGGCGGCGGCAGTGCTCCAGCAAATACAACATCAACGACTAAACCATTTCCAGCTCAGGAGAAGGCTTTAACTCGTTTATTCGGCTTATCAGAGGCTGCATTTGAAGCAGGGCCACAGCAGTTCTTTCCTGGTCAGACTGTTGCAGGTCAATCAGGTAACACTTTAGCTGGTCAGCAATTAGCCTTAGACGCTATTGCCCCACAAGCTGGTTTAGGTATGGCAGGTGCTAGAGCAGTTCAAGCTTCGTTAGATCCTATGTCAGCTCAAAGTCAGGCTGTAATGGCTCCAGCTATTGCTAAGTTGCAAAGTGAGATCCTACCAGGAATTGGTAGTCGAGCTATTCAGCAAGGTGCATTTGGAGGAGATCGTCAGCGAGTACAAGAGCAATCTGCTGCTGAAGCTACCGCAGGAGCCGCTACAGAGGCTCTCCTACGCAATCAATTGGCAGGTATGTCAGCACTAGGGTCAGCACAGCAAGGCTTACTAGCGCCCGCTACGACAGCCTCACAAGTAGGCGCACAGCAAGAGCGTTACAACCAAGCACTTATTAACGCTGCACGAGAGCGATTCCAGTTTGGGCAGCAAGCTCCAGAGACTGCGCTTGATCGTTTGGGTAGTCGAGTTGCTGGTATTAACCTTGGTCAGATTGGCACAAGTACAACAGAAGGCGGTGGCGGTAACAGTGCTGTTCAAGCGGCTGGTCTTGGTTTAATGGGCTATGGATTGCTCAAGGGGTAGATTATGCGACCAAGATTTAATACTTCAAATAAAAAGCTATCTGATGCAGATTTAGCTTTTTTGCGAGCACCTGAGAATAGAGAGTTTGCAGAAACTTTAAATATAAATTCTAATTATTTATTCCCTGAGCCTGTTAGTAGCAGTGGAATGAAACCTGCGCGAAGAATTGCGCCTCAGAAAACAGGAATAGATAAAGATAGGCTTGAATCAATACAATCTGCGATTACAGGTCAGAAAGCCTTGATTGAGGGTCGTAAGTTTTTTGCACCTAGAGAAGCTCAAACAGTCAACCCGTTAGTGCTTGAAGCTCTACAGCGATCTATGGCTCAACAGCCTATGTTAGCTGGCTTTAAAACTCAGATGGCGCAATTACCTCAGTTTCAGCAGGGTCAGGTTAATCTCCCATCAAGGGCTGATATTTATGCACAAAACCTTGGCCCAGAGCCTTCTTTTTATGACGAAAACGGTAGGTATGACACAAGTAATTACGTTTTTGATCGTTTGGATCAAATCAATAATGCAAAAACTGCCGACCTTAATACAGGAAGACAGTTTGGCGAGGCTTACTTTAACAGATCAGCACTGAGTCCTTACTCTGCACCGCAACAGTTTGCACTTGGCCCACAAATGGGTGGTATGCAAGGCGGTCTACTTGGTAGTCTATCGACTAAAGGTCAGCAGCAGATTGCAGCAGGTCAAGCTATGAACCCAACAATACTAAAGGCTAAGAGTGTTTAAGTATTTTAAGATAGAAGAATTTGATTGTCAGGAGACTGGCAATAACGAGATTAGCGTTGAGTTAGTTAATAAACTTGATGAGTTGAGAGAGGCTTGTGGCTTCTCTTTTACAATTACATCAGGTTATCGAGATCCAAGTCACAGTATTGAGGCTAAGAAGTCAAAGCCTGGAACTCATGCACAAGGCATCGCAGCAGATATTAAGGTTGCAGATGGTGCTCAGAGAATGGCAGTTGTGGCTAACGCTGTTAAACTTGGATTCACAGGAATAGGCGTAGCTAAGAGCTTCGTACACGTTGATATAAGAGAAACCACACCAGTTGCTTGGTGTTACTAATAGGATAAATCATGGCTCTACCATTTCTAGCTCCGCTTCTTATAGGGGCAACAATAGGCGCGATCACTAATCCTGAAGATCGTCTTCGTGGCGCATTACTTGGTGGCACATTAGGTGCTCTTACTGGCGGTTTAGGCACTACAGCAGCATCAGGATCAGCAGCAGGTAGTGCGCTTTCTGGTGCAACCGCAGCTCAGGGTGCTAGTCAAGCAGCAATGCAAAATGCTATTACTGGTGGAATAGGTAAGACAGCAGCCACTCAAGCCGCAGCATCTGAGGTTGCCAAACAAGCAGCTTCTCAAGCAGCAAAGCAGTCTGTTGCTTCAGGCTTAGGTCAAGGCGCTGCTAATGTTAGTGCCAGTTTAGGGCAGAACGCAATGCAGTCTTTAACGCCAAACTCTATTGCGGCATTAACTAACGCAGGAACAATGAGCCCAGTTGCTACAGGTGTAAATGCCTCTTCAAGCGTTCTTGGTGGTCTTGCTACTCCAGCAGCTTCAACTGGCATATCTAATCTTGCAGGCACTCCTCAAACACTCTCTGATGCAATAGCCCAGTCTGGCGGAGTTGATCCAGGAAAGTATGGCAACATTCCAGCAGATGTTCAAAGATCTATTGATATAAGTGGCGTAGCTTTTGAGCCTACAACATTGGATATGCAAGCGATAAGAGAGGGGGCAGCACCAGCTCAAAAACTAAGCGGTTTTGATAAAGCAAAGGCACTTGTGAAAGATAAGCCTGTTCAGTCAGCAATGTTCGCCCAAAGTGTCCTTGGTGGCGGCCAACAACAACAAGCAGCTCCAATGCAAATGGCTCCTATCCAGCAGGGCTCATTCGGTATGCCAATGTCAAGAGAAGAGCGTCTAGCAATGGCTGGTGGTGATGCACCATCATTCGTACCAAAAGGTTTATTCGATCAAGTCAATGCAGACTTAGACGAAGAAGAAAGATTACGATTATTATCTCAAGAATTACAAATGGCGGGTATGGTATAGATGGCTATTAATTATTTTGATCAGTTAGTACAAGGGTATAGTGGTCAAGAGGATGAGCTTACTCAGGCTATAGATGCGTTAGGCATTCAAGCACAAACTCCTGTAAGAGATGTTAGAGCTGAAAGGCTTGCAGCAGAAACCCCACAAGCTGCTCCTGGTAGCATAGAAGCGTTAATGGCTAGTCAACAGGATATTCAGCGCATACAGGCAGAGCGAGCAGCAGCCTTAGCTAACTTATCCGCAGTTGGTGCTAGACGACCTAGCAAGCGACTCCTGAGTGAAGGTCAGTCATTCATGGAAGCCTTTAAAAATCCTAGTGAAGCTCAACGTGAGTTCGCTATACGAGCTGGTGCGGAGTTAATATCTGATAATGGTACTAAGAGCTTATCTCAGCGTATCGGTCAAGCATTAGGTTCTGGCGCACAAGGTCTGCAAGAAGTTAGACAGCAAGGCATTGCATCAGATGTACAGGCAGAAAGAGCTAAGTTAGCTGCACTTCAACTTGAGCAAGAAGGCGCTCAACAACAAATGGGCTTTACTAAAGATATTGCAGGCATGCAAGCTGCTGCACAGGAAGCGCAAACTGCAAATGAAAGATATGAGGCTGGAATTAGGACCGCAGCAGAACAAACAGCGTACGATAGGCTTCGGGATGAAAAAGCGGATAAGATTGCACAACAACAAAGAACTTACAACATAGGAAGAGATGTAAGAGCAGATCGCCTAGCACAACAAGCACTAGATCAAGATATCCTTGAATACAAAGCATCTCAGGACCCAACATCTTTTGCCAATCTTTCAGATGTTGGTAAGTTGAAAGTTCAGATAAGCAACTTAGAAGAAACTGGTGGTGATCCAGGTCTTGTGCGTGTCCTTCAGCAAGATCTATCAAACGAGCTAAACAAGTCGCCTGATATTAGTGATATAGAAAAAGATAGAAACAGAGCTAAGGTGTTGCGATCTAACGCTATGAATCTTCCTGATGGCCCCGAAAGGAACGAATTAATACAAACTGCTGAATTGTTAGAGGCAAAGGCTAATAGATCAGCTTATGGATCTCAAGGCATTACAACCGTTGTTAAGGATGGAGTTGTAACAACCACTATAGGTGGTCAAGGAAAAGATGCTGGACTTGTAGGTAAGAGCGATTTTTATGATTCACAAAACATAGCAGCTCTAACCACAACTAATGCTAGAGCCGCTGTCGCAGCTATTAAAGACCCATCTTATGGTGCGTCAAGTGGTCGAACAGCTCCAATAGCTGAGGCTGCACCATTTTTATTGAGTGACGCTCAAATGGCTGCTCAAACAAGAGCTAAAAAAATAAATGAGCAGTTGATGCTGATAATGACTCCATACTTAAAGCCAATGAGTAATGTTGATTTACCTGCGGCAAGAGAGGCTATGAAGATACCAAATAATCTTCAGCCAGAATATCAAATGGAGTGGATCATAAATGACTTTTCAAAATCAGCTATGAATTCTTTAGATCTTGCTGCAATTAATACTAAGGACGCTCCTCAGCGTAAGATGGATTTTGGTACAGGCATGGCTTTATCCCTCATTGAGCCTACTTTCGACTACAAAGAAGGTAGAACTAAGTTTATGGTAATGACTCCTGTTCCAGATGAAAGGGGCAGAGTTGTAAAAAATAGCGTTCAAAATGTTATACAAAACTTTTTCCCAAGAAAGTCTGAAGCAGATACATTTAAAGGGCAAGGCTACGTTTATTTGAAAGGCTATGATAGGGTTATACCAGCTAACATTAAGAAAGAGATCGTTAAAAACTTAATGGCTCAAAGCCAGGTAGAAACAACATACCAGAAGGCTGAACAAGTATTCAACACGCTTTTCCAAGCAGAGGAATTTAAGTAAATGGCAGATCCAACACTTGAAGAATTTGAAAGACTTCTGCAACAGCAAAACGTAGCAGATGATGTTAACCAAGCTGTTGATGCTTCTGGTCAGTTTCTTGGCGCAACTGCTGAACAGGATGTAGCAGAAGTTGGCAACGGTAATATTCAGCTTGGGACCTTAGAGGCTCCGCCAGAGTTTACTGCGGATCAACAAAAAATGTTGATGGCTAACCAAGACGTTATAGCATCTCAAAACAACCTACCTAGTGGTGAGTCTGCAAGAGATAAAGCTTTACAACGAGACTTAGAAGTATTGCCTGGAACTACTCCAGACTATTTAACTGCTGGTGGGCAATCATTAGCCAGAGGTGTTTACTCTGTGCTAGACATTGGACCACTTGCATACAATGTTGCTGCTTGGGCTGGTGATAAGATTGACAACATTACTGGCGACAGATCTGACCCAACTTACATTGACTTTCCATCAGATATTATTGGCGAAGTCACTGGTGGCGGAGACAGATATAAAAGTGAAGTAAGTTTAGGTCCACTAAAAGGTGCGCTTGCTCAGACAGAAAGAGACATAAGAGAAGCTTTAGGTCAAGAATTTGAGCCTACAGATCCTTTAACACTTTTAGGTAGCGAAGTTACTAGCTCTGATTTAGCGTTAAGTGACTCACGATTAACTCCTAGACAGCAAGCTGATTTTACGCCATACGCATTTGGTTTAGAGCTTGCTGGTGGTGTTGCAGGTGGTGGTGCGCTTGGATTTATGGGCGGTGTTGGCTCTGTTTCAAGGCAGAGTGCTCAAATGATTTCTAGACCTGCAACTACAAAGATGGCCCAGGAAGGTAGAATTATTCCTCGCTCTTTAAAAGATCTTGATGTTGCAGTAAGTGGTCCTGTGAGGTCAGAGCCTTCAAAAATAGCTCTTTCTCTTGCTAGCCCGCAAGCTTTAAAAGCAGAGCTTGCATATGGCGGTCTTGGAGCGTTATCTGCAACAGGTGCTGGACTTGTGTTTGATGGTAACCCTATAGCTATGACAGCAGCTAGTATTGCTGTGCCTGGAATATGGGGTGCGAGAAACTTCTTTAAAAATAGAAGCGCAAACAAAGCAGAAATGTCTAGAATATTTTTAGAGCAAGATGGGCAGTACGCTATAGCTGTAGACTCTATACTTAAACACGCAGAAAACCCAACAGAAGCCTTAAGCCAATTAAAGCTTGCTCTTAGATTGGCTGAAGAAAAAGGCACTCCTATGAGTACGCTAGGCATGATGACTGGCGACAGAGGAATAATTGCTTTTGAGAACGGCATGAAAAGATCTGGCACTGGATTTGGTGCAGAAGCCCTTAGAATGGATCAGGATGCTATCGAAGCATATAAAGGAATGGTTCAGGCTATCGAAGCTAACGGTGTTGAGGCTTCAGCAAATGCTTACCTAGCTGCACAAAGACAAATGCTTACAGACGAGCTAGATGGTATGGAGAGGCAAATTAAGGAACAGGTTGCACATGAGCTAGATGTTGCTGGTACACCCTTAGCAAGTACGGAGGACGCGTCTAAGGTACAGAGGAATATGTATGAAGCTGCGACTGCAAAGTGGTCGCAAATAAAGTCTGAGCTATACAAGAACATTCCAAAAGACGAAAAACAAATAAACGCTACTGAGTTTGTAGAAGGTTTTGAGGAAGAGTTTAACCTTGTGTTTAGAACGGACCAAGCGCGAGAGGACGCTATAAAAGGTCTTGAGAGCCAAATGAGAAACCTTCGGGCTACAGCGGAAGCTCCTGTAGATACTGCTGCTAACGAAGAGTTTATCCAAGCTCTAGCCGACTACGAAGCAATGATAGGTGAGTATAAGGCTGCGGTATTAGCCGCAAAAGAAGCTAAGAAAGTTCCAACAGATTACGTTTTAAAGAATGTAATGAAGGGCGAAAAATCTGTTGTTATGCCAAGCGGAGAAACTTGGAGAGTAAGAAAGGCTAGTCAAGCGGAGCTAGAGGAAGAAGGCTTTGGCACTACTTTTAATGATGCTGGTTATGAAGTAAAGACTGGTCCTCAGTGGGTTATACAATCACACACTGGGTCCATGGTGGATACTCCATCATCAACCTTAGCAGAAGTTAAGATGAAGCTAGAATATAATGGTGGTGACTTTGAAGTTGATGAGATTATAGATCCAGGTCCAAAACCAGTTAAGCCTAAAGTTGAAGACTTTAAAGCTCCTGAGTCTGCTGGACCGCAAATGCGTAGCATCGAAGACTTTATTGACATTCGATCATCAATAAACCACACGCTTCGTAACCTTGAAAATGGCGCTCAGCCTAATGGTAAGCAACTGCTTCTCGCTAAGATATTAACTGATAGATTGTACAAGCTGCTTGAAAGCTCTAGCGGATCAGAAGCATACAAGCTTGCTAATTCATATACCAAAAAGGGCTCGGAAATTTTTGACAATCCTGTAATTAAGTTTGACACCTCAGAAGAGATTGGTGCAACATTTGGATCAAGAAGTGTTGTTCAAGGGGATGATGGCGCAGCCAAAATAGATCAGCTACTCAAGGCGGAAGGATATGAGCCTGGTATTGTGGGCGCTACAGAGGACTATATATTTACTTCTTTTGTTAAATCTGTTGCGCCTGATGGCGTAGTTCATCCTACCTCTGCTAGAAAGTTCTTAGACGATAAAGCTTATGGACCAGTTTTGCGTAGATTCCCAGAGTTAAGAGCAAAGCTAGAGCGAGTTGCTGAAACAGGTGAAAGCGCTGAAGTGTCAATGAAAGCTTTAGAGCAACGCAGGGCTGAGAATCAGAATTCTGCTGCTGGCCTGTGGCTCGACTCTGTGGACACGAAGAGATCTATAGACTCATTGATTAGAGGGACAGTAAGAAGCCCTATAGATGCTATTGACGAGCTTGTAGCGCAAGTATCAAGAGATCCTAGTGGTCAGGCCTTACCTGGACTGCGAAGAATGTTTATTGATCGCGCAATGGAAGATGGTATTACTACTTCATTTGCGACTCGTAAAAAGTTAATGCCTGTGATGCGAAGACTTTTTGACGAGGACCAAGTTAAGTTAATGGAAGATGTGTTTACAGATGTTGACCGCATTGTTGCTAGATCAAAAATACCTCCAACAATAGACAACTATCAAATAAGCTTACTGATGAGTACAGTTGGTAAGGTTACTGGTGCGAAGGTTGGTGCTCAGTTTGGTCAGTCGCCATTAATAATGGCTAACGTAGGTGGTAAACTTTTTGAAAGCGTCATTAAAAAGCTAGACATTGATGTTGTAAATAATATGACTGAAGAGTTACTGCTTAACCCTCAACGCTTTGCAGAATACCAGGGTAAGATTGACGAGATACAAACTGTAAACGAAGCAGTTTCAATGCTTCAGCAATGGTTACTACTTACTAACGCAGCGGGTCGCCAAGTAAACTTAACTCTATCTGATCAAGAGACAGCTAGAGAGCAAAGACAAACTTACCGCTAATCTTTAAAGCTCCTGGGAAGGATTTTATTTTGATTCTTCTTAGGGGCTTTCTTTTTTTCTGCTGAAGCATCCTTAGCGTTGCTCCAGTCTATCTGGTCAAACTTCTTTTCAAATTCTTTTCTGCCAATCTCGATTGGTCTTGGCTTACTACCCTTCCCCATATCTCTCTCCTGTTATATTTTCTTTGCTTCTGGGTATAGATACTCTATATTGGTTGCCCAGTCTTGTGGGATGGAAGTGCATCCACCGCCTTGAGTTACATCACTGTCTTCTTCACTCTTACCTACAGTTGTCATAAGGGTTAGCTTCTTATCATTATTCTCAACTAACCAACCTACAGTCTGACAAACCGCTAGCGGCGTGTTTACGCACATCTCAATATCTAGCCAACCAGTCTCCCCTTCCTGGGCATCATACCAAGTAACTCTTACCATCGGGTATTTATCAAGATCCATGATTACCTCTGTAGTGGGTTGCTAGGCTTTCCTACTTCTTTAAGTGCGCTATCAAGATCTTTAAGTCGGTCTTGAATATCGACCACTTTGTTTTCAAGGACTCTAATGTCTGATTTAATCGCTCCTGTTGACGGGACACGAATGCTCGACACTTTGTCAGAAAGTTTTTCAAGCTCTCCGCGCAACTGTTGAATTTCTTTACCAATGGTTCCAATGTCATTGTCTTCAATCCTCACTTCTAGTTTTGTTAATCGTGACTCTAAATGTGTTGCATCAGTACCTGATTCTAATGCTGCTACCTTCTCTGTTAGCGTACCATATCCTACTGCTGCACCGCCAATAGAGCTGGCGATACCAATCCATAGTGCTACCTGTTCTGGCTTCATCGTGGTGTCATCTCCAAGTGTTGTTGTGGATCATTTGCATAAACTTCGTACATGAAGCTATTCACCCCAACAGAGTGCTGATCCCAATCTAAATTAAGTTGTGTGGGTACTAATTGATCAATAGATACCGCAGTGTTCATAAAGAAGTCCATCACAGTGTTTGTGGACATAAATGCGTCTGCAATAACGTCAATCACCACTGAGTCCTGAGCATACCCTTCAATCATATTCTTAGTGATACTGGCCTCTAGCATACCTGAGATAGATGTATTGAAATTCTGGCGGCTAGATTCCTTGATGGCTCGCAAGTCATTATCTGTAGCGTACTGCTCTGCGTTGATCTTAGTCTGCTGATCACCATTAACTAGCTTGTCAGCTATCTCTGTAACTGCCGCAATCTCCTTTGCAGCGTCCGTTAGAGCCTCTTTCTCCTCTTCGTAGGTAGATTGCTCAAGGTCAATCATATCGTTCAGGAGAACGGCTGTAAGAGCCTCTGGAGTGCTATTTGCTAGACCATCAGCATACGCTTGGTTGAAGTTGTCCATCTGCTCTGGCGTTAGGATGTATTGGGTATCATCCGCAAGGTTGTGAATGACTGTATTGCCATCTAGCATGGTTTGCTGCGTCCAAGATGAGAACTCAGCTATGCTCTCACCAATCATAAAGTTAATATCTGACGTAGCGTTTGCGAGATCGGTCATATCGTAGTCGTTCTCCTGGCTCTTTACGCTTGTAGACGCTAGGAGCATCAGGAACAGTATCAGGGTTTTCTTCGTAGTATTGGAGTGCAGCATCGCCTATTTTTCCTTTTATTGGGCATGGTGTGGATGCGTTTAGCATCGCGTGGAATACTCTGGGATCATTACATAAGACGCTAGTAGCTGCTACTTTCAGGCCTAGCTTCTCTAGCTGCCTGGATAGCTTTAGCATCTCGCAAACTGGATCTGATGTCGTTGCACCAAAGCTCAGGCCTATATGCAGGGTTTGCATACCTCTGCCGCTAGATACGACACAGACATCTTGGTTATATGAGGGTGCAGAAGGGCTTACCGCAGTTGTAACTGGCGTACCCTTTTGATTTACAACGGTTTCTGTAGTCGAAGTTATGGTTTCTGCTTGCTGGTTAGAGCCAAAATCGCCTACAGTTGCTTCGGAAGAACTTACAGAGGAGGACGCTAAGAGCAGCAAAATTAGCAAATAGCGCATAATTTAGCCTTGTGTGTATGTTTTTACAGATTTTTACACATTCAGGCTGGTTTTGCCATTGAGGTAAGTGGCTATTCTGCCACAGATGATGCCTCGATAAGAAGATTACCAAGATCCCTGATAGTATCTGCTTTATCTAAGCAAAAACTAAGTGAGCTATTCCAACCATGAACATGGATATTAACAAGCTTATCTTCACTTAAAACCTCTACATCCATAGATTGACCATCTTCATAGCCTTCTATCGTGTAAGTTAGCATTGTGTTCATCCGCCTATCCTCTTTAATTGGAATGTAATGTTTTCGTTAAATTCTTCAATCATCTCTCTATAGTCAGCAGCGTATATCTTTATTGGCTTCTTAGCGTCAGCAAGCATCTGGTCAACATAATCCTCACCGTACATCTCCTGCATATAAATCGTGTACTGCTGTGCTGCTATCCCATGCGCCATGCCAAACTGGTTACAGCCTACACACTGTGGATTTATATTCTGTTCTACTAAAGCCCAGTAGCTGCTAGAACCTTTTGGAATAAAGTGACCGCCCTGCATTCCCTCATTCCACTTCTTAGTAACTCCACAACTAACGCAAGTGCAATAACCATTGTCATCAGCCGCTTTTAACCTAACAAGCTTTTGTAATAGTTTCAGGGCTTCTTTGCGTAGCTGTTGTGAGGTCTTAGCTTTCTTTTTCGCTGCCATGTTTATTCTCGATCTCGTATTCAATGCTGGATTTAACATCTATGTAATCACAAGCGCCATCAACGACTAGATTACAGAAATATCCTAACACATCGCCATTAGTGTTGCGTACTGCACTACAAGCGTAACCACAAGTAGGGCAAGACTTTATCGAGTTCATTCTTCTTCAGCCTGTTCTTTTGGTAGGTAAGTCTCTACATAGGAACCGCACTTTGGGCAACTTAAATTAGTCATCATTGAAAAATCCTCAGACTCGTCTTCAATATCTGCATCACCGCCCCATATCAATTCAGTTCCACAATTCCAACAATTCATATTAATCTCCTATAGATTAGGTGGTGCTCTCTTTAAGGTCAGCACCGTAACCCTTTAAGTAAACTAGAAAGGCATATCGTCATCGAAGTCGTCTGCCGTTGCAGGAGCAGCTTTAGGTTTTGCTTGCTCTTCTTTAGCTTGGACGCTAAGACTTAACGCAGGAGCCTTGGGATTGTCTTTGTTACCTACCCATGCACTCAACCAGTATTCAACACCACCTACATTGATGCTGCCTTTGTATTGCGGATGCTTATCTGACTTGCGATCTTCGTTCTTCCAGATTGCGCCTCGGTTTGTATTATCATATTCACTCATAATGTTTCTCACTCTAGTTAATTAAAAGAATAGTTGACTGCTAAACTTGCACCAGGCCAACCAACTAGCGAAGGAGGAGGTGTTTAGCGACCTTTATGACACCTTAGCTGGACACCATCTCTACTACCTGTAGAAACAGCCAGCAACTTATTACTGCTAATGCTACTATCTTAACGTCTTCTAAGTCCATAGCATCACCAACCAGCACCAAACCATATACCAACCCCATGAATCACTCCTACTGGGAATATAAACCCGCCAGCAATGAGGAGTAAGTATTTTGCATACACTAGGCAATGGATTATATGTGTAACCCAAGCCACCATACACGCCAATACTGTAAACATTAATAAATAACCGCCAACTTCATCACTCATAATTATGCTCCTTTAATTAGTCTTCTTTCTTCAGTTGTTAGAAATGCAGTATTACATTTACTTGGTGCTACCCACATAGCTCTTTGATCGTCCTCTGGTATCTCACCAAAGGCTTCTCTGGCTAATGCGATATTGTCATCAGTAGGATCGCTTAACACTTTGCGAATGTACTGTAGGGAATCAATGTGAGCTTCTACTGCTTCAGCACACAGCTCTTCTCTGGACTTCTCAACTGGCTTTCCCCGCATCATCGCAGCCTCAGCATCGTCATCGGCTGTAGGGATTCCTGCCATTGCTTGTAACGCATAACGTCTGGCGTAGGTTATTGCACTACCACCGCCTTGCGGATCTTTCTTAGCAAGTGGTAAATAGAACTCTGACTCTATCCACTGACCAGATGAGTGCAGTAGAACTGTTACTACGCCTACTCCACCACCACCTTCAGATGTTACTGGGAATTGCGAATAAGACAAACCATTATTAGCGAATGGTTCTTTGATCGCTTTGATTACTGATGTTAGATCAGCGTAGGATGATTTAAAGAATGGATTTTTAGCGTCCTTAACTGCACCACCCATCTCTGCCTGTGCTTTGCACAATGCTGCTGCTAACTTATCTACCTGTTCACTTTTGTTCATTAGTCTCTCCCATCATATACTTTAAATACATTGCGTCTTCATCAATCACTGGCGCACTAGGTTTAGGCTGCGGTAAGTATTTGCCATACTTCTCGTTAAACTCTCTGATTGCAGCTTTAGGAATTATTATCTTTTCCATTAAAACGGAACCTCATCGCTATACTTCTCGTTTACTAGCTTCCACACTTCATAAGCCATCGCTTCCATAGCTTTGCTAAACTCGTAACCGTTGGGATAGTCTTCTTCTCTAGCGTAGTTAGCCATGTTAGACATAAGCTCTGCTTCAAGAAAGCCCTCCCAAGCTATTTGCGATTGTGCATCACCTGGAGATGATTGGATTAAGTAACCTTGCTGATCTGCCAACTCTTTAGTTTTCATAGCACACGCTCCACATAGTCAGATACAAATGATTTAAGAATGTCCTGCATATCAAGCTGCACTTGGTCAGCCTCACGAGTGTACAGCTTACGCATCCAGTGATGGACTAGGCCGTTCTCGATAATGTAGGTTTCTAGCTCTTCGTGAAACGCACCATTGTCAACGTCAGAATCTAAGTAAGCATCAAGAAGATCATACTTAATCTCTTTGGCGTTTATATTAGATGGTGGCTCTGGTGGTGCTACTCGTGCGGGGTTGTCTGGGATGTTGTTCATGCAATTTTCCTCCTCAAGAAATTGAATGTTAATCATAGTACAACTATACGCAAAAACAAATTAATTTTTTGTAATGTAAAAAGTTCTTGCTAAATCCTATCTTGTAAGCTAGATTTCAATCTCCAACAACAGAGAGGTATTTATGAAAGCAAGTTACGAAGACATTGTAAGTTTTTTTGGCTCTCCCAATGAGGTGGCCGAATACTTTGGCATTAAAGTCCAGGCTGTCTATCAGTGGAAAGACGAAGTGCCAGAGCAACGACTAAGGGAGTATAAACTAATTAAGGAGCTACGAGGTGAATTATGTCAGTCGAACGCTTAATCGCCAAGTTAGCTATGGTTAAAGAGGTTAAATCACGCAGGGATCATCAGCAGTCATGGATTGCCTGTTGTCCTGCACACGATGATTCAAGTCCATCTCTACAAGTTGACGTTGGCGCATCTGGGAATACATTGATTCACTGCTGGGCAGGCTGCTCAGTAGAAGATGTTTGTGATTCGGTTGGGATTAATATGGTTAGCTTATTTCCTGATGATGGCTATCGCCAAGAAAGTTACCGCAAGAAGCCACACAAAGATAAGGATTATCACGAATTTGTCTTACATATCTCTGACCAGCAACGCAAAGACGGTAAGAAACAGAGCAAAGAGGATAAGAAGACAGAGATGGAATCGTTTATGGCTCTGAGAGGCTCTCATTGAGTGCTAGAGCGACATTCTGGGCTTGGGAGGTAGAAGTGCCTTCATCGGAAAAGCTCGTCCTGCTGTGCTTGGCAGATTGCCATAACGCAGATACTGGTCAGTGCAATCCCAGTGTGAATTACATTTGTAAGAAAACATCGCTAGACAGGAAAACAATTCTTAAATCATTGAAGCTATTGAACGATAAAAATTGGCTATCAAGAACTAAAGTTGAGGGTTCAAGTAACCAATACTTCTTATCAATAGGCGGTAGCCCATTAACGGCACTGGGGGAGGGGGAAATTTCCTCAAAAGCAGTACCAAATTTGGGACACAAACCTAAAACTAAACCTAAAAAGAACCTACGCTGGGAAGATGGGGATTTAGAAACCGCAGAAAGCATATATAACTTGCTTCTTGCGTTGAATCCTAAGCACAAAAAACCATCAATGGAAACTTGGGCAAATACTATACGTCTTATGCGTGAATCAGATGGTCATACGCATAACGACATAATGAATTTGTTTAGGTTTGCCAATAGCGATAGCTTCTGGAAGTCAAACATCTTATCTCCTGCGAAGTTAAGGGAAAAATGGGATGTGTTGACGATTAAAAAGGGTGATACAAGTGCGCCAACAGAAAATATATGGGTATAGCGGCAGAACTATCGTTAGGTTATGCCGGCAATAGTAAGCCATTTTAAGGTATAGATATGAAAACTAGAATACACGTTAATCAACACAATGTTAGGTATAACAAAAAAAATCCTGATGGCGAGTTAAAACCGCCATTGACAGTTAAAGATTACAAGCAAAATAGAAAAAGCTTCCAGGCAGATATTCTGGATGATGAACGCAATGTAATAGCGAAGGTTGTGAGTAGACCTAACAGTCCTCTATCTTGCGGTGCAACAGTCTGGATAGAAACTGAACAAGAAGTTTTTGTTTACTAGCGGTAAGAAAACTATTTTCTATTAAATTACCGGTAAGAAAACTATTTTTTAATAAATTACCGATTGAATATTCCATAAAAGTTTAGAAAATTCAATCATCGGACAATTAAACGTGTTATGTGTCCTTGACAGGAGAGAGAAATGCAAAAGATTGATATTAGCGATAAGGAGTTACTTAGCTTTATAGGTCATCAGGAGAGTCAAGAAATTGGCAGCTTTGATTCTTATGGCGATAGGTTGGTCAAAAGAATGACGCAGGGCTATGGGCTTGTTGGTGATAAATTGCCTTGGTCAAAGACTCACAGTGCGGTTAGGTTAGGTGAAGGCGAGATGAGTATCTGGTCAGGCATCAACGGGCATGGTAAAACATTGATGTGTAGCCAGATTATGACTTGGCTGATGGCTAGAGGTCGCAGAGTATTGGTTGCGTCAATGGAGATGAAGCCAGAGGAAACTTTGCAGTGGATGTGTAGTCAAGCGGCAGGTTGTGCTCCGTCAAAAGAGTTTGCATTAGGTTGGTTGGATCGAATGAAGGATGTAGGACATATCTATGATTGCTTAGATAAAGTCCCACAGGAACGTGTACTTGGCCTTGTACACTACGCAGGATCAGAATTAGATATTGACCATCTTGTGATTGATAGTTTAACTATGTGTGGCGTTGGTCGAGAAGATTACAGTGCTCAGGCAGAGTTTGTTAATCAGTTGCGAGCCGCAGCTAAAATGCACCGTATGCACATTCACCTTGTTTGTCATATGAGAAAAGGCAGTGATGAGAATGAGCAGGTTGGTAAGTTTAGTATTCGTGGTGCGGGTGAGATCGCAGACTTAGCGGATAAAGTTTTTGTAGTGTTTAGAAATAAGCAAAGAGAAAAAGCATTGGCTTTGCGTGAAAATAATTTACCGCACGATGAAAAGTTTATTAATCAGCCTGATGTTTTTCTTAAACTTGTGAAAAATAGGCAAGACGGCACAGAATTAGATTTTGGACTATACTTCCACAAGGACAGTATGCAATTTACAAGTAGAGAAGGCAGAGCGATGCCGTTGGAGGGTACTGTAGATGATTACTAACGCACACAAAGAAAGTTATGAAAGAGAAATGAAATCGCCAATTAGAAAGGCGCTTTTATATTTAGTTAAAGATTGTCCAGGTCGCACTGCAAAAGAGCTTGCACACTTTCTGGATAAAAGACCTAGCGATATTGGAAAGATGCTGCGATCTATGGAACATGGAGGGTTGGTTTATGGCGCTCCTTTGTCCAGGGCTTCCAATGTTCATGGTTGGCATTTAAACTCGCTGGATATGGGTAGCCGCAAGGCGAAAATCGTAACGCAACTATGGAACGGTAAATTGAAACTATGACAACACAGAGCCGAGCAGGTAAGACTAAAAATCTTAAATGGCGTAATAATTTTATTAAAATTCATAACGTCGTTAAACGCTTGGCTCCGCTGTTTGGATATGACCAAGAATCAGACTCTTGGGTATCAGGAGAAAAAAAGTTAATGCTATCGGTTATCGAGTTAGCGTTGATTGATGTACATAACTGGGATCAAGTGATGATGCGAAGTCCCAGTGAGGAAGAACGTAAACTGATTAATAACGCAGCAGGTTATTTGCGTGGTGATTTATGGCATGCAGAAGTTTGCGGTGTTGACGCTGATTACGTTAAACGAGTAATTAAAGAGGAGGGATTATGAGATTAAATGATGGAATGGAACGCAAAATGATCAAGTTGTTAGATCATACCGAGCTCACTTATACAGAGATTGCCGAGGCTGTTGGCGTTCATCGCCAAGAAGTTGAAAAGTTTGTAAGGCGTAGAACCGAAGGCGCTTCACTGTCAGAGGAGGAGCTAGGCTGTACGCAATGCTCTGATGGATTCTTGTATTACTTGCGTGGTGGTAATGATGATAGAGTTTAAAGTCGCAGAGAAGGGTCAATTACAGTCAGCGATACTCAATGCACCTATTGAATACTGTAAAGATGGCTACATGGTGACGATAACACCCATAGATGGCTCAAAAAGACCTAAAACTGACGCTCAGAGGAATTCTTTTCACTTATGGTGTGGATTACTAGCTGAAGAATTAAATGCAGCAGGGCTTGATCAAAGGGTCGTTTTAGCCGCTATGAAAGAAGGCTTTGAAATACCTTGGCAAAAGCTCACAGTTAAAGAAAATCTATGGAAGCCTGTCCAAGCTGTTGTTGTCAGAAAGGCTTTCACAGAGGATCTGGCGATAGATGAGCACAATGACGTTTATAACATTCTACACCGATGGTTAGTAACAGAAAAAGGATGGCCTTGCCCAGCTTGGCCTGATAGATGGAACGCAAACCCTAAAAAAATAAAGTGAGGACATCATGGGAAAGATAATTGACTTGAAAGGCGTAGTAAAAAAGGAAAATTTAGGAGAGTTTGACGAAATATTGTTGGAAGTGCTGCAAAGTAATCAGGAAGATAATTTTAATTGCGAGCAATACTTGATTTTAGCGGTTGGAACTGATGATAGCGAAAATGTTGTCAACAAGATCAAGCTGATTCATGGTTTAGATATTGAAAGTTTGAACAGCTACACAGTTGCGAAGGCGTATATCGAGACAATTTCATCAATGTGCAACATGATGATGCTGGAAACCATGCTAGATAGCGAGGAAATGTAAAATGGAATCTTTATTAGAGTATTGCGAATCAGATGCACAGCGAAAAATAGTCACTGCTTGCATTAAACATGGAAACAACACCATTGCAGCTAAAGAATTAGCTATGAATCTGCGTAGTTTGCAGCGCACACTTGCAAGGGTAAGAAAAAACGCAGCTAAACGAGGTTGGTCGCCTGAACATGACTTTACTAGAACGGTTCCTGAGGGTTTTGTGGCTAAAGGTGTTAGTACCTTGTACGACCAGGATGGCAATGTAAGGGTTCAGTGGGTTAAATCGTCATTGAGCCAAGAAGATCAGCAAGAAGAAATAAAAAGAGCGTTAGCCGAGTTCTTAAAAGACCACGAAAGAAAGTCCCCGCCAGTGCCTAAACCTAAAAAGAAGAAAAAGGATCAAGAATTAGCCGTTATCAACATTGGTGACGCTCATTTTGGTATGTACGCAGAGAAAAGCGTATCAGGCGAAGATTATGACTGCCAAATCGCTGCTGATAGACACAAAGATGTGTTCATGCGTCTAATGAACAACGCACCTGACTGTGAAACGCTGATAATTAACCAGCTTGGCGATTATTTTCACTCAGATACCTATACTGGGACGACTACAAAAGGCACGCCAGTGGATTGTGATGGCAGATTAGAGAATATTGTGTTAGTTGGGCTGGAGGTTATGTCGTTTATGGTCGAGGAATCGTTAAAGCGGTTCTCTAAGGTCATTGTAAGGCACTGCAAGGGCAATCACGATGCGGTATTGACTCAGCTAATACGATGTCAACAACAGGCTTACTGGCGTAATAACAAACGTGTAAGCATTGAAATGAGCCCTACAGCCACTTGGGTATATCAACATGGCAAGACAGCATTTATGACAACGCATGGTGATACACTAAAACACGCTAAAATGGCTGAGTTCTTTGCGGGTCGTTATCCTGAAATCTGGGGAACTGCAACAGCGGGAAGATACTGTTGGCATGGTCACATTCACAGCAAAAAGATAAGCGCAGAGACTTACGGACAAACAATAACGGAATCATTTGCGGGGCTACCACCTAGCGATGCGTGGCACGATGCTAGTGGTTACGTTAGCGGACAATCAATGTGCTTAATCGTCCTGGACAAAGATAAAGGCGAAGTTAGACGCTCAACTGAGCGAATCTAGTTAATGTGCTCGTCAATGTGTACATCGTCAAAGATGCAGTTTATAAATTGACTATAAATTACGTCTTTGGCGATATCTTCATCGCATGATTTAATAGCGTCCTCAATCTCAATAATTTGATCTTCACTTAATGTTAATACAGCTCTATCAAGCATAGCTCTAACGAAGTTAGGCTCACAATCTATTGATATCAAAGATCTTGCCCTATGTGATAGGTCGGACCAGCTAATCCCATCAATCTGACCAATCTGACCAATCTGACCAATCTGGTCAATCCCATCAATCTGGCTAGTTTTAGGTAAATTTGTGTTTTTACTCATGTTACACCTTCTTATTCTCTCGCCTAAATACTAACAGCCTGGGCTAGCTATTTGCCATTAAAAAAGGCAAAAAAAGCTTGCCTGGGCGCTTGTGTCGTGTAAGCTGGCTTTGTTTTTACTAACTAGAGAGGGTTAAAAATGAAATTGTTAACGACAACAGGTAATACCAAAGTAAAAAAGACTAATAAAGATAGTAAGTATCTAATGGCGAGTTTGTCATTAATGCCCGATTCTATCTTATGCCCGAATTCAAAAAACGCTGAATGCTTTGAGCCTTGTTTGAAAAGCGCGGGATTCGCGGGAGTTTATAAAACTGTTAACCAGGCAAGGCAGCGCAAGACGGATTACTGGCATAGCGATAAAAAAGGGTTCCTGGAGCAATTGGAGCGCGAATTAAAAAATCATGTTAAGAATTGCGAAAAGAAAGGCAAAAAGCCCGCATGTAGGCTTAATACAATCAGCGACATAGTTTGGGAGAAAACGGGCATTATTGAAAAATTCCCTCAAATCATGTTTTTAGACTACACGAAAAACGCTAGCAGACTGGGTAAAACGCCTAAAAATTACAAACTGATATTCAGTTATAGCAATGCGCCAAACTATCAGACAAGCGTAAAAAAAGCCTTTAAGACTGATGCGCCAATAGCTGTAGTATTTAAAGGTCGATTGCCGAAAAGCTTTAATGGTCGCCAGGTGATCAATGGCGACAAGTCTGACCTAGTTAATTCTAACGCCAAAGGCAAGATTGTCGGCTTGCTGGCGAAAGGAAAGGCTCGCAAAAATGGCGGCAATTTTGTAGTCGATCCCGATCTAATTGCGGTAGGTGCATAATGGAAAACTTAAACGATTTTTTTATCCTGGTTATTTTGATTTGTTTTTATTTTCTATTGGAGGTTATTTTTTGTGGCTGATAATAAAAGCGATACCTTGCTACGGATAGGCGCTAGCTTGGCAGTTAGTCCGATTGTTAAAAAGTATCTAGGCGCTTGGATGGAGTCCCAGGGGATGCCACTAAAGGCATTAAATGATATATCGGTTGTATTTTGGTCGATTGTTATATATTGGATTATTAGCTTGCTATTGTAAGTTGGCTTACATTCTGCTATTTTAGGCGCTCGTTTCAACCACCAACAACAACAGAGGCATAATATGAGCAAAGAAGCAATCTTAATCGAGAAGGCTAAAGGCTTCGCAACAGAAAACTATGAGAATGGCTATGACCGTTTTGTAGAGTGTTACGAGCGTGAACAGTGGCATGAGTTTGTAACAGATGAAAATGGCGAGCTTATGAGTTGGAGTCAAATAAAAAAGCGAATGGAAAGCATTGCAAGTGTATGGTCTGAAAAAGCTGCCTGGTATGATCATTAACAATACATTTAACTAGAGGAGAGAGAGAAATGACAGCACAAACTTATGATGGCTTCTATGTTGAGCCAGTAGAAATTAAAACTGGGCATGGTTATTCAGTTAGTTGCTATGGCGATATAAGCGAAGAATCAACCGTTGCTATGGTTTTTGATGATGAAAATTATGATGGTATAAGTGATTCAAGCTTTAAAACCTGGAGTGAAGCAGTTAAAGAAATATCAGATTATGCAGAATTGCACGAGCTTAAATTATTAGAATTGGAGGCAGATTAAATGATCAAACTACAAACCAACCCAGTACCAAAACAGCCTATGTTTATGACGAATAAAAGCTTTGGAGAATTGCAAGATTTTATTGAAAGTACTTATGGTGGTGATAATCAGCTCCTGGCAGCTGCAACACAAGTGATGATGTTTACAATCAATACTTGTCATCATGTTGTTAATGAACTAGGTGAGGAGGCATAGAAAATGACTAAGGCAATAACCAGGCTAGACGATTCCGAAAAGTATCCCAGTAACTGGGTTGCAGTGGGCGACACTGTAAACGGGAAAGAAATAACCGAAATATGGTGCAGCTCGGTCGGCTCGCCCATTCTTATTATTGACTGTGAGCACTATTCC
>JACLAB010016834.1_pt1 | contig 35328 bp, 21 predicted proteins | sample 8027921 | NCBI WGS metagenome assembly JACLAB01 (sample SAMN15725117, study PRJNA655200) | protist metagenome | isolation source: fluorescence activated cell sorting (FACS) single amplified genomes of... | place: USA: West Boothbay Harbor, Gulf of Maine | collected 2000-07-19 | reverse complement strand
CTCCCAGCGCGAACAGCGCCGCGATCGCGACGCCGCGTCGCCATCGTCGTCGTCCTCGCTCGTCCCGCTCGCGCGTCGCGCCGTCGTCCTCGAGCGCGCCGCGCGGCAGCAGCGGCGTCGCGTCGGCGTCCATCGTCGTCATCCGCGGCGTCGGACGCGTTCGCGACGCCGTCGGACGCGCTGTGCCGTCGCGCGCGTCGACGGGTCGCGACGGTCACGCATTAGTGTTGGCGTCGCGCGGTTTAGGGTTTAGCCTAAACCCTAAATCGAGCGGTCGATCCGAGTCACGGGACCGCGGGACAGCGGGACCGGGCGCGCGCTTTGGACGACGCGCTTTGGACGACGCGACGCGAAGACGGTCGATCGCGTCCGTCGCGGATGGCGAGGCGACGCGCGCGAGCGATCGCGTCGCGCGTCGTCGTCGTCGTCGTCGTCGTCGCGAGCGTCGTCGCGAGCGTCGTCGTCGGCGCGCATCGCGACGGCGCGCATCGCGTGGACGACGCGTGCGACGCGACGACGGGGACGCGCGCGACGGCGCGCGTGCTGGACTCGGACGCGCGCGCCCGGGACTCGAACGCGCGCGTCCGGGACGACGACGAGACCGCGGGATGGGCGAGCGAGCGCGTGCGCGCGGACGGGACGACGCGCGGGACGTTCATCGCGCGGTTCGAGACGTACGCGACGGCGGCGACGCACGAGGACGCGGTGCGGAAAGCGATCGACGCGCGCGAGGGCGGTGGGCGCGCGCGCGCGCGTCGGGGGAGGGGCGAAGCGACGTTTCGAGTGGCGTCTCGCGACAACGTCGCGGCGACGCGGTTTCCGACGGATTTCGTCGTCGTCGAGAGCGTCGACGACGGCGCGGGCGCGACGCGGGGAGCGGTGAAGGGTGATGCGGTGCTCGAGACGCTTCGCGCGGCGCTTCGAGGCGTGGTGAAGGATGTGCACAGGGAACAAAGGTTGACGCGGCGGTCGGCGCTGGGCGAACGAGACGAAGACGACGCGGCGGCGGCGAAGGGTCGGCGTTCGTTGCTCGGAGACGTGAGCATCGCGAAGAGCATGGGCGCGCCGACGCTGTGGGAGCAAGGGTACACCGGGGCTGGGGTGAAGATGGCCGTCTTCGACACCGGTATCGCCGAAGATCATCCGCACTTTCGGCACATCGTCGAACGCACGAATTGGACCAACGAAAACCAACTCCACGACGGGTTGGGACACGGGAGCTTCGTCGCGGGCGTCGTCGCGGGAACGTCGAAACAGTGCGCGGGATTCGCGCCTGATGCCCTCATACACACGTTTCGCGTGTTCACGAACGATCAAAACTCGTACACGTCGTGGTTTCTCGACGGGTTCAACTACGCCATCGCCACGGGCGTGCACGTCTTAAATCTTTCCATCGGCGGGCCTGATTACTTGGACCGCCCGTTCACGGACAAGATCAACGAGATCACGGCGGCGGGAATCATCATGATTAGCGCGATAGGAAACGATGGGCCGCTGTACGGAACGTTGAACAACCCGGCGGATAACTTGGACATCATCGGCGTGGGCGGCATCACCGACGCCGACGCCATCGCGCACTTTAGTTCGCGCGGGATGACCACGATGGAGCTACCCAGTGGATACGGCCGTGTGAAACCCGATATCGTGACGTATGGCGACGGTATCTGGGGAAGTAAGGTTGGCGATGGCTGCCGCGCGCTTTCGGGGACGTCCGTCGCGTCGCCCGTCGCCGCGGGCGCGGCGGTGTTGCTCAGCTCCATCATACCCGAGAGCGAGCGATGGTCGGTGTTAAATCCAGCGGTGATGAAACAGGCGCTCGTGGAAGGGGCGACGCGAATACCGTTAGCACATCGCTACGAGCAGGGGGCGGGGAAGCTGGATTTGTTGAAATCGGCGGAGATTCTGAAGACGTACACGCCGCGCGCCTCGGTGATTCCGGCGACGTTTGACTTGACGGAGTGCCCGTACGCGTGGCCGCACTGCAAACAAGGAATCTACGCCACGATGATGCCGCTGATGTTGAACGCGACCATCGTTAACGGTCTCGGCACGCACGGGGAGATTGTGAGCGGGCCCGATTTCATCCCGAACGACGGCGACTTGGGCGCGCACCTCGACGTTCGCTTTGCGTTTTCGGAGACGCTTTGGCCGTACTCTGGGTTCTTGGCGTTGTACGTGCGAGTCCAGGACGACGCGGCGACCAAGTCTGGCGTCGCGAGTGGGCGCGTGCGATTCACCGTCGCCTCGCCGGGCGCGCGCGGAGAGACGAAATTGCGCGTGTCGGAGGTTGAGATGACGCTCAAGGTCAACGTCGTGCCGACGCCGAGTCGCGACAAGCGATTGCTGTGGGACCAATTTCACAACGTGCGGTATCCACCGGGATACATTCCGAGAGATAACGTCGACATGAAGCAAGACGTTTTGGATTGGCACGGCGATCACCCGCACACGAACTTCCACCAATGGTACGATGATCTGACGCGGGCGGGTTACTTTGTCGAAGTCTTGGGATCGCCGTTCACGTGCTTTGACGCGAAGAATTACGGGGCGCTACTGCTCATCGATCTCGAAGAGGAGTACGCGAGCGATGAAATCGCCAAACTCACTCGAGACGTTCGCGAAGAAGGATTGGGGCTGGTCGTCTTCGCCGATTGGTACGATTTGACGACGATGGAAAGCCTGAAATTTTTCGACGACAACACGCACTACGAATGGCACGCCGCCACGGGTGGAGCCAACGTGCCGGCTTTGAATGATCTTTTGAAAGACTTTGGCATTCAGTTCGGGGGCGAGGTCACGGAAGATAGCATCGTTTTCGATGACGACCAAGTCATCGTCTCGAGCGGAACCCACATCACGCGCGCGCCGGCGGGCGCGTATTTGCACAGCGAACGCATGACGCAGCGCGGCAAGACGGAGGGCGATTACGCATTTTTATCGCTCTTTGAGGCGGGTAAAGGAAGAATCTTCGCGTTCGTCGACTCTAACTGCGTCGACAGCTCGCACATGCGCGGTCAATGCTTCGGTTTCGCGCGAAAAGGTGTCGAGTTCGCCGTCGGCGGTTCGTGCGCCGCCGCGCACTGCGACGATCGAAAGCGTCTCGCCGAATCGTGGTCGGACTCGAAGCCTCTTCCCTCGCGAAGAACAGACGTGGACTTTTCACGGTTTAGCACCGTTCTCGGAGGACACCCTGGGAACGAAGGTTCGATGACGTGCGGCCCCAACGCTCCTTTGGACCGTCACGACGCCAAGGCGGCGTACAGCGATCTTCCGGGGCGATTGAAAGTGTCCGAGTCGGAGAAGACGTCTTTGAAGACGACCGTTCCACAGCGCCCGATGAAGGATTCACGCACGACGCTCGATGTGAAAACAGATTACGTCGCGACGGATCGCGCGGACGACGGGTCGAACGTTCGATATTACGTCGTCGCCTTTGGCGTCGTCGCCGCGTTGCTGGCGCCGCGCGCGAGACGGCGCAGGGCGCGACGCGCGCGTCTTCGAGCGAGCGGCGGCGCGTCTTAGAATTGACTAGAATTGCTAGAAATTGTCAAACGCCTAGTAGATATTGAAACGCGCTAGTTTTGCGAAGCGATCGCGCGGAGACTGATCGACTGTTGAATGCTGGGGATTCGAACGGCGGCCGGCGAGCGGTCGCGTCGCGCGAGCCCCGACGGGTGCGCGTCGGACAAACGTTTCGTAGTGTTACACCAAAAGAACCACCAATCGTTGCCCGGAGGCAGCAAAATGTTCGCGTCGTAAAGCACTCCCCTGAGCGACGAGACGGCGTCGGAAAACTCGCCCGAGTCGCGAGCCACGAGCCTGCGGTCGTTCCCGCGATCGGGCGATTGTCGCTCCAATCGGCCTAGTTCGGCTTCGATGAAGTCGACGGGGCTGTTGAAGGCGCGCATTTCTCCCTCGCGCACGGAATCGCGTCGAACGTAAATGTTGAACTCGCTCATGAGATCTTTATTCGTCAGCGCGGACGTGGCTTTGACGTTGAATACGTGATAATCCCCGCGCTCGTCGTCGTCGCGCACCGCGCACGCGCACGACGGATGTAAAACGGCGGTCGGGGAGCGCCGCAACGTTTCCGCGCGCGCGCTGACCCCCAACTTTTCCGTGCCGTCGGTCCGCCGCACCGGTTCGTACGTCGTCGCGTCGTCGTGCGTCCCCGAACGATTCGCCGCGGCGGCGACGATGTATTCCAATCGAGCGCCGAGCACTAAACCGTCGGAAAATTCCTCTTCAAACGGCAACCAATGAATCGGAGGCAATTCGACGGGACGTTTCGAGACGCTTCGCTCGTCGTAGAGCGCGATCGCTTTGAGATACGCGATCTCCGCCGCGATTTCGGCGCTTTCGATCGTCGTCATGCGAATGTCCGCGGAGACGCTCACGCCTTCCCCCAAAGGCACGACGCGATGCATTCGCCCTCGCGGCACGCAAATCGTCTCCCCCGGTCCGATGACGCGCGTCACTATCTCCGTCTCGGTCCAAATTTGCTCGATGTAATCCGCGCCGCACGTCGCCTCGTCGCTCGCCGACGCGTTTCGCGACTTGCCTCGAAGCTCCTCGCGGAGCTCCGCGCCGTCGCGCGCGTCGCGGTACACCTCCACCTCCCACTGCTTTTTGCCGACGAGTTGAATCGTGGCGTTATCGCACGCGTCCCGATGCCACTCCGCGATGTCCCCGTTCGCCCTCGACGCGTACACGCCGACTTCGCACTCGCCGTAACCGACGCACCCCCCCGCGACGCCGAAAATCTCCCCGTCGCGTCCGCGAAACTCGCCGCCGCGCAGCCGCGCCCACGCCTCGAGATGCAGCGCGCGTTTCAGCCCGATCGCGCCCGCCGTGAAACAAAACGGCGCGTTGATCGTCGTCCCGTCTCGCGTCAGCGCCTCCATCGCCGCCTCGACGTCGTCGTCGTCGTACGCCTCGTTACTCCCGTCTCGACACTCGCGCAGAATCTTCGTCACGTCGCCGCCGTGGAACGCGCGCAGCGTCGCCTCGCGCGTCGTCTCCCGCGCGCCTCGCGTCCACGCGCGCATGGCCTCGCGCGCGTCGAATCCGCGCCCGTCCTCGCGCGTCGCGCGCGCGCGCTTCATGTCGCGCGCCGAAAGTCTCGCCTCGGTCGCGTCGGCGCGTCGTCGTCGTCGTAACGACTTCGGCGCGTCGTCGCGACGAAAAGCGTCGCCGCGCCGTTCGGAACGTCTCGTTTCGGTCGCGCGCGGCGTCTCGGTCGCGTGAACACGACCGCGACGACGCGCTCTACCGGTCCGGACGCCAAACACCCGCGCGTGCGACGACCGCCCCCGCGCACCGCGGCGTCGCGACGCGCGCGCAACGCACGACGACGACGACGACGATGGCGACGGCGACGGCGACGCGCGCGACGCGCGGATGCGTCGCCGGACGCGCGACGGCGCGACCGACGCGACGCGGCGTCGCGATCGAGCGACGCGCGCGCGCGCGACGCGGTTTCGCGCGCGTCCCGTTGGACGCGGGACGCGCGCGTCGCGACGACGCGACGACGATCGCGGGACGCGGGACGCGCGAGGCGCGAGCGACGCGAACTTTCGCGTCCGCGGGCGACGCGAGCGGGGAAAACGCGGCGATCGTGAACACGGTGAAGGCGATCTTCGGCGCGGGGGGGTTCGCGCTGCCGTGGGCGTTCGCGCAGGGAGGGATCGCGCTCGTGGGGACGTGCATGGCGGCGTCGCTGGTGTTCGCGCTCGAGGCGCTGCGAATGCTGATTAAGGCGCAGGACGCGCTCGTCGGCGCGGGAGCGTCGACGGCGAGCGAGGTGGCGACGTACGCGGGGCTGACGAACGCGGCGATGGGACGCGCGGGAGACGCGGCGTGCCGAGTGATGAACGTGCTGACGTGCTTCGGGATCACGGTGAGCTATTTAATCTTCATCGCGGAGACGATGAAGGTGGTGGTGCCCGCGCTCGGGGTGAGCGCGTTCGGGGCGTCGCCGACGACGGCGAGCATGCTCGCGCTCGTCGGGCCGCTCATGATCGCGCTGTCGTGGTTGCGCGAGATGAGCGGCGTGGCTGTGATTTCCGCCGTCGGCACCGCGTCGGTCGCGGTCGGCATGGCGGTGACGACGGCGACGGCGCTGTCCAACCCGCTGCAACTCGGCGCGTTGCCGGTGGCCAACTTTGCGGCGTTTCCGGGATTCTTCGGCACCGTGGCGTTTTTGTTCTTCATTCACTTCACCCTGTTCGGGATTAAGGAAGCGATGCCGCAACCGGATAAGTTCTTCGGTGCCGCGGTGAAGGCGTTCACGGGCGCCGCCGTCATCGCCGGGCTCTTTGGCGTCGCCGGCGCCGCGGGTTTCGGCACGGGGGTCTCCTCAGTCGTCGTCACCATGCTCACGGGCCCGTCGGGGATCGCGGTGCAACTGTTGTTGTGCTTGAACTTGCTGTCCACGTACCCGATCATGGCGCAATCCGCGCTCCGCATTTGCGAAAACGTGCTCGAAGGCGACAAGCCGGGATCCATCGGCGCGCCGCAAGCGCTCGCCGTGCGCACCGCGTTCACCGCGGGCGCGATTTGGACCGCAGCCAACGTCCCGAACTTTGGCGTCGTCCTCGGCTACGTCGGTGGTGTGTGCTGCTCCATTCTCTCTCTCGTCTTACCGGCGATGATTCTGTACTTGACGCAAAAGAAGGTCAAGGCTGAAATCGTCCCGCTCGAGCTCGCGAGAATCGGCGGCGTCTTCGTCACGGGCATCACGTGCATCGTGCTTTCTATCGTCCTCTAAGGGGCGAACGTGACGATATCTCTCGAGTGTGATCGATGCGAAGCGTCACGAATTCGCTTCGCGTCACGAATTCGCTCCGCGTCATGAATTCGGGGAGTTTTTTTGTGTAATACAAGCGAACGCTTGCGAAATCGACGCCGCGCGCCGCGCTCGAAGTCGCAAACCGACGTACGTATATTTACAAAACTTGGCGCCTTCGCTCACATTTCAACGTTCATCTCCGCCGGCGCGGCGCCCGAGCCTTCACCGCTATGGGAATACTTACACGAATCCCCCGCGCGACACGCGCCGCGCTGGAAGAAAATGCACGGAATGCCCGACGTGTCCACGTCTTCTTGTCCGCCGACCCCCGCGCCGGCGTCTCCGCCTTCTCTCGTCCACGTCCTGTTCTTACCGCGCCCACCGCCGCCGCCCGCGCCGGCGGCGCCGTACGCCGCCATCATACCGCCTCCACGACCTCCACCGTACGCCGCCATCATCCGTGGATCGATCATCACCATCTGCCCGCCCGAGGCGTACGGCGAAAACCTCGCGCCGCCCTGAAACCCGCCTTGGTGCGGCATCCCCATCATCATCATCGCCCCATTGCGCCCGCCTCGTCGCCCACGATTCGGTCCGCCCGACGCGTTGTCGCCGTCCACCGATCCTCCCGCGGTGGCGGCTTTCAACGAATCCAAACACACTCCGCACAACGGTGGATTGCCGCCAACCACGGGTCTGAAATTCACAACCGTGCTCACCCTGCACCCCTCGCACTGTCCGCTGTGCGCGGGCCTTCCGCTGTGCTCGTCCACCTCCCCGGTCGCGAACCACCCCGGTCGCGTCGGCGCGCGCTCTCGCTGTTGAAAACGTCCACCGCCTCGTCCTCCGCCTCGTTCGCCGCCGCCTCGTCGTCGTTCGCCGCCGTGTCCGTTCGCCCCGCCTCGCCCTTCGTGCCGCGGTCGCGCGTTCGGCGGCAGCGGCGGGTTCGCGTTCGCGGGCGCGGACGACGCGCTCTTTCGCGCGCTCGCGTGATCGTCGTCCATCGCCATCGCCTCGTCGAGCGCGCGAACGTCGACGCCGTTCGCGTCGCCGTCGGCGATCATTTCGTCGGCATTCATGTCGCGCGCGACGCGCGAATCGAGCCAAGGCGCGCGTTCAACGACGCGAAAGGTGTCGGTTTCGTCGATCTCGCGTTCGCGGCGCGATCGAATCGCGTCGAACGACGTCGACGACGACGAGTGGGGACAATTGAGGGCCCGGGCGGCGATTGAATACCTAGGGTTTTGACCGGCGCCGCGCCGCGCCGCGCCGCGCGGGACGAGGAGCGGATGAAAAACATGTTACTGTACTGTACATACATGTACGATATTACTGTACGATATTATTGCGCGGCGGCTGTAAATCAGAACAAAATACGGGTGATCGATGTCATCCACGGCGAGATGCGCGCGGAAGACGATCGCGGACGGGCGCGCGTTGACGTAGCGTCGCGGGAAAAACGATGGCGCGGTCCGTTCGTGGAAAGCCGTCGGCCGATTACGCGGCGACGCCCGGGGCAGATTCGTACACCTGCGTGTCGAGGAGCGCGGCGAGCGTGACGGCGATCTTGGCGGCCTCGCTGGCGCGAACGCGCATCTCCATCTTGCTTTCGACGCCGGTTTTCTTGTCCTTGAAGTTGAAAATCGCGGATTGAAACTCTGGGTAAGAGGCGCCGCCGTGCAACGCGGCGTCGGCGCCGACGCGCTCTTGCGCTTTCGTCATGCGAAGGAATCCAGCCTTATTGATGGCCCAGACGAACGGCGCGAAGGACACGGCGACCCACAAAAATATGGCGCAAATATACACGAGCGCGGCGGCGAAGACGTTACCGCTCTTGGAGCATCCGTACACGACGCCGCATCCCATGTATTGTTCTCCGTACACTTGTTGCAAATACCCGCGTCGGGAGAAGCACGCAGCGGCGATGATTCCCCACAGGCCGCCAAACAGGTGAATCGGCACGGCGTCGACGACGTCGTCGAGGCGCCATCGGTGCGTCATGAGCCAGGATGTGAAGACGTACACGAAGCCGGCGACCAAGCCGATGAAGACGGCGAAACCCGGGTCGATGAACGCGGCAGAGGCGCTGACGGCCACCAACGCGCACAATGCGCCGTGAATCATGCGTTGCGGACGAAATGCGTTCGGTTCAACCCACAAGTCCACGCACATGGTGACCACGGCGCCGACGGCGCCGACGATGGTGTGAATCAGACCGACGCGGCAGAGCGACGCCAGGTGCGGTCCCGCCAAAGTCTTGATGCTGCCGCACGTGAATCCGTACCATCCGTACCACATGATGAGACCGCCGATGACTTGAAACACCGGGCTCTGTTGTGGCATCGCGTTCGGCGCTCTTTGGCCTTCGGTGAATCGCCCCTCGCGCGGGCCGATGACGTACGTCGTCCAGAGCGCGCACGAACCGCCGACGACGTGCACGAATCCACTTCCCGCGTAATCGATCGCGCCGGTGTCAAACAGCGCCGGACCTCTTTCGCGCACGGGCGCCAACCACCCGTTCTTCCCCCACTGCCAGTGCAAAACGACGGGAAACACGACGCCCGAGATGAGCAGCGCGCACGTAAAGTACGCCTTGAACGAGCACCGCTCCGCCACCGCCCCGCTCACGATCGTCGCCGACGTCGCCGAGAAGCACATCGCGAAAAACGCTCGCGTAAACGCCGTGACCACGGGGCCGGTGTTTTCCAAGCTCGCCAGCTCCGCCGTGCGCATCGCGAACCCGTCCGTCCCGAACGCGCCTCCGGTCGAGCTCTTCCCGAGCGCCAGCCCGTACCCGATCGCGTAAAACGCCACGGCCGACGCGCACAGATCCATGACGTTCTTCACCAGTATCCCCTTGGTGTTTTTCACGCTCACCGACCCCACCTCGAGCAGCGCGAACCCGACCTGCGCCATGAACACCAACGTCGAGCACGAGGAACACCGCGTCCGCTTTTTGCACGTCCAGCGCCAGCACGCTCACGCCGAGCTGCGCCAGCAGCGCGTCCATCGCGGGATTTCCCGTGCTCGGCATCGTCCTCGATCCACGCTCGCGCGCGTCGCGGTCTCGCGCGCGTCGCGGTCTCGCGCGCGTCGCGTCGCGTCGCCGCCGAGCGATCGCAATCCAATCCAACCGCGTCAACCGCGTCGATCGCGTCGACCGACCCATTTTTCGCCGCGCCCGGAGATTTCCATCGTCGCGACGCGTCGTCGCGCCGCGATCGACGACGCGTCGATCGATCGCGACGCGCGAAACGCGATCGATCGATCGCGCGTCGCGCGACGCGCGATCGATCGATCGCGCGATCGCGCCGAAAGACGCGCGGGCGGGCGCGCATCGTGGCGGTATATGGCGCATATCGTGTCGGTATACGGCACACTCTGTCGTATCGTAAGGCTCGTGGCCCGATATAGCGCAAAATGCGACGCCGCGCGCGACGACGACGACGAGGACGACGACGACGAAGACGCCGCGACGACGATGGACGGCGGGACCGTTACACGCGCTGACGAAGGCGAAGGCGACGACGCGGGACGACGACGCGGGACGACGCGCGACGACGACGACGACGACGACGCGCGCGATGGGTCAATCGTACGACTTCGCGGTCGAACACGACGCGGCGGTCGTGCGCGTGGACGCGGCGTGCGCGCGGGCGACGGCGCGGAGCGCGCGGGCGGCGGCGCACTGCGAGGCGAGACGCGCGGAGGCGATGAAACGCGTGCGAGAGGCGTTTCGAGCGGCGTGCGAACGGAGGGGGGGACTGGAAGCGCCGCCGCAGCTGGCGCTCGAGCGGTGGAGGTTCGCGACGAAGTTGGCGGAGGAGGCGCGGGGACGAACGGCGGCGGCGGCGGGAAAGGGAAAGACGAAACGGCGGAGACGAGGCGCGTGCGGCGTCGTGGGGGAGAACACGGACGCCATGTTTCCGAACGTCGCGCACGACGGCGCGACGAAAGGGACGCTGGCGAACGATTTGATGCGCGCGGGGGTCTCGGAGGCGATCGCCATCGAGATTGAGGCGTCGGTGTGCGCGGCGTCGGCGAAGGAGGTCGTCGCGTTGGAGGCGATGAAACAGAAACTGGTGGACGGTGGCGCGCACGGTCTGGCCAAGCTCGCGGCGACGAAATTGACGATACATAAACACTCGCGAGATTTGACGCTTGGCGACGATTACTTGGTCAAGTTGACGCACGAGGCGTACGGCAAGTTGCGCGCGCTTTACGAAAAGCACTCGCGCGCCGGCGGCGACGACGACGGTGACGACGACGTGCACGACAGAATATTCGCGCTGTTGCTTAGGTACAAAACGATTCATGGCCATGGATTCCAAGCGGCGTGCTCGCACGACGTCTTCCGCGTGTTGCACGATGATCTGAAGGTTACGATGGAGTGCTTCGCGTCGCCCATGAACGCGTACTTCGCGCGATTTTGCAGCGCTTTCGGCGACGTCGACGCCCCGTTCGGGAGCATCGGCTCGTTCGCGGCGTTTCAACCGTCGAGAGGGTCGTACGAGGTAAATCCACCTTTCGTGCGCGAGGTCTTGGACGAGGCCGCCCTCTGGTGCGAGGCGTTGCTCGAACGCGCGGAGAAGTCACAAAACGCGCTCACGTTTGTCTTCATCATGCCGGGATGGAAAGAGACGGGCGCGTTCGATGCGCTCACAAACAGCGCGTTTCTTCGAGCGAACGTACTCATCGCCGCGGTCGACCACGGATATTGCGACGGCGCTTCGCATCAACGGCGCGATCCCTATCGAGCGTCGCCGTACGACACGTGCGTCTTCGTCTTGCAATCTTCCAAAGCCGCGCGAGACGTGGGTGTGAAGGATACGTTCGCCACATCCGTGCGTGTCGCGATGGCGCGAGCTGTGCCCACGCTCGTTCAACTCAAGCGTCAGAAACGCGCGTGAAATCGTAGATATTGTAGATATTGGGCGTGCGCCAAATTGTCGACTCGTCTGGTCTCGTCTCGTCCAAAATCTTCACACACTGACGCGACATGTTCGTGCTCGCTCGATCCACGATCGCCGTGCGTGCGTCGCTGCTACGAACACTCGCAAAAAAATCGCTCTTCCCGTCGTCGCCATCGCCTGTGAAACCATCCTTGCCGTGGCTCTTGGTGCCCCAACGAGCGAGCGCGCAGCCAAATCCAAAGATGGGCGCCCTGTGGTCCTCTCGCACGTCTTCGACGTCGAGCGACGACACGAAGAGTGAAACTACGAAGAGCGATACGAAGAACGAAACTACGACGAACGACTTTTCGTCGGCGGAGAACATCGAAGACGACGCTGCGCTGGACGATGAGAGTGTCGCCGAGCGCGACGCGAGAATGCAACGTCTCTTTCGAGAAATGATGGTAGAGGAAATGGAAATGGAAGAGCGCGGCGACGACGTGAACGCATCGCCAGCGCATCTCGAAAGTCGAGCGTTACAGCTGCGACGAATGGCTGAAGAGCTCGAACATGACGCCGATGCGATGTTTGCCAAGGCGCATCGCCGTCTTCGCCAACGCGCTCGAGAGATGTCGAGACGAGCGCACGCGAAGAGAGATCAAGCCGACGAGTTCTTCGCACGCGCGCGACTGCTACGCGAGTCGGCTCGACGACGCACATCGAGGCACCCGTCCGATGACGACGACGACGACGACGACCCTAGACGATTTCGATTCGAAACGAGGTGACTCGTCGACTCGATCCGATTCTCGACGCTCTCGCCTAACTAGTTTCTTACTCACATCTTCTCTCCGCGTACTTTCGCACGAACACCACGCTGAGCCGCCCCGCGGGATTACGTTCGACGACGTCGCCTATTTCTAATCCTAATTCGCGTGCGTTCGCCGTTTCTGCAGCCACTACGTCTTTTACTCGCACGCGAATACCGTGACGTAAGCGATACGCCTCGCCGCGGTACATCAACAAGCTTCTAGGTTCAAGCAACACGCTCACGACCGGCCGCGGTGCATCGATATTGTCACACTCATCAAAGTCTCCCGCCGTCGCGCCCTCTGCCGGCCAAAACTCAATCAACGCGCTCGACCGTAGCGTCAAAATTTGCACATCGGGCGCGTACACGTCCCCATCTGAATGCGGCGAAATGAATCCATCAGCGTCGTATTCATTCACCAGCACGTGATTCGCCGCGCGCTCGCTCGCTTTCCGTCGTACCAAAACCTCCACGAGTTCGCGCAGGTACGTCGGAATCGCCTCGTCATCGCCTTCGCGATACAACCTCGAAGGCGACGTCCCGCCCGCGTTCATCACCCTTCGACCGCGTCCTTTCGTCCACCACGCCGCGGGCTCGCGCAGTAACGCGCTTTCGACGAACTCGGCGTCGCGCGCACCGATGAATTCACGACAATACGCCAACCCCGGGACGCGTTTCGCGACGTCGGGCGACGATGAAGATGAAATCTCGTCATCGACATCTGTGTCGACGAATCCACCGCGCGCGGCGAACGAAAGGGTGTCGTCGCGCGTCGTCGTCGTCGTCGTCGTTGACTCGCGCATCAACGCTTTCGCGCGCACGGCGCGGATATCGACCGGCGCCATGCCACACCATGGAGTGCGGCGTCGCGAGCGGCTCCCGGTGTTTGGATGATTTAATTGCAAGAAAGGGCGGTCGCTAGAAGAGCCTGTAATATCGGCACACGCGCAACAGGATGATGAACATGCCGATCGTCGCCGCTGAACCGAGCAAGACGACCAACAAAAACATGCCATGCTCATTTTCGACGTTGTTTTTGATGTTCATGCCAAAGATGCCGACGACGACGGAGAAGCACGTCAGGCACAGCGTCGCGGTGGTCAGGATGAGCTCGAGTTTGATGAGCTGGTTACGCTGGGAATCGAGTTCAATTTCGATCAAATCCTCCAAGTCATCGATGTACTCGTTCAAACCGTTGAGCGAGCGGTGGGTGGAATCGACGTGGGTAAAGTACGTTTCGAGTAAATCCTCGAGCTCTTGTAGATCCTTGTCTTCATCGTAGGCGTCGAAGTATGCGTTGTGTGCCTCGCCACTTTGTGTGTGCACGCCGTGCACACCGAGCGGAGATCGTCCGCTCGACGCACTCAATGCGTGCTCGAGCTGATAGTGCGCCGTCGCGCCTCGTTGGCCGCCATCCGCGCCGTTGGGCGGAGGCGACGTCACGGAGCCCTCCCTTCTGAGTGATTCCGACTGTTGTTTCGATTTACGCGTCAAATACATGTCACGCATGTCGGAATCATCGTCTAAATAACGTTGAATCTCTTCTCGAACCTTGCTCACGCGACCAGCGACGCGCACGAGTCTCGTCTTCATCCTTCGCACGCGTTCGAGGTTGACGTTGTCGACCCGTTTACGAAGCGCCTCGAGCGCGGGCTTGGCGTCGAGCTCGACTTTGTTCGCCTCTACCTCCAGGGTGTTACACACCATCTCCAGCGCAACTTCCAGGGCTACGAATTCAAACGGGAACTCATCCGTGGTGGGCTGCGCCTGGCGTAATTCTTTTTCGGGCGATGTTTCGCTCTTCGCCTTCTCCGCTTGACCTTCCATCATATTCGTCAAGTCTGCGGCAGATAAATTCAGCGGTAGCGTCGATAGCGATGGGTCTCTCTCGCGCAGTCTTTTTCGTCGCAACAACCGGGTTTGGAGCTCGGGCAAAAAGTGCGTCACCGTGCTCGTTTGCGAATCCGTCATGATGACTTCTTCGGCGGTGATCAACACTTTAATCTGCTCCAAATTCACCACGATCGCGCGCTCACGACACAGCACCGCGGCGGAGTACGAATCTGCCGTCGTCGGTTCGAGCACGCGCAAATCCCGCAGCGGTACCCTGAGCAAAGTCGCGATTTTTGTCTTCTCCATCGACAACCGGTTGACAACGCCCAGAGTGTTGATGCGCACCCATCCCACCTTGGCACGCCCCGACGTCGACACCGGCACCGCTTTGACGGGTTCGATATCGTCGCCGTTCGGTTTATCGTAGTTTCCAACCCCACGCGGCGGTTTACCAACCATCACCGTCTGCAATCCGCTCGTCGCCGCCTCTCGCGCCGCGCTCGCCTCGCGTCGACCCTCTGCTCCCGCCGTCGCGCTCGAGCTCACCGTACCGCGCGCGTCGTCGCCGTACCCTCCCATCAAATCCCTCACCAGCCCCCCCGCGCGCCCCTCCGCGGTGTTTTCGTCCCTCGTCTTCGTCTTCGCGTCTTCCTCCGTCCCGCTCGCTCGTCCCCGCGACCGCCGCCTCGCGCCTTCGTCGTCGCCGTCCTCCTCATCCGACGCTCGCGCGTCGTCCGGGACGAACCCAGATCCCGGGCTCACCCCCGCGGCGTACTGCGCGCGCAGCATCGCTTCGTATTGCGACGGCGCGAGCGGCGGGAGCGGCGGCGTCCCACTGCGCGATACCGTCGCGGCGTCGAGGCGCGACACCGCGTCGTCGCGCGCGCGAGGGGACGCGCGCGACGCGTCGGCTTCGCCGTTCGACGCGCCACCGTTCGCGTCGATTCGACGGCCCATGTCGCGCGTCGACGTTTGACGATTCGGCGCGACGTGGAATCGGCGACGATCCCCGCGCCGCGAGCGCGCGCCGGGCGAGGCGACGAAAGTCGGAACACGGTGTTACAAACGGACGAATCTACTCACGGCGGTGACCACGGTTGGTACTTGGCCCAACTCCGCGTCACGCCCGCGTCGGACGGACGCTGACGGAGAAAGTGCCCCTTCGGTAAGTACGTCCCCGCGTTCGATTTCCCGGCGACGAAGTACGGCGACGCGTCTTCGTAAATCGGCGTCGTCGCGTTCAGAAGACCCGGTTCGTCGTTGATGTGATGCAACCAACCGTGCCACTCGCGCGGAATGTTCGCGGCGGAGTAATCGTCGAGGTTTTTGGGCACCACCCATCGCGAGCGTCCCTGTTGATACGATTTGTTTTCGTAGTACGCGTTTCCGAGCTCGTCCTCGCCGACCTTTTCGCCCGAGCGCGACTCCAAGTGCCTGCGAGCGCGTCGTCGTCGTCGTCGTCGTCGTCAGTCGCGCGCGACTACAAATAACGCATCGTTTCGTCGTCGGCATCGCTCGGCGTCGCGATCGACGCACCACACGCTCCCGTCCAATATCTTCGTCCTGCGCGAGACGCGCGCGAGACGCGCGCGAGGTCAGTCGCTCGATCGTCGGCTGGGATCGGTCGACGCGTCGCCGCGGCCGCGCGTCGCGGTCGCGACGCTCGAATTCAACACGCGCGAATCGCGTCGTCGACGAAGCGCGACGCACATCGTCGACGCGGCGCGCGCGCGCGCGGATTCGCCGAGGCTCGTCGAAACCCCGTCGCGCGTCCGTCGCGCCGCGCGGCGCGCGAGCGCGTCAGCGACGCGCTTCATGCGGCGCCGCGATCGGCGCGCGGTCGCTCGATCGACGGCGCGCGACGGCGCGAGGCGATCGCGTCGCGTCGGTGTGTGCGGCGCGACGGATGGCGCGCGCATCGGGCGAGGCGATCGACGCGACTCGGCGACGCGCATGACGCGCGAGCACGAGCGCGCGCTGGACGACGCGCGGCGAGCGGCGTCGACGCACGCGCGCGCGTCGCGCGACGACGCGCCGGCGCACGCGGCGCAACAGACGCGGCGCGGCGGTGGGAAAGAGATCGCGTCGTGGGCGCGCGCGGCGAAGGCGTTCGCGAACTCGTCGACGTCGCTCGCGTCGCTGCGAGGGAGCGGCGCGCGCGCGAGGGAAGCGCACGCGCGATGCGAACGCGCGGTGTACGCGGCGCTGGATTACGGCGACGCGGAGACGGCGGAAAAGCTGTGCGAGGCGCTGGAGGGACGGTTCGGGACGACGTCGATTCGAGCGCGCGCGCTGCGAGCGGCGACGACGCTCGGAAAGGAGGGCGGCGCCGCGGAGGCGCGAAAGATGTTGGATGAAATGTTGGAGGAAAATAAAGGCGAGGCGAGGTTGCGAAAAATGCGCGTGGCGTGCGCGAAGAGCGAGGGCGACGTCCCGGGCGCCGTCGCGGCGTTGACGGAGTATCTGGAAGACTTTGGCGCGGACGACGAGGCGTGGCTGGAGCTTGGGAAGCTGTACGCCGAGCGGTGTGAGTACGAGAAGGCGTTGTTTTGTTACGAAGAAGTGCTGTGCGCGAGACCGTTCGATCCCAACTCGCACAGGCGAATGGGTGAGGTGCTCTACACCATGGGCGGCGAGGAAAACATTCGCGACGCGAAGCATCACTTCGCCGCGGCGATTGATTTCACCAATGGCAAAGATATTCGCGCGCTTTATGCCGTCATTTTATGTGTGAAGAAGTTACGCATCATGTCGTCGAAGGGGGGGGAAGAGTTTAAAGATAACGGCGCGTTGGAGCTCGCGGACGCGGCGACGGAGCGGTTACTCCAACGCTACGCCTCGGACAACGAGACGCTACTCTCCATAGTCAGGCCTCTGCTGAAGGAGGCGGCGCAGGTTTAGGTAGAACATATGAATGAATGAATGTTCGTCGTTTACATACAGCACCGCGCGTGGTCTAGTATTTCGTCTCGCCGCGACTGGGATTACGAGTTCTTTTCGAGCACCTTCAACGCCGGAGTGAGGTAGTTGTCGGATTTGCCTTTGACTTGGGTGATCAGCTCGTACTCGGCTTGCTCGCTTTCGTACTCGTAGCCGACATCGAAGCTCTTGTTACGCGCCTCTTCGTCGTGCATCGCCTTGACGCAGACGTCGGAGACGTCGGCGCAAGAAATCGGCGTGTTGATGCGTTCGGTTTGATCGAAAACCAACGCCTTGCCCCCACCAGCCTCTTCGACGAGCTCACCCGGGCGAACGATGGTGTATCCTACACCAGAGTTGCGCAGCACGCGTTCACCGTCACGCTTTATCTTCAGGATACGTTCCTTTTCTTCGCCCTCTTCCAAACCGGCGCCGAAGCACGAAACCAAAATGACATCGGGTTCCTCGCCCTTGGGAATCGCCTTGACGTACTCGAGCGTCAAGTTGAACATGTTATTGTTCCCACTCATCACGTCTGACATCGTCGTCTCGCGTTGGTTCTTTCTCGCATCGAAGCGAACGCCAATCTTCTCGATTCTCTTCAAGTCGAGAATGGCGTCGCCGTCGTCTCCCCAAGAAGTTTTCCCTTCACTGACGAATTTGTGAAACGGCATACGAATGACTTGCCATCCCCCAGTGGTGTTGAACGAAAATCTGAACTTGGAACCATCGTCCTGCGTGAGCATCACGCTGTAGCGCTTCCCGTCGCCCTTCAAACGGAACAACAAACCTTCCTTGGCTGAAAAGTCGACGTCGGCTTGCAAACCTTCGACGTTTGAGCTCACTTCAGCCTTACCCGTACGAGAGGTGATGAAACCGTTGAACGTCGCGAATTCGAAAGGTTTGTCCTCGTCTTCGGGGTAGAGCGGATCGAAGTTCACACGCTGCATCTCCGCCGCGGCGGCCCATCGCCCGTCGGCGCCGGCGTCGGCTTCGATCTCTTCGACGTCCCACGCCTCGTACGCCGTCGGGTGCTTGAAGTTGGTCAACATCACCTTGGACTTGGCGCTGCGACCGGCGCGACGGGAAGCGAGCATGTGATAGTAGTCTTGCATGCACGATACCACGTTCTTCACACCTTGGTCGGCGACGTTGTACAAGTCGCTCGTGACGGAGGTTTTTGCGCTCGCGCAGTAAATCACCTTGTTCACGCCAATCATGGCATTTTTGATCACTTCTTTCTCCCCGACGTCCCCGACGATGACTTGTACCAAACCCGGAAGCTTCTCGACGTCTTCCTGGCGACGCACGAGCGCCTTGACTGTGTATCCGCGCAACAAGAGCTTGCGAATCAAAACGCGACCTATGCGCCCCGTCGCCCCCGTGACCAACACCGTCGTAAACTTCGCGTTCGGCGTCTCGAACTCCCCCACCGAGCTCCCACTGAGCAAATCCGCGTCGTAGACCTGATCAAACTCTCTCGCGTTCGTCGGCGCCGTGGACTTTTGAAACGACGTCAACGACGTCAGCTGCTTGAAGACGTTCTCAAACGCCGCCCGCGACTTCCGTCCGAGATTCACCGGGTTCACGTCCTCCAATCCCGCCGGTCCCTTACTCTCTTGTTTCGCCATCTTACGCGCCCGTCGCGCTTGCATCGCGTCGATCATCCCTTGCGTGAGTTCCGAGTCCCCCGACTCGCCGCCGTCGCTCGCGTCTTTTCCCTCATCCTCGCTCGACGCCGCGCGCGCCTTGACGCCGTCACCGCGTCCCGCGTCCCGCGTCGCGACCACCGCGCATCGCGCACCATCACCCGCGCGCGCTCGCGCCGGCATCGCGCGCGCGACGACGTGCGCGCGCGTCGTCGTCGTCATCGGCGCGCTTTTCATCTTATCCGCGCGCGCGCGTCGCGTCGTCGTCGTCGTCGTCGTCGCGCGCGCGGGACGCGCGACCATCGCGCGCATCGCGTCGAGCGCGCGCGTTCTCGCGCGTTCGTTCGACGAGGCGCGCGTCGGACGCTCGTCCACACGCGCGTCGGCGAATGACGCGATGGCGGCGAGCGTGACGTCGATCAGACGAGGCGTCCCGAGCGCGGCGAGCGGGACGACGACGACGACGCGACGACGACGCGAGCGCGATCTTTAAAGTCGTCCGTGATGGACACGAAAACGCTACGAATGCTAAGGATGCGAACGCCGACGCGCGAACGCGCGAGACCGCGCGTCTTCGCCGCGCCGCGCGCGCGCCGCCGCGCCGCCGCCGCGCCGCCGCCGCGCCGTCGCCGCCGCGCGTCGACGCGCGTCGACTCGAAACGACCCCGCGCGGCGCCCGATCGCCGCGTCACTTCAACGCGCCGATCAAGTAATCGTCCACGATGTCGAACACTCTCGACGGGTGCTGCGGCCCGTTGAATCCAGTCGTCGCGTCTCCGCCCGCGTTTCGCGCGATGGCGTCCGCGCCGCCCGGGTGTTCGTCCACGTACTCGGTCAAATCGTACACCTTGCCGTCGATGATCACCCACAGATCGTCGCGCGCGGCGTGCTTGGCGACGTCTTCTCTCGAGTACGTCGTCGCGCGATCGACGGGCGCGCGCGACGGCGTCGCGACGGCGCGCGCGCGTCGTCGTCGATCGTTCAACTTTTGCGCGATAAAGTACAAAACCACCGCGACGACGAGCGTGCGCGCGATGAGCAGCGGCGCGGGCGGCGGCGCGGACGCGAGCGTCGCCTCGCGCATCGTCGCGCGCCGGACGGCGTCGCGCGCGCGCGTCCGGCGTCGACGACGACGCGACGGTTTGTGTCGCCCATCACTCCGCGGCGCATGAGCGATGACGACGAGGCGCACGCCGACGCGCGCGCGCTCGCCGTGGCGCTGGCGCAGAGAGACTGCGATACATTGTTCGCGCGGTGCGCGCGCGCGGACGGCGCGGTGACGCTCGACGAGGACGCGCAAGCGCGATTGGCGCGCGCGCTGGAAATTTCGAGTAAATTTTCAAAGTCGTACGCCGTGCGCGTCGCGCGCGCGGCGTGCAAGGCGATCGCCGCGGCGGGGTTGGCGTTGGACGACGCGCTGGCCGCGGCGCTGCACGCGCGAGACGACGAGGCGTGGGAGCGCGAGCGCGACGGATGGCGCGACTGCGTGTACGCGTACGAACGCGCGACGCGGTGCGACGCGCGGTCGCGGGCGATCGACGCGCGAGAGATGAACGCGCGAACGGCGTTGGGGACGCGCGACGTCGACGCGATTCGAGCGAGGACGCAGAGCGACGCGTTGGCGGGGAGCACGGGAGCTTTCGCGTGGCCGGCGGGTTTCGTCGCGAGCGAGTTCGTGATGTCGCGGCTCGCGAGCGAGGCGCTGGTGCGCGGACGCGCGGTCGTAGAGCTCGGAAGCGGTGTTGGCGTCGCGGGAGTCGCGATGGCGCGGTGCGCGCCCGCGGCGTTGGTGCTCACGGATCGCGACGCGCAAACGTTGGAAAACTTGCGCGACAACGTGCGGCTCAACGTAGATATGGACGGCGACGGCGCGACGCGAGTGGTGTTCGACGCCCTCGACGCGCCCGTCGCGAAGCGGTCGACGCCGGACGAAGCGCTCGTCGTGTCGGTTCGCGATTTAGATTGGGAGCGCGCGCCCGTCGAGGTCTTGGGCGCCGTGAACGCGGACTTTGTTCTCGCCGCCGATTGCTCGTACGACCCGACCCTCATTCCAGGACTCGTTCGAGCGCTCCGCGCGCTTTTGCGCGCTCGCGGCGCCGACGACGAGAGCGCGCCGACGACGCTCGAGACGCTCGAGGCGTCTCGAGCCCGAGAAGTCATCAGAGACCGGTACGCTCGAACGCCGTGCGCGTTCGTCGTGAGCGCCGTGCGTCAAGCGACGACGATGGACGTCCTGATCGACGCGCTGGAACGCGCGCGTCTGCACCCCGTGGACGTCACGAGCGCCATCGCCGCCTCGCGCGAGCCCGCGTTTCTTTTCGCCGACGCCGCGCGCGGCCACGCGCGCGACGCTTTTCGCGCCTTCGCGTGCAGCGCGACGCGAGTCGCGTAGAGCGGCGGCGCACCGCGTCGCGTAGCCCGTAGATCGCGGCGCGAGGCGCGCCGTTCGCGTAGTCGATTCATTCCCCAGGTTCCTTTTCTCCGCGACGCGTTTCTCGCGCGTCGAGCGTTTCCTCCGCTCGAGCGTCGCCGCACACGTCGCCTCGCGTCGCCGCGCGCGATGTCCGACGTCGACGCCGCGCCGTCGTCGGCGCCGTCGCGCGAGATCCAGTACGACGCCGTCGGACGCGTCATCGCGCGCGGCGTCGACGAGAGCCGCGCGCGCGCCAAGGCGAGAGCGGCGCGCGACCGTCCGAAACCGTTAAAGTTGGTTGTCGAAATCGACGGTGCGAGACGTCTACCGCGCGACGTCCACCGCGTGCACGCGACGGTGCGTCGCGACGCGTCGTGGAATCTCGCGCGCTCGCATCGCGCGGTCGCGTCGTCGTCGCGTCGCCGTCGTTTGTATCGCTGACCGAGCGCGCGCGCGAGCGTCACTCGCAGGTGAACGTCGAGCCGAGCGAGAAGGCGAACGCGAGCTCGCACGGATTCGCGACGTCGTACGAAGAGGCGCCGGTGCGGTACGCGATGGAGCGACAGCGACAAAAGAGTCGCGGCGTCGTTCGGGATGCGCAGCGTGAGGCGGCGGTGAAGACGACGTTTGAGGTGTACGTGACGGATGTTTCTTTAAACGACGTCGTGCGAGCGAGCGTGTTTCGGGGAAGCGGCGCGAAAGAAGGGGAGACGAACGACGTAAAGATGCGATACGCGCTGGGAACGTGTGAGATTTTGGCGAGGCGCGTGCCGACGATCGAGGCGGGCGAACCGGCGCGGTGGATCGAGTTGAATCACGAGCTTCGCGTGCCGGAGAAACTAGGGCGACTAAAATTTCAGTGTTACTTTGACCACGAAATCGATGGGATGTTGCGAGTGAAGGTGGTGAGCGCGCACGGGATCAAGGGATCCGATTTATCGGGGCTGTCTGACCCGTACGTCGTTGTCAAGTTACATCGCGTCAACGAGTCGACGGCCAAAATTAAGGCGTTAGCCGTCGCGAGCGGCGATGCGTTCGGCCATCATGCCGGGAAGGACTCGTTCAGAACGGAGACGGTGAAGAAAACGCTCGACCCGGTGTGGAACGAGACCTTTGAGTTTGAGCGCGTAGATCGTGGCTCAGAATCGTACGTGACGTTTGAGTTGTGGGATCATGACATGGTGGGCGACGACGATTTACTGAGTCAATACGCGGTGCGCGTGCGTGAAATCAAGGCGGCGCGACCGATGGATACTCACGCTGCGATTCGCGACGTAGAATGGCGACAATTGACGACAAAACTCGAGTGTCTGGGTAAGATGAACGTGATCGCATACTTCAAAGACGACGCGCGCACTGACTTGCGAATCATTGTGGCGCGTGCGATGGACCTCAGCGCCGGCGACGTCTTTGGCACGAGTAACGCGTACGCCGAGGTGATGTGCGGAACACAACTCCACGCCACGGCACCACGCGCGGGTACGAAGGATCCTGTGTGGAATCACGCGATGAAATTCACCGTCGCGACGGAACGCAAATCGTCCGCCGCGGATGTGGTCGCGATACGTGTCTACCACTTGAATCGCCAAGGTAAGTCGCTCTTCATGGGATGTGCCAAGATTTCCGTTCATAGATTACTCACGGAGCGCGACGGAGGGGCGAAGCGTTCGTTTTGGCTCGCCTTGGTTGAGGAAAAACAACCCGTGTGCGCAATTGATCTTCGCATGCGCGTGTATGTTGCGAGTGAAGAACCTGCGGAGAGGCCTGTCGTCGAAGAATCAGATTGTGCGAAAGAGAAGGTGCACGCGCGTTTGTACTACGACGCCACGTACGCGCGCGCGCGTCGATTGGTGCGCGCACGAGAGAAAGCCGCCGTCGTCGCCGCGTCTGACAAAGAAATGGCATTTCATACGTCGCTCGCGGAAACAATCGAGTCACGTCTTCGAGATTTCAAGTGGCCTGAGGACTTAGTACCGGCGTATGCGCGCGCGTACGCGGCGTGTTGCGACGATCCGATGCTCCTTCCACCACCACCGGACGGAATGAAGATTCCATCCGACGTCATCAAAATGTTTGAGGCTGCCGCGTTCTCGCGCGTCGAAAGTGACAGGCGCCGCGCGCCGTAGATCTCGTCACGTTTAGCACATCGTAGCGATTAGATAATATAATAATAGAGACTCGACTTAGGCAAACGATGTCCACCGACAATAAATTGATTACATGACGAATGCGTTTACTTCTTTTCCCGAGCAACCTTGAGGGTGCGCAAGCGAAGCGCTTGAAGCTTGATAAAACCAGCAGCGTCCTTTTGGTCGTACGCACCACCGTCTTCTTCGAACGTGGAGAGACGATCGTCGTAGAGAGTGTTGGCAGCCTTGCGACCGACGACGATGACGTTGCCCTTGTAGAGTTTGGCGCGCACCGTACCGGTGACGCTTTCGGAGCACGTGTCGATGGCGGCTTGCATCATTTCGCGTTCCGGGGAGAACCAGAAACCGTTGTAGATGAGTTCAGCGTATTGCGGCATCATTTGATCCTTGTAGTGCATCTCACCGCGATCGAGGCAGATGGTTTCGAGCGCGCGGCGGACGGCGAGCAAAATCGTCCCACCGGGCGTCTCGTACACGCCTCGCGACTTCATGCCGACAAAGCGAGATTCAACAATATCCAAGCGCCCAATGCCGTTGTCGCCACCGAGCTGGTTGAGCTTGGCGAGCATATCGGCCGGGGAGTATTTCACGCCATCGATGGCCACCGGGTCACCCTTTTCGAACTCGACTTCAATGTACGTCGGCTTATCCGGGGCGTTCTCCGGGCTCACCGATCGCGTGAACATATCTTCCGAGTATTCAACCCACGGATCCTCCAAAGCGTTGCCTTCGTAAGAAATGTGCAACAAGTTGGCATCGGTGGAGTACGGAGCGTCTTGACGCTTCGATTGCGCCACCGGGATCCCCGCCTCGTCGGCGTACGCCAACAACTTGGTTCGCGAGTTCAAATCCCATTCTCTCCACGGCGCGATCACCTTGACGTCCGGCTTCAAGCCGTAATATCCGAGCTCGAATCGAACTTGATCGTTCCCTTTCCCAGTCGCCCCGTGGCACACCGCATCGGCGCCAACTTGCTTCGCAATTTCAATCTGTCTCTTCGCGATGAGCGGTCGCGCGATGGACGTCCCCAGCAGATACGTCCCTTCGTACAACGCGTTCGCTCGAAACATCGGGAACACGTAGTCCCGCACGAACTCCTCTCGCAAATCATCCACGAATATTTCCTTGACACCGAATTGCGCCGCTTTCGCGCGCGCCGGTTCGAGTTCTTCTCCCTGCCCCAGGTCCGCCGTAAACGTCACGACTTCGCACCCGTACGTGTCTTGCAACCACTTCAGGATGATGGACGTGTCCAGGCCACCGGAGTACGCCAGGACGACTTTTTTCACGTCACCCGAAGGTCCGACGCCGCGCGAGACGACGTTCGAGCGTCGCGCGGGCTTGACGACCGCGCGACGCGGCGCGTTCGTCTTGAGCGTCTTCGCCGAGACGGTCGTGGCGGCGGTGCGCGCGACGGCGCAGGCGTGCATCGCGCGCGGTGGGTGAGGAAGAGACGATAGAAGACGCTTCGCGCGTTCGGGGGGGGGCGGGACGGCGGGCTCGGCGAGCGAGGCGGCGTGTGACACAATGGCTGTTTACCTCGAGGGTTTTCAATAGGTCCGGGGCTCGCGCCGCGACCCGGCGCGAAGTGGAATTTCTAAACTTCTAAGCTCGCTACGGCTGGACTACGTTGGGCTAGTGTTTTTTCTGCGCGCGTTCGCTTTCGTGGGCTCTACAGCCTTGCCTTTGCCGCGCGCGCCGCCTCGGCGACGCCTGGGGGCGGATTTCTTGTCGCCGGCGCCGCGCTCGAGCCGAGCGATGGCTTCGAACGCGAGGGCGAGTTCAGCCTCTTCGGCGGAGCGCTGGCGCTCTTCGTCGAGGATTTCACGCAGTGACTTTTTACGGTCGCTAGGTTCGGCGACGTACCACGACGAGCGGTCGGTGGGCGAAGCGCGGGCGACGTCAAAACCCGTCGTCGTGGCGAACGCCGCCGCCTGCGCGGAGGCTTCGGCGGCGATGATCTCACGCATCGTCGGTGATGCGCTTTTCGGAGGTCGCCAGGCTGGTTTCTTTGACGATGACGACGCCGCGGTGCGTCTCAAGAGATCACCGAGAGAGAACGCACCCGGGCTTGAGGGCGACGGCGAGAACATCGGCGCCGGCGCCGCCCCGCTCGGCTCGAGCGATTTCGACCGACTCGCCGCTCGCTCTTGCTGTGATTGGATGTCTCGCAAAGATAACGCGACGTTGCTCGATGGTGCGCTCGGCGTCGAAGTGTCTTTATCCAATTCACCCGAAAGAAACATACTCAATGAACCCTTGATGCGGGAAGAAGACGACGGCGGCGTTCGAGGTGCGGCCTTCGCGACGACTTGCGACGCGAGCGGCGGTTTGCCGACGTCAACCTTTTCTTCGTGCACTTTGGGTTGAGCTCTCGCACGAGGCGCTAATTTTGCCGCACGCTCGATTTCATCGTCCGGCTCACGACCCACGCTTCGCGTCGCCGTGGCGGCTTCCGTCCACCCGCCGACGACATCGCCCGAACGCAGTACCTGGGTGATGTCCTCCAAAGTCTCCTCCTCGAGCGAATCGAAACTCGCCTTCAGTGTTTCCAACAAAACGACGTCGAGGTTCTTCACCGCGTACTCGATGGCGAACCGCTTCAGCGCCACGGCGTTAATTTGATCGGCGAGCTGCACAACATTCAACACGTTTCTCGGTTCGATGAATTTCGCCACGGCGTGTTGCGCCAACACGTTCAAAGACGGGAACTCGCTTTCATCGTCTTCAAAGTCCTCTTCTTCCTCGCTTTCTTCTACGTCTTCTTCGTCGCGAGGTCGAGGCGGGGACACGACGACGGAACCGATGTCGCGAATCAAGCGATCGAGCTCGGATTCTACAGACGCCTTCTTTCGCCGCGGATCCAACCGCCCCAGAGAAAATTGCGGACGCGAAATCGCTTGCAGCACCAACACATGCGCGTCTCCTACGCACGCGCTCGCGACACCCTTCAATCCGCTGACACGACGAAGTGCCCCGCATCGTCGCTTCGCCGCGAATTCACCGGAACTCGCGAAAGATTTTAGCGACGCCGACGAGAGCACGTTCTTCGACGCCGTGTCGACGACTTCGAGCTCAGTCGACTCCCACGTGTACACATCACCAGTGTCGGTGACGATGGCGGAAGACGTCGCTCCGCACGACACGTCGACGGCGCGTCCACCCGGTCCGTCGCCGTCAGCGAGCAACCGCGCTTCGACGCGTTCAGACGCGCTGTCCCAGACATACACCCAACCGTCGGCGGTGAGCGCCGCGCTTTGCGCGGCACCCGCAGAAACCTTGATAATCTTTTGATCGAGCTCGTGCCATCGCGTGCCGTCGGCTGACGCTTTCGGGATGACAACTCGACGAACAGAGACGGATCCGTTGCCCCACGAGTACACGTCGCCGGCGGACGAGCACGCGACGACGTGTTGTTTTGCGCTCGACACACCGGTCACGACGACGTCACGGTGTTTTAAATATTCCACCTGCTTGGCGACGCTCGAGTGCGGCCCGTCTCGCGAGTCGCCGCCGCCGCCGAGGTAGTATCCCAGCGCCCCTCGAGCGTTCGAACCCATCGTCCACACCGCGCCGTCGGCGTCGAGCACAGCCGTGAAGGTGTCGCCGCACGACACGTCGACGGCGCGCGCGCCAGCCATGTTCGGCACCTTACGCGGCGTGAATTGTGTGCACCTCCGCTCGCGTTCGCGTTCGTCGTCGGACGCCGAATCGTCGACGGCGACGGAGTATCCCAATCGCCCGAGCGCTCCGTTTCCCCACGTAAACGTCTCGAACGCATCCGTCGTCACCGCGCTGTGCGCGAGACCCGCGGAAACGCGCACGACGCGCACGTCGCATCCAAAGCTACGCACGAGCGTCGGAAATACCACCGCCTCGTCTCCGCGTTCGCGTCCGAATCCCAAAACTCCGTCTCGAGCGCACCCCCACGCGTACACGCTCCCGCTCTCATCCACGGCGAGCGCGTGAAACTTGGACGTGCTCACCCGCGACACGTTCGCCTTCATCAGCGCCCCCTCCACGCGCGCGGGCTTGCGCTCGGTCTCCGTGCTCCCGGTCCCCAAGCAATAATTCGCCCCGCTTCCAAACGAACGCACAAACGTCGTTCGCGCCGCTTCGTCTCCCCCACCCCCGATCGCGCGTTTCCTCGCCCGATCCCTCGTCAACTTTTCACTGATCAAATCTATCGCCCCCCGTCCTCGTCGATCGCGCGGTCGCTCCCAATCCGCGTTTCGACACGTCTTTGACAGCGTTTGACAGCACGCCAACGCGCCGTAATGCGCCGCGTGGTGCATCGCGCCCCACCCGCTTTCCTCATCCACGCCCTGTCGCCCCACATCCAGCGTCGGCGCGAATCCAGCGTCTTTCGCGTCTTTCCCATCGTCTCCATCGTCCCGATCGCTCGCCCTCGCGTTCGCCGCGCCCTCGTCGCACCTCGCGCGTCGTCTCGCCAGCGCCGCCACCGCCGCCGCGTCGTCTCGTCCGCTCAGCGTCCGCATCGCCCCCTCCACCGCCACGTCGTCGTACGCGTCCACGATCGCGGTGAGGCATCGCGGACGCGCGCCCGTCGCGTATCCCGCCTTGACGGCGTCGAGCGCGCCCAGCGCCGCGGCGAACGCGTCCATTCGCGTCGTCGTCGTCGTCGCATCCATTCGCGTCGTCGTCGCGCGTCGCGCGTCGCGCGTCGTCGCGCGTCGTCGCGGTCGCGGTCGCGCGGGTCGAGTCGTCAGCGCGCGCGCATCGTCGGCGCGGGTCGAGTCGTCGGCGCGTCGCGCGCGCGTCCGAGTGCGACGACGACGGTTGGGCGCGCCCGTCGCGCCAGAACGCGTCGACGCGCGCCCATCGACGGACGCGCGGCGACGGACGCGCGGGACCGCGAAGCGCGTCGCGACGCGCGACGCGCGACGCGCGGCGCGAGCGCGTCGACGCGCGTCGACGCGCGCAGACGCGGCGGCGAGGGCATTCGTTATCTTGAGGGCGCGACGCGCGACGCGGTGACGCGGTGACGCGGTGACGCGCAGGGCGACGCGCAGGACGACGCGCAGGACGACGCGGGAGACGTCGCGAGGAGACGGCGACGATGTCGCGCGCGAGGTCGATCGAGGGCGGCGCGCACGCGCCGAGCCTGGACGCCAAGGTCGCGAGGGCGTTCGCGGCGTTCGATCACACGTTCACCGTGTGCGACGCGACGAGGGAGGATTGTCCGATCGTGTACGCGAGCGATGGGTTCCTGCGGATGACGCAGTACGGCGCGGACGAGGTGATCGGGCATAATTGTCGATTTTTGCAGGGAGAGGCGACGGATGGGAACGACGTGCGCGAGCTGCGAGAGGCGATTAAGCGGGGCGATCGATGGAGCGTGCGGTTGTTGAATTATAAGAAGGATGGGACGCCGTTTTGGAATTATCTCGTCGTCGCGCCGGTGAAACTGGCGGATGGGACGGTGGCGAAGTACATCGGCGTGCAGGTGGACGTGACGGAGGTGAAGGACGCGACGACGGGCGAGCGAGGGATCGATTTCGATGAGGAAGGGATGCCAGTGCCGAGTCGCTACGACGCTCGCGCGGCAGCCGTGTCGCTAGGGCGCGTGAGCGAGGTGGAGAACGCGGTGCGAGCGGCGGAAGGGTTATCTGAGGATGGCGTGGACGACGCGGGCGCGAGGAAGGGACGCGTGGGTTTGGATTTGGCCTCGACGCTCGAGCGCATCGAGCAATCGTTCGTCATCACCGATCCGTCGTTGCCCGATCATCCGATCGTGTTCGCGAGCGACGGTTTCATGGATTTTACTGGATACTCTGTGGATGAAATCTTGGGACGGAACTGTCGGTTTTTGCAAGGGCCAAAGACGGATCGAGCGGCGGTGGCGAAGATTCGTCAGGCGATCGAGCTCGGGGAAGAGTGTACGGTGCGATTATTGAATTACACAAAGAGCGGAAAGCAGTTTTGGAACATGTTCACGTTGGCCCCCGTGCGTGATGACCAGGGAATTGTACGATTTTTTGCGGGCGTACAGGTGGACATCACCGCGCACGATCCGAGCACCGAGGACGAGTCGATCGCGGAGATCACGTTCAAGGGCACGGATGAAGAGAACATAGCCATATCGAAGGGCGCGGCGAGTATGGTCGCCGGTGCGACGGCAAAAGACAAAGAGTTCGAGCCACCGTGGGTGCGCATGCACGGGAAAATGCTCACGCCCAAGCCTCATCAAATTGAAAATCGTCGTCATTGGGAGGCGCTGCGCAAGGCGACGAACGATGGCACCAGAGCTTTAACGATCGACGACTTCGTGCCGGTAAAGCGCATTGGACAAGGCGACGTGGGCACCGTGCACTTGGTTGCCCTCGCCAAACAGCAAGATATCACGTTCGCATTGAAGATTTTGACCAAGCAGGAAATCATCGACCGCAACAAGCTTCACCGTTTGCACACTGAGTCGACGATTTTGAACGAAGTCGACCACCCATTCGTGGCGACGTTGTTCGCGTCGTTTCAAACCGCGACTCACGTGTACTTTTTGATGGAGTATTGCGAAGGAGGCGAGCTATATGACTTCCTGCAAAAGATTCCAGACAGGCGTCTGAGCGAAAATGCGACGAGGTTTTACGCGGCGGAAGTACTCGTGGCGCTCCAGTACCTGCACTTGCTCGGATTCGTGTACAGAGACTTGAAACCGGAGAACGTTTTGCTACGTCGTAGTGGGCACATCGTTATCACCGATTTCGACCTGTCGTTTTGCGCGACATGCAAACCGCACATTAATATTCAACCTGGGAACCCGTCTTGGATCGCCGGCGCGCGAGCCGTCGAGCAAGCGTCGTCAAAGAAGTCACTCAAGCCGCCGCGACTGCCAAAGAACGGTTCCAATCCCATGCTTATGGCGGAACCGTTCACATTCACGAACTCTTTTGTCGGCACGGAAGAGTATCTTTCCCCAGAGGTTTTGAACGGTACCGGCCACTCCGGTTCGGTTGACTGGTGGGAACTGGGCATTTTCATGTACGAGATGGCGTACGGCACGACACCGTTCAAATCGGCGACGCGAGAAGAGACGTTCAACAAAATCTCGGATGGGAAAGTGACGTTCCCAGATGACGTTCCCATGAGCGACGATTTCAAAGATTGTGTCGGTAAATTACTGCAGCACGATACGACAAATCGCTTGGGCACGCTCGGCGGTGCCGAAGAAATTAAATCACACCCATTTTTCAAATCCATCAACTGGGGTTTGCTTCGTTGGGAAGTGCCCCCGAACATTCCAAAACTTAAGCCTACGCGCAGTGCACCACCCCCAGCCAAGGAAGAACCGGAAGAGATGTTCGAGATCGAGGTGTAGACGCAAAACTATTGCAGCTCGAAATTTTCAATTCACATTCACAAATCGAAACTAAATCGGCGGAATGAACGGCTCGTCGTCGTCGTCGTCGTCGTCGTCGTCGTCCCTCAACGCCTTCACCAGCGGATGTTTCTTAAGATCTGGCTGTATCGTAACGATGCGTTCAATCAAAATCCGCGTGGCGTTCAAGTCTTGTCGACACTCGAGCTTCAACGTCGCCCAATTAAAGAGCACGTCGACGCAATCGGGATCCGGCTCTAACGCCTTTAAGTAATACGCTTCCGCCTCATCTAACTCTCCTCGCGCCTGTAATATCATCGCTAAATTATTCGCCGCGTCCACGTTCGTCCCGAGCTCCAGCGCGCGTCGATACTCCCGCTCCGCGTCGTCAAACTTTTCCAGCGTTTGATAAAAGTTGCCCAACATGAATCGACTCTCTGGACTCTCATCCGTCTTCACGCGCTCTTCGAAGAACGTTTTTGACTGCGCGATCAGCGCATCGAACGCCCACTCCACTTTCGCCGCTCTCTCGTCGTCGCCGGCGTCGCGCGCCGCCTGTAACTCGACGCGACGCGCGGCTTTGAGACCTTCGAACGAGGTTCGTCGGCTCACTCTGAGCACGCTTTCGGGCGTTTCCTCGTCGCTCGGCGCCGCCGAGGCGCGAACGACGACGCGCGCGTCCGTGCGACGGTGCCGGCAACGCGTCGCGTGGGCGCGCGGCGCGCGCGAGGACGTCGAGGCGACGGCGTGCGACATGGCGCGACGGAGAGTCGACGTGTGCGGCGCCGCGGAGGCGGTTTCTTCGTTACATCGATATCGAGAGGACGTCGACCGCGAAAGCTGCGCGACATCTATGGTCTACACTGCTTCGTCCGAGTTGACGCGCGGGTCCGTGACCTCGACGTCGGCTTCGATGAATTCCTCGGGCGCGGGAAGGTCTAAATCGGCGTACGTCGCCGACGTTCGACGGAAGAACAAACCCGGAGTGTCCACCGAGCGCACGCGCGGTAAATGCTCGCGCATGATTGCTTCGATTTCGTCCGAAGCGTCTTGGATGAGCTTCATGTCCTCAGGTTCGAGGTTTGCGGAATCCGTGGCGAAATCGCGAAGGGTGGCGAGGTGATAGACGAGCTTTTCGCTCGCCGACGCGCCCTTCAGTCCGGTTTGCGAGTCAGCTTCTGAAATCACGCTCCCTTCGCGTTGATCGCGACGAGATGACGCGCCATCATCGCGCCAGAAGTCTGCAACACGTTCGCTGAACGGCGAACCGCCGTCGACGGAACTGCCGCGACGTTCCTCGCTCGTTCGTCGCGCCGCAGTTTCAATTGAGTTTCTTCGGACCAGCTCAACTTTTTTGACAATGTCGTCTCCGGGCTCGACGTTGCTCACGATGGCGTTCTTCTGATCCTTCTGTAACCACTTCGGCCCGAGCGTGGCGATGATGACCATTCCGAGCGGCGCGGTTAAAATGATTGAAAATACCGCCGTAGTGAGAATGTCGTTGCCCCACGACACGTACTCGGCGGATTTTTTCTTCTCTATGATGTAATCCAGCGGATCAGATGCCAGCGCAGCTTGGACGGTGGCTTTGGGGATCCATGCCAAAGACACAAACGCGCGCTCGATTCGCGATAGCTCACCGCCGCCCACGGCTACATAAGCCATGGGCAAACGAATGCAAATACCGATGAGGAGAAGACCGATGGATTTGGGAATCGTCGACGGCTTGACGTCTTTGAAACTCACCGCCGTGCCGATGACGCCGAACAGCAAGGGCTGAAATATGAAACGCCATAACTTGGCCAAATCAGTCTCCACACCGTGCGCGTGATCGTCGGAAGGTCCGTTTGTCAGCGCCGGGTGCGGCTTGTTCGTGCGCCAACACTTATTGGCCGAGATGCCCAAAGCGAGCGCGGACATGGCGCCACCACCGTTGAACCCGTAATGTCGACCTAAGAACATCGTAAACAACCCTAAAATCATAACCATGGACGATCTCTTCCAACGCTCGTTCCAAATTTTCGTCATACCGCAAATAACCCCCCCGAGCGTGCCGACGCACAGACCCGCCAACACGTCCACGGGACCGTGCAAAATCGTCCACGCCATGTGTCCCTTGCTGCCTAGCGCGAACGACTTGAAGATCGTGTACCCCGTGATCGCTACGACGTCATCAAACGACGCCGCCGCGACGACTAACGACGGAATTCCCTTCGCCACGCCGTAACCGAGCGATTGTAACTCAAACATGCCGAGCACCACCACCGCGGGCGACACCGCGCCCAGGATGAACCCCAAGCACATCCCGAGCGGGAACGACATTTTAAATATCAGCATCGAAAATAACCCGCACGCGATCGCTTCAGAGAGCCCTGGCATGACGGTCAATCGACTCGCCATCCATCCTATCGAGCGAAACGCGTCCAAATCTAACTCTAACCCGCTCCGCATTAAAATCACGCTCAAACCGGCGGCGCGAATGTCGCTCGACCACCGCTCTGGCAAATCGTTCACCAGGCCTCCCGGCACGTTTCTCAGCAGCAACCCGCACAACAACATTCCAGTCAACGACGGTAGCCCACACATCACCGCCGCGGCCCCACCGACGTGCGCGCACGCCCAAATCAGCGCCACCGCCCAGACGCCGCCGCCGCTCACCTCGACGTTCGCCCCGTTCGGCGCCATCACCTCCCCGAACGCGAACCGCAGCATCGCCCACATCGCGCACGCCATGACGCAGAACGACAATCGATCGTAGTTGAGCTTGCGCTCGCGCACGATGCGATTCGCGCGCTCGTGCTCGCTCTCCGTCGCGTCTCTGCGCGACGAACTGCGCGACGGACGGCCGCGCGGTGTCGCGACCGTGCGCGCGAACTTCTGCGCGTGCTGACGCAGATGGAGCCCCATCACGCGTTCGTTCGCGTTCGTTCGCGTTCGTCGCGCTCTCGGGCGCGGCGATCGCGCGCGTCGCGCACTGCGGCGCGCGCGACTCTTCGCGTCGCTTTCGAGGAGAGGGAGGCCAGGAGACGCGGCGCGCGGCTGAAACGCGATGAATGTGCGGTGAAATGCTAAACACTAAACGCTAAACGAAATCAAGGAGAGAAGAATGAACCGCTGGCACCTAAACCGCCGCGAATTTGCTCCGCGAGCGCGGCGACTTTGCGCTCGAGGTCTTCGTTGCGGCGGCGCTCGTCGCTCAAGCCGCGCTCGAGGTCCTCGCATCGCACGCGGAGGGCGGCGTGTGCGTCGGCGACGATTTGGGCGTCGTTCCGCATGCGATGTAACGCGCGACGGAGCTCGACGTTTTCTTTTCTGTACGCCTGCACGCTCGCGTCGGTGCCGAAAGCGAAGGTGGTCGCCGCCGGCTTGTCCGGACTAGCGAAATCGATAAGCGCCGACGCCGGGGAGGACGCGTGTTCGTCGTCTCGTTCGTCGTCTCGTTCGATCGACTTGTCATCGCGCAGAACGCTCGTGCTCACCGGTGGAGCGCGATTTTCATCGCTCGCCAGGGCTTCGTGCTCGGGGAAATCTTCCGGCACGCGCAAGATTTGCGTCTCGTTTTGGCACGCTCCGTTGTATCCACCAAAGGCGACGACGGCGTCCTCCATACCATCGCGCGTGCTCAGCGCGCACAACGTCATGCCTTCTCCCACGATCGGCGGTGCGAGAAATGCATCGTTCCGATCGACCCATTCCATCTCCTCCAAATCTAAAATCGAACACTCTGAGAGCCCGCGCTCGTTGTTGCCTCCGCCGACGAGGACCCAGAACCGACCGTCTTTGATCAAGACAGCCGCGTGACCCGCGCGAGGCTCGACGCGCGCCGCGCCGCGAGGATTCACCTCTATCCATTTGTGTTGCACTAAGTCGAGCGCAAAGAGTGATGAAAAACATTTCGTCGATCTGCCCGTACCGCCGAAGACGAGCAGCGTGTCTTGGCCCCACATCGTCGCAGTGTGCTCCGCGCGAGACTCTGGAGGGTGCCCACCGGGTGCCTTCACCGCGCGCCACACGAAAGAAGTCATGTCTAAAATCCACGCGTCGTTCAAAAATCGTCGCTCGTCGTCTTCGCCGCCGAAGACGATGCACTTGTGTTCGCCGACCATCGTGACCGAGGCGCCGCGACGCGCGCACGGCGCTTCGTCTCCGCCGGTTTCAATCTTGACCCATTCCACTTCGTCTAATCCATCGTCTTTCGTTTCCATCCTGTACACCGACATCGCGCTCGTCTCCGGTCCCTTGAACCGGCCGCCGACGACGAAGACGACGCCTCGACACGTCACCGCCCGATGCCCCGCGCACGCCGGTAACGCGCTCGTCCCCGGCTTCGTCTTCAACCGCCGCCACGTCGACGTCGTCAAATCGAGCTCGTGCGTGTCGTTCATGAATCGTCCGCGAAACGATCCCCCGATGACGTACATCTTCGCGCCCGCGACGGTCGCCGCGTGTTGAAACCGCGCCGTCGGCTTCGTCCCCGCGTACTCCAAAAACTCCCATCTCCCGCGCTCGACGCGCATCGCCTCCGGCAGCGCCTC
>JACLAB010013453.1_pt1 | contig 35363 bp, 26 predicted proteins | sample 8027921 | NCBI WGS metagenome assembly JACLAB01 (sample SAMN15725117, study PRJNA655200) | protist metagenome | isolation source: fluorescence activated cell sorting (FACS) single amplified genomes of... | place: USA: West Boothbay Harbor, Gulf of Maine | collected 2000-07-19 | reverse complement strand
TGGAAGAGGAAAGAAGGCGAGAACGAGAACAAAAAGAAACCGAAGAACGAAGAAAACAAAGCGTGCTCAAAAGGAGGAGGATACAGCAGTTCGGATCCGCGATCGTTGGAGGCGTTTTCGGCGTGCTTTTCACCGCGTTGAGGAATAAAAAACAGGCAATTAAGAAGAAGCGTTGAGATACAAAATTCATCACAATCTTCCCCTAAACACACACACACACGAATACATGTTCAGGAGAAGATTCGGCCCCTTTGCGAATCATCTGAAACAACTGAAACAACAACAATCGACGTGTTATTATTATTATTATTATTGGTACTCCTCGCGCTCGTATTCGTTGTTTCTTTCCGAGCAAAAGTTGGGGAAATTTAACAATCGAACGCACGACAGAGGGAGCGCAGGCGACGCAGATATCATGACGAAAAGAGGAAATAATGTTCGAATGAAGAGCACGACGGGTTCCTCTCGTCCTCCGTTCGTGGCAAAACAACAGCTCGGCTCGTGTTACGCGCAAATTATCGGTTTAGGGACCGATACCGATGGGAAGGATACCACGCCTTCGGTGCTGCTGTTCACGGACAAGAGGAGGTATTGCTTTAATATCGGCGAAGGGTTCCAGAGATTTTGCGTGGAACATAAGCTGAAGATGACACGATTAGAGCGCGTTTTTTTTACCCGGACGACGAGTAAAGCGACTGGAGGAGTGATTGGGATGTTGTTGACGTTGGCGGACGCGGCGGGCGCGACGCTCGGAGGGATGATGGCGAAAGAAGACGACGGAGGTTTAGCGACGACGACGATACCGAAAATGACCGTACACGGTCCAAATGTTCGGAATTTATTGGAGGCAGTAAAGGTTTTGGTGGCGGAGAACAGAGGTATTGTCGTTGAGAGAGGCGGGGAGACGTTTCGGGACGAGATTTGCGAGGTGAAGCCGATGTTAAGAGTGCCTGAGATGATCGGGCCGTTAGGAAAGAGGTTGAATGAAAATAACGATAATAATAACGATAACGGAGGAAGAATTAAACCCGATTTGTCATCTTCGAGCGCGATAGAAGAATTAGAGCCAGTGGTGAGTTACGAGGTTCAACTCGCGTCGCCGCCTGGAAAATTTGATGCCAAGAAAGCGGACGCTTTGGGCGTTCCCAGAGGGAAAGAGAGGGGAGTACTCGTTCGAGGCGAATCGATTGAAATTGAGCTAGAAAGCGGAGAAAAAAAGATTATAACGCCGGACATGTGCGTGGAAGAGGCTGGTAGAGGCGCGAGGTTCGCAGTTGTCGATTTACCGACCAAAGCGCATTTAGACGCGGCAATTCAGATCGTAGAAAAAATGAAAAAATGTTCGAGCGGATGGGACGTAAACGAAGAGAGAGATTTGGTCATACACTTAGCGCCGGCAAATGTGGCAAACTCCAGCGAATACCAAGCTTTCGTCCAAGAAAACTTCGCGAACGAAAAAGCAAAGCACGTGTTTGCGAATGCTTCGCGAAACGAGCGAACGCCTATTTTCTTAGCTTCTCGGGCGGTTCAAGCAAAGTTACATGGCGTGGACGGGAGTATATTTCCAGAGCCTCAGAGCGCATCCAAAGACGATGACGATGACAAAAAACCATCGACGTCGTTTGGAGTAGCTGGTAAGAGTTTGTTGAAGTTCACGCTCATGCCGCAAAGATCGATGGGAATAGACGAAAGTGCGGTGCCAAAGATCGAAACGCCGCGCGCGATTCGCGAAACAGCCGCGAAAGAGGCAGAGTTGCGAACAAAAACGAACAAAAACCCAGACGAAGACAAAAGTAATAGGAAGACAAATGATGAGTTCTGTGCGAACCACCCCGGTCATAAAGTCGTAGATGATGTGGACGACAACGAAGTCGTGGTAACTTTTCTCGGCACCGGTTCCGCGCAACCGGCGAAACATCGAAACGTGACGGGAATTTTGCTCGAAGTCGAGAAGGACGGCGAAAACTATTCGGCTCTGTTGGATTCTGGCGAAGGATCTTTGGGACAAATATATCGTTCGAAAAATGGCAACACTACAGTCGTGGACAATGTGCTTATAAACATGCACTTTGCGTGGATTTCGCACGTACATGCGGATCATCACGTAGGTTTACCGTCGATTCTCGCCAAGCGTCGCGAAGCTTTTTTGAGTTCAGGCGTGAAGGAAGAAGACATTCCAAATTTAACTGTTTTTGGACCTCGACCGTTGCGATGGTTTTTAAGCCAGTGCGAAAAGATAGAACCTTTGAGCTACCGATTCGTGGATTGTCGAGATACGTTGGAATCGAAAACGATGCAAGAGTTGCTACTCTCCTCCTCCTCTTCTTCTTCTTCTTCTTCTTTCTCATCGCCGTTTGAGAAACTCGTGTCGATTCCGGTGACTCACTGTGCGCACGCGTTTGGCATCAAATTAGAAGGTATGACAAACAAATCAAACTTGCCATATTCCATAGTCTACTCTGGTGACACGCGGCCGTGTGAAAACATGAGAACCGCAGCGAAAGAGTGCACGCTGCTCATTCACGAGGCGACGTTTGAGGATGGATTAGAACACGAAGCGTTGGCAAAGAAGCACTCGACGACGGCGGAAGCTCTCGAGATTGGAAGTTCCGCATATTTGAACATCTTGACGCATTTTTCGCAACGGTATCCAAAAGTGCCAAGTTTTAATGGTGACGATGGAATCGCGAGTGCGAGGGGACAAAACGCAATGATTGCGTTCGACTTGATGCGCGTCGATTTTAAAAATTTACGGCACATTCCTTCGCTTTTACCGAACGTTCGCGAACTCTTCGACGAAGAAGATGATGAAGAAGATTAAAGCTTTGTTAATTATGAAGATACAGTTAGAAAGAAAGTAGCGCAGTATTAGCCTGTAGTCGTGTAGATATATACTTGTTGTGTAGTTATAGAGAATTAAAAAAGTCGTCGTCGTTTTAACTTTCGCAAACGCGTCAAAGAACCATCATGATCAAAACTTAAATCCAGTTCCTGACCACCTTCGCCTTCTTCACAATCATCGCCGCAACCTCCTCGTCCGCTTCAATCATCGTCGCTAGTATGAAGTCGTTAATCGTCAACCCTTTCACGTCTTTCGTGTGCACTTCCACCAACACCTTCTCACCAGTCGCGGTCGTTTCCACCGGCCATCCGGCTTCGCTCGCCACCGCTTGACATCTCGCCGCGAACTTCTCCCCGTCCGTCGTCGTCACCTCCCATCGTAACCTCGGGATAGAATCTTTGTTGCTCGGTCGTACCTTCCAATCCACGCACTGTTTTCTATAAATCTCCTCGTCCGATAACGTGCACGCCGTGGCATCCGCTGGTAACTGTTGAATCGACCGGTTTTTCAACAGCGTCATATCCTGCAACTTCTTCGCCCCTTTCCCAGTCGCTTTGACGATGTGGTCCGTATCCGCGTGACCTAACGTGCTCGTGCCAAAGTTCGAGCCAATTTCTCCCGCCGTCATGTCTCTGGCGCCAATATCACCACCGAGCCCTCCCATCATCTCTTGGTCGCGCGATAAACCTCCCTCACCGATTGCTTGCACTCGGAATCGAAACTTCTTTTTCCCAAAGAAGACATTTTTGTCGGAAGTGGATTGCGATTTCAAAGCCATGGATCGGTTTCTGCGGATGGAGTTACACGACGCGCTCGTTTGTATCGTCGTCGCGTTCAAGCTTTGTTGCGAAATCATCTCTCTTTCTCTCTCTCTCTGTCTGTGTGTTTTATTATGTGGAATAAAAGTGTCTGCAAACCTTTATGTAACTCTGAGGTACATCGAGAAAAATGGATAAGGGCGGCGGTTGTTGTCGCCCCGAAAAAACGAGCGAATGTCTGTCTGTCTGTCTCGTCTGTCCCTCTGAAAAAAAAAGGAAAAAAAAGGAAAGAAACGCCTTTTTTTCTGTTGAATTTACGGAAACGACGTTTCGGAATCTCGTTGTCTCAAAAGTCGTCGAACAACGTTTTGTTCGTTGCTTCAAAAACGCGCGCGGCGAGATCGATTGAGAAGAAGAAATTTATCTCTGAAGTAAAAAATGAGCCCCAAAATGACTGCTGCACACGCGCTCGATGAACTGAGCTCGGAAGAGATCTCTCAGTTAGCTCGGGTCGTTCGAGACAATTTCTCGAATTCAATTCGAACCACCGGGAAAGGAGTAACGAACTCTTCGTTAAAAGAAGAGGAAGGGGACCCAGAGAAGATGATGTTGTTCAATTATATTACGCTCGCGGAACCAACAAGAGAAGAGTTATCTGCAAATTGCGGTGATGGTGATGCTGTTCATGAAAGGCGAGGCGAGGTCATGATCATCGTTCCATGGACCGGTGAAGCCTATAAGTATGTAATCGCCGTGAAGAGCTTGGAAGTCGTGAAGGTCGAACGAGTGAAAAAGGGGCAGCAGCCATTGATAACGCCGGATGATTGCTTGGAAGCGGAAAGGATATGTAAGAACGATGAGAAAGTGAAAGCGATGATGAAGGAGCGATATGGAATAGAGGATTTGACTATGCTTGTTTGCGATCCTTGGTCCGTGCACGTTACGGAACCGGGTATGGAGCCGTTGGATTGGCGAAAAGATGACGGCGAGATTCCGGCGAGATTGGTGCAAACGTTTTTGTATTGGAGAGATGATGATTTGGATGATAATCAATACGCGCATCCGATCGATTTATTGCCAGTTGTTGATTTGAATGCCGGGAAAGTCGTGGATATTACTTGTCAAGACGTCCCCAGAGAGATTCCAATGAAGTCTGTTAACTACCATCGCGAAAAGTTAAAGAGTAATTCGTATCTCGCAAACGCTTGGCGCGATGCTATGAAACCGTTGGAAATCGTACAACCTGAAGGGGCCGCGTTCGAAGTCGATGGCCGTCTCGTCAAATGGGATAAATGGACGCTCAGAGTTGGTTTCAATTACAGAGAAGGCTTAGTCTTACACGACGTTAAGTACGACAATCGTCCGATATTACATCGCGCGAGTTTAGTCGAAATGGCGGTTCCTTATGCCGATCCGAATCCGCCGTATACGAGAAAATGTGCGTTTGATGTTGGCGACTACGGTTTAGGCTATTGCACAGATTCTTTAGAACTCGGATGCGATTGTTTGGGAAATATTCATTACTTCGATGCGACGTTGGCGAACTCGAAAGGAGAACCGTACGTCATTAAAAAAGCCGTATGCATGCACGAAGAAGACCACGGGTTATTATGGAAGCACGTTGAATATAGGACCGGTCACTCCGAGGCAAGGCGCTCACGAAGACTCGTTCTGAGTTTTATCGCCACAGTTGTGAATTATGAGTATTTGTTTTACTATTACTTTCAACAAGACGGCACGATTGAATTTGAGATCAAATTGACAGGCGAATTATCAACGAATGCAATATCGGCTTGTGAAAGCAACGATGATCCAACGCATGGCGTTCTCGTCGCACCGGGTGTGAACTCACAAATCCACCAGCACATGTTTTGCGCGAGATTAGATGTCGCCATTGATGGCAATGAAAACGAAGTCTCCGAAATCGACATTTGTTCCGATACATCAACAGGTTCGTGTCAAAACGTGTTCGGTCCAGTGACAACGCCGCTCGTCACGGAACTTCAAGCCAGGCGCGTATGCGATTCGACAAAAGCGCGAGTGTGGAAAATATCAAACCCGTCGTCCTTAAATCCAGTGACGAAGAAGCCGGTTTCTTATAAATTGATCCCGTTCACTAGGGGACCGGCAATGCCAACGTTATTGACCGGTCCAGAGTGTGCGGTTACAAAAAAAGGTGAATTCGCGACGAAGAACTTATGGGTCACGCCATATAATTGGCCAAACGAAAGATGGCCAGCTGGTGAATTCACAGTCCAAGGCGCGCTCGGCGAAGGCTTACCAAAATGGACAAAAGACGACCGCGATATTTCATCGGGGGAGCTCGTCATTTGGCACGCGTTCGGTGTCGTGCATATTCCTCGACCGGAAGATTTTCCGGTCATGCCCGTCGAACATACAGGGTTCTCGCTTAAACCGGATGGATTTTTCGCAGGAAACCCAACGATCGATTTACCGCCACCGAAATCTGGCAAGAGTACGTGTTGCTCGACGAAGTTGTAAAAGTAGTAAATATTTAATATTCTTTCTTTCTTTCTTTCTTTCTTTCTTTTGAGAGTGAAAAACAACTGTCTTCTAAGGGAAATTCTTTGCTTAAAAATGAAAGAAACGCCTTTTGGTTTTTTTATTGTTCGGTCAAACAAGAAAAAAAAATACTTGAGAGAGAGAGAGAGAGAGAGAGAGATTTAATATGATATGACGACGAGGATTAGGAGGAGGAGCTTTATCGCACGGAGCAATATCTTTGTCCTCTTTGTTTTCTTTGTTTTCGGGGGAGGATGGGTTGTGGATGGATTGAATTCGGGGATGTATTATCCATCGAAATTCGACGAGGAGAAGATGCTGAGGTTAAACGAAAAACGGATCGCGATCGAAACGAGCGAGATTTACGACGATTTGAGCGGCGAAAAAGGGTCGTTCTTTGAGAACTATTACGAGGATGAGAAGAGAGGAAGTGATGTTGATGATTTGTCCGCGAACGCGATCGTGGAGAAGGCGTTGGAAGGGGCCAGAGTGAGTCGGGAGAGCGAGGAAGGCGAAGCGATTTCAAACGCGATACGAAACGTGATCAGAGACGCCGAGATGCAATTGCAGACTTTTTTAGAGGCGTCGTCCTCGTCTTCTTCGGTGAAGAGGACGGCGGCAAAGACGAACGGTCCGGACGGGAACGCGAATATTTGGAACTACGAGAGAAACGGAGACGAAGAAGTTTTTGCGACGCCGCTGTTTCCCGGTAACGAAGACGGTGGTTTCTTCGAGGAATTCTTTGGAGGAGGAGGAGGAGGAGGAGGGCCGGTGCGACAGCCAATCTTTGATGCGCCGAGATACGACGATACGACTTTAGCCACGCAGCCTTTTGGAACAAATCTTCCTTTGGACAACATACCGCCTAGACCTAACGTTGATCCGAATTACGTGACCTATACCGCACAAGGTTTGATGGGCAATTTCTTGCAGGCGTTGACGTGGATTGTCGCGGTGCCGTTTGCGAACAACCCAACATTTTTTGACGATTGGCAAAGATGTTCGACGTTAATCAGACCGTGCACGATTCGTGAAACGCTTTCGAGATGTACGTATGAACCGAGAAATTCGTGGTACCGAGAACGACGTTCGAGAATAAACGCTCCAGTCGGTTGGCCGTATTGTCAGCCAGATTTAGAGGAAGTGTACGAGTATTGCAACGAAATAGAGTTGCAAAGTTCCATCTGTGACCCGAAATTGGCCCGAGAACGGAGAGATGTCGCGCTTTACGAGGCATACGCGGCGTTGGAGCAAGAGCGATGGCGAGCGATGTACGAAAATGGTGACGCGGGAAGTGGTCCGTTTTGGTACGGCCCGTATCAAGGCGGATATTACGGTCCGTCGCCGGGAGGCGTAGGAGGATGGGGAGGAGATGGACGAGGAGGAGGAGGAGGTTACCCCGGTTCAGGGATGTATGGATCGTACGGGCCAAACAACATCGGTCCGAACGGATACGGTGGGTTTCCTTCCGGGTCGTATCAAACAAACGGCAACAATAACAATAACTTTCCCGGAGGCTTGCCAACAAATAATAACAGGGGAGGATATTACGAGGAGGAGTACTATTACGAAGAAGGCTTTAACTACCCATACCCGGATCCGGGGTACTATCCGTTCCCGTATTTAGATCAGCAACCAAACTATTACCACGGCGCGCGATTGGGACGACGTTAACGATCGATTTTAATGTGTGTTCTTATTTTATATGTTCAAATGTACCAGGTACAAGATATTTGTGTATTGCTCTCTCTCTGCTCTCTCTCTCTCTCTAACGTCCGGTTAAATGCTCGATACCGCTCGAACCTTGTTCGCCTGCGGAACTCCCCCACCCTTTCGTGCTCAACGATATTTCTTTCGTGGCTACGATTTGCGACCCCGGATCTCGTAAAAATCCAGTCCCGCCTCTGGTTCCCGCCATTCGACGTCTCGTCGCGTTCGAAGCTCTGACGACGCCCATGTGTTCCTGTCGCTCGTCCCTTTGGTTAATCTCCGGGTAATCTCTCAACCATTCGCCTTTATACACTTGTTGCGGTCGAGCGATTTTCAGGTCTGGATCCGCCAACTGCTCTCTCCAATGCGCTAAATACCCCGCCGCTCTCGGAATGGCAAACAAAACGGTAAAGAATTCCGGCGGGAAACCCAACGCGCGATACACCAAACCAGAGTAAAAATCTACGTTCGGGTACAACTTGCGTTTGATGAAATACTCGTCCGTCCTCGCGTGTTTCTCCAACGCCACCGCGACGTCAATCAACGGATCGCGTCCGACTAACGAAAACACCTCCTCGGCGATCCCTCGAATTACGTTCGCTCTCGGATCGAAGTTCTTATACACTCGATGGCCGAATCCAAACATTTTTACTTCTTTTCTTTTCACGCGTTCGATGAAGTCGGGAATGTTCTCCACCGAGCCGATGCGTTCGAGCATTCTCAACACGGCTTCGTTCGCGCCTCCGTGTAACGGCCCGTACAACGCCGCCACCGCGCCGGCGACGGCGGAATACACGTCCACGCCGCTCGAGGCTAAATGCCTGCACGCCGCGGTCGAACAGTTCATCTCGTGTTCCGCGTGTAACAAAAACATCGTATCCAACGCTTTCGCCAACTTTGGATTCGGCCTATGCGAAATATCCAAACCAGCGTCCAACATGTACAAAAAGTTTTCCGCGTACGATAACCTCGCGTTCGGCGGCGCCGGTTTCCTCCCTGTGTTTCGATGATACGCGTGCGCCGCCAACGTCGTCATCTTCCCCAAAATTCTCACGATTTGTTTATCTTGCACGTCTTTGTTTTGATAAATCCCGTTCCCGGCTAACGCCGGGTTTTGCTCCGGATGAAACACGGACAACGCGTTCAACCCGGCCAAAATCACCCCCATCGGGTGCGCGTCGTGCGGCAACGCCTCGATGGTATTAATCACCGGAATCGGCAACGCCGAGTGCCTCGAAATCGCCTCTCTCCAATCCGCCAGTTGGTTCGCCGTCGGTAAGTTCCCGTAAATCACGCAAAACGCGCACTCCAAGTACGAACTCTTCTCCGCTAACGTCTCGATCGGGTACCCGCGGTACCTCAAAATCCCTTTCTCGCCGTCGATGTAACTTATTCGACTTATACACGGACTCGTGTTCGTGTACCCCGGGTCGTATAAAACTAAACCTTTATTACTATCATTAGCCGTACTATCTTTAATTGGTCCTTTGATATCTTTAAACGCCGAGGCGTTGATCGTGCCATCAGAGGATATCGGTATTACGTATTTCCGACCGGTTCTCGAATCGAGAATGTCCAGCGTGCCCGCTTGTCCATCATCGCCATCAGAAGCACAAGAACTGCGCGTCAAAACAGTGTTATTAGTAGTATTAGTGTGCATCGAAACGCTCCTCGAAAAATGCGCCACGCGTTCGTTCGCTCTGGAACTGTTTCTGTTCTTCTCGAAGTCCTCGTCCATCGTTCTTGGTCTGTGTGTAGTCTTCTCAAATGCAATCGCTTTCCCCGCTCTTCGGTGTGTTAAGAATTGTGAGTCAATCGTTTCTCGCGTTTTCAAGCTTATAAATGCTTTCCTTTCAGATTGGGAAACAAACAACAGTTTCTAGAGCTCAAAAAGTATTCTTCACTTGCAACTCGCGTTCGACGACTCAGAGTAAGCACTTTTAACCAGTCTATTCAATGAAGCATTTCCTTGTCGTAACTGTCAAAAAGTGTCCAATATTTGACCTCACTTTTCCCCAACAATAGGAGCGGCGACTTCTCAAAGAACAACAACAACACCTTAAAAAGCTTTGAAAAGGATCGTCATGGAAAGAGGACAGTTGGAAGCGTTGTCCTACCTTTTCGACGAGGCGTGTTTTGGAGGAGGAGGAAAGGACGGGACGAGAACGAACAGACCGGTTTTAACGCCGGTTTTGGGGAAGTTTTTGATGACTCGGAATTTGACTTTGTCTTCTTCTTCGAAAGGAGGAGGAGGAGGTGGTACTACCACGAAAACGAATGAGAGCAGCGTTTTGAGAGCGGTACTGAAAGATGCGAAAGAAATCGTCGGACAAATCCGGAAGAAAAGAGACGAGTGGTCGTTCGCGCGAGCGAATTTCGCGTCTGATTTTACCGCGAATTATCGAAGAAAAATCGGCCACCCTTTGCTGGCGAAACTTCCCTTTCTGTCGTCGTCTCAATCGTCGCGAGAGCAAAATAATAAAGCTTTGTCGAAAGTGTACGAGTTCATCGTCGATCCGTTTTCGTTTTATAAGGAGGTGTGCGTGATTTCTGTTCTCGTGTATTTCGCGAGGCAAACGGCGACGGCGAAACGGCGACGGCATCGACAGCGGAAGGAACGCGTGAAGAGGAGCATATTGAAGCGGATGTCCAAGTGCGAGACGTACGCCAAGTACGTGACTTTAGAGGAAGAGTTGGAGCAGTTTGAAGAGGACGAGGAGGAAGATATCGCGATTACGTATTGTTCGAGCGATAAAAGAGGACTGAAGGGTGGGAAGTTCGGGAACAGTTTGAACGGATTGTTTCGATTGAGTCATAGTAGTCATAACGGTACAAATACCAAAGAAAGTCACCACAGAGAAGACCAACAAACGAAGAGCAGTAGTTTTGACCAGAAAAAAGAATCGATGGATAACGACGACTTTGGGTGCGTCGGGTTTCAAAGGCAACACAAAAGAGAGGAAAAGTATACCGGTTTTACGCCGAGAGAGTACGATCGCGCGTTAATCGCGGAGCAGTTGAGAGTTTTGAGAGTGCAAAGGAACTCCGGAGACGTCGAGGAGATCATGTTCGGTTTGAGAGCGGAACTGTTGAGAAACTTAGGGAACATGTCCAACCTCGGGAGGCGGTTACACGCGCCCGTCGGAGGCGTACCGAAGTTAGTCCGAGAATACATAAACGAGGTGAAGACGTGTTTGAAGCTCATATCGAACGATTCGCAGATTCCCGTGACGGAAAAACTTTCGTTTTTACAAGAAACGAGACACGTGTTCGGGAGAACCGGTTTACTCCTTTCCGGTGGAGGAAGTTTAGGAACGTTTCACATCGGCGTGTGCCGAGCGCTCAACAGGAGAAATTTGTTGCCGCGAGTGTTAGCTGGGTCTTCCGTTGGAAGCATCATAGCCGCGGTGGTGTGCACGCGAACGAGCGAGGAGTTGCACGATTTCTTTAGCGACGAAAACTTTGAATCCGCGTTGCCGGATTTGACTTTCTTCTCCGGCACGGACTTCTTAACTTCTATGTTTCATCTGGTCAAAACTGGAGGCATGCACAACATTGATTTCTTCCAAAAGTGTTTGAGAGATTTATACGGCGATTTGACCTTTCAAGAGGCGTACGATAGATCTGGCGGAAGAATTTTGTCCGTCTGCGTTTCCCCGGCGGACGCCCGACCGGGCCAAAAACCGAGACTGTTGAACTACTTAACGTCACCACACTTGGTCATCTGGTCTGCCGTCGCCGCTTCGTGCGCGTTTCCATCGTTGTTCCCGCCGCAGCCGTTGTTAGCAAAAGCACGGAACGGCGCGTTTGTTCCGTGGCAATCCAGCGCGAACGAAGGCGGCAAAGGTCGCAAAACGCAGCGCTGGCGCGACGGATCTTTACAAGCCGATTTACCCATGGAGGCGTTGTCGCAACTGTTCAACGTGAACTATTTCATCGTCAGTCAAACCAATCCGCACATCGTTCCAATTTTAAGAATAAAACGATGGTTTGCGTCTTTGCACCCCACGCTTTCGTGGATTGCCGATTTCGTCGAGTCTGAGTGGAAGCACAGATGTCAACAATTTCTCGAGTTTATCCCCGGCGCGGACGTTTTGGACGTGGCGAAACTGTTCGGCCAAACGTGGGAAGGTGACGTGACCGTCGTCATGGCGTACGGGTGGAAACACTTAAGAATGATTCAATCCAATCCGACGAGAGAACACTTATTCGACACGGCTACTTTAGGCGAACGCGAAACGTGGCCGAAACTCGGCGCGATTGAAAACGCGTGCGGCATCGAACATACTTTGGATGAGTGCGTCCGCGAATTGAGAGAGATGAAAATGGATCGACGAAACGTCGCCACGCGAGGACGCGTGCCGTCTTGGAACACGCTCAATTATTGCAGTCGAGGCTCGTTCGAGCACATGCTGGCGCGCAAACAATCTGAAGCGTTAACTGCGAACGGTAGCAGCTACTCTTCGGACATTCAGCACAAGCACCCGTCTCAGAGAAACGGCGAAAAGAGTCGCTCGCGTTCGCGCGGTCGAGGAACCCCCGGTGAACAATCAGACGGAAACGAAACTGGACCAGGAAGTCCCATCGTTGGTGACTTCTTGGAAAGATTCGTGCCAGGCGTCGCGCGTCGAAACAGTCAGCGCTCTTCCGTCAACGTCTCCGACGAAGAAGAGGACGAAGAACGAGAACAAGAAGGCGCTCAAAACCAACAAACCTCTTCTCGAAAAATCAAACGCGTCGGCTCTCTCATCTTCGACAACTGCGACCCGGACGAAATCGAACCGAGAGATATCATCGAATCCGCGATGTCTTTAGAGACCTTACCGTTCGACGAGAGAGAAAAAGTCCTCAAATCCGAAGCCGAGAAAGCTTTGCGGGACTTTCGCAAGGATAAGAAACAAAGGAGACCGGTGGAAGGTACGCCTCGAGGAGGTGGGAAAACCGGCGGGCGTCTTCTCTGATGTTAGAAATACGCTGGAATATGTATGCGTTTACTTTTCAAAGCCCACAAGAGTACATTTCTCCTCGAAAAAAAGGTTTCGACGACCCCAAAAATCTCACACACACTGACGCGCAGAAACAACATCAAACACAAACTTTGTTCGCACGCTTTTACAACATCAACATCAACAACAAACACTTCATCATCACACACACTGTTTAATAATACAATCATGTCCGCGTGGGGTAACAAAACTTCCACTAATGCTAAATCATGGGACGACGACGACGAGGAGAAGCTCCCGGATTTCCCCGGTTTAGGGGACAGTTTCGGTCCGCCGCCAACCACGAATGCGACGGGGAGTTCCTCCGGCTCGCAGTTTCCAAGCTTAGGCGAAGCGCAAAAGACATCCAAGAAAAAGAAAGGGACGAAACTCTCTTTAGCGGAGTTTTCCGGGATTACCAGCTCCGTGTCCGCGCCGATTACCGACGATAACGTGTACAGACCGTCCCGAGGAGGATCGGGTGGAGGATCAGACCGCGTGGACGTGTACGCGCTCCCGAAGGCGCCGAATCGAGAACGAAGAGAGGAAGAGGAAAGCGAGAGACGACGACCAGGGGAGTTAGGTGGGGCGTTTAAAGATTACGGCGGGGACAGAGGTGGTGGCGGTGGCGGCGGGTACGGCGGCGGGAGAGATCGAGACGAGGACGCAGGCGAGAGAGGCGATAGGTACGATCGGAGAGGCGGCGATCGGTACGGGGACAGGGGGGACAGGGAAGATCGGTACGGGGACAGAGGAGATCGGTACGATCGGGATCGGAGAGATGAGTCATCTCGCGGCGGAAGGAGAGACGACGATCGCGATTTCGACGAAGACGGGAGAGAGCGAAGGCGCGAGCCGGAACCGAGTCGCGCGGATACCGGAGATTGGTCGAAGAGAGCGGTGTTGCCGGAAAGAGAAGAAAGACGTGGTGGTTTCAGAGACCGCGGCGATGGGGATCGGCGATACGAGGATCGAGGAGAAGATCGACGAGGAGGAGGCGAACCGCGCGAACCGCTGGGACCGAGTCGCGCGGATACCGGCGACTGGTCGAAACGAACGAGCGTCAGAGAGGACGATCGATACGAACCCGTTCGCGAGCGTCCGCGATTGAATTTACAAAAACGATCGGAAGGTGCCGATAAGAAAGCCGAAGCACCCGCGGGTTCTTCCAGTCTTTTTGGCGGCGCGAAACCGGTGGATGTGAAGTACGTCGAAGACGCGCCGAGAGCGCCCGTTCCCGAACGTCGCAAATCCGGCGAATTCGAACGCAGAGAACGCAGAGAACCGCGAAAAGAGGAGGAATTGCGAGAAGCCTCCGCGGAAGAACTCGTAAATCGACCGAAATTGCAACTGAAAAAACGCGAAACGCCTGTTGGAGAATCGACTTCCGAGGCCAGAAGTTCCCTCTTTGGCGGCGCCAGACCGCGAGAAGAGGCTTTGAAAGCTTCCGGTAAAGACTGGTTAGAAGAAGATAAGCGCATAGAAGAAGCCAAATTGGAGGAAAAGAAACGTTTAGCAGAGTTAGGTGATAAGAAAAAAGACAGCAGCAGCGGCAGAGGTGGCGGCGGCGGTGGAAGCAGTCGCCAAATCTCCAAAGAAGAGCAAGAGTTGAAGGACAAAATCGCGGCGCTCAAGAAAGAAAACGAAGGCGACGACGCCACGGACGAACGCGCCGCTGAAATCGACCAACTCTACGAAGACTTGAAAAAGCTCAGAGTGAGCGGAAGAGACTCTCGACCGGCTCGCAAAGAGAGCAACGCCAACAAATCTTCGTCGTCCGAGAACAACGGCAAAAAGCAACAACCGTCGTCAGAAAAGAAACCAGCCAACGTCCCAGACGCGGACGGATTCATCTCCGTCAAGGAAGCGCCGGCGAAAAAGAACAGCAGCGAAAGGAAAGAGCAAACCGAAACAACAAAACCAGCCGGGGAAAACGGAAACGGGACCGCGAATAAGAAATCGAACGTGTTCGATTTACTCGGCGAAGACGAATAAACGAGAAGAAGAAAAAAAAGGAAAAGAAAAACGCCGAACGAAACCGGCGCAACCGAAGAAGAAAAAAGCCCGCGTCGTTTCCGGCGCGGGCGCGTTTAATAACACCACGAATACTACGTATACTACTACTGCGAGAGGCGTCGTCTTTTCTCGTCTTCTCTCTAGTCTTTTCACCCTCTTCCTTCAAACGGCAGGCACCTCTTTTCCCTCACAAAAAAAAAGCCAATTCTTCCTCTCATCATATTCATCATGTTCAAGAGACTGTTCGGTAACCCTTCTTCTTCGAGCGCATCATCTGGTCGTCCTTCGTCTTCATCCTCCTCTAAAGGTGGTTCTGGTGGTTCTGGGTCGACGACGAGTGGGCGAGCCGCGTTCGATGCCGTCGATAAGTTGAAAGATGTGCGTCTCAAAAGTGTTTTCGGGGGGATTTGATTTCGTTCGTTCGTTCGTTCGTTCGCGCGTTCAATGGTGTCTCTCTTTACGTCGTTTTGCGAGAGAAGACGCTTAAAAACGACGATGCAGACGCGCGCAGTGGTTTTATCGCACACAGAGCGAAGATCTCTTCTTTTCTTTTTTCGCATCGATCTTCAACATCACTGAGGAGTAAACTCACCATCATTTCTCTCTCACATCATCATCATCGCACAAAACACGACGACGCCGGGGACGACTACAACAACACGAAGACTTTGGAAATGCTGGAGAAACGCGAAGCGTTATTAATCAAAAAGATATCCGCAGAACTGGAAAAAGCGAAAGCGTTCAACCGCTCGGGGAACAAACGAGCCGCCTTGCAATGCCTGAAACGGAAAAAGTTATACGAGTCGCAGTGCGAAGTGGTTGCAAACCAACAGTTGAAATTACAGGAACAGATGATTGTCCTCGAGGGATCGAAGGCGACGGCGGAGACGTTCAACGCGTTAAAATCCGGAGCGGGCGCGATGAAACAGTTGGCAAAAGAAACGGACGTGGATAAAGTGGATAAAGTTATGGACGAGATTAGCGATCAGACGGAGAAGATGAGGCAGGTGAACGAGGCGTTAGGGCAACAAGTCGGGTACGCCGCGGAGTTGGACGAGGACGAGTTAGAGGCGGAGCTGGCGGAGCTGGACGCGTTGGACGTGGAAGACGCGCTCTTGCAGAAAGAAATCGAAGAACTGGAACCTGGGTTTACGACTCAAAGTAAAGAAGAGGTGGTGGTGATGCCGGACGTGCCGAAGATGAAACCGGTGCCGAAGATGCCCGCGAACGTGAAGAAAATCGCCTCCACGGAAGAGGAGGAGTTGGAAGCGCTCAGAGCGGAGATGGAGCTGTTGGGATGACGACGACGACGACGAGAATGGATTTTAAAGTCCTCTGTCACTTCTTCTTCTTCCTTTTTAGCAGCAGCAGCGGCATCACCAGCGGCGGCCGAATTCTACGTTGTAACATTATACTCTTTGAATACTACCACTAAAAGTTTCCTCCTTCGCTTTCGAGCGTCGTCGCCGCGAAGCGCGGAGAGGAAAGCGACCCACTACCCGTTGGGAGACATTTCGCCACATTAAAATTTTCATCACAAACGCGTCCTTTTCCTCCTCTCCTCGCTCGAGCAGACGAGACGGCCTTTGTCAGAAAAGCAACAGTGCTCGCACAGATTGATTTTTGAATGGATCCAACGTGCGCGTTTCGTTCTTCTTACACCTTCTTTTCCCTTTGTTTTTCTGCATCAGAACGCCGTCACGAGATGTCCGTTGACACATTTCCCGTGCACTGACGCATCACACGTGTTGTTCCCTCTTACACACAAATCATCTCATCGTCTGATCAAAAACAACAGATTCGAGTTCTCCGCGCCGAAATATTACGATTTCACCTCCCACTTTTGCCAACGCAAAGGCGAAAAGGAGAAGAGACGGAAAGAAAAGGAAACAGAAACCGCGGAGATGTACTTCGAAACGAGCGAGAAATTGAACGGTGCGTTTTCCCCAGAGGTTTTGAAATTCCTGAGAAAGGGTGCACACATTATCTGGTCCTTTCTTCGTACGCGCGACGATTTTTTTTACGAGGATATATCACACCACCAGTACGACACTCACAGTTTGTATTATTATCACTGCACAAATCGCGTGTTTCATGCGTTTTGGTCTGTGTTGAAAAACAACAGGATTACTTTCCCCGCGCGCGACGAATCCGACGAATCTGAACCCGTGGGAGTTGCCGCCGCCGTTGCCGTGGGAAAAAGACGCGCGAGAGACAGAAGGTCCGAGGTCGTACACGCCGCCGAGTTCACCGCCGTGGTCGCACGTGGCAACGAGTCACGACGCGGAGGTGTTCGAGAGCGGGGAAGAAGAGGAGAGTGAGAGGAAGAAACAACGACGACGGCAATTCGCGCGGGAGAGGGTGGAGAAGAAAATTGTGAGCAAGCCGGCGGCGTTGAGGAACAAACTTGTCGAGAGAGTCATCACGGGAACGCAACCGGTGAGAAGGCGGTCGCCGAGGAATTTGGAGAGGAAGGCGTATAATTTCAGTCGTAATGCTGCGAATAGCAGACCTCGTGAGGTAGGGGTGAAAGAAACGGCGGCATCGATTCGCGAGAAGCGTCAAATGGACTCGAGGATGCGCATCGAGGCGGTGGCGAAGAACGCCGAGTTACGAGCAAAGAGAGTGAATTTGATGCACCGTCGAGCGTCGACGACGACTGTTCAGGAGGGGGAGGAAGAGGAGGAAGATGTGAACAACGATTACGGTCCTTCGGTGACGCAAGTGGTCGGGGGCTTTGAAAGAAAACGAAGACAAGTGGACGAGACGCGATGGACGCTGGCTGAAAATAAAAAGTACATCACCGGTACTCAGCCAAGGAAGCCATCTAGAGAATATATAGAAGAGAAAAACCGCACGACGGCGACGGTAAAACGGAACGTGAAACGCGTGACATCGACGCGTAAGTATTACGGTTTTGGATCGACGTACACGTCGCCGCCAAAAAAAGCAACGAATCAGAAGCGACGAAGAGAGGACGACGAACGGTTTTACAAGGAGGAGGAGGAAGAGTTTCAGCAGCACTGGCCGCCACGCACGACGGCGGCGATTTCGCCGCACCTTCAGACAGCCTCGCGCGCGAAAGGACGCGCGGCTATGGAAGCGGCGAAGAAGGAAGCGGCGGAGAGGCGCAAGATGAACGACACGGTGAAAATTTTCAATCGACCAATTGCCGCGGTGCGAAAACACCAGACTTTTACCACTACCACTATCGCCGCCGTTACTGATACGACGAATGATTCGAGCTTGGAGCAAGCAGATCCGAACTATGATGTATTTGAGTTCACTCCGGAGCCTATTGAGTTTGGCGGCAGACGCCAGTCTAACTTGATGAATAAAACCGCCAAGACGCCAAAGTCAAACGCGCAGAAACTCGGCGCCTCGACGCAACCGGAACCGTTCCGACTGGCGACGGAGAAACGAGCAATTATCAATCGCCGACAGTTTTTGAAAGATAGGCAAGCTGAACTTGAACGCGAAACGTACGCTTTCAGTAATAAGAAAGGTACGGCGACGCAGAGCAGAGTCGTCGCTAAGACGCCGACGAGAACAAAATCGTCGCCGGCAGTGATGTCTCACGATTCCTCGGACGAATTCCTGGTAGATGTCACGGGACGCGCGTGTACCACGCCCAAACCGTTCAAATTGCGAGGTGCTGCGATTTCAGAGCGAAGAAAAGCTGTAGAAAAGCGAGAGAGAGAGCAACGGCACGTCATGAAGACGCCAAAACTTCAAAAATCGACGGGCTTGAACAAAAAACACGTCGGCGCTCGAAAAGGTCCGGTACGAGGCTCGAGGGCGGAAGATAGAGCAGTATTCGCGGAGATTAATAGCGAGAATAATAATAATATAAACAGTGCAGCGGCGGCAACGGCGAGAACGATAACAAAAAAAGAAGCGCAAAACTTGCTAAAGAGCGCTTTGAAAGCGCCCGGCACGGCGGGTAGGAAAAGACAAGTAACTTTCAACAAATAGAAGATTAAAGTGCAAAGAGAAAGCAGAAATGCGAGCAGGTACCAGATACAACAATTGACCAATATAGGTTATCACTTTGTTAGATTAAAATGCAAAACTGTAATGTGTTTTCTTCTACTACTTGTATGTGTTGGTTTTTAAATTTCTCCTTCGTCTCTTCTCTTTCTCGCTCTCGTATTCTCATCCACGCTCTCGCTTGGCTCTTAATCGACTTCTTCGATCTTCGGGCCCGAGGAAGCTCCGCCGGCACCTTCCGCTCCACCTTCGGCACCGCCAAAGTCCGCGCCAGGCGGCGGCGCGCCGCCAGCTTGGCCGTACATCTTAGAGATGATCGGGTTGCACACGCCTTCGACTTCCTTCAATTTGTCTTCGAACTCGTCGACTTCGGCAGTTTGGTTACCGTCCAACCAAGCGATGGTCTCGTCAATCTTCGCTTCGATCGTTTTCTTATCTTCCGGATCTAACTTGCCGCCGACGTTTTCGTCGCTCATCGAGTTGCGCATGTTGTACGCGTAGTTCTCCAAACCGTTCTTCGCGTCAATCTTCTTCTTGTGCTCTTCGTCTTCCGCTTTGTACTTCTCGGCTTCTTGGACCATTCTTTCGATGTCTTCCTTGGACAATCTTCCCTTGTCGTTGGTGATGGTAATCTTATTCTTTTGGCCGGTGGACTTATCTTCCGCAGACACGTTCAAGATACCGTTCGCGTCGATGTCGAAGCAGACGTTGATTTGCGGGACGCCTCTCGGCGCCGGCGGGATGCCTTGCAATTCAAATTTACCCAACAAGTTGTTGTCTCTCGTTCGCGAACGTTCGCCTTCGAAAACTTGGATCAACACGCCCGGCTGGTTGTCAGAATACGTGGAGAACACTTGTTCTTTCTTGGTCGGGATCGTCGTGTTTCTCGGGATCAACACGGTCATGACACCGCCGACGGTTTCCAAACCCATCGACAACGGCGTGACGTCCAACAACAACAAGTCTTGGACCTTTTCGTTACCTTCGCCGGACAAAATGGCAGCTTGGACGGCGGCGCCGTACGCGACGGCTTCGTCCGGGTTGATGGACTTGCACAACTCCTTGCCGTTGAAGAAGTCGGAGAGCAATTGCTGAACCTTCGGGATTCTCGTGGAACCGCCGACCAAAACGACTTCGTGGACTTGGCCCTTGTCGAACTTGGCGTCTCTCAAGCACTTCTCGACTGGTTCCATGCACTTGCGGAACAAGTCCATGTTCAACTCTTCGAATCTCGCTCTCGTGATGGAGGTGTAGAAATCGATACCTTCGAATAAGGAGTCGATTTCGATGGAGGTTTGCGCGGTGGAGGACAAAGTTCTCTTGGCTCTTTCGCACGCGGTTCTTAAACGTCTCAAAGCTCTGGCGTTGCCGGAGATGTCCTTCTTGTGCTTTCTCTTGAACTCCGCGGCAAAGTGGTTGCTCAAACGAGTATCGAAATCTTCACCACCCAAGTGCGTGTCCCCTGCCGTTGCCTTGACTTCAAAGATGCCTTCTTCGATGGTCAACAAAGACACATCGAAAGTACCGCCTCCCAAATCAAAAATCAACACGTTCTTCTCCGCCGTGGACGAGTTCTTCTTGTCCAAACCGTACGCGATCGCAGCCGCGGTCGGTTCGTTGATAATTCTCAAGCAGTTCAAGCCGGCAATGACCGCCGCATCCTTGGTCGCTTGTCTTTGGGAGTCGTTAAAGTACGCCGGCACGGTCACGACGGCGTTCTTCACGTCTCTCCCCAAAAACGCCTCGGCGACTTCTCTCATCTTCACCAAAACCATGGACGAAATCTCCTCCGCCGCGAACGTCTTCTTCTCCCCGTGAAACTCAACTTCAATCATCGGTTTCTCCGCTTCCCCTTTCACGATCGTGTACGAAAACTCCTTCATGTCGTGTTGCACTTGCGGATCGGAAAACTTTCTCCCGATTAACCGCTTGGCGTCAAAGACGGTGTTTTTCGGGTTCATCGCGACTTGGTTCTTCGCCGAGTCGCCGATTAATCTTTCGGAATCCGTGAACGCGACAAAAGATGGCGTCGTTCGGTTCCCTTGGTCGTTGGCGATGATTTCCACTCGGTCGTGTTGCCTGAGTTTGAAAAGAAAAGTTTCATTTTAATGGTCAGTATTATTCGTTCTAAAAAGGAGTAGTAAAACAACAAAACTCTTCTTCTTCTTCACTTTAAAAAAAAAAGACAGACCAGAAAAAATTTCAGAGAAACCCTAAAAAAAAAAAAAAAAAATCAAAATTCTAAACTGGGCGTCCCAGGGGATAGGGGGAAAAGAAAAGGTCCTCATTATTAAGAGAGAGACTTACGTATTAACGCGTGTATTCGAGAGAGAGAGAGAGAGAGGAATTTTAAAAGCGCAATCAAAAGAAGGCGCTCGAGTCTGTATTCTATTCGTCTTTTCAGCGTTCGGCTTCGCTGAATACGCATATAAAAATGGACGAGACGATGCACGATAAAAAGTACCATCCGGTGTTAAATCACCCCCCGCTGGGAACCGGAAACTTCGGCCAAGCGCGCCTCATGTTCGAAACAAAAACAGGGAAAAAAGTGGCGATTAAATACATACCGAGAGGGAAAAAGTTAGACGAGAACGTGGTGAGGTAATGATGTGGTTGTGTTGTATTCTTCTTCTGTTTTTGATTTGGTTTTTTATGATCGAATGTTTCCTTCTCCGAGTGAGTTGTTTGTTTGCGTGAGGAGAGAACAGGATGCGCTTTATTTAATGCGCTCGATTTGAGATATATTCGACGCACATTCGCTCTGTTCGAGAGAATATAAAGCCAAACATGTTTCACTCTTTCCAAGGAGACCTTTTGACGCCTGTTTTCATTGCTGACCTATTGCTTCTATTCTGTTTTTATTCAACGCGTTTCTCGCTTTGTTTCGGCGCAAACGATGATAACAACAACGTAAAACGAAAACAGGGAAATCCATAACCACGCGATATTGAACCATCCGAACATCGTGCGGTTCATCGAAGTTTTGTTAACGCCGACGGATTTAGCCATCGTGATGGAATACGCGAGCGGTGGGGAGTTGTTCGATCGGGTGTTAACGAACGGTAGGATGCAAGAAGACGAGGCGCGGTATTTCTTTCAACAGTTAATATCCGGCGTGGATTATTGTCACAGCAAAGGCGTGGCGCACAGAGATTTGAAATTGGAAAACGCGTTGATCGATAACAGCCATAATAATACTCCGAGGTTAAAGATTTGCGATTTTGGGTACTCGAAACACTCTCTGATTGATTCGGCGCCGAAATCGGCAGTCGGGACGCCGGCGTATATCGCGCCCGAAGTTCTCAAACGACAAGGTCAATACGATGGGAGAGCCGCGGACGTGTGGTCGTGCGGTGTCACTCTGTACGTCATGTTGTGCGGACGATATCCGTTCGAAGATAAGACAGACCCGAAGAATTTTCGAAAAACCGTGAAGAGGATATTAAACGGCGAGTACGGATTCCCGTCGAAAGTCGCGTTGTCGGAAAAGTGCAGAGAACTGTTAGCCGGCATATTCCAGGTCGACGTCGCGAAACGGTTAACCATGGAGGATATCAAAAAAGACGAATGGTTCAACGTGAATTTACCGAGCGAGTTGTTTGAAAACGATGATGTGAGTGCATCCTTGCACGCTTCAAAATTTGAACCCATGGATAGAGAGTTGCTGACGAGAATCGTAGAGAAAGCGAGAGAGACCCCGTCATCGGGTGGAGGTTCGTTCGGGAGTAACAATTACGAGGCACGAAAAGACGGCGGCGACGAGGAAAACGAGGAAAATAGACAACCACCATTACCAGCAGCAGCGGCGGCAGATAATAATAATAGAATGAGCAAAGCGATGAGCGTGGACGAGTACATGGAAATGGAGGAAGATTTCCATTGAAAAAAAACGTCGTCGGGGTCGTATACGTCTCACAGCATACGTCGTCGTCCGCCTACAAACGCGCGTCGTGGATTGTGCTCGGTTGTACCATTAATTTGATAATAAGAAAGTTTTTTCTACTACGTATATATAAAAATCAGCTAAAATTGTACGCATGTATACTACGAACAACAACAAAGTGGTGGTGTTAAACAAAAACACTTTACAATTTCACGCGAATGTCAACCCCCGCTGGTAACTCTAACCCCATCAACGCGTCAATCGTTTGCGCGGTCGGCTCGTACACGTCAATCACTCTGTTGTGCGTTCTCGTTTCAAAGTGCTCTCGCGAATCCTTGTTCACGTGCGGCGAACGTAAAACGCAATAAATGCGTCTCTTCGTCGGCAACGGGATCGGACCTTTGATTCGCGCTTCCGTAGCCGTCGCAGCTTCTATGATTTTGTCGCACGCGGCTTGCATGTGTGTCGTTTCGAAGGATTTTAAGCGGATTCTAATCTTTGACGCGGCGACCGGCGCGGCGGCTGTGAATTGTTGTTGACGTAAACGAGAGAGAGAGAAGGAACACAAGTCAGCAAACACAAAAGAGATGTGTAATAATGAAAACGTCATCATCGCGCGTCGCACTGGGGAACAAAGAAAAGAGAGCCACTCTTTGAAGAGAGAACTCTTCGTCTCGCGCGTATTTTCTACTACACAAGCAGAGCAGCCCTCTTTATCCTCCTTTCAGGTTTTCACCGGAATTCGACCCGACGACGGCAAGAGCGCTGCTCGATGATAAAGCAGCACAGAACGATTTATAAAACGATAAAATCTCGCGCAGAAACGTTTGTTGGATGTATATTTGACGAGATTTCCTGGCGTCTTTGGTCGCATCTATCTTCATCATCGCGATGCGGCGCGCGCGCGTTACAGAGAAAAAAAGAAGAATCAACACGTACCGGCATCGGCAGCGCGAACGCGAAACGCCTTTCTCTGAACAACTCTCTTACTCGTCGCGTTGGACGTCAAAGAGGACGTCGAAACTCTCGAGGATTGGGTTGAAGTCGAGCAGTGCAATGAAAACGACATCGTTTTGGTATTCGCGCGCGGGGGAAGTGTGTGGGTTTCCGCGCGCGCTTTCTCGGATAAAATTTTTGTAGAGGAGGGAATGCCCATTCCGAGTATTAGGGTTGTACACCCTAAATTTTAACACGCTTTTTTTCTGGCAATTTTAGAGGGAAAATCGATACAATTTTGGACTGCTTTAAGTAGTTGTTGTTGTTGTTGTTGTGCATAAACAAACGCGACACTCGCACACACACTCTCTCTCTCTTTAAAACGCGTTTGTTTGCGGGGCGATTTCTTTTGTTGCGATGAAAATGGCATTCAAAACGTATACATTTGATTAAGAAAGAATGATGATGCAAAATTCCGAATTATGTTGTTCGGACTACATGACAGAAGAGGAGCACGAGCGATTGGAAAACGCGAGAAAAGAGCTCGAGAAAGTCCTGCTCGAGGTCGAGAGGAAACCGACGATGCTGTGGCGATTGTTCAGGGAAACCGCTCTGTTGGACGGCGGCGAGTGCAGAGACATCGTGGAGAAACATATTTTACCGAGATTGAATAGGACGGATGTGAAATTCTTGTACGAGGTGAATACGGAGACGAGAAAGTTGATTAAGAGATCATCTCGCGAGGTGGAGTTGAAAAAAGGGTTTCATATTGAAGAGATGATATCGATATCGACTTTGGAAGTAGCGTGGAAGCATTATCCGTGGGATGATTACTTCATGAACGAACCATATTTCTGCTGGAGAGTTGCTCTCACGAATAAACTCGAGTTGCTCAAGTGGGCGCGAGAGGAGAAAAAGTGTGAGTGGAATGTAGGGACGATTAATATGGCCGCAGACCAAGGCAATCTGGAAATGGTAAAGTATTGCGTTGCAAATAAGTGTCCTGTCAAAGAGTTTGCGTGTGCAAATGCTGCCAAAAACGGTCATCTCGAGTGCCTCAAATACTTACGCGAAGAAGTCAAAGCGCCTTGGGGTTCAGAAACTGCCGCTTGGGCGGCTGCAAATGGCCATCTCCACATACTCGAATATCTTGTTGAGCGTAAGTATGATCAATATAGCGTATTGGCGTGTCGGTTTGCGGCCCAGAGAGGTCACTTAGACTGTTTGAAGTACTTACACGAAACCGCCAAATGGCCTTGGGACTCTCAGGCCGTTCGAGAAGCGCACGAGAACAACCACACCGACTGTGTACAATACCTCCTCGACAACGACTGTCCATTACCATATGGTTGGCGATACGAAAACGGCGAGTTACACGACGTGACAGAATCAGAATCAGAATAAAACTTAATGTAATAACACGCCCCGCGCATACATACGCACACCAGAAAATACTACAAGAAGAGAAAAAACAAGCACACGAAACCTCAGAAAAATCACCACCACAAACTCGAGAATGGGGAACTCGAATAACAAAATGACCCGCTCGTGCGTCCCTTCGAGCACTGGCAGCGATAAAAACGTTAAAACGATGGACGAACGCATCGACGCGTTGGTTTTGCGATTACACGAGGTATTCTTACGCTCTCGATCGTCTCGTCCGTCGCATGCTTTTTGCGTTCGAATTTTCAAACATTTTGAAAGATTTTTCCCGGTTAAAAGTCGTCTCCGTGTCGCGTCGTCTTTTGAAGGCGCGCGTCTCGAAGATCGTCGGTGTTATTCGCCGCGCGGTCTTTTCAAACGGCGGTGGTCCTCCCAAACGGGAAGCGCGGGAAAAGGAAAAGCAGCCGGCTGGCGGGTTTCGTCTCTGTGTTGTTCGTTTTTTCTTCAAACGACAGACCAAAAAAAAGGTTCAAAATTGACAAAAATTTTCTCTTCAAAAAATCTCTCCTCGTATAAAAAATCTAGATTGAAGCGGTAAAATTCGGCTCGTTCACGTTAAAATCCGGCCTCCAATCGCCGATATACATCGATTTACGCGTGATTGTATCGTATCCGGACGTGTTAACCGCGGTGGCGGAGTGCATGTGGGACGTTTTATCGAATAATGGAGCGAAGTTTGACAACATGTGCGGGGTTCCGTACACGGCGCTTCCGATTGCTACGTGCATGTCTTTGAACCACGATTGTCCGATGCTCATGCGAAGGAAAGAGGTGAAAGATTACGGGACGAAGAAGGCGATCGAGGGTGCGTTTGAGAAAGGGCAGACGTGTTTATTGGTTGAGGATTTAGTGACGAGCGGGATGTCGGTGATGGAGACGGTGCATCCGTTGCAACACGTCGGGTTGAAGACGACGGACGTGGTGGTTTTGATCGATCGAGAGCAAGGTGGGGAGCAGACGTTGAAGAAGAACGGGTTGAAATTGCACGCGGTGTTGCCGTTGAGCAGAGTGTTGAAAGTTTTAGAGAAGGAAGGGAAAATGAGCAAGGAGTTGGTGGAGGAGGTGCAACAGTTCATCGCGGCGAACCAAACCGGAGGCGACAAGCCGAAGGAAGAAAAGACGAAAAGAGAAACGTACGCGGAGAGAGCGAAGATTGCTTCCAACCAGTGCGCGAAAGATATGTTCCACTTGATGGAGAAGAAGAAGTCGAACTTGTGCGTTGCCGCGGACGTGGACACGGCGAAGGAATTGCTCGAACTCGCGGAAACGTTAGGCCCGGAAATTTGCATGTTAAAAACGCACTGCGATTTGTACCCGGATTTCACGGAAGATTTCGGCGAAAAGTTACAAGCGATCGCGAAAAAGCACGACTTTCTCATCTTTGAAGATCGTAAATTCGCCGATATCGGCAACACGGTCGTCGGGCAGTACTCCTCTGGCGTGCATAAAATCGCCGACTGGTCGCACGTGACCAACGCGCACATCGTGCCGGGATCCGGGATCATCGACGGGTTAAAATCTGTCGGTTTACCCAAGAAAAGAGGGTTACTTCTCCTCGCAGAAATGAGTTCTAAAGGTACCATGGCGAACGGCGCGTACACCGAAGCTGCCATCCAAATGGCCAAAGACCACAAAGATTTTGTCATGGGTTTCATCGCGACGAACCCAAACGCCTGGAAAGTCGAATGGTCTAAAGGCTTGATCAACATGACGCCAGGCGTGCAGTTACAAGTTGGCGGCGATAGCATGGGCCAACAATATAACACTCCGATGAATGTAATCTGCAACAACGGCTCGGACGTGATCATCGTCGGGAGAGGTATTTATAAAGCGCAAGATCCAGCGAAAGCGGCGAGCGAGTATCGAAAAGCCGGATGGGAGGCGTACGAAAAAAGCGTCAAATAAGTAATATTTTAAGAGAGTTTAAGAGAGAAAAGTTAATAAAAGAGAGAGAGGGAGAGAATGCGTGTTGTTTTATCATACTAATACGTGTGTTTTTTATTTATTGCAAAATGTATCTACTACAAAGTGAGCTTCTTGATCGAGATGTTTTTATCGGTATCTTTGGTCATTACTTTACTCACCGCCATCTCGAAATCTTCCTGCGTCACGTGCACTCTCCTCTCTCTCAGCGCGTACATCCCAGCTTCCGTGCACACCGCTTTACTCTCCGCCCCGGACGCCCCTCCCATTTTACTCGCGATCGATTTCAAATCGATGCCTCTGACTAAGTTCATTTTCCTCGAGTGAATTTTCAAAATGTCCACGCGAGATTCTTCGGTTGGATTCGGGAACTCGATTTTACGATCGATTCTCCCTGGGCGAAGTAACGCCGGGTCTAATATGTCCAATCTATTCGTTGCCATGATGACTTTGATTTTGTTTGACGCCTCGAAGCCATCTAATTGATTCAAGAGTTCCAACATAGTTCTTTGAACTTCCGAATCGCCGCCGGATCCGCCGCCGCCGCCTCGAGCCGAACCGATAGAATCGACTTCGTCCATGAACAAAATCGCCGGTTCGTTTTCGCGAGCCATGACGAAGAGTTCTCGAACCATCCTCGCGCCTTCGCCGATATATTTCTGCACCAATTCGGAACCACTGACGCGAATAAAACAACAATCCGTGTGGTGCGCGACGGCTCTCGCGAGCAACGTTTTCCCCGTCCCGGGCGGACCGTACAAAATGACCCCTTTCGGTTGCGCGATGCCTAGCGAATCGAACAACTCCGGGTGCTTAATCGGTAACTCCACGACTTCTTTAATCTCTTTCACTTGCTGATCTAACCCTCCAATCATATCAAACGTCGAGTCCGGCACCTTCTCCACCTTCATCAGCGACACCAAAGGATCAATCATCGACGGCAATATGTAATGCAACGCGTACGAATCGTTCTTCAATGCGACTCTCACCCCCGGCGTCAACTTTGCTAAATCGATGGACCTGTCGAAATCCACCACGTACTTCCCGTCCGGATGCGCTTTCACCAAAACCTTCGTCTTCCCCATAACTTTCACGACTTCGCCGATGTACGACCCGGGTTCTTGGAGCAAAGAGAGTTCCTCTTTCAACGCTCGAACTGTTCGTGATAATAAATAAACGACAGAGTAGTTTTCAAATTAGGTCAGCGTTTGTTCTTCTTAAACGGGTGTTCATCGCGAAATGTCGTCTCGTCTCGTTTCGCGCTCCTTTTCGCCTCTCTGGTGGATCTTTCAAACATCATCCCATCCCCAAACAGACGTTTACAAACAGACACACGCGCGCACAAAGAAGAAGACAAAGATCAAAAACAACAAAAAAACGCGCGTCGAAAAGCGACACCAAAGATAAACGAGCGCGAGTATCACGCGCGCTGACGATGAAAAGACGAACACAAACCTCTCGAGTTTAACTCGTTTCTTTGCGCTTCCAATCGTCGAAGATTTTGCGTCCCGTCCCTTACGGCGATTTCTAACGCTTCCACTTTGCCTTTGAAGAAAGGTTTGAGACCGAGCGCGTTGGAGTTGTTTGCATCTCGGGTGTCCGCGAGTATTGAGGTCATCTTTGTCTTCTTAAACTTCTTCTTCCTCTTCGTAATGAAGAGTTTCTCGCGCTTACGATCTGGACGTTTTATGGTTTAGGGTGTAGGGTTTAGCGGACAGGTGTTTTTCTCTCTCTCTCTGCTCTTTCTACTAATATGACAGATTTAAAAGGAATCGATTTATCGATTGAAACTACCGTTTCTCTCTCTCTCTCTCTCTGAACGAAGTCAGGGTGTGTCAAGTCAAAGCGATGTTCCTAAAATTCCTGCAATAAATCTCCACCTCGTCGCCAATCGCGCTCTCGACTTCGATTTCGTCGCCGATTTTAATGTGGTGGCAGACGTGCGCGCCGTCGACGTAGATTTTTCCAACTCGCGTGTTCCATCGAAACTTGGTCGTTTTGTTCGCTTGGTAAAAGCCTCGACCGCGACCGGGAGGTTTTGGTTCGTGGTCGTAATATATCGGTTCTCGGTCGTGGAATTGGATGCGGGCGTCGTCGCGGGACATGGCGAAACCTCCGGCGGATTTCATCGCGGCGGTGGCGCCGAGCGCGGTGCATAAACGGAGGCCGGAGGAGCGGATGTGGTAGTACGCTTCGAACTTTTTCTTCTTATTTCCGTCTTCGTCGTCTTTGTCGTCGTCGTCGTCAGAGTGTTTTGGAGGTTTATTGACCAAGTCGTCTTCTTCGAGCAAGACCGAATACCTCGACAACGCCGCCGGCGAGTTGTGGCAAATTAACACGTCGTTCAACGCCAGCGGCATCGTCTTCCACGTCTTGCCGTTTACTTTTATCCGAATACGATTCGCACGAATTGGACGCCGTTTTATCAAACTATTTACGCCGCTGCTATTTCTACTGCTCTCTTTGTTGTCGTCGTCGTCGTTGCTATCGCTACATTCGTTACTACTATTATTATTATCTTCCGACGACGCGAACAAAATCTCCTTCAACACATCCTCCACGTCGTTCGCATCTGCCGCGCACAACCATCCCGTCGACCGCCGCTCGTCTTCGGCTTTTTTCGTGAACGTTAAGCACGGCGCTAAAACCGCCGGGTCCGTGTTTATCCCGATCAATTTAGGCCTATCGCTCGCGAGTGACGATGATTTCGCATTGCCGCCATCGTTCCTAGAGGAGGAGGAGGAGGACAAAGACGAAGACAAAGAAGAACTAATCCAGTGACTGGCTATCAACGTCGTCCCGTCTCCACCTAACGCGACGACTAAATCCACCCCATCCAAATCCTTCTCCGAGAGCGAATCTCGTTTGACGAGCGCGTATTTAAGCTTTCCGCCGCTCTCTTCTTGCCATTTTTTCAAGAACGTTTGCACTGTTGTTAACGTTAATGTCGTCGTAATAAGAATAAGAACAGTAAGAATACTCGAAAATAAGAACAGTAGTAATCGCGTACCTTTCAAAACCGCCTTCTCGTGCGTTTCGTGTCTCGCTTTCAATCGGTCCCAGCGGACGACATTTTCGTACGAATCTCCGTATCTCTCGTTCGTTTCCGCCGCGCCGACTAAGGAGGTGTATTTCAGCAACGCGGTTTCTTTTAAAACGAGGAGGACGTTTTTATAGTGTAACGCTCTCTGTTGCGTCTGTTTCGTCGTCGTCCGCGTCCTCTCACCGTGAGGGGAAAACGGTGCATTCTGTTGGTCTCGCGTGTCCTCTGCGCGGAGGGTGATGCTGCTGCTGCTGATATTATCGCGACGACGATGATGATGAAAAGTGTTCTCTCGTCGCGTTCGCAGAAACAAAGTCGCTCTCATCATCAGAGCTTTTTCGAACCGTCCTCGTTTCTGAGATGACCGCATCGTGCGTGTGTTGTATACTCTCAAAATGAAGAGTTTATCCATTTTTTTCCAACTGTCTCTGATGTCAGAAACGGTCGTTTTTCATCGTGAGAAAAATAATCACATGTCTCTCTAAAAAAGGACACGAGAAGAAGCTCTTGTTTTTTGTTTGTTTGTGTGCGTCTCTCTCTCTGTCGTTGCGTCTCATGTCTGGAGTGAGGACGAGAGCGCAGAAAAGGAGGATCGGGGAGAGAGATGTGTGGGATTTGATCGTGAATAACGACGATATTTGTTTCAAACATATCATTCCGAGACTGAATGGGACCGATCTCAAATTCTTGTACGAGGTGAATACGGAGACGAGAAAGTTGATTAAGAGATCGTCACGCGAGAAGGAGTTGAAAGGGAGGTTTAAAGTTGAAGAGATGTCGTCGATATCGACGTTGGAGTTTGCGTGGGAGAAGCTATCGTTGTGGCCGAGAGAATGGGACGAAACAGATTTCTGCGTAAGAGTTGCTAAAACGAATAAACTCGAGTTGCTCAAGTGGGCGCGAGAGGAGAAAAAGTGTACGTGGGATGATAGGACAATTAATATGGCCGCATTTAAAGGTAATCTGGAAATGGTAAAGTGTTGCGTGGCAAATGAGTGTCCTATCAATACGTATGCGTGTGCATTTGCTGCCCGAGGAGGTCATCTCGAGTGCCTCAAATACTTACACGAAGAAGCCAAAGCGCCTTGAGATTGGAAAACTGCCGAAAGGGCGGCTGAAAATGGTCACCTTCATATACTCGAATATCTTGTTGAGCGTAAGTATTATGAATATACCGCATATGCGTGCGAGTGTGCAGCCGCGAACGGCCAGTTAGACTGTTTGAAGTACTTGCGCGAAACCGCCAAAGCGCCGTGGGACTCTTGGGGCGTATTCTTGGCACACAAGAACAACCACTCCGACTGTGTACAATACCTCCTCGACAACAACTGTCCATTACCAGAAGGTTGGCGATACGAAGATGGAGAGTTACGCACCTCGTAATAAACACACACACACACACGAAAGAGAGACACACAGAGAGAAAGAAATACACCATTTACGCTTGTAAAAAAAAGAGACACACACTCACCCTAATATCTGTTTCAGAAACTTCCCCAGAAAAACAAAGCAGCAGACCTTATTCGTATCACACGCAACACAGAGACGCGTTTGAAAGCGAGAAAGCAAAGAAAAGCAAAAGCAGAGAGAGAAGTGTATCTGTCTTTCAAGAAGCATCTATCTGATGCATAAAACCTCCGTTATTCTCGCGAGAGAAACAACAACAACACCCTCAGGAGTTCCCGGGAGGAATGATGTACTCAGAAGTATTCCTGTGAATAATAATCGAGGAAGAACGACGAGAAAACAACGACACCGGTTAAAAGCGAGAAGAGACGCAGTAACAGCAGCAGCAGCTGATGATGACGATGATGAAAAGTCCTCCTCCAAATCTGCATCGTTTCGTCTGATCCTCATGAGGCATTCGGAAGCGGCGGAGGAAGACGAGGAGAAGAAAAAATACAGGAGGGACATCGATCGACCTTTAACCGAACGAGGCATTACGTACGCGAAGAAACTCTCGGAGAATTTAAAAACGATTTGCGGCGAGGAGTGGATGCCGACGCGGATCGTGTGCTCGAGCGCGAGGCGGACGCGAGAGACGCTGATGGCGATGGATTTAGTACCGACGATGTCAATTTTCAACGACAAAGTCTCTTCTTCTTCCAGTAGCAACAACAATACCGTGGTGTATTTGGGGTCGATTTATCACTACGCCGGGATGGACGGCGTGTTTGGGTCGCACGTGAAGCAGTTGATTATCGGGGAGAGCGAGACGTTCGAGGGGGAACAGACGGACGAAGTCGTTTTGATCGTCGGGCACAATCGAGGATTGGAAGAAGCGGTGCGAGAGTTCACCGGGGAGACGAACGTGGAAATGAACGTGGCGAGTTTAGCGTGTTTGAGGAAAAGGAAGGAGGCGAAGACGAGGGAGACTTGGGAGCAAGCGTTGGAGGAGAAGGATGACCCGAACGACCCGAAGAAGTCGTCGCTTTGGACGTTGGAGCATTTGTTAGACCCGAACGGTCAGTGTTTAGATTGCGGTTGGGGAGACGTTCCGCGAGGGTGAGGAGGACGAGGAGGTGTTGGTAGTTGTGCATTAATTACTACTACCAGTACGTGTATTAAAAAACGACTACTACTACTAGTACTATTAGATACGCGAATAAATTCTTCTTTCTCTCTGATCGTGAACAAAACTGCTACTACAAAAACTCGCCAAACTCGCTCTTCAAAGCCGCCGCGGTAGTTTCATCTCCCTTTTCGAACCACGAAAGCCCTCCTCCTCCTTCGGCTAAACCTATTTCCTCTTCGATTCCTTTCCCGTTATCTCTCACTCGGTAGGCGAAATCGGCGATGCGTTTCATCTCTTCCACGTCGTGCGTGACGACGACGATCAACCTCTCTCTCTTTAACTTTTCTAAAACTTTCGCCACGTCCGACCGCGACTTCCAATCCAACCCAGCTAACGGCTCGTCCAAACACAAAACCTTCGGATCTCTCGCCAACTGACACGCCAACGCCAATCGTCTCTTATACCCTCCCGACAACGTCTTTACCTCGCTCTCCAACGGATACTCCTGCATATCCACCGCTCTCAACGCTCTCTTCGTCGTCTCCGCGAGCTCTCGCCGCATCCGAAACGACCTCGCGTTTTGCGGCCATCCGAACGTCAGCTCTTCTAAAATCGTCCTCCCGAGAAAGTGCCGCTCGGGGAACTGGAAGCACAGGCCGACTTTTTTCGTCCGCTCCGCCGCCGGCGTGTGCGTTTTTCTTCTTCGTCGCGTTTGCAACATTTGCGTTGACGTCGCTTTTCCTCCTCCTTCCTTTTCCTCCTCCTCTTCATACTCCTCGTCCTCATCGTCGTCGAGAATATAAATCCCGCCTTCGGTTGGTTCGGATAGACCGGCGATTAAGTGTAACAAAGTGCTCTTCCCAGCTCCGGATTTTCCCACCAGTAACACTAAACCCTGTTTCGGGAATCCAACGAAGCATTTCGTCAAGGTCGGTCTCGCCGATCCCGGTGGGACGTGCGAGACGTCTTCGATTCGTAAAAACATCATTCGTTCTTCTTCTCGCATCGTTTGTATCGTTTCATTCCTTGCTTCTTCTTCTTCTTCTTCTTCTTTAGGAGGTGAACCTTTTCCTCCTCCAAACGCGTTCAACGTCATACCGTTACGACGACGAATGGTTTTGTTATTCTTGGTTCTTTTAGAGGAAGACAAAGGCCGAACCGACGGAAGAAAGGAAGCGTTCACAGAGGCTTTGGACGGAGGCGATGCTTTTCTCGTCGTTTTGGTGTAAAAGCGCGTCGCACACGTCGTAAACATCGTCACAGCTGTACGTCTTTACGTCTCTCTTTTCTGACGTTTTTGGGGGGAAATCCACAGAAAAAAGGCCACGACCTTTAAAACTGCTTCTGATGATGTCTTCGAGCGAAGACGCGGTCGAGGAGGAAAACAACGACGCGTTGTGGAGGTTGTTTCGAAACGCCGGTGCGTTTTCGGGAGGCGTGTGTCGCGATGTCGTGGAGAGACACGTGCTTCCGAGATTGAATTCGAACGATGTGAAATTCTTGTACGGAGTGAATACGGAGACGAGAGCTTTGATTAAGAGATCGTCACGCAAGGGGGAGTTGGAAAAGGGGTTTAAAGTGCACGAGATGTCGTCGATATTGACTTTGGAAGTAGCGTGGGAGAATAAATCGTTGTGGCCGAGATGGTGGGACGAAACAGATTTCTGCAAGCAAGTTGCTCTCACGAATAAACTCGAGTTGCTCAAGTGGGCGCGAGAGGAGAAAAAGTGTGAGTGGAGTGCAGGGCCGATTAATGCGGCCGCATTTAAAGGTAATCTGGAAATGGTAAAGTATTGCGTTGCAAATGAGTGTCCTATCGATGTGCGTGCGTGTGCAAATGCTGCCCAAAACGGTCATCTCGAGTGCCTCAAATACTTACGCGAAGAAGTCAAAGCGCCTTGGGATTGGAGTACTGCCGATTTGGCGGCTCTAAATGGTCATCTTCACATACTCGAATATCTTGTTGAGCGTAAGTATGATAATTATAACGAATGGGCGTGTATGGGTGCGGCCGCGAACGGCCAGTTAGACTGTTTGAAGTACTTGCACGAAACCGCCAAAGCGCCTTGGGACGAGGACACCGTATACCACGCACGCAAGAACAACCACCCCGAATGTGTACAATACTGCCTCGACAACAACTGTCCTCTCCCAGAAGGTTGGTCGTACGCGAATGGAGAGCTCCACATGCCAGACTATTCAGAATCAGAATTAGATTCAGAATCAGAATTAGACCTCTCTGAATAATACTACGTGTACTAATAACGCGCGAGCGTGCACATATCGTAGACTTTGCGCAATCACAGCGCGCACACGGAGCAGCACGCTCGAAATGTAAAGAAGCATCAAAACCCAGAAAAAAGCAGTGTTTTTAGAGCTAGAGGAGCGTTCGAAGTCGTTTTGCTCCTCATACTCACAGTAACATGTTGGTGTTCAGATTGGACATTTTCCTCTAAAACCAACATTAAAGTCCTTCACTTTTGAACACACACGCAAACAAATTGATACTCTTATACAAATCAGAGTATTTAACAACGACTAAGAAGAATAAGAACGATGACGACGATTTCTTTCGCCGCGCGAGCTCCTTTTGCTCGTTCGAAAGGCATCAGCGCGAGCAGCAGCTCTGCGCGTTTACGACGAACCCGCGTCGTTGTTAAATCCGCCGCGCGATCGAAACGAAGAAGCGATGCAAATGATGATTTTCCCCCGTCGATGACGACATCACCTCCGCGAGAAGAAGACGACAACGACAAAAACAAAGAAGAGATGGAAACGTACCACATGCAAGGCGTT
>JACLAB010001278.1_pt1 | contig 35409 bp, 30 predicted proteins | sample 8027921 | NCBI WGS metagenome assembly JACLAB01 (sample SAMN15725117, study PRJNA655200) | protist metagenome | isolation source: fluorescence activated cell sorting (FACS) single amplified genomes of... | place: USA: West Boothbay Harbor, Gulf of Maine | collected 2000-07-19 | reverse complement strand
GTGGTACAGCGGAGCTAGAGACTCCTGCACCTGTGCCAGCGACATGTTCTCGCGTTTATGTCCATATTTGCCCATACTCGCGCGGCTCGGATCAGGTAAATGTTCCTTATCTCTAGCCTCGCGGGGGGAACTGTTGGCATCAGACCCCGTGAGTACAGACGTATCATCATCAGGATCGGTGCCACCAAACGACGAGCCCACATCCGCAGTGGTATATGTACCCTCAGTACCGGCAGTGCCGCTGTTGATGCTGTCAAAGCTTCTAAATCGGTCTCTGGCTTGCGGTTTACTATAACTATCCTGGCTGTCCTTCTGGAAATGCCTCTGTAACCGCGCCGCGTCTGTGTGTTTGAGGGCGGATTCTGTGGAGGCACTTACACTGCGCCGGTACATGTTTTCGGCTGAATGCAGTAACATCCCAACAGCAGCGGCGGGCGCAAATACAGCTGAAGTTATGGGCAAGGGAGGCGCTGCCCCCGCCGCCATAATCTTGGGAGTACAGCGGATGCGCGCGTGCGTGGCGTTCCTCTTGTGCGGCTTGGGCGCGGCGCACGCGGTGATGCAGCGGTTGATGTCTTCACAATCTAGAGACCATATACACATCACACCGTCTTTCATAGGCGAATTAAGGCGAATGGTAGAAGTCGATTTAAGTATCATGGTTAAGTGAGTTGGCCATGGTACTTACACACAAGATGCATCACACTTATTTTATGGGCCTCAAACATCTATAGCACGTCTATCACATGGCCCTCTGAAGTGCACGGACTTACCTTCCGTTCCGCAGATAAGAAACCTCATGTCGGTGCTGGTGCTGGCGCTGATCTGCAGAGACTCATTCAGACCCCCTTTGTACTTGCAATAAGTAGTTTTCTCCTGCCAATCCACCAATCTAACGTTGTTGTCGTTCGTGGTCACAAGCAGCATGTAGTTCTCGCTGCGCCCTCCAGCCGCTCCACCGAGTGAGTCCTGTGCTATGTTCATGCTCATTCCTTCTCCCCCCTTCTCCAGAGCGCTTCTGGAGGTCTCTAGAAACTTGAGCCCAGTGACCTGTTCGAATGGCGATACAGGCTATGAGGACGCGGTTACACGGAATGTTCACGATAATGAAGGATGCGATAGAGCTTTGATCACTTACCTTCCTGCCGCTCTGGAATCGACCTTTTCTATCTCTTGCCATAAATTTAGTGTGGTACCTGTAACGTGCGGCAAGGGAGGGCGCAAGTGGAGTGGGGTTAGTGTTGCGGACTCCATGATGAGGACACAACAGAACACACATGGGTACGATATGACACTTTTTCTTCGAATTGATTGGTCAATTTTCTTGTTTCGTACGTTCCAATCCAGGTAAAATTGATATGAATGTCCCGCCCCATGCGCGCACTGCCCACCCATGCCACATATAGCACGTACTTGAGCTCGTACTTGGTGTCATGGCGGGCGATGCAGTAATACGCCGCCACCTCACCGCCCAGGGTCCCTGCCACCAACTTTCCCCCGTCGGGCGAGAACTGAAGCATTGTTTAGATTAGTTTGGTTGTTAGTACAGTTGTTGTAATGCACCCAGGTCGTGAAAAAAAAGAGCGAAAGAATAATCTCACTCTTACTACTTACTTGAATGCATGTCACCTTACCCCCGTCTTTCCTACCTCCAAGGCCTTGGATGCCAGATTTCGTCAAGATGAAGTCTACATAGAGTGCACGTGAGAGTAAGGATTAGCGCACTGTCTCAAAGTGAAAACGCAACAGAATAAACATAATATATATATATAGCATGTTTGGGTTGGTATGGTCCTCCCGCCCAACCGAATCGTGCATTGCCCACCCATGCTATATAATATACCCCGCGTACCCGAGGGCGCGTCGCTGGACGTGATGATGTCCCAGAGGTTTACATTACCGTCAAACCCTCCGCTGATGAAGTACCTGTCATGTATGGGATGGAAGTCCACAGAAGTTACAATATCCTTGTGTTGAAACGTTTGCAGCTTCTCTGACTGGGAGACGTGCCATAGACACACAGTCATGTCGCCTGAGGCTGTAAGGAGAAAGTTGCTCCTGCTCCACGCTATATCCAATATAGGACCGTCATGACCGCGGCTGTACCTGATGACATGGTTGGGATGTTTGAGGAAGGTCGACATCAGCGCGATAGTCATATCGCATGCTGCGCTCAAGACAATCCACAGCACATGAAGCAGACTAAGATCACTCTTGCATACACCCACAGCACGTACACGCGGCAGGGGGTGGGGTATACAATTACATCTCTGTTCACCTTTGAGCGCCTGGTGCCTGAGAAATGAGTGTGTACATAATGGGCCAAAGGTGCGTACGTGGGACACGGGTTAGGGTATCGACAATAAAGTGAGAGCACCACGAAACAAAGTATTCATCGGATTGACACAGAAAAGGGTTTCTAGACGAAATAATTGGTAGTGCCGTACATTCCAACCTTAGTCACGTTGGTATCCCCACCCTACTCCATACGCACACTGCCCCAATTCCGTAGTATATAGCACGTATAGTACATATAGCACGTATAGTACATATAGCACGTACCTTCCGGTCTGAGCCCCTGCGGAGGCACAAGCGAGCCCTGCGACGCGGCTAAGTTCATGGAGGGCTGACTCCGCGAACCGGTACTGTAGTTGCTGCTGTCATTGCCACTATCAGAATACGCATGGGTAGTGTACTCATTGTGTCCAGTCATCCCATACACATAGCCGTGCTGGTCTGTGCCTCCACCAGGCACCTGCTCCTTGTAGTCCCCATCACTCCAAGCGCACCTATCTTGTCTTCCATCCAACGGATCTTCTTTCCCACCGTGGCTGCTATCGTCCGTCATGCTATCAGGGTCTCCCGATAGCTTACTGCTGCCGCCTTCTGAGCCTTCTGTCGGTCTGCCGTCGAAACTCTGGGACCGATCTGACCTGTTTTCAAACCTGTTATTGCTGTCATATCCACAGCTGCCATAACTTCGTCCACTGTCTATCATCTTGTCCTTGGTAATGTCACTGAAGGCACCCCGGGAATTGTTTTTACCAAACACTGGGGAAGGCGGGCAGCTGCTGCCTTCCTCCGAGGCGCTGTAGATGCTATACTCGTACCTCCCCACCTCACTGTAGTTCCCACTAGTGGGTCTGCTGCTCCCGCTGCCATACCTGTGACGTACGATGGATATGAATTAGTTGTAATGGCCTAGAGGTGGTGTTGAGAAAGTATAGACATACACCCACCTGAAGATCACATTTATGTTTTCCATGTTACGCACTGACTAGTGTCTGTACTATCGCGCCCACCGCTGTTGGTTGGTTCGTACTGTTCTTGTCCTACTGTCCATATTACTAGTTTGTTGTCTTCTCCCCCCGATGCCAGGAACATCCCGTCCGGGCTGTATCGGTAAACCATGAAAGAAATATAGGATTCGACATGAGTATGATTGTCATGCGGGATGCTCATATTGCTCATACATTAGATAGGGCTGCATCACAACATTTATAGGAGCCCACAAATATTCTACAGCATGGTCACGATATTGAGCTGTAGCCTTCTGAAAAGCAACTATCCACCAACCTGAACTTCATGGCAAAGACCGCTCCCTGGTGACTGCTCAACGTCTGGCACAGCCGCGTTTTTTTTACGAAAACGCCAGGACCTCCCGCCCCGGGGTGCGAAACGTGCAGTGACGGACCGTCGTTCTTAAGGTATAAGTATGAGCAGAATTGGTGTGTAAAAAATATCAATTTATTTTATTAGGAGGCGGGAAGCATTGCGAGTGAGGATAAACGGTAGGCAAACATCAGAACCGACACACATGCATACATACATACCTTGGCGAACCTATCCGACTTCAGACTCACTGGGACGAATTTCGTGTTCTCATCCCTTCGACCATTAGTACTGAATGCAGAACCCTGGGTGCGATTATCAAAATGCCCATCGCTGCCGTCCTGCAGGCTGTCGTCGAAGGCGTCGAGGCTCTTGCTGCTAGGTCTTCTGTCCAACTTGTTATATTTATCCTTGTCTTTCTGCTTTTTCGGCCTGGATTGTTTGCTGCCCCGTGCTGCCTGCATCAAATGGCGATGTTTGAGGACTATTATAAGTATGATAATAGAATGGCCGAACTAGGATACTGAAGATACATAGCTATAACCCTCTAAAGCCCACTCTATCATCTATAACACGCACCTCTCTTGCTACCGCCGCCGCAGCAGAAGCTGCAAAGGAGAAATATTAAATGAAGATAAAGGTCGATATGAGTATGATAATTGCATGCAATGGTCACAATACTCTAGGGTATGACAGAGCTACACCACAGCTACTAAAAACTATTAAGCACTAAAATTATATGGTAAAAGCATAGAAATATAGCACTCTAAAGATCACCCCTGACTCGCCTGCATCTGAGGCGACCTCCACCCCGCTTATGGCCGTGTTTGCCACACTGGCGGCTACGTGTGCAGCGGCGTGACTGGCGATGTAAGCACCGCTCTTCACAGCGTCTATCCCACCTATGCAGATATTGATGGACATTTGGGGACGTTGTTAGTATGATGGTTGTACTAGATGTTCATGATAACTTAGGACTTGATAGAGCTGGATTAGCTCTTTCATATGAACCACCCAACATTAAATTAAGCAGTTAGGGTATAAATCTACAGTCCTCTAAAGTTACAATGCCAATCGACATACCTCGTAGAAGGGAAGACTTGCGCTCTTCCGACCTGAAGAAGATGTCGAACATTGTGTCCGGTCGAGCGTCTCTGTCTCGCCCCCTGTCTTCCGCTTTCCCATTGTATCTTTGTTCTCTATCTTTTGGACTAGGGTTCATTTCCCTGTCCCTGTCCGTCTCTCCAGTGCTGTGTGTCCTAGCTGCTCTACTCTCCTTCATGTCTGGAGAGGGGGATTCTGTGTAGCGCGTGTCTATAGTGCCGGATCCACTGCTGATAGTAGGAATGGTGTCATTAATTACTCCACCATATCCTGTAACTCCACCTCTGTCTTCTATTGTGTCGTATGACTCCTGTGTGAATTCATCATCTGAAGTAGAATGCTGAAGTGGACTGGGAGCCCTCAATTCGTGCACCTCGTTTTCTAAAGATGGACAATTCAAGATATCACTTGCACTACGGACCGATTTTATCCACTTATCTTGCTCCATTTGACTTATTGGTAACGAACTGAACTGATTTTACAGAATCAATCAGATTGCACGTCATTAACGTGCTATAGTCATATCGCGAATCCTTATTGCCGAATTTTTATTTTCTGTCTCTTATAAAGAAGTATGTCTGTAGCTTTTTGGTCCTGCGAACTAACCGGTAAGAATTCTTCCTTCGAGGTAGCTCCTCCCGAGGGATATGTTCTTAATGTTCAGAACGTGGCCATGACAGGAGGAAAAAACGAGAAGGAATCATGCACCGTGTTCGCCAACACACTGAGCGTGGAGGGCGAGGCACGAGACACGTTGCTGGGAACTCTACGACCTATCGCCTGTGACCAGTTCCAGACCCAGCTCGTGTTCGGTTTCGACGTTCCTGTTACATTCTCCGCCAAGATGGACAACTCGAAGATGAGTGTGCATCTGTCTGGCTACTTCCAGCCCGGCCCTGATGACGACATGGAAGAGGATAGCGACGATGAGGAGGGGTACGACGACGAGGAGAATATGGACATGTACCAGGAGCTGGTGCGGAAAGGGGGCATGGAGGGCTTCGGGGAGGAGGGCGACTCAGGTGTGTAAGGGTGGATATATGAAAGGCATATTACAGTTCTATTACATATGTACTTATCATGCACACGCAATACAATTATCATACTCATAATTACCCCTCAACATTTTTGATCATCACCCGCAGAGGATGATAACGAGGAGAGTGAGGAGGAGGGAGGGGATCCCCGCGTAGAAGAGCTAGATGAATCAGAGAGTTCCGAGGACTCTCACGACTCGGAAGATGAGGAGATTGACGCAGCCTTTGTTGCCAAGATGATCAACAAGAACAGAGCCGATAAGCCTTTAAAGGAGCAACCTCCCGCCAAGAAGCAGAAGGGAGGCAACGTCAAGGAGGAACAGGTCCAGCAGAAGAAGAGACAAGACAAGAAGATTAAGAAGGGCAAGAAGTAAACTATATTATTCATATATAATCTAAATCTGAAATTTTTAAAATTTTAATTAGAACCTCTACTGAAGGGTACCGACGTTAACTCTATTGGAGAGTGGATGATTTAAATGTTTAATATTTTTATTGTATCTTAAAATAACTTTATAGAAAGTTTCCTTTCCTGTTCTGTATGGTTTGTTCATTATAAAGTAAATTTCCTTAAGTCATGATATTCGATTATGCGGCCTATTTGTGATGAACCAATTCTATCTATCCACAGACGTGCGGTAGCATAGTATCTCAAAGGGACGCATTGCACACACAAGCCTTAATATGCCCGCGTTTGGACTATGCAGCATGCCCCTAGAGTGCCTCTATTCATCCTTGTGATAAGATTAGAAGTAGTCATTCTGCAACCACCAATATCGATGATACACCAACTAACTAATTGCCTAATTTCGACTAATTTAATCAGTCTGCATTAGCACTGCAGTACCCGTCAACACCCACTTACTGTTGGGGTCAACGGTACGCATGGTTGCGAGGAACACGTACGTGTGCCCTCTGAAGGACGTGAGATACACGGGGGCCTCGAATATATCGGCCACTCTGCGCAGATACCCCACTGCTGAGGGCTCCCAAGTTGACTGCACTTCAACCGCCTTCACGTAGAGCACGGGCAACGGGGGTAGCAGCTCCTTGAGGCGGGAGTCCACCAAATAGCCCGCAGTGGGCGTACCGGTGATCATTTCCGGATCCCCTGCCTCCTCTCCAGTGGGCCATCTTGCGCCTTCTATGAACAGACCGTGCACAAAGGCGCCGTCCTGGGGATAGTAGTCCACGAAGTCAGGCTTTAGGAAGGTGGTGACGTGCGTCTCGGTAGTCATGCAGTCCAGGGGCATGCCGGTTCTTCTGGCAGTAACTTGCATCACGGCGGTTAAGTACGAGGTAGGGTTGAAGAGTCCGGGAAGCCACACGGAGAAAGGAGTCACCATTTCGGTGGCCCAGGTCTGTAGCTGCTGTATTCTGAGCAGCATATCCGCGAACTCGGCTTGCAGATTCTTCATACAGGGCCACGCCAGCTTCTCCCACATGCAGCCGGAGAAGGGATTTCGACCAGGCCACTGGTTGATGGTGATGGCTGCTATAAGGTCCTCCATGTTCTGGGACATGTTCAGCTGGCCCTTCATGCCCTTCTCCAGCTCTATCAGCGAGCGCTTCATTTCGGTCATGAGTACGTTCATACGCTGCACTTCTTGGATGCACACCATCACGTAGGGGGCGCTTTCCGTCTCGAGCAGGGGCTCCGCCACATCCATAATATCTATCATCTGAAAGTTTTCAGGCAAATTCTCGGCCACATACGCCATCGTCTTCTTGACAGCGCTGGTGTTGTCACCACCCTCGCCACCTCCACCACCTCCTCCGAGGTTCATGATGGTGTCGAAGATGGCGCTAGTCCAGTTAGTCAGGTAACCGATCTCAGCATTGGGATGCAGGCCGAACATCTGGGGAGAGTCAGAGGGTAGATTATCCTCGGTGTACTGGAGGTACCCCTCGTAGTCGAGTGTCTTAGCATCGGGACTTTTGAAGGCAGGGCCTAGCTCCATCCCATTGTGAAGGTCAGGGTTCACGATCACCAACAGGTAGTTGTTACAGGTTCGACGATCCCATGCATCAGTGATGTGACCGCCATACATGATTTCGCCAAAAATGTATCTGAGATCTTCCCAGGGTACCACGGGGTTGGCCTCTAGGTAGGACTGCAGCACATTAGCACAGATGGTAAGATCACCCGTGTTGAATGAGTACTTTCTAGACCAACCCTGCTGGCCAAATCTGCGTCTGCCCAACACGATGCTGTGGAACCAACACAGGGCGAAAAGGCAGGCCTTGAAGTCGTTCTTTTTGGTGCACTCCTCTATGCGTTCATGAGTAAAATTGGCCCAGCCTCTAGCGATATTTGACTTAATATCCGCAGGTGCCTCGTTAGCCACCTTAACGGATCCCTGCATAAGAGATTCGGGCATGTTCTTCCACGAAGGCACAGGCGGGGGCTCAGCAGATACGAAACATCTAAAGTCCTCATGCGCATCTTCTTGTACTACCTCCAACAGGCGTTCCAGCTTGGGCACCCAGGACTGCATTAGATGGCAATTTTGGAGCATGACCCAACCGCCTTTCTTCGCGAAGGATTGAACCACTGCCTCTGCAGGGCCTTCCTGCCCTTGACCCATACTAATGTTCTTGAAGTTGCCCTTCTCGAAAGTCATGCCTTTTGATTTGCCTAGGCCCTCCACCCAGAGGGTAGGGTCTACACCAGCAAATAGCACGAAAAACGTGGGAGTTTGATTGGACGTCTCGTCGTAGCAGGCAGACATGTCGAATGGTTTCTGCATTACATACTCCTTGCCCATGATGCTCTGTATCCAGGACTTTAATGCCGTGGTAACGCGGTCGGGACGCAGAGCTCTTAATAGAATAAGTCTATCAAAGGGATCTAGAGCCTTCTCGTAATCTCCGGGCATCTTGGTGGTTTCAGGGGTTTCGGCATCGAACCAGATCTGCCAGTCATCGGACTCGGATTGCATGTTGTCGCCTAGGCCGTTGAACTTCTTCATCGACTCTAGGCCCTTGATCTTGGGCCAGATCAAGGGCGGCATCCACTCGTGCAGTGGACCCATATTCCCGGGGTCTAGACTTGTAGGGGCCGTCACTAGGAAATCCACGGTTTCCTGGTCTAGCTTACCGTCATTCACCTGGATCCTCAGAGTGAGAAGGGTGGTGACAGTGAGTTTATCCACTTCAAACACACCTCGGCGGATGAAGTTAAAGACGGTGGTGGTAATAGAGTCAATCAGAGTGATGCAGCGACTAGCCAGCTCCTCGTCGCTTAACTCCATATCTCCTGTATCGTTCTCCTCCCCTTCTTCCTTCTCCTTCTTGGGGATAGGAACCTTATCGATACCTCTGTAGAATACCGTGGTAAATGCCTCCAAAGAGTAGATGTAGTACGTGTGCATCTTTACTAAGTCGTTCATTAGAAAGAACAGCAGCGATGTGCGGTTGGCAACAGGGCGGTACTTCTCTGATGTGCTCTTGATGGTCACCTGGGTGGCTGCCGCCTGCTGCTGCTTGACCTCGATCTCGTTCGCGATTTTCTTCGTGGTCTCGAGCCCCTCGATGAGCTCCACATCCTCGGTAATATCACCCTTCGCGGTGGCAAGCTTGTAGAGGATATTATCCTCGAGCTCCTTCATCTTGATCAGGAACTCGTTCTGCTGCTTGACTAGGTCTTCAGACAGTAGTGCCAGATCGAGACGTTCCTTGCGTACGACTAGCGCCAACATCTGGTCCTCCAAGCCGGCGCTAGTGACGGTGAAGTTGATAAGTGTGCACTCGGCCTGGATCTCAGGTGGGTAGTGGGGGTTAGACAGCTTGGTATGCAGGAACATTTTGAAATCCTTGGCGAATTCGACTTCAGTATCTCCTAGCTTGATGTACATCTTTTTACCTCTGCGGATAACAGCTCTTTGCACCACGGGGTTCAGCACGGCATCGATCGATTCGCCGATGTTCTCGATGAATAGAGTATGTCCATTCTCTAAAGCCCTTTCCAACTTGCGCAGAAGATCGCTCTGACCGAGACGTACAATTTGTAGATTGCGTTCAGCACCGGACTCCTGTTGGCGGATCCACTTGATGCCCTGAAGCTGTGGATCGATCATCAGCGGCCAACGGGCGCTACTTGTGACGATCGTACCGTTCTCGGTCGACACTTGATCTGCAGGTAGGAAGTTGGATCTCCAGAGCGCGATAACTGCATTATTGGTCAGGATCTTAACGGGGTCGGCGGACATACTGAGAGGGATTACCTTGACAACCTCTTTTTCTGCACCCTCTTCCTCCTCCTCCTCCTCCTCCTCCTCCGCGGGCTTGGCGCTCAGATCCACACCTAACTGCTTCGCGAAGTTGGTTTTAAGGAAAGGTACAAACACTCCGTCCATTAGCTTGTCACGGAAGATCTTAGTAAAGGGTCCAACGTACGAGATGAACGCAGAAGCCAGAAGTACATCACCAGTCAGGAGGGCCTTATCAGCCTCCATGATCACAATATTTTCGGCCCAGCGCACGTTCTCAGCGGCTAGGGCATTGGTCAAACGTTGTGCCAGGTCCAGCTTGCGCTGGCCGCGCTCCACACTATCCTCAGCGTCTTGCTTGTCAGCGTTGGCTTTGTTCAATTCAGCGGTCAACTTGCCTAATTTCTCTTCTAGCTCAGCTACTTGTTCATTGATAATTCTTAATTTTTCGTTCGCCGCACTCAACATTTCGTTAGCTTCGGCAAGCGCCTTTCGCTTCGGTTCTACTGTGGTCACCACTTCGTGATACATGCAGATATTGATAACGAATGAGCACAGACCAGCAGCGGCCTTGTTCTTACCCATGATGGTCTCAGGGTTGAAGTGCTCCAGCGCTAGTAGCTCTTGCACGTTCTTGAAGTTGGATCCGGGTATCTCGCGATCATCGATCTGCTGTTTGATTTTCTTGAGATTGTCGATGTACCCTGCGATATTACCCAACAGCTGCTTCTTACAGGCGCCCCAAGACTTGTCCTTAGGCCTGCCCTTCTTGTCTATGAGAATATCGGGGTTCACGCCGGCCATGATGATCATTGTGGCGGCAAACACGTCATCCACACCCGTGGGGGGTGTTCCTGTAGCAGAAATGATTATATTTAGGAGTTATTGTTAGTTTGATGAACCTGATGTAGATGATAATCAAGGATGTGATAGAAATATGTAAGATCTTTCATATGCACCCCTCTACATTCATAATGATAACTGTGGTATAGACACAGTGCACTGAAGTCCACTAATATAGATACGTACCCATGGTCTTTGCTTCGCCTAAATCCTTTTTATCAAGGGTATCAAGCGCCGCCATCGCCTGCTCCACAAGGGGCTCGGCCATGGCGAGATCATGTTCGGTCACTCTCTGCTTCTCGGACACTTCCTTCTGGATCACAGCCACTTCCTCGGCGGAAACTTGCGCCTTGGCGGTCTCTACCTCAACGATTGCCTTCTCGCGGGATACCACCTCTGCGATACCCTCGGAAACCTCCTTCTTCTGGGCGGCCTCCTCCAGAGAAATCTTCAAGTCGGCCTCAATTTGATGCACAGCATCTGCGGTGGATCTCAGCTTGTCTAGACCGTTGGCTAAACGATCGATAGCAGAATCTGCTTCGGTTCTCTTGCGATCTAGCAGACCACCATACAGCTTCAACAGCTCCAAAAAAGACTTGGGCGTGGTGTACACATAGCGCCTCTCCTGTGCGAGAAACTTGTTTGCCATCTTATTAACCTCCGTGAAGGAGTACGGTAGAAAAGCCTCCACCGTGTCTCTGACATCTCCGAGATCCACTTCCTCCATGAACTTCTTGCCCACAGAGAAGAGAGCGTCATAGGGCCAGGGCTGGAACCAATCGATGACGGTGCAGTTCACGATGGCGGGGAATTTACGTGCGCGGGTACGGAACGCATCACCTACGGGGGAGAAAGCGAGCACAACGTGAAGATTTTCGCGAATCTTGTCGAGGAAGTAGTCCCAACAGTTGGACTTGTCGGGAACCATGCCTAGAGCCTTCACCTTACTGGCTACACTGTTCACAATTGTGTCTTGTTCATCCACGGCGAATAGATCGGGGATGTTGCCCGAGGCCAGTAGATCGTTGATAAACACAAGGAACCTCTCGTTGGTAATCTGGGAATCTGTTAGCAGGAACATTACACCCTCTTCCTTCAGACCGGCCTTGTTGTACATAGACTTCAAATCATCCTTGAGATCATTGATACCGTAGGTAGACGAGATGACAATCTGCATGACGTTGAAGCCACAAATGAAGGCTGCAAGACGGGACAGAGACTGCTTTCCAGACCCACCCACGCCCACCAGTAGGGCATGACCGCCGGTATTCATCACCACGCGCACAATGCGCGCAATGTGCTTCATGGCATCTTCGAATAGCACGAGGTCCATCGCGGCGTTAATATCGTTGTACTCTCTTAGAGCATCCTCTAGAGTATGAGACATCTTGTCTACGCTGGAAATCATGTCGTACACCTTATCTTGGATGTTTTCAGGGAAATGACAGAACACCATAGGATCAGCATTTTCGGCCGCATAGAAGCGGGAGAGGTTAAAAGAAGGAAAAACCTTTTTCGCTTGTGCCTGGATGATGGTGTTGTACTTCGCGAGATCCTCGGGGGATACGAGACGATCGCCGTATACCCGCTCTGATTCATGGACCCATAAATGGAAAAACTTCTCTGGTTGGTGGAACTGGTCTGGGGAAGACACCAGAAGGCCTTGGAACACGTTGGAGATGTGTCTGATGTTAAATTCGTAGTGGAAGTTCTTTGCGGTCTTCTTGAAGTTGTTCATAACCTCTCTATGCAGAGAAACAGCGCCTCTGACGAGATCTTTGCCAATGGTCAAGATGCTCTCATCGAAGTTCTTGAGGTGTCCGGTCAAAAAGGTCAGGAAAATAGTGTGCAGAGACATGGTATCAGGCAGACCAATAGCAAAAGTGGCGAACCACCTCTGCAGACGGGGATTGATCTCGAAGGAACCCGCAGTAGGGTTCATGCAGGCTACCAACTGAGTGTTGGAGATATTCTTCTGCATCAACTTGGCCAGATCGTACACGTGCTCATACTCCAAATGCTGTCTTAGAAGTGCCACGGCAGACTGCGTGTTGTAACTATCCACTTCGGGTAGGTTCAGATCGTCAACGAAGTACACCAGCTTGGCCTGACCGGGAGGACCGAAGTTGGTACCGGTCTTCTTTACCAGGGGAATACCCATGGTATTCTGAAGCACAGCAGACGTTGTGTAGAAATTGAAGTTGATGGTCGTGCTCATCATCTCAGTATGATCAAACTCCTGCAACATACCGGCTACGATCTGTGTCTTACCGGTACCGGAGGGTCCACAGAGCATGACGGGGCGTCTTAGGTCTACTAACATACGCATCCAGTAGGTCACAGAACAGGTCTCGGGGGTGGGGACCGTGACCTGGGCCATGGGTGTACTGGTCTCGTACGACATCATGTCTGCAGATAGATAGGGCGATTTGGACCACTGCTCGAAAGCGTTGGCTTCGGCGTCGTACCAATAGTCGAATACTGTGTACTGCGCAGGCATCTTGACTCTGCGCCACTCGCCTCTCCACCAATCGGAGAACACCTTACGGTTGTCGGTTCCATCATCGGTTACAGTCAGAGCTGATCCCATAGACCAGATCATGGCGAAGACGAATGCCTTTTCTACCGCATCCGCATTTTCAGAGCTGAGAATATGCTCTGTGAGAGTGCCGTCAAGCATATATAGCAGCGTGCTCACGAAGTTCATGTCCTGCAGAGACACCACAGGCGAGACTGTCTTTATCAGAAAGCGCAGCGTAGGCTTGACATAGGTGTCAAAGCAATCCTGAAGCTTGGCTCGGTTCTCTTCGGAACACACTAGACCACCATCCTGTGTGCCAAAGTTCTTGATCCAACTAATGATCAGCGACTGCCATTGTGTGCCGTCATCAGTACTGATGTACAGGATACCAGCACGAGACACAGTAGCGGGGGTGGCGAATCTAAGATCTCTAATCTCGAAGATCATTCTCATGTGAGCTTTCAACGGGATACGCTCGTTGGATGCCAGGGTAAGCATCTTGTTATCGTCCATCACTGAGTTCATCGACTCGATCCAATTAGCATCAAGATCGCCATCCATGATGATCCACTTAGGCTTCTCATCCGGGATTTCTCCAAGCTCTCTCATCACCTTGGACAGCAGGCCATCTCTCCACTCACGCGTGGCCATGGAAATAAAACCATACAGCTCTTCTGTGCGCACGGACTTGGGGTTAATGTCTACACACTTGGTTTTATCACCACGGATTGTGCGTGCTTGGGCCAGAGTCTTCCAGCACTGGGACTTGCCAGCTCCAGGAGGGCCCATGACGAATACACAGTGACGAATCTCGAGGAGCTCCTCCAGCTGCACCACCTTTAGGCGGAACAGATCGTCTGGGTGGTTGCCCAGCACTTCACAAGCTTCAAGAACATTCTTCTCCAGCTGGTCGTTGATCTTTCTGGGGGGATCAATTCCGGGGAATAAATCGCCCAAAAGACCGAAAAACACCACGGAATCCTCACGCACAATCTTAGGTACATTGAAATCACGCAACGCTCTCATGAGCAGAGCTTCCTCTAAAAGGTCGGGTTCTTCACGCTTGAAGCCGCCAGCGACTACAAGAACGGACTTTACGGCGCGCAGACCCCAATCATAGTGCATCTGCTTGGAAAGTAGATCTCTAAGAAGGGAGTACAGACCATAAAACTTGGAGGCCAGAATCTTACCGTTGGTGAAACCCTCCGCCATAAGCATGTTCTCGCAAATCAACACGAGATCGGGTACCATCACAGTGATCGGACGGAACAAAGCCTTCAGACCCTCGGGTAGCTCGGATCGCCCGAGATATCCAGGGTTCATGGTGATAAAGGCACCACAGGTGGGGTCTAGGGAAACCTCATCGGACTCGATAACAATACGGGCAGACTCAGCTTTGACACCATCACACACAGACTTGAATTGTACTGTGCATACGGAGAGCACCTCCGGGATGAGACGATTAAACTCGTCGAAACAACCCCATGAGCCGGATGAGGCAAGACCTTTGAAAATATTTCCAAGGCCTAGGTAGTCCATCTCAGGTGAACAGTTGAACACATAGCAACACTTCGCGAGAGCAGATGCAAGATCCTTGGTAGACTCAGTCTTACCAGTTCCGGCGGGACCAGCAGGGGCGCAGCCCATCTTCAGGTTAAGTGCCTGGGTGGCTGTTACGTAGATACGGTCAGTTAGGGGAGTGATCACTAGCCTGGGGCCATTGCCTAGGTACTCGTAATCATAAGGAGCGATGGCATCACAAATAGCTACCTCGGCACGCTCGCCACCGCCACCTCTCAGATGGGTGTCGCGGTTGCGGTGAGGGGCATGGTCGAAAGCCTTTCTGAACTTGTGCTTCAGCTGGGACTGCCACATGAAGTGCGAGCCCTCCATGACTTGGTCGCGGATCATACCGATAACAATATCTCTACTATGGGCATCCATGGTGATGCAAACCATCACTCTAGTACGGTCGGACTTGTTCAGCTTTGTCTGGGTGAGCTTAATTAGTTCGTTCAGCTGTGACACCTGCTTTTCTTTGTAATCAATCATAGCTTTCTGGTTACCTCCTGAGGAGAAGATCTTGAACACCTCTTCTACCTCGTTCACGTAGTAGATAGCTAAGGTGATAAGAATCACTTGTGCAGGATCGGAGGCGTCTTCTCCTGGGCGGAAGGACTCAGCAGCAGGCTTCTTGTGCATTAGCCATTCCTCTCGGGGCATCTTGTTGTAACGCACGATACTGCGAGACATGTTGTTGAACAAAGTTTGTTTCATGGCGTCCAATATAGTCTGTTGGTAGATTTCGACCTTGCCGTCTAGAGGCACTCTGGGCTCAAACGTCACGTTTTCCGACCCCACGCCCGCGATGAACTCGGTGGCATAAGGCCTATCGTCCGCCGTACGGTCGTTTTTGTCTAAAGATAGAATCTTCGTTTGTAGATAGATCTTGGATGTGTGCTTGAGGATCTTTTCGGGAGTGGAACCATTGGATAGAATATCCAGTAGATCGGACTCCGAGGTGAAGTAGTAGCGAGGGAACTGGCGACGACGGCCATCCAAAAAATCGGATAGACTCTTCTTACATATGTCTAGCTGGCTCTGGATGGCCTCTAACCTTTCGAGAATGCCTTCCTGGTTACAGGACCTCTCTATGTTCTTTATCTGCCAACAGGTCTTGAGCTCCTTCTTGACGTTCACATCAATGCCCTTAAAACGGGTGGCATCTTCGGGAAGCTCTTTCTTTACTTCCTCAGAATGAATGAACAGCGGCTCTAGGTAGGACCAGGTTCGCTGGATCTCTCCGATGCACATGAACACATCGGAACAGAAGGCCAGTCTAGTCTGCCATTCCAACACCTCTGTCTCAAAGATCTTGACGAAGCGGGATGCAAGCATACCTTGTACAGTGAGCTGATCGGCCTCAAGTGCCTCGAACTCTTCCTCACCTATTTTGAGTAGGGGCACATCGGAGTCCGGATACAGGTCCATGAGCCAGTCGATGGATTTCCAGCGCTCTGCGATACTGATGACGGTGTTTTCGATCTTGAGCTCCTTGGCGGAGGCATCGCAGATGTCTTCAACATCGCCGGAGTACTCATGCAGCTGCAATGCGATAATCTCGCCGAGCTTCAAATTCTTGTCCAAGTAAGGAGGGGTAAACTCTTTGCCAGTCGCCTTCTTCAGCTCAGTCCAGTGACGGTCGCGCATGCAGGGCGCGGCTAGTAGCTGCACAAGAGGCACAGTGTTGAGGAAATCAACGGCTTTTTTAGTAGCGAGCTTATTGGCCGCTGACCAACGAGTGCACTTGTGCAACTGTTTGACTTTCTTTACACATGCCTTGGAACCGTCATCCAGTTCGTCCATAGACATTTCGGACCACAGCATACTCTTGCAGTCATCAATGTAGCTGTCCACGGAGTCCATGGTCTCCCACAGCAGCTTCATCTCCACCATGTCCTGCTTCATCTCCACCAGCTGCTCGGCGGGCACCTTTACAAGCTGGGGGAACTCGAATGTCCCACACAAAGACTTCTTGGTCATGTAGTCCGAATCGAATTCCACCAGCTTCTTGCGTGCCTCTTCCATGGATTTACGTGCGCCCTCGGAGTCCACCTGATCGCCCCAAAAGTCCATCTTTTTGAAGTCCTTGATGTCCTTGGCGCACTTCTCGCAGTACTGCTCGATCCGTCCTTCTACAATAGAACCCCAAGTCTTGGTTAGGGGGACGATCGCGTTCTGTGTCATAGGGGACTGCTTTACGACAGCGGCCCAAAGCTGCATAGAGTTCTCCACCTTCTCGATGAGCTTGTCGGCAGACTTGTCCCCTTTTTCTGCACCCTTCTTGAAGTACTGCAGAGTAGCAAGGATCTCATCATTGCCCAACTCGCGCGCCTTGCACTGCTGTTCAGTATCAATTAGCACCTCCTTGACCTTAATAAGAGCATCCAAATCATCCTTGGGAGGGTGTCTCTTAAGGCTGTTAAGGCTTTTGGACGCGTAATCAGATGTATCGTTGATCTGCTTGCGGATGTGCTCCATAACAAGGGGACCGTTGAGATCGTTGGTAACGGCATCCGCATTATCAGCGTTACCATCGGCAACGGTGATTCTGTAAGGAGAGCCTCTGATATGGCCTGCGGTGCCCTTGAAGGTGCCCAGGAACTTCACACTGACTTCGTAGTTTCCGTCCTTGGGGTATGTGAACTCAACCTTGTACGTGCCGTCCTCCTGGTCAATAATAGCGGGTACGACGTCCTTCTGGGGTTGTAGTACATCCTTACCGCCTTCCTCCTTGGGAGGTAGCACTTCGGAGACCTCTACAGTGAACTCATCGAAGCCGCACGTACGATTGGCGCCGCTGAAGTCGCGGGCCTGGATCATGAAGCTGTTGGGGAAGGGAGCGGAAAGACAGTTGTTCAGACACGCTGGACCGAACATCACTGTGGTCTCACAACTCGTCACTGCAAAGTAGGTAAAGCTCACGGAGGAGTTGGTTAGAGACCTGCCTCCCACAGAACAACGACCTTCGACGGCGATGTTGGTGCCGTACTTCTCGAAGGAAGGTGAGTCAAATACGATCGTGGTGTCGTCCACTACATTGGCGGAGCTGCATGTTTATGAAAAGTAAGGGGTGATGTGTTTATGAAAAGTAAGGGGTGATGTGTTTATGAAAAGTAAGGGGTGATGTGAGTCTGACGATTGTGAGCACAGGTCATTACACCCACCCACCCACACCATAGAGCTTCACCACAGCTTTGTGAGCAGCGAACACGCATTAAAGTTCATATCCATGGTTTAGAGCGCTCCTAAGATCTACTTACCTCTCTGTGAAGCCCTTGGGGGAAGCGAAGCGTATGGTGCATTGACTGCCGCCCACGCTCTTGAAGCCCATGCCCTTGATGGTGCACTTGGAGCCACCAGTGATGGGACCGAACGCAGGGCTGATGCTGTCACAACTATAGGGGGGGCCAACCACATCGGCCACCTTACACACGCTGATATCATCGTACCACTTGTTGGCCCACCCACCGAAGGAAATGAGGCGGGAGCCCTTGGGGTCATAGACCACCTGCATCTCGGACCTGGCGGCGGGGATGTGTCCCACAGTGGTGGGACGACTCCATGCCTTGCTACCGGTCTCTAGCACGAGCATATCGTTACAGTACGTGCCTTGGACGTTGTCCTCTAGGTTTCCGGAGTTGCCGCCGAAGACGAAGATCTTCCAGTAAGGCACCTGTATAGAACACAAATAGAAGATGATGGAATGTAAGAAGTTCAATATTAGCATCGAGTCATGGATGTATTTGCTAGCTATGGTACAAGGCGATAGACGACAGAACCATCGAATATTAGACAAGCAAAATGACAAAAACGTACCGCGAAAACTGAAACTGCAGCAAAGTTCCACCTGGCCGTGCCGAAGGAGGCACCCATAGAGTTCTCCTCGGGCTTCTCCCACTCGTTGGAGAGGGTGTCTAGGATGTACATGTCGCTGAACTGCTCTATGCTGTTCCATCCACCGATGACGTAGATACTGTCGTTTACAGCGCAGAACTGGTGACCAGACCTAGCCGGGGGTAGTTCGCCCGAGCACTCTAGTTGTCTCCACTCCCAGACGTTGGTATCTAAGACGGAAACATCGTTGAAATCGCGTCTGGCGAAGCCGGAGCCGCCGTAGCCACCGAAGACGTACATGTTACTGTCACCCACCATGGTAGATGAATGAGATCCTCTAGGAAGAGGCACGTCCTGCCAGGGGCGTTTGAACACTACTTCGCCGTCTGCCTTGGTCTCCGTCATGCCTACGTGAGGCTGGGACCACTCATCAGTGGCAGTATCCAAAATCCAAACATCATTATAGCGAATGGAACTAGATCTGAATCCACCGAACACTAGAAGTTTGTTCTGTTGAAAAACAACAGCGGTATGATGGGAGCGAGGCTCAGGCCAGCGCTGTCCAGACGATGGCTCGATCTTGTTCCAATAATACTCATTATTATTACTCATGTCCAACTTGTACAAGTCGGAATTTGGTCCCGGTGGGCGACGGAAGTCATTACCACCGAAGACATATAGCTGGTCTCCCACGAGACTCATACTATGCCCACTGCGCTTGCTTGGTCCAGTACCCAATGTCTTAGGGTTGGACCAGGACATCTCAGCCGGCCTCTGCATTTTGTTTGATTGAGTAAGAGAGTCGAATTCACTTTAGGGCTGATCAACTCGAACAGTTCAAAAAGCCTCTAATACGATACTTTAGAACCTCTAACTCCGTATATAGCAACTAGACCTACTCTAAGTGCTAAGCGTAAAACAGAAACTGAAAGCGAAATCAATCAAGCTTGCAATTGCTGTTTTCTGTTTCTTATTCATTTGAAGGGGAGGTCGTTACTGCCTGAGCACGTCAAGAAACGTGCGACAAAGGCGTACGTTTTACACCTACCTTTGGCAGAATCATTTATTAGACGAGCTTTTTGTTCTTAAAGTATACATGGAGTAGTATTTGACAATGATATTAGCTCTAATTGTCTCGTATGCGAGTTTTTACGCGATTTTAGCTTTATTGGGATCATCTGTCGAGGCTTTCGTGGTGAACAGACCAAGTACGAAAACTTCTGGTTTTAGTCGGCTGAAGATGGGAACCAAACCGGGACCCAGTTCAGCCGACGAAGAAGAGACGAAGGATTCTGTGAGGAGCAGAAGGGATTTGTGGAAGGAAATAGGGTCGTTGGAGAGACAGGCAGTGGATGTATTGACAAATTCTGCTGGGGATAGTGCTGAAAGCAGGAAGGAAGCGTTCAAGCTTTTGTCAAAAAGTGTAGGATTGAAAAAGAGCGACACATTTTTATTGCTTGCGAACCAATATGTAGACGCGTCAGAGATGAAGGGGGATGCAAAGGATGCCGACGACATTCTCGAGGAAATGTACAAAATCGGCCTTCCTCCGCATATTAAATACATCGTTTCGCAACGAAGGAGTGAATCTGGGATAGACAGAGTGAACAGCAGCAATAGTAAAGATGATGAGATCAGCAGCACAGCCAGTGATGCGGATGGCAGTAATGAGCCAACAGGAAGCACAGAGAAGAAAAAAGGGGCAGACTTAATCGTGCTAGAAGAGATCGACGAAGAGTCCACATTCAGTGAACAAGTCACAGAGAAGATCAGGATACGGGTTCAGTCGTTCTACGACGACAAGGAGAGTGACCCCGCCAATGGCCAGTACATGTTCCGGTACAAAGTGGCCGTGTTCAACGAGGGACCTGAAGCAGTGCAGGTATGTGTGTTTTTATCCCGTGTCTATCTTTAGTGTTCTATTCAATCCCTAAAGTATCGTGGATACCTCACATTTATCATACTTATAAAAAAACCCTTCATTTCATCCTTGATCATTACATCGCAGATCGTCGCCCGTATGTGGGAGTTGGAGCGGTATCCCACCTTGGAAAAAGAGGTATGTGCATAATGTTGATGAATTTGGAGGGCTTTACGTCTATACCGTTATTGTTACATGAAGTTCTGAATTGTGCAGGTTATCAGCCTTACATAGTGCTATTATATCCTAAGTTATCATGAACTTTCATTACAACTATCGCACTCATATTGACCCTTAAACATTGCTACCGTACGTCATGGAAATCACCCCAACCGTCATACTAATAATGACCCCTAAACATCGAATCCACATTCAGGTGCTCCGGGGGACTGGGTTGCTGCAGAACCAGCCCATTATCAGCCCCGGTGACGTGTACGCCTACGAGAGCAGGTGTCCCATCAAGTTATTCCCGCCAAAGGGAAAGCGGGTGTTGGCTAGCATGCAGGGGGCCTACACCATGTGCAGGTACGCGTATATGCACATCTATCTTAAGAGGGTTCAATCTCTAAATCATTGCCATACTATCCAATACTTGACGGCTCATTAGATAGCGGTGCCCTAGCTCTATCTTATGCATGAGTACCATGACCATTAAACCCAACCATCGTGCTTATATTGACTCTTCCTTTTTCATCAATATTACTGTAGAGGCAACATGGGGCAGCACAATTTTCCTGTAAAGATCGAGAAATTTAACCTTATTATTCCAGAGGTGACCGCAGGTGGGACGCAGCCATCTCCAAGGTACAAACAACGAAAGAATGGTTCATAATGGGCGAGACTGAGAGAAATAACACATTAACATGGATACATGCAATATTTTTGTCCTTGTGATCTAAGCAAACATATTTGGACTTCAAACTTTTTACAATCACATTCAATTCAATATCTATAAAGTAGGCCAGGTTGCTATCTACAACTGCAACTATTACTAATATTACAATACTAGATATTTAATTAGTTGAGCTCGCCCAGAAATAGGTTTCTGTCCGAGGAAGCACTGGCGATGACCCTCTCGTGCGGGTTGGGGTGGAAGCGCACGTCGTTCACGCTGCCCGCATGCCCGGGCAGCATGTACAGTGCCTCACAGGTCTCTGCGTCCCAGATGTGCACGCAGCGGTCGGCCGAGCCTGCTACCACTTGCTCTCCGCTGGGACTCCAATTGCACCGAATGAGGGCCTTCTCCGTGCCGTGCCTGGCCCCCAAGAACATCTTTTCCAGTCTCCCCGCTCCCTGCTCTTGCTCTTTAGCGGTGCCGGTGCGAGCGGTGAATGGGCGCACGTTCCAGGCACGTATACTATTATCCATAGAATTAGACAGCAACATGTTGCCATCCGGAGATAGTGATAAACCGGTGACGATGTCGGTGTGGCCACTCATCCGCATCACTTCCTCTTCGGGCTCATCATCAGCGCGTAAATCCCACTGGCGTATCACGCCATCCACTCCTGCCGTGTACACGGTGTACCCATCGTCTGCCAAGGCAGTAGAACACACTTGGTAGTCATGGAACATGCTGCCTGTGCTCTTCTTATTTCGAATGTCCCAGAGGGAGGCAGTGCAATCGTCACTGCCGCTAACGAATACTTGAGGGCTGGCGCTGCTGACAGCGCAACAGTTCACAATACCCGTGTGTTCAGTCAGTTTTCGGGTGCGCATACCCTTGTTGCAATCCCACACTCCGACTGTCTTGTCTGCAGAACAAGATATTAATGTCGGTGAACCAGAGCTCAGAGTGGAGTACTTTATTTCCAACACTGCGTTCTTGTGCCCTATCATTACATTGAAATTGCGACATTCCGCTCCAAATGTGTCCCATAAGAAAATGTTCTTGTCCATGCCGGCGGAGGCTAGGGTGTTGCCGGAAGGGTCAAATGCACAAGTATACACTGCTCCCTTGTGTCCAGTTAAATGCATGTTCGAAGCGGATAAACTGCTTGTCCGACCTTCTTCAAGCAAATTAGGAGCCTTGTACTCCACCATCTGCGCTACTCTTACATCGCTTAGGGTCACGTTGTTCTCATCGTCCACAAATACCTCCATATTATCTGAGCTTTTCTTCGACTTCTTCGCCTCAGATTCGGGCGCCGGTTCGCTGATACTCACCGATCGACTTCTACTGCGGGTAGCTCTTGGCATCTTTTAACAGTTCAAGATACTATCTCCTCTACCAGTAGCTTTTGAAGCTAGAACTTGAACGATTCTTCGAATGGCCCTCTCGCGAAATGTACCGCACGTAAAAACGTGAACATATGCAAAATCGAGAACTTCGAAAACAAAGCCTTAAAGAACGAGACATAGTATTTGCGAGGCGAGGATGAGTTCTTCCATGGAAGTAGATGGGGAACCTATGCCCCAAGTAGAACGCAAGGTGTGCGACAATGAGGTAATTCACAAGACTATTCAGTTAATCATGAAGGGGACTGAGAGCGCTCAGCCGCGCCTGATAAGCCGCGCTATCAGACAGAACGTGGCTATAAGGAAGTATGCCGCACCTGCACAGCTGACCATGATTCTGGATAAATATGTTCCTGCGAATTTGAGCAGCAGCCAGGCGATGAAAGATTTGATCGTGAAGATTACCGAAGCGAGTGAGAAAGCTGGGGAAAACGAAATTGATGAAGTGACTGAGAAAGAAAAGGAAGATTCTGCAATGGACATAACAGAAGGGAAAGGAGAATCTGCCACAAAGGACGAAGAGAATCCAACAGAACCTTCCGTACCTCCTACCTCTATATTACCCGAGGTGGAGGTCTACATTTTCACATTGTTAGTTTCCACATTGCTGCGATATCAACTAGTAAACGAAGCATGCATGGCCTCCGCTGTGCTCATACAGCGTCTGGGACAGTTCAACCGTAGGAGTTTAGACCAGATCTCCTCCAAGGCCTACTCGTACGTGCAATATAATAATCAACTTCAATTTATCCTGACTGGAAAGCAAGCAATTAACACCCACATCCTTACCCCTCTTTGTATTTATCAACCTTACCTACCTTATCAATGTCAATGACAGGTACTTCTCCCTCGCCTTCGAGCGCGCTGGCCGCCTGAAGGAGATACTTCCTGTGCTGCTGCGCCTATACCGCACAGCAAGCGTGCGCAGAGACGAGATGGGCCAGGGGGTGCGTATATTGGCGTAAAAAAAGAGGCCGTTAGTGTTGAATTCCATGCTACATGGTTTGTGTGAAAGGCCTTGTCTAGTTCTACAACGACCTAAGTTCTTGTGAACATACAGTACAACCATCATACTTAATAATAACACCACTCAAACACCACTACTTTTCACTATAGGTGCTTCTCAATCTGATCATGCGCAACTACTTAGAATTCAACCTGATCGAACAAGCCAGACTGCTGTCCGCACGTACCACCTTTCCTGAGAGCGCATCCAACAATCAGTTCTGCCGCTTCTTGTACGTGGATAAGAGCGATCGTTAGAGGGCTTTAGGTCTATACCATGACTATTATTTACAATGTCGAGTGTTGCATATGAAAGATCTGACCTATTATATTGCATCCATCATTATCAAGACAAAACTCAACCATTATGTTCAACCTTGGTCAATTTACAGGTACTACATGGGGAAGGTGCAGGCACTGCAGCTGGAGTACGCAGATGCCTACAGGCGTCTCTCCTGGGCGGCGCGCAAAGCGCCGCAAGACGCTGCGCCCTCTTTCAATCTGGTGGTCACCAAACTAACAATTCTAGTGCAACTGCTCATGGGCGAGATCCCAGAGCGCTCCGTGTCCGTGATTAATATTTAGTGGGCTATCTCTATACCATGAGTATTATATTTTTCAATGCTGGGTGGTTCGTGTGAAAGGTCTTATCTAGTTCTACCACATTCTGCGACGTGCGATAGATGTGAAAGGTCTTATCTAGTTCTATTACATACTCGGCTATCATGAACATCAAGTACAACCATCTCACCAATAGATCCCCCTAAACATCACCAATATCACCAATATCACCGCAGATTCAATCCTTCCGATGTATCTCATGCCAATGCCTTGAAACCTTACCTGGAGCTCACCAAGGCTGTGCGTCAATACTAGTGACAAGAATTTAGAGGGCTTTAACTCTATACTATGAGTACTATATTCAACACCGAGTTGTTCATATGAAAGGCCACATCTAGGCCTGTCACATATCTGATTATCATTTACACACAATACAACCATCATGCTTATAATGGCCCCTCAACAAACATCCTTAACCATTTACAGGTGCGCATGGGTGACCTAAATGCCTTCTCTAAAGTGGTCTCCGCCTACGAGGGCGCGTTCAAGGCAGACAAGAACTCCAGTCTGGTGCTCAGACTGAAGCACAACGTAGTGAAAACCGGACTAAAAAAAATATCTGTGTCTTACTCCCGTATTAGCCTTAAAGACCTTGCGTCTAAACTCCTACTCCCTAGTGTGGAGGGCGCGGAGTATATATGCGCCAAGGCCATCCGCGATGGCGTGATCGATGCCACCCTGGACCATGAGCAGTCCGTGCTACTGAGCAACGAGGATGTTGACGTGTATTCCACCGACGAGCCTCAGAAGGCATTTCATGCAAGAATCGGCTTCTGTCTAGACGTGCACAACGACGCTGTCAAGGCAATGAGATACCCCCCGGATGCCTACCGTATGGTCAACGCCAAGAAGGACAAGAAGGACGATCCTAAGGAGAACGAAAAGACCATCGAGGAGCTGATCAAGGAGATGGAGGAAGAGGACGAGGATTAACACAATCATAATAAATAGTAAAGTAGCAATAACACATATATACAGGGTAGATGGGTTTAAATCAGTTGTAAATATAATAAGAAGTTCAAATAAGAAGCCGATATCAAGTCCAAAATGGCGATATATTGTGATTACTCCTTGACGTACAATAGTCGTTAGTTGTGCGTGGTCTCGAAACTTCACTCGATCTAAAAATTGATCTAGGAAAGCCCATCTTGGCGTATCGGAAAGCCTAAATCTCCTGCAAGCAAGATGAAGGATGGTGCGAAACAAAAATACGGTTCAAAGGCAAATAAGAAACACATGTCGCAGACTCAGGGCTTCCCGCCAGGACACAAAGAGAACGTGAAGTGGACTGCTGTAGAGCTTGTAGATCTTCGCAGGAGTTCGTTGGATAGTAATAACATGTCAATTCTGACAACAGGCGACGAGGAGAGTGCAGTTCATCTCGGTGGGTTACAAGATCTGGGCATGGAAAGCGATATACAGCAAATATTGAAAGATGGGTACCATGTAGCGAAGATGCGCGAAGAGGAGCTGACTTCTAAGATCGCTAGTGGAGTGAGCGTAGCACACACGATTTACATGCAACAAGCAGTCAAAGTCTACGCCGCCATGTCCACTCTTCTGTATGCGACCATTAGCATCAAACGCGCAGAGGATTTGGAGAAGTTTATCATAAAGCGCTCATCCTCGCTCCCAGCAGTCATCCTGGACATAGGCGACTGGAAGGTGGTCATGCAGGCAGCGAGACAGTACCGATCAGCGTACACAGGCATCGATGCTTCACTAGTACAGGCTATGACCCCCACTGCCCCTCGCCTCAACCAGACAAGTAATGCAACAGGCATGCTTCCAGACATAACCAGAGACGCTAACGGCACAAACAGTGCAAAGGAGCGTTTGCAGATATACAACGAGCTAGGTTCTAACACAGTTCTTCATCTTCATGAGACTGAGGAAGAGATGTCGGGTCTGAGGAAGCAGGTGGGAGACCTCACCGCCACCCTGGCAGCCAGTCAGAAGAAGGTCGAGAACTTGGAGATCGCGTTGAAAAAAGAAAAGCAACTGCTAACGCATCTCTCCAAGGAAGTGGAAGATAAGGATGTGATTCTGCAAGCGATGAGGAGAGAGAAAACGGCGTTGCAGGTGAAGCTAGAGCAATCGATGGCATCAACCAGCACCGCTCAATCCGTAGATGTAGAAGAGACTGTAGAGCTGCAAAATCATCTGAAGTTAGCTGCGGCGGCGCAATTAGGAGCCGAAAGGATTGCAAACGAGTTGCGCAGTACCACCGCCATAGCAGTGCAGAAGGCGCAAGATAAGTCACTCGAGTGCGAGGGTTTGGTAGAAAAGTTGGCCCAAAATCTGACCGAGAACAAGAATCTCGCAAAAATGTTGGAGAAGTCAGAGGCAAGTCTAGCGGCAGCTGAGGCCGTAGTGGTGTCATCAGATAGGGGTCTAGAGGCATTATCGCGAACACAGGAGGCGTTTGATTCGCTCAAAGTAGAGAGTGCATCCAACGCGCGGAGGCAGCAGAAGGAGATAGAGTCCCTCACGACCAAGCTGCATGAGGTCACTGCCGACCTGAACCGCATAATCGAAACATCGGCAAACGAGGATGTCATCAGCGGGCTGAAGACGGAAATAAGCCTTCTAGAGGAGACAAACAAAAAGAAAAAAGGACTGTTGGATCAGCATACAAAGAACGCCCTAGAGAAGACAAGGACCCTGCAGGCAGCAGAAGCCAAAGTGACAGAGCTCACAGCCGAGCTGTCCACATCTCGCGCCACCGAGCATGCTCTTCGGGAAGCTATGGATTCCCTCGCCCAATACGTACCTACCTGTGCGAGGGAAAGAAATGGCACTGATTTGGGCGAAGAGGGTGAAATCAGTGAAAAGCTGAAAGCAGACGTTTCAGAAAAAGAAGATAGTCTAGCGGCAGCTGGCGCCGCTGCGAGTGTGAAGGTGGCCGCTTTAGAGGCTGAATTAGCTGTAGTGAAAAGTGCACTGTCAGAGGGTAAAGTACACGCCGAGGCCGCGCGCATAAAGCACGAGAACGAGTTAGCGGAACAGACGCTGCTGGTGACGGAAGTAGAAGCGAGGCTTGGAGAGGTGACCATAAGACTGGGGTCTTCCGAAGCCGCGGCTGCGATGATGGAGAACAGACTAGATATGCAAAAAGAGGCTGCTGAAGAGGCGGAGAAGGCTGGAAAGGACGCTGCAGACGCTATTTCTACTTTGCACGAAGCTGGCAGGGAGAAAGATGCTGCCGTAGATAAACTTAAGGCCGACATTGCTGATCTAGAAGCGAAACTCCTTAAATCGAACACGGACTATGATGAGCTAAAAAAGCGAGCTGACTGCGCAGATTCCAAGCTAGAAACGGCCAGTGTGGTCACATCTGCGAAACATGCCACTGCCCTAGCTTCCTCTGAGATCCACTTCAAGGCGCTTATAACAGAGAGGGAAGAGAAGATAGAAAGCCTAAGCACAGCCAATGCTGCCTTGAAAACGCAGCTGCTGGGACAATCCCAGGCATTTGTAGTAGACGGGCAACCGGAGAAGCAGCATTATGACCTGGTGTCGAAGGTATCCGACTTAGAGGGCCAGTTACATACAGTCAAGTTGCAGCTCGTAAATGCCATCTCCATAAAAGAAGAAGAAGTAAATCTCGCCCGGCAGGAAGGAAAAAACTCTGCAGTAGCCTTGGCTGCCAATGCCACTGCTGAAGCGGTCAACAACGTGCGATCAGAGGAAGAGAGGAAGGAAGTGGAGACCCTGAAAGAGCAATTAGAGATGGTGCAGCAAAGGGTCATAGTGCTGCAGAACCAGCTCGACGATACCACATACAGTACTGACAACGCCCTAGCAAGTGCCAGAGCCAACAATGACGCCACTCATAATGACTCTAAGGACTCAGTGCAACAAGCTACCCAGATCTCTGAATTAGGTGCCGAGATACATCGGCTGCAAAACGTGCTAAAGGATGTGGAGGAAAGAAAAAATCAAGCAGAGGCGCACAGCCGGAAGCAGCACGAGCAGCTGCAGGCTATGCGAGAGGAGCTCACGATGGCAATGCATTATACACGAGAAGACCGACCCAACAACAGCCGGCTCAGCAATGATACAGGCTTAAATGTAGCGGATGAGCGTAAAATTGGGCATTTTCGAATTTCTACCCCTTCCTCCAAGATTCGACCCAAGCATATGCACAAGAAGCGTATTAGTAATATGAACAAGAAACAGGCGGTGCTCATGATTCAAGCCGCAGCGAGAGGCATGCTGGAGAGAGCTAGGTTATGGCACTCCGTGCATACGAGCAGCGCCGCACAATCGGGTATGTTCGTGGCCGTGCCGGGCACAATTCAAGGGCGCACAGGCTGGTACCAGTCTCCCTTCATCCCGGGACCCCCGGGGCCCTCTACCCCTAAACAGAATCACAAGCTCGCGTCCCCGAAGAACAGGCGTAATCATAGCAAGGAAAGGAACGGTGGGCATGATTATTACTACTTCTACATGGACCAAAGCAAGGGTGAGGCAGACTGGGTACGCATATGAGTGGACTTTAAAGGGATACAAGTCTATTATATTACATTAGTGTTGTATTTATTGCTGCGTACTTCGTGTGAAAGGTTTGTGTGACGCTCGATAGATATATCTCTACACTATTGATACTATACTCATTACTGAGTACTTCGTGTGAGAGGCCTTACCTAGCCCTATCGCCTTCTGTAGTATCATGAGCATACAGTAAAATCTTCATACTAATAATGGCCACTGTGTAAACATCATAAATACCGCAGGTGCCTCTGTGTGGCCCCGTGTCGGGTAGCACGTTTCAGACGGCTACACAGGAGGTGAGACTGAGGGTTCGGTCCCTTGTGGAGAAGAAGAGCGATGGCTATAATACTACCAATAATACTAATAATACCAAAGCAGGGATGTCTGGGTTGAGTGAGTTCAACACGGAAGGTCTGCTACTAGCCATGCAGACGCAAAAGCATGAGGTGGATAGCATGGCGAAGGAGATAAAGAGTCTACAAAAAGAGCAGAGGGGATTCGAGATGCAGCTGAGGGGCGCGCGCGATGAGAGCAAGCAGGAGCTACAGCGCATGAAGGAGGGCTGTGATGACCAAGTTAGGAAGGCGGAGGCCATACACAAGCAGCTGCAGGAGAAGCAGCGTATCTTAGAAGAAGAGTTGCACGATGCTCATGTTCAGAACAGGAAGCTGCTGGTGAGTGCTCCTGCTGGGTTGAGTGTGAGAGGTGGCGACAGTGGTATTCATACCATCCCAGAGCACTACAAACAACAGTTCCATGAGCGCGTATCGAAGTTCATGACCGCACCGAAGAAATCTGCTAAATTGGTCAAATTCCAAGCGATCACCCGCGGCTATTTATCTCGCATAGCGCTAGATAAAGAGAAAGCAGTCGCCTCCGCCCAGAACAACGGTGTTATGGTGGCGCTAGGCAGTACCGAACAGGGCAAGTCGGGCTGGTACGTGCCGTAATATAAGTGGATTGTACAGGGCTGTAACTCCATCCCATTGGTGTCTTATTTAATACTGAATGATTTATGTGAAAGATCTACCGCAGTTCTATTATGAAGATACCGCACATCCGTCATACTTATAATGTTCCTTAAACACCGCCATCATAGGTACGTTTCGCCTAAGGACGAAGTGTTCTTCTTCGTCAACAACCGGGGCGCGTGGCAGAAGCTTTGTGGGCCACTTTCCAGGAAGCAGTATGACCTCGCACAAAGTGAGAGTGCAGAGGTGACTTCTTTGACCTCCCGCAGCGGTAAGGAGCGCAAGGCTGGGACACTGTTGACTAGATGTCATTTCGACCTGATCAACACCAATAGCACGTCCAGCGCTTCTAGATCTGGTAATGAAAGGGCAGAGCAGCGAACAGGGGACGTGAGCCCCGTGTTGGACGGCAGCCCCTCGCATGGTGGCAGTAGGAAGAGTCGCAGCAGCAGCTTTTACGGGACAAATGCGCTGGACAGACTGGCCGGTGCAGGGGAGGTGTACATGTCCAACAAGAGCAACAAACTCTTCGTGTGTTACCCAGCCGAGCATGTCGTGGCCGGCGCCTTGAGCAAGGGCAGCAGAAAGCGAACGGCTTCCATGAAGAAATGAATGAACGATCGAACGAAAGAAGCTAGAGAGAATGAAAATTAATAATGTTAATTGTAAGGATTTGTAGTCTATTTTGTATTTCATTAAACACACTACCACTCATAGCCAATATCTATCGCACGTCAATTAAACGTACGGCAGAAATCAAAATTTGTCTGCTTTCCATCTCGTACATCTTTGTTTGATTTAAAACTACCACTGTCAGCACAGGAAAAAAAACGGGGATATAAAGGAACATGAGCGAGAAAGCGATGGAGAGAGAGATCATTAAGCGGTTCAAGAGCCGAGGATGGAGCATCACGTCTGCGGCCATCAAGGGATTGATAAGCACTCTGCAGAAGGATTGTGGAGACGATTGGAAGGAATGGCTTACGAAAGTTCTGACAGACATCAAGGAGCGATCCGAGAAACAGGAGGTGAAGAGCACTGTAATCGACGAAGACTTAATGAAAGAAGTGGTCGGGTATCTTACCATGGACGACGATGATCGTGAACACAAGAAGTTCAAACTAGTAGATTCCTTTAATATGCCCAGAATATCGTTCGATGAGAAGGCCAAATCATATAATCTAGACCCTGAGCCGTCCTACAACCTGCACCCGGACGTGGATTCCAGAGCGAGGATGTACAGAGAGCGCTTGCTGCTCGCTACCCAGCGGGCACAGCGCGTGAGTAAATTCGGCACGCGTGGGATTACCTCCAGCACGAGTGGTAATAACGCCAATGTGCTCAGCACCATTGAATCTCTGCTAGGGGACTCAGGAAAGCGGATATTGCTAGGTATGCTGACCCAGCCGGAGGAAGGGAAGTGGTTCCTAGAAGACCTTGGGAATACCATATGGCTGGACCTGAGCGAGGCCAAATGTGTGGCTAGTTTTTATGCTGAAAATTCAATTGTGCTGGTGCAGGGAGAGATGTCTCAGTCCGACTCGAAGCGGTTCAAGGTGGATGCCATGGCACTTCCAGCAGGTACGATCTGGTACAAGGGCTGTATCTCTGCGGTTACCATGTCATTCAGTGTTTGATAGCTCAATGTATAGCTGTGATGTAGCTCTATCTCGTATACGAGTATCATGTCCAGTACGTACAGTTATCACAATCATATATACACCTAACTGCATTTATCCCACGATCTATACGTCCGCAATACATACATAGGCGAAAAGAGAGAAGACTCTATCAAGGCCATGGATATCCTAGATCCGTTTAAATACGGCGCGCGGGCGCACGAGATGGTGCATGACCTGGAGCTCATGCGCAAGGCGGACAGTGTTGCAGTGATCATCATCAGTGATCTGGACCTTTCCGATCCCCTAGTCACGGACAGACTCAAACGGGTATTCTCAGGATATGAACCCCTTCAAATCGAGTTGTTATTCGTGCTCATGGGACCTTTTGCCAGCAAAGACTTCCACAGTACGTGTAACGTATTCTATCACATCCTTGATTAGCATGAGTACCCAGCATATCCATCATACCTACAATCCCCCTTTAACAAACATCATTGACACTGCAGGTACGGGAGGGAGAGAAGCCTTCCACAACGCCTTCAAGACTTTCGGTGAGACGCTCACGGACTGCCCTCGCTTACGCGCGGAAGCCAAGTTCCTCCTGGTCCCGGCCACCAAGGATCCGGGCACTCGCGGGGCGTGGCCCAGACGCCCTCTTCCAGAAGAACTAGTGGATGACTTGAAAAAACGGCTTAAATTACGAATCACCCTCGCATCCAACCCATGTAGAGTCCTCTTCTACAACCACGAAATGGTGTTCTTCAGAGATGATCTGCTAAAGCGGTCTCAGCGACATCTTCTAGTCAACCTCGCGACGGGGTCGGGGGATGACAGGGGCGACTTAGAAAGCCTTGACGAGGGGAGGGAGAACCCTACCAAGCAGCTAGTGGAAACTCTGATCGACCAAGCGCATCTGTTCCCGCTCCCCCCGGCCGCCAAACCTGTATACTGGGAGTTGGACTACACCATGCGTCTCTCTCCTCTGCCCCACTTGCTGGTGTTGGCAGACCATTCCGAGCAGTTTGAGCACGAGTACGTGAATATTGATGGGCTTTACAGCGCCATATCTCTACATCATAGTTAGCATATTCAATGTTGAGTGGTGTGATGTAGTTTTATCATGTCCTTGCCTGTCGTGAACATTCAGTGCAACCATCGTACGTATACCAACATCACCCCTGCACATTGATATCACAGGTACCAGGGATGCAAGGCGGTGATGCCAGGCTCTTTTAGCAGTGATGGGTCATTTCTAATGTACGTGCCAGCCGCCAAGGATGTGCAGTTCTCACGGGTGGGGTAACTAGAGTGGCTAGTGTGAGTTCTTCTGTAGCCCCCGAATGTCTCTGATGTTAAAATGATGGTGATGGATAGATGAAGTGGCGGTCGCAGTATGTTCATAGTTGGTTGTATTTAATGTTAAATTATAGAATGAAATGGCATTTCTTTCTATTGACTAGGAGCGCTGATCCCCCTATGACCTTCATGCTCCTTAGCTCGACGTACGTATGCTTCCACATTACCATTACTACTATTATTACGATTTATAGGTTGGCTGATTAGATATCTCCGGACGCCTTGCCTTCCTCATCCTGTTCCTTCAGACACTCGTCGATCAGCACCTTCACCTCTGCGTCGCTAAGGGACACGTGTACCAGAGAGCCTGTTTTGTTCGGTGTGGGGACGTAAGCACATGTGGGTCAGATCAAGAATTAGTGTTACCTAATAAATAACGAGTACACAGCGGAACATACATCGATACGAGATACAACAGAATGCTGTAACATATATTGCACGTACCATCCTCAATCTTCTTGACCTCGCTCAGCTCGATCCTCTCCGGCGAAGGCGTGGTGGCGTCCATGGTCTTGAGAAGGATCTTAACCGCAAGCTTCAGGTTGGCGCTCAGAGTCGCGTTCTCCTTGAAGTCTGTCTTCAGGATGCTTTTGCCTGCCTGGTTATTTTGGCCGATCACCGTAGCGCGCCATCCGCTTTAGGTGTAGAATAATTAAGGTAAAATGAGGTCGATTTGAGTATGGTTGTGTGATCTGGTCATGATACTCATGTATAAGATAAAGCTGTGTCGCGGCATCGCCAGGAGCCACCGAAAAATAATAAAGCAATGGTATAGAGCAACGGCCCTCTGAAACTGCATCTACCTGTAGTTGCCCGAGGGGTCCGATTGGTAGATCTGATACCCGTTGTACTTGTCCCAACCAGAAATGACGAAGGCCACACCGAAGGGGCGCAGACCGCCGAACTGGGTATATTGCTGCTTATAGTTACAAACCTGCTTAACCAGCATTTCAATAGGCATGTTTTCCTGGTGTTTGTACAAATATCTGGTGACAGGTTTTCGATGTTGATAATTTTATTTTATGATAAGAAGGAGAGGGGAAAGGGTCAGTAATCAGGATGCATAAGCATAAAACAATATTGCGGCAGCGCAATACGCTCGCTCCGAGTACAGATCGTAACAATGCGCACTTACCTTTGTGATTCTAATCTCATGTTCTGTATTAAAATATTAGCGTCTGCCGTCAAACCCGCCACAAGACAAATGCAGTGCTCATCAATTGTATATGTTTTCTCACTAGTCTTCGATTTAGCTAACAACTTGGACACTACCCTCTTCTCTGCTGCTAGAACCAGTCCATTCTCACTCTGCAGCCCGACACAAGTTCCAGCGTTGTTAATAGCCTCAATGGCATACTCCACCTGGTGCAGACGGCCCTCTGGGGAAAAGGTGGTAGTACTTTGATCATATCTTCTACTCATTTTGCTCGAAACTACCTAGGTTAGCAATGGCTGGATGTTTGCTTCGAATATTTCCCCCCTTTCGAAGGAGTTGTAGCACGTTTAGTATAACGTACCATTGATTATGTATAGCACGTCAATAAAGCTTTGTTGCTATTACACCTGCGCGCAAATACTTACGAGTCTTCTAGGTGTACTGATGTTCTTTAAACTCGCACAATTCTCTCGCTCAAGAGTTTGTAGAAAAAATACTTGAAAGTGCTATTAGAAAAATGGATTCTTTGAAGCGAAAGCGAGAGGGAGATTCTAGCGAGGATATTGAGACATTCCCTTTGAGAGTGTCCCTTGCTGCATCATTATCATCACTGAGACCTAGTTCTACAGAAATTCAAGATTCTATGGCACCAAAGGAACAGAGGGTGACTAAGAAACAACTGCGAGAAGAGGCGGAAGAGAAGTCTCGAAAGATCCGCATAGGCATCTCGGATAAAGAAGTGGAAGCGTCGAAGGCAAAGAGCAGGAAATCAAAAAAGAACACAGCAAAGCTGGTGGGCGTGCATGAAGAGGAAGAGAGCAATGGTGGTGTGTATCGTGACACCCTTGTGGGCCAAGCACTAATGTTGGCTCTGACGGAAATGACGAAGAAAAGGTGCTTCGAAGGACAGCCCCCTGATATAAGAAAATTGATCCTGAATAAGTTCGACAGTGCCGCGCAGCATTGTCTACAGGAAGCGGATTCGCTGCTCTCCGAACCCCCTGTGGACATAATGGATACAAAGAAGTGGACAAACCAGAGAGCAAAAGCCGTCAATACCGCCCAGATAGAGGGAACATTGAGCGAGTTTAAGTGCTACAACGACTACTGGTCCATGGAAGTGGATAATGCGGTGCTAAACACTGCGGGAAATACTGTAGTCAATGGGGGGAGTGTGCGGCTGGTGTTCAAGTGCCAACCAAAAAGTACCAGTGATAATATTAGTGATAATATTAGTGATACTATTAGTGCCAATAACACCAGAAATACAAATGATGTGAGCATCAAATCTAGAGAA
>JACLAB010009060.1_pt1 | contig 35416 bp, 22 predicted proteins | sample 8027921 | NCBI WGS metagenome assembly JACLAB01 (sample SAMN15725117, study PRJNA655200) | protist metagenome | isolation source: fluorescence activated cell sorting (FACS) single amplified genomes of... | place: USA: West Boothbay Harbor, Gulf of Maine | collected 2000-07-19 | reverse complement strand
CAAGACGACGAAGAAGAGAATCTCGACGCCATCCGAAGAGAAGATTCAGGTGATGCGACTTCTATTGATCCGAGTACACCCACGTACGTGTCGAAATCAAAAGCGCGACGGACGGTTCAACAGTGGGTCGGAGAAGCGAAGAAGCAAAGGAAAACGCTCGTAGTCACGTCGCTCGCGGGTTCCTCTGAAGACGGTATCACGCAAGATGCTGATGGTGTTGTACTAAAAGGTTTCGAGATTATTACACGCACGATGAAGGGTATCATCATATGCGGCGTCGATTATGAAGAAGCAAAGAAAAAAATCGAGGACGAAGCCGAACGCGCGAAGCTCGAACAAAAGAAAATGAAAGCAAAAGAAAAGAAAGCGGCAAAGGAAGAAACGAAAGAACAAAACGATGCCGCTAAAAATGAAATTATTAGCAACAACACGGAATTCGGTAAAACAACTTTCGTGACGCAAGAAGGATTAGACAAGCTGTTCAAGATGAACAACGCTGGTACTAAGCGGATGTTAGATGCGTGGGTCAAACCCAAAGATGATAAACTCGCGGTGGAGGAGACCGAGATTTTGGAGATGCCGGCAGTTCCCGAAAGCACAGATTCTGAAATTTGGGAATCGTTTAGAAATAAATTGCTCGAAACGAACGCGGGAACTAATCCAAGTCCTTTGGGAAAGTACGCGCTATGGTTTGATGCGGATCAGATGGACGTCACCGGTGCCGTTGTTAGACAAATGCCGACGAATATTGCAAAGTTAATCGCGAAACTCACCAGTCAAGCGGGGCGGCCGCAAGTTGCCCGCGTTGAACTTTTCAACGCGATGACGAAAATCATAAGTATTACGCGCGACATGTATCTTCGGTTAGAGACAGGCATTACCTTTGCCAACGGCATGGAAGCTTTGCCAATAAAGAAAGCGGCGCCGATGCCGGTCTTGCTCGAAGAAGCTGCCACCGCACCTTCCATTAAAAATATGGTCGCGAGTATTTTCTCTTCGCCAGATACTTCGCGCGCGTTGAGAGACGCAGCTTTTGCACTCGTGTGGGAGTGTGTCGTCAATATGGCACATCTCGACCCCGCGAGGCAGATGTGGAGAAACGACATTATAAGAAACGTATGTCACGAGAAGAACTTTCTCGACGCGGCTGCTTCGTATTTTCTTAACTCATCGAAAGGTGAACAACACAACTACGAACAAGCAAAAGCTATGCAGATAGCAAATGAAATCACGAAAGGCGCGTTGTGTGATACGTTTTGTGTAATGCGCTCACTCGAAGCCAGTCGTCTGGCTTTGGCGCTCTGTGATTTTGTTTCGCACACTTTCGGCGACGACGGCGGATTGAAAAGTACAAATTTAGAGGATTTCAACGCCAACGGAAAAGAGTACACGCTCGCTTTTCGAACCTTACCAGAAGCGATAAAAGCGATTTCGAACATGGTAACGTCGTGTCCCAACGTCTTCGAATCTTCGAAGGTTTGCGAAGGCATCGAGAAAACGGGCAAGTTCGTATCCAGACTTACTGCAATTTTTGGCCCTTCTGGTTTTTCTTCTGAAACGAAAAGGCTCACGGAAAACGCGGTGAATGTTTTAAAGAGCGCTGTTGGTTTTGGCACCGAGAAAAGAAGCGGCGATTGCTTGATCAAGGCGCTCGGTGATTGTGGCGACGTCATTGTAACGTTGAGTCTGTTTAATCATCCGACGATAACGGAAGTCAAAGACTTTGTACAAAAGCGCATGGAAAACATTCGCGAGAACAAAGCCATCCTCGAAGAAGTAGGAATTGATCAGTAATAACTTTAGTTCGCATTATTTTAGACATACAAATATATTGAAAACACTAACAGGCAAATATATCACAATTTCTCCGTCGCGCCTCCCCGTGCTATGTTGTTTCTGCTCTTTTGTTCGGCGCCGCCGGTGCCTTCGTTTGCTACTACGCCAACTGCGGCGTAAGGCGAGCTCCCATTCAACACACCTTTCAGTTTCATGGGAAGCGTAACTTTGCCCAAACACAACGTTTTCACGGTACGAATGACGTCTTCTTCGACGTTCGAAAGCAAAAAGAGGCAATTCTCGGCCTCGTTGACAGAACGAACGACGGCTAAACCTACACACGAATCGTCCTCGAGCAACAATCCAACGACCGAGGCATTCAGAGCTTTCAAAGCGTCGTTTTTGTTTGGAATATCCGAAAACAACACCTTAATTTTTACGTCGTCTAACGAAACGCGCCACGGTGTCGCGTGTTCTAAACCTCTAGCAATGGCTGCGAACGAGCTGGCTTCATTCGTCAAGCGCAGACCGCCGCATTCGGGCCGACCCGCGTGTCTCGCCACAACTTGTTTCGCCCAAGCGAGCCAAAGTAACGCGCGACTATCTTGAGGCGAACGCTTCCAAGCTTGTTTTTCGCCTTCTGTTTCGTCCTTATCGTTTCTACCTTGCGCGCCGGCGGAAACGTAGGTAATTTTCGTGCCTTCTTTATCTGGGAACGACATGGATCCATCGAACGAAGCGACGTCCCTCTTCTCTCCTCCTCCTTCAGTGCTATTACTATTGTTCACATTCCAAAACGCCCCTCCAGGGCAATTCCTTTTCTCGGCGTGCGATTGAACGTTTAATACGTGCGTTAAATGTGGCACTCTGTCTAGAAACTTCGCTAAAGCCTCCAAGCCGGCGCCTTTTACCCAGCCGTTGCAATTGATCAAAAGCGCTTCCGTTCTATTCGTCGATCTTTCCTCCTTCATTTTTTCCAACCATTTATCCAAGCACTCCACGCAGGCGTCCACGTATGCATCGATATCGCTCTCTGGAGAGTAGTCTCCGATAAACTTTTGATAAAAAGGCTTCTCTCCCGAACCCAAAAACTCTCCGCCAGATAACCTCAGCGCCGGAGGTCCAAGCAGAGGCGTTTGCAGCGTCGTCACGGAAATCAAACCGGGCGCCGTCCGTTCTGGTTGCCCGGGATCGATGTCCAAGAACCCAACTTTTTGGTAATCAATCAACAACAAATTTGCCACGTATCTAGCAAACGTGGACTTCCCAACACCTTTTGGCCCGACGAACGCGATCACCGCGGGCGGTCCTTTCGGATCCCTCGAAAGTTGCCTCACCGTATCCCCCGCCGCTGTACCAGCTCTCGCCCAATCCTCTGGAATCTTATTTCTAGGCAAAGTGCCGTTCGCGTTGTCTGAGTCTTCCTCTTGAGTCGTCGACGTCGTCTTCATCGAACTCCCACCGACTTGGCCGCTCATCGAGTTCAAAATCTCCTCCGGGACCTCCGGTTTGCCGCCCTTTTGACTATAACTGCTATTATGCGTATTAGCATTCGCATTCAAGGACACCAACTCGAACGAAGATATGTTTCTCTTCAACACTTTCCCGCCGCTTCTCTCTGCTTTCTCCCTCTCGTCCTCTCTTTGCAAATGCGCCACCTTCTGGTGCCGAAACGACACTTGCTTAATCCTTTGAAACCGCTCGGCGAAGAACCCTTTCCCTCTCGCTAATATCACCGCTTTCAACTCCTCTTTCGGCAATTCCACATCCTCGCCGCCTTTCACCGTAACGCACAACTCGTCGTCCAACGGTAACGGCGTCAGCCTAACTTCCGCTCCTAACGCTCCCGACCGCACGGTCACCGCGTTCCCGACCAATCTCGACGCTCTGCAATACTGCTCCGGGTGGTCGCACCTCGCTAAATATCCGTTGATGCACACCACCGCGGACGTCACTTTCACCCCGCACGACCCCTCGATAGCAATCGACTGGTGCGGGTGCAAAAGAACGTCCACCGGTTGATTCTCTTCCGAATGTGGTGACGTCGTCTGCGTGAACGCGTTGTTCGTGTTTGTCGTTTCCTCCGCGAAGCCTTCTTCCTCTTTCGCCACTTTTTCTTCCAAATCCTCCTCCAAATCTTCGCTTTGTTGTTGTTTCCTTCGCCTTTTCAACGACGACGACGCCCCTCCTCCTCCTCCTCCTCCTCCTCCTCCTCCTCTCGACGGCGACGCGGAGGAGACTTTCATGGTCGTTCTTCCTCGAGAGAGTCCAAGGGGAGTTACACCTTCTTCTCTCTCTTGTCTGTTTTTGTTAATTATATTTGTGGCGTCTTTCTTTGACGGCACACGCAGAGAGCGTGTCGTGCAAATCAAAATCAATTAAATTCGACGAAATATAATCGAATCGCAGAAATCACGTCATGTTTTTTGGTCGTAAAATCCGTGCGTCCGTATTTTTCGAAGGACGGACGCTTTTTTATACCTTTACGAATACCTCGATCGATTGAAACTTTTTTTCCAAGCAAGCTCGGGGGTAACGACTTCACTCGAGAATGAATTCGTACGAGTGATACGTATACTCTACCGATGCGCGCAGAAATGCCCCGCTGCGCGAGTGGTGGTGGCTAAAAATTGACACTGTGATAGTTCGTGTGGGTTTTGGCGTTTAAACGCAGCGAGGAGTGTTTTCCTGCGTGCTCCTTTAGCGCGACACACGCTCTGAATGGGAGCCAACATCATCGTCAATTCGGGGGAGTTGTTTCGCTTTTGTAGCAGCAACAACGCGACGATTCAGACGAGGACAAAGAAAGAGAAAAAGAGAGGAAGATTCGACCGAGTTATCGTCGCGCGAGCGGGGATTCGACACCCTTCCGAGTTACAACCGACCAATCGGCGGGTGAAACTGATCGATTTGAGCGACGAACTCGTCCCGTACGACACCGGGTGGCGAATGCAAAAAGACTTGCTCCAAAAACAGTTCGACATCGAAACCGCGTTTACGACGTCGAATTACGGAGACAGCGAGGAGGATCACATCGAGAAGATTTTATTCGAACACGACGCGTTGATTTTGTTGCAACACGAAAAAGTCATCACGTTAGGTACCGGGAGCACGACGGATAACTTGAAGTTTGACGCGGAGGAACCGCCGAAGGACCTCGGGTTTGAAGTGCGCCGATGCGAACGCGGCGGAGAAGTCACCGTACATTTACCCGGACAGTTGGTTTTATATCCGATATTAAAACTAGACGAACGCAAAGGCTCGAGTTTTAAGCCCGATTTACACGAGTACATGCGGAATTTAGAAGAAGTCGCTCTTCTCGTCGCCAAATCCTTCGGCGTTGAAAAAGGACATCGCGAAGACGGTTTCACCGGAGCGTGGGCGAACGGCTCAAAGTTTGCTCAAGTCGGCGTCCGCGCGAGACGATGGGTCACCTACCACGGTTTAGCCATCAACGTCGACTGCAATTTGTGCGACTTCACGAAACACGTCGTACCGTGCGGTATTGGCGACAGACCGGTAGGAAGCATCCGAGAGAGACTGCGCTCGCAACAAAAACGAACGGTTGGACGAAACGGAAACGAAGACGAACCGCCAATACTAATCGACGAGAATGACGATAAAAAAGTCTCCGTGTCAATCGCCGCAGATCGTGCGCTCGACGCGTTTGAAAAGGTTTTCGACGTATCTCTCGTCAGATGATTCATCGTACTAGTATTTAGTATACGTTACATAGCGTAATAGCAACTTAAGTACTCCTTAGCTTACGAACAAAATTTCGTCACATCGGAGATGCTCGCGACGAGGACGAGCGCGCTCTCCTTCCTCATCCGCCGAAAAACCCTTTCGAGAACGACGACCAAAACGCCAGTAGTAGTAACGACGATGTCTTCTTCTGAAAACAGCAACGATAAAGTGGTCGTCGGCATCGATCGACTTTCCGACGGCCCGATGCACACGCAAGATCCGTTCCTCTTTTGCGTCTACCACAAAGACCAGTATCCAGCCGGGAACGGTAAAATGGAAGCGCCGCGACGAGGCAACGGTGCGGATTTCAACCCGAACGCACCGTACCGAATGTATCACGGGGAAAAAGTGCCGGGGTTCCCACAACATCCTCACCGAGGGTTTGAAACGATTACCGCGACTTTAGATGGCATCATCGACCACACGGATTCGATGGGCAACGCGGGGAGATACGGCGAAGGCGATTTGCAATGGATGACGGCAGGGAAAGGCGTCGTTCACGGGGAAATGTTTCCGTTAATTCACGAGGATAAAGAAAACCCGACGAGGTTTTTTCAGATTTGGTTGAACTTGCCGAGTAAGAGTAAGATGACGGAACCGGCGTTCGTTATGCACTGGGGGAGCGAGACGAAGAAGGTGAAAGACGAAGGCGGAGCGGACGTCATCGTGTGGGTCGGCGAACACAAAGGCGAGAGGACGGCGATGAAATCGCCGCCAAACTCGTGGGCGGCGGATCCAGAGAACGACGTCGGGGTGGTTTTTTACTCGTTGAAACCGGGAGGGAAGTGCGAAATTGCGCCGGCCAAGGGAGGGAAAGCGACGAATAGATTTTTGTACTTCGTGGAGGGCGAAAACGGTAAACAATTCGTGAGCGACGTGAACGTGCCGAAGAAGCACGGCGCGGAAATTGTCGGTGATAAAACCGCGGTCTTAGAAAATAGAAGCGAGACGGAGACTATGGACGTGTTGTTGCTCCAAGGGAAACCGATCGGCGAACCGGTGGCGTCGCACGGGCCGTTCGTGATGAACACGAGGCAGGAGATTATGCAGTGTTTCGAAGATTATCAACGCACCAGGTTTGGAGGATGGCCGTGGGAAAAAGACGCCATGGTGTTTCCGGCGGATAAACCTAGATTTTCGTTATTAAACGGAGTTGAAGAATTGGGCAAATGAGGAGGGAAAAGAAGGAACAAAAACCATCATCACATGTGTGCACTGTATTTTATCGACTACGATTTATAAATTAAACAATCTCTCGTATCACCACACGTCCTTCATGTATCTCTTATCGACGACTAATCGACGAATGATTTCCTCGGCTTCGTGTATCGCGTATTCGCCTTCGCGTTGTAATACTTGCAACAAGGCTCTGTTGACATCCCTGGACATGTGCTTGGCGTCTCCGCACACGTACACCGCGCCGTTTGGGCTTCGGAGTATTTTATACACGTCCTTCGCTTTCATTTGAATTTTGTCTTGCACATACACTTTCTTCTTCGGGTCGTCGCGACTGAACGCGACGTCCAGGGACGTGATCACCTTCTCCGATAACGCGTTTTCCATTTCGTCTCTGTAAATGTAATCGTGCTCTTCTTTTCTGCAGCCAAAAAATAACATGCACTCTCCCAACTCTTGTTTTTTCGATTTCAACAGATACTCTCGTTCTTGTAAGAAACCTCTGAACGGGGCGTACCCAGTCCCTGGACCGATTAAAATGACCGGCGCTTTCACATCTTTCGGTAACTTGAACGTCGCTTTGCGCACAAACACGGGCACGCGATCGCCTTCGCGAACGTTTTGCAAGAATGTCGAACACACGCCTTCGTGTACTCTCCCCGTTTTCGTTTTGTGTTTCACCACCGCCACGGTTGCCGTGACGATGCCGCTCCCGTTGGTCACGTCTTTCGGCGACGACGAGATGGAGTAATATCTCGGCTGCAATCTCCCGGCGACGCATCCGAAAAACGCGCCTAACGTCGGGACCGCAGACGGGAACTTTTCCATGACTTCTAATAAACTTCTGTGCGGATCGGCGACGTACGCGTGGTATTTCGCCTTGTCTACGGCTAACAAATCCAACTCTTTCGCTTCTTTCTTATTCGTCGCGAACGACGCTAACGCTTTAATCGCGGTTTTTCGAGGCATGGACAACACGTCCGCGTATCTCGCCACGGCAATACCAACGGAAATCGGCCCCGGGAATACCGGCAACAACGATTTCGGCGCGTCGTCTCTTCTCACCAACTCCATCGGCGTTTGTTTCGACACCTTCAATAACTTACACACTCTATCGACCACATCCGGCGCGTTTTCCGCGAACACACCCAAATGGTCCCCAATTTCGTACGTCAATCCTTTACACTGCGAGACGTCGAATTCCACGTGCACGCACGATCGATCCGACTTACCCGCGTGCAACTCTTTGCGCGACTTTATCGGACACGCGTACGGTTTCGCTTGCGTCGGAATTTCACTTCCCCTCGACATCTCGAACGATTTCCTCTCCCTGATCTTCGTCAACTCGTTCACTTTTTCCGCGTCTTCTTCTTTTCTAATCGCATACGAATGCTTTTCAACGTCGAAATCGCCTTCCTCTCCTTCCGCTTTCAACTGGAACGTCTTTTCTAATTGCCTCCACAACGCCTCCTTAAACTCCTCAAAATCCTCCTCCAAACTCTTATCGTCGTCTCCTAACGTGATCTTCATCATTTTTTTTCCACCTAATCCGGATATCGCTTTATCCACCTGCTTCGCCGCGGCGTTAAAATGTTCGTACGATCGATTCCCGAGTCCAAACGTACAAAAATGCATATCCTCGAGCATATCCGGCATCCGACCATCCGTCGCCGTTTCCTCCAACCATCTGCAGAAGTCCGCGGACCCATCCGTCGGGTCTCCGTCGCCGTACGTTGACTGTAAAAACACCGCGCACTTTTCCGAGCTCAAAACCTCCTCGCACACGTCTGGTTTCACGTCTTCGCAATCCACCGCTCTGGCGAAGATTTGTTTCAAACCGTAGCGTTTTTGCGCATCTTCGACTAACGTGTTCGCGTACCGTTCCGCGGTGCCGGTTTGCGTCCCGTAATAAAACGTGATCGTAACTTTCTCATCATCGCTCGCACTCGGACATTTCAGTTCTTTCAAAGTCGTCTTCGGTTTTCTCCCTCCGCCTCGCTCCTGCTCTCTCGTCGCGCTCCTTTCAATCATCATCGTCATCGTCCTCCTGGAAAGTTTCAGCGCGACTAATCCGACGACCGAGGCGCACAACGCGAACGCGCACGCGTTCGTCAAAGCGTCCGAGGTGCCCGTGAACTCTTCCATCTTCGATGCGATCAAGTTCTGATATCCTCCTCCGTTTGCTCCTCTTCCTCCTCCTCCCGCTCCGAAAGAGAACGATGATGATGATGATGGCATCTTTTTTTCTTCTTTTTCGCAGTAAAGAGTTCCTTTTTGTGAGATGGAAAGACGAAACGAGAGCAAGGAAAAGCACAAAGAAACCTTCCTCGGCAAAAAGCTTTTCGGTCCTTCTCTGGCGGCTTTTGGCGGCTTTTCAAATCTTTTTTTTTCCGCCTTTTCGTTTGTTTCAAAAAAATCTTCAAAGGCTGCCCTTTGGGAGAGATTGCACATGAGTCACAGACTGACACGCGCGCCGTCGTCTCTCAGAAAAAAAAAACTTCTCTCTTTTATATTATATTCACAAATTCTATCGCGCTTAGTGTTGAACACACAAAATAAGAGCACGTAAAAGAAGAAGCTTTTCGAGATCAAAATCGCGAGAGAGGAGAAAAGAGAGTGCGTCTCAAAACCACTTTTGTTTCCTTTAAATAAAACGTACACACACACAGAGAGAGAGAAAGCGGAGAAAGAGATTTAAGATTTTCTAACTGTGTGTCCAAAGTCTATCCTTTTAAAAGATTTTAAATAAACGCATTTGAACACAACCACGAGGTGCGCTTTTCTTTGCGTGCGGTTGATACACAGTAAACGCGCGGAGGCGAAAAAGCGGTGTCGACGAACGGGCGGACTTTTAGCCGCGCATCGGAGTCAAAGAGAGAGAGAAAGATTTGATATACATAAAGAATATGGTGTCGAACAAATCGACCACCGCGGTCGGGGTCGCCACATCGACGCTTCCCGGCGGCGAAGATCATCATCTTCACGCGCATCATCGGTCCGGGAGACCACCGCAAGCGCCTTTACCGACTCCGCAAACGACGCAAACGCAAACGACGAATGCAGCGTTTGCTACGGTTCCAGCGATGGGCTTTTTCAATCCAGCCGCCACGATTGGGTTTCCGAATATGTTTGGGACGACGAACAACAGTGCTGGCGGATACCAGCCGGGCGGGATAGACCCGGCGACGGTGGCGGCGTTTGCGAGCGGCTTTTACGCGCACTCGGCGCCGGCTGGGAAAAGCACCGGTGCGAGCGGGAGAGGATTTCTTCAAGCGACGACGTCGACTTCGAGCGGGAACGCGCAACAATCACAACAGCAACAGCAGCAACAACAACAACAGCAGATGCAGCAGCAGATGCAAGTTTTGGGGACGTCGCCGACGTTTTACGGGTCGAGTCCTACGGCGGCGCCGATGCCGAGCCGGGCGACGATTGGTGGCGGCACGGCGGCGCAGCAAAACGCGGCGGCGCAAGCGGCGGCGCAAGCGGCGGCAAATTTTATGAATAACGTGGCGGCTATGAATAACGCGGTGGCGAGTCATCAGAAAGAGACGTTAGCGTTGTTGCAGCAACAGCAGCAACAGAACTTTCACAATCAGGCGAGGAGAGGCAGTAGCGAAGATTCTGGATCTTTCGGCGCGACGGCGGCGGCAAACGCCGCGGCGATGAGCAACTCGTCCGGTTTTAGTTTGCAAACGCCGCAGATGCCGGCGTGGACGAAAGGGTTATCTAGTTCGGTGGGGAATTCGGCCGGGACGCAAGTCACTCTCGGATCGTCGCCGAACAGCGGCTTTTCAACGTTTTCTCCGGTGAATCATTCGCAGAGAGGATCGGCGTCGTTTAATTACGGTCACGTAGGCGCGGGGAATGCAACTAGTAATCAGCTCGATAAACAACAACAGCAACAACCATCCGTAGGTAGAAGAAACTCGACATCTGGACGACACGCGTTTGAAGGAAGAAACTCGTCGTTATCGGCCTCGCCGAGCAGTTCGCCGCCGGTGCGAGGCGGCGGCGTGCAGAAATCGACGAAGAACGATCCGTCCGTTTTGAAGCGAAATAATTTGAGTAACAACGCGGCATTTGTAGAAGGTTTAGCGAGCGCAGCGGCTGCTTCGAAAGCGGTCGCAAATGCGGATGGTGGTTCTAACGATGGTAGTAAAGAAGCAACGGCGGGCAAGACGGCTTCGGGTAAGGCGCAAAAGTCAATCTATCGAGGCGTTCGACAAAGACCGTGGGGTAAGTTTGCGGCTGAAATTAGAGACCCGACGCGGGGATCTCGATTATGGCTCGGGACATTCGATTCTGCCGAGGATGCCGCGTTGGCGTACGATGCCGCCGCGCGAGCTATTCGTGGCGACGCCGCCGTGACAAACTTTGCAAAGGACGTCGTCATCCCGGAGCATGTGAGAGCGCAACTTCCACCTTTGCCAGTCAGAGACGAGAACGGTAACATCATCGAAACGCACGGTCACACGTCTGGTAACGCGCCTGGTAACGCTAAGAAAGGTGGTAACTCAAAGAAACAACAAATCACGCCGGGAGGACTCGCTCCTGAGTTTGCGAATTCCACGCCGACGGTGCAAAAGGAGTCCAAGAAGAAGAATAAAGGTGGCTTGCCATCGGAAGACGCATCGATGCTGATGATGTTAAGCGGCGCAGCGTTGTTGGATGATAACGATAGCCCGAACAACACAAACGACGGATCCAAGTCGACGAACACGACGGAGGATGCAGAGGCGTTGCAAGATATGGACATGGACGACGCCGAGGCAATCAACACGTCGACGAACGCGCCAAAGTTGAACTTGAAAGGGAGTAAAACGAAAGGAAAAGGGAAATCGACAAAGAATGTCGCCGACGCCATGACCAGCGCTATGAATCACAAGTACTGAAAAATAAGGTGACAGTTGTGATTAGCGTATGTAAAGAAGAGGAGGTGTAAATTATGATTGAAGAAGAAAAAGAAGAAGAGCGAAAGCGCGAAAGCGGAGGGCTCTGACCACCCTTAAATATCATCATTTATGTAACAACAGTTTTCATCATACCATTCATATATACATACAATAAGCATATGTACTGGCACGTATTCGTTTTAGTTTTTAAATCAACAACCCAAGCGCCACAACGACGAGCGCGAAGAAGATTGAGACGGACGCCGCCGAGGAAGACTCTTTGTCTTCCTCGCAAACGTCCTTGCACGCGCTCGTTTCCGCGCAAATGGTCTTGCTCGCACCGCAACAATCACTGCTAAGACAGAAGACGCCATCTGTATCGACAACTTCACCATTGCAGAAGAATTTACACGACGGTAAAACACGAGAGGTAAAGGAACCATCCTCGCATTGAAGAAAATCGGACGGGCACGCCTCGAAACTACGTCCGTCTAACGCAGTCGACGTATCGATAATTGCGACATCGCCGAAGGATGCGTCGTCTTCGGAAGAAGGTGGACCGGATTGGACGGCAACGGTGTCATTATCAGCTTCAGCTGCGTCGCTGGTTGGTTTTGTGTGATTCATCATCCAATCGACGAGCGCGGTTGAAAAAGTATCCGTGAACGAGTTCGCAACCGCCGTATCGGTATTCATCCCGTCGATTACCCAATTCTCAACAACTGTTCCTTCTTGGCACGTACCATTCGTCCACGTTTCTGAGGAAGTATCCGGCGCATTCGCGAAAAGCTTCGTTCGCAAATTCAGCGCTTCATCAACAACCACCGACTCTTCCGTTTGGCAGCCGTTTCTCGATGCCCATCGCTCGGCGACTGTTTGAATCGATGGGATGTCCACGCCCTCGAAATTCCCGCCGTTTACCGAAGGCACTCGATCCAGACGTCCAGAAATTTGTAACACGTTAACGAAGCTGTTCGACGGCACCGAGGACGACACCGTGTTCAACGCCTCGCACATGCTCGCATTTAAGAAGCTCGATCCACTGATAGAGACGATACCAGAAAGCATCTCGGGGTGTTCGCACGCCATTCTGTGCGCCATAAATCCACCGTTCTCGAATCCGAGTACAAACACTCTCGTCGGATCAATTTCATATTGACTTTTCACGGCGGCAATTAACTGATAAATGTGGGTCACGTCGTCGTACGGTTCCCAAGCTTCTCGAACTAAAGTCGCTCGTAAAGGACCCGCGCTCGCGCAGCACGCGTCCGTCGCCGCCCACGTTCTGCACCCGTAGCGCGTGTTCAAAATCCCATCCGATCTCGAACACGTCGAGCACCAAAAATTTTGCCTGTGGCCTTCCGGAACGGCCAAGATGAACTCTCTCGTGTCCACGTGTTTCTTTAAATCAATCAACTGGTCGATGGAGTTCCCGTCCATGCATCTTCCGTGCAACATCACGACGAGACCGACATCTTTGCCGGATGAGGAAGTGCCGTTCGGAAGCGCCACGTCCGGTAAGAATAAACGAGTGGGATCTCTGTTGTATTCGTCGTCGTTCGCGTACACGATGTCGACTTCTTGCGTCGCGATGGCATCCGCAGTTGACGCGAAACAGAGCACGAACGCGACGAACGACGCGACGAGGAATCGCTTGATGTTCGTTTTGAGATTCATCTGTGTGTAGTAGTGGTAGTAATGGCAACGGAAGAGCGCGAGAGATGTGTGTAAAAAATACGATACGAGCGTTTTTTTTTAATGAAGAAAGCAGCCGTTTTTTTTTCGACTGGTTTTACAAAAAAAATTGGGTTACGAGAACATCTTCGGACGACACTGCGCGTAATACGCGTCTTGCACGAAACAGTAGTCGCCAGAGTTCGCACAACACCGAGGACCGTTCGGTCCGAGGCTACCACCGCACTGTTCGTACGTTCTCGCGCACGGTAAACCGTTGCGCTCGTACCGCGGGCGACACTGCGAATAATATTCGTCTTGCGTGAAGCAGTAATAACTCGGATCGCAGCAGCTGTTGAGAGAGCTGCCGGCGTTTTTCTGCCACAAACGACCACCGCATTGGCCATAGTTGGACGCGCACGCTGGTATTTTTGGCCTACACTGCGCGTAGTATTCATCTTGAACGAAACAAAAGTCGTTCGCGTCGCAACATCGATTCGGGCCGGTCCAAAATCGACCGCCGCACTGCTGCCATTTTTCTTGACACGTAAAGGATGACGTTGGATCTCGGTAGAGCTGTTGTTGGTTAAACGATATTGGCGGTCGTAACTCGGATGTGGTACCATCGCCAATGGTGAAAGAGGATGATGGTCGGCACTGCGAGTAATAGCGATCGACATATACGCAACTATTGCCACTCGTGCAGCATTCGGCACCTGTCCAATATTCGCCTCCACACTGCTGATACGTTTGGGAGCATCCCTTGCACACGCCGTCGCCATCGCAAATTAGACCAGCTTTACAGCAGCTTGGTCGACCGTAAACTGTGCCATCGCAACGCTCGTTCGCGTTCATGCACGGTACGCACGACGTTTCGCCAAATCCAGAAGTCGGTTCGCAACTGAAGCCTTCTTCGCAACACTTTTCTGCGCTCGCGCCGGTAGGAAGCGATAAGACGATCGACGACGCGGAAGAGAAACAGCTTTGACCTCGTCGTGCACAATCGCAAGGTTTACCAAGATTCGTCTCTATCCGAGCTGGATACAGCTTACACGGCTCCGTTGGCTTATCGCACTCTTCCTCGATGGCTTCTTTCGGTGCGTTTGGTAAGAAAAATGGAATTGGCCCGCATAAATTTCGATTAAACGCCAAAGAAACCGTTTTCAAAACCGGTAAGCGTCGTAGACTTTGCGGTACTTCGCCTGAAAACATGTTTCCATGCAGTAAAAGCACCTCTAAACGTTTAAAGATGGAGAGCGTTTCCGGAATAGGACCACTGAAGAAGTTATCGTGAAGATCCAAAGTCGTGATATTTATAGGAAACGCGCGCGGGTTTACGCGACCAGAGAGCTTATTTCCTTCGAGAACGATAACTTCTAGCTTCTCAGCGCTGCTCATACCCAACGGAATTGAACCACTGAAGGCACAGTCGTCAAGAAAGAGTTCTTTAATATTCGGTAATCTTCCAATCGCCGCCGCGGGAATTTGGCCGGACAAATCTCTATTTCCGCTCAAATCTAAATACTCCAACGACTGCAAATACGCCAACGCGTTGTACGAAATCGGCCCGGAAAGTAAATTTCTGTGTATATTTAACACTTTCAATCGTTGTAAAAATCGAAACGACTCTGGAATCTGACCGGTAAACTGATTTCCAAAATGCGAACCGGGAACGCCGTATTTATTCTTCTTCGCTTCGGGAAAGCCGTCGTCGTAATAGATCTGCCGTTCGGTGAATCCCCCGTCTAAATCTATCTCTTCCAACCACTTCAAGTTCCCCAACTCGTACGGAATACTTCCTTCTAAATTATTCACGCCTAACTTCAACGATTTTAAATTCGGAAAACTCCTCACAAACGCGTTCGTCACCGCGCCACGCAACCGGTTGTTTCCAACGTCGAAAATTTTCACGCTCTCCAACTTATTCGGCAACCCGTCCCGAGGTAACTCGCCAGTCAAATCCATGCCGTAAAACGAGACGAACGAAATTTTGCACAAACCGTCTACCCCTTCGCACTCGCACCCAATCTCCGGCCACTCGCACGCGTTTTCAACCTTCGCTCTCGGAAGATCCGAATACCACCCGGTTCGGTTCAAACTGTTCATCAGACTTACCAAAGACTCGATTTCCGATCTCGCTAAACTCGCGCTCGTTCGATCGAGCATCGCGCAAAACAAAACGAACAAGAACGAGAAGAAAAAACATCCAAATCTGCTTTGGTTTGATGCGTGAACGCGCGTCCTTCTCATCATCATCATCATCATCATCTAGAAAGTGGATGATTTTTAAAGATGCGTGATCTGTTCGTGTGCGAGTATTTTTTATTTTTTTCTCCCTCGTTGAATTAAATTGTAAAAAAGCCGTTTCGGCGAAAAAGAAGAGGAAAAAAAGAAGCTTCCTTCGAGAAGCACCGAAGAGGGAGCGAGAGGCAAGAAAAGAATAAGATGAGGATGATGTCTCGTCTCTTCTTCTTCACAAAACAAACGCGCGCGAAAACACCCGCTGCAAGCAAAGTCGCGAGAGGGAGTCTTTTTACTCTCAAACGTATCTTTTCGTTTCGTACCTTTTTGTCCCAGAGGAGGAAGAAAGAAGAAAGCGCGGAAAAACAATCGGGAAAGAGAGGAAATTTGGATCGTCGCCGTCACTCTGATTTTTGAAGAAGAAAAGTATGCCGCCGAAACGCCCTTCCTCGAAGAAGAAGAACGGAAGCAAGAGTTCGTCGTCGTCGTCGTTTAGTTCCAGAGATGAGGAGGAAATGCACGCGTTCGCGCCGTGGTCGAGAACGGTGGAGGAGAACTGTCGGTTTTACGAGACGTCTTTGGAATTTGGTTTATCGAGTGCAGAGGTGGCGAAAAGGCAGGAGAGATTCGGCGCGAACGAACTCACCAAGGCGAAAGGGAAAAGCTTACTGAAATTAGTTTTGGAACAATTCGACGACGCGTTGGTTAAAATTTTACTCGCCTCCGCGATGGTGTCGTTCGTTCTGGCATTCTTCGAGGAAGGGCCGAACCCGGGGGGAGGGAAAGATATCACCGCGTTCGTCGAACCTTTGGTAATTCTGTTGATTTTGGTTTTGAACGCCATCGTCGGGGTATGGCAAGAAACGAACGCGGAGAACGCGTTGGAGGCGTTGAAAGAGATGCAATCGCCAGATGCGAGGGTGATTAGGAACAGCGGGGAGATGATGACCGTGCCGGCGAGTGAATTAGTGGTCGGGGATATCGTCGCGCTGCAAACAGGAGACAGAGTGCCCGCGGATTTGAGAGTGATGGAGCTAAGAACGGCAACGCTGAGATGCGAGCAGGCGAGTTTGACCGGCGAATCCGTTGCAGTGGACAAGCAAGCCGAGGACAACGAATTATGCCCGGTAGAGATTGAGTTGCAAGGGAAAACGAACATCATGTTCAGCGGGACAGCGGTGAGTAACGGCCAATGTACAGGTATGGTGTGCGCGATCGGGATGAACACGGAGATGGGGAAGATTCAAACGCAAATCGAAGAAGCGAGTTCGGAGGAAGAGGATACGCCGTTGAAGCAAAAGTTGGACGCGTTTGGTGAGGTTTTGAGTAAACTCATCGCGATTATTTGTTTGTTGGTGTGGTTGATCAACTATCATCACTTCATTTCGTTCGAAAACGGAAGTTTTGCCTTCAACTTTGCCAAGTGCACGTATTATTTTAAAATTGCGGTGGCGTTGGCGGTAGCGGCGATTCCCGAAGGCTTACCGGCGGTAATCACCACGTGTTTGGCGCTCGGGACGAGGAAGATGGCGAAACAAAATGCAATCGTGAGAAAACTTCCATCCGTGGAGACTTTGGGGTGCACTTCGGTTATTTGTTCCGATAAAACGGGAACGTTGACGACGAACCAGATGAGTGCGGTGAAGTTTGTTACCGCAGACAAAAACGGAACGAAAACGAGGGCGTTTAACGTCGCCGGGACGTCGTACGATCCCACACAAGGCGGGGTTGAAAATTTACCAGATTTGAAGCAAGACGCTACTTTCGTCGTCGCCGCGCAAATCTGCGCCGCGTGCAACTCCTCTCAAATTGAGTTTGTTGAAGGATCTGGGTACAGATGTATCGGCGAGCCTACAGAAGGCGCGTTGAAAATATTAGCAGAGAAAATAGGGTGCGAAGATGATGCGAAACATCGAAAGGCGATGAACCGCAGGGACAAGAGTTCAAAAGACGGCGCGCAGGCGGTGTGTGATGAAATCATGAGCAACGTCGAGGTCTTGTCTACTTTGGAGTTTGATAGAAACCGTAAGTCGATGTCGGTAATATGCAGAGAGAAGATGAACAATACTAAAAAAAGTAAAAATAGTAATGGCGTGGAGAACTACCTTCTCGCGAAAGGCGCGCCGGAGTTTATTTTAGAGAGGTGCACGCATATTTTAACCCCGGATGGTATGGAAATTCCTCTGACAAAAAGCATGCGCAACGATATCTTAAAGCGACAGCAGGGTATGGCGAGCGTCGCGTTGCGATGCTTGGCGTTGGCGATTAAGTCTGGACCGGAGCTTGGCGTTTTGTCGAGTTACGATGGCAGTCATTCGCACCCGGGGTATAAGATTTTGAAAGATCCTTCGCAATACGAAGTGGTAGAGTCGGAGATGACATTCGTTGGCCTCGCCGGCTTACGTGATCCACCGAGACCAGAAGTGAAAGATGCCATTAATGATTGCAAGAAAGCCGGCATTCGAGTTATTGTCATCACCGGCGACAACAAGTTAACGGCCGAGGCGATTTGCGCAGAGATTGGCGTTTTCGATTCGATGCGCGAAGCGGCGGAGTTTTCGTTTACTGGACGCGAGTTTACGCAAATGACGAAGCAGCAACAGAGAGCATGTCTTGAAGGCGAGTTCAACGGCGTTGTATTTTCGCGCGCGGAACCGAAGCATAAGCAAGATATCGTGCGCTTGTTGCGAGAGGACGGACACATAGTCGCCATGACTGGCGACGGTGTGAACGACGCGCCTGCTTTAAAACTCGCGGACATCGGTATTTCCATGGGTATTGCGGGCACAGAAGTTGCAAAAGAGGCGTCGGATATGATTTTAGTCGATGACAACTTTTCCACCATCGTTTCCGCGGTTTCCGAAGGTCGGTCGATTTATGATAACATGAAAGCGTTCATCAGATACATGATTTCCAGTAACGTCGGCGAGGTTGTTTCCATCTTCTTAACTGCCGCGCTCGGCTTACCGGAAGGTTTAATCCCGGTGCAGCTATTGTGGGTCAATTTGGTTACCGATGGTCCACCAGCAACTGCGTTGGGTTTCAATCCCCCGGATAAAGACATTATGACGAAACCGCCGCGACGCAAAGACGACGAGTTACTCACGCGATGGAGCGTCTTCCGCTATGCCGTCGTCGGCTTATATGTTGGCATCGCCACGGTGGGTGTCTTTTGCATTTGGTACACCCGAACGTCGTTTATGTTTATCGACTTGTCGGGTGATAACCACACGACAGTATCGATGAAACAACTCATGGATTGGGAAAACTGCGCTTCCTGGACCGACGGCGCGTTCAAAGGCGGTTCGTATTCCACCGCTATGGATGGTCCGTCCTTCTCTTTCACCGGTAAAAACAAGTGCGACTACTTCAACGAAGGTAAAGCTAAGGCATCGACGTTATCTTTATCTGTTCTGGTGACGATTGAAATGTTCAACGCCTTGAACGCCTTGTCGGAAGACTCCAGTTTGTTCACGTCGCCGCCTTGGATCAATCCGTACTTGCTCGTCGCCATGTTCGTCTCCTTCGGTTTACACTTTGTGATTTTGTACGTCCCAAGTTTTGCGACGATCTTCTCCATCGTCCCGTTAAGTTTCAACGAGTGGATGTTGGTCGTACTGTGCGCGTTACCAGTGTGCATCATCGACGAAGTTTTGAAATGGTTCGGGAGACGAATGAACGAAAAAGAGTTGCGAGCGAGACTCGACGCGATGAAGAATACCGGCAAAAACGGCAAAGCGAAGAAGACGACGTCGACGCGAAGAAGACGTTAATACTACTCACGCGTTCGATAGCTTATTCTTTAAGTGCAAAACATAATAATATCTTTTTCAATAATATCAACGACATAATATGATATATAATACGCTACTATATAGATTTTACTGAGGTCCTCGTCCCGCGGGAAACGTCTCCGTCATGACTCGCAAAACAGGCCCAGCCAAGCTAAACACCGCGACGACACTCAACACGCTCAGAACCACGAACCCGGCTTTCAGAGCGTTCGAAAACGTCTCGGATTCCATCGCGTCGTTCTCTGGCCCCGGCGGCGCGGGTGGGCGTTCGTAGTACTCTTCTTCCTCTCCTTGTTGTTCTCTTTGTTGTTCTTGTTGTTGCGCTCGCACGGCGACCACTCCGCTCTGATGATTGATTTTTCCCCGACTTTGCGTTTGGGAAAACGCCGACACCGCTTTAAACGGTGATGATTTTGACGATCTCCTCCTCGACGACGCGCCCCCCCCGCGAATCTCGATATTCACGACCGACGACGATTGAATAAAAGGACTCGCAAACATTGTATTATAGTAGTAGTAATAAGCGCAGCAAAGAATGAAGAAGCCAAACTTGGGAAAAAACGTCACAAACATCTCACCATGGACTCTCTCGTTCCGAACCGAACGCGCGAGAACGTCGAGGTATGCCACTCATTTTATTCGTAAAGTTCTCCTCTCGTTATTCACGAGTCTCTCTCTCTCTCTCTCTCTTTCTTTCATTATTTGCGCATTCTTCGCGCGCGTCCGAACAACAGACGCATCTCATCACTCGCCAATTGGAAAAGTCAATCCAATTGACTTCTTAAGAAGTCGCGCGGAAAGGTTGACTCTCCGGGCCAAAACTACTCTCTTTTTACTTTCGATACCGCGCAACAAAGAATAATACTGACGACGACGACGTTCTTCGACGATATAACAATACCAGGACGTGTCTTCGTTCGCGGAAGACGTGGAGAAGTTTCTCGAACTCGCCAAGAGGAAAGATGGGTCACTTTTAGAGGAGAAGAAAAAGAGGAGAGAAAAAGCGTCTTTGACTGATAAAGCGGCGCGCGAGACGACGCGCAAAAAAGAAGAAGAAGTTAAAGAAGAAGAAGAAGAAGACGTACTGTTGAGGGAACGAGGGAACATGCATTTCAGAAGAGGCGAGTACGCGGAAGCGGAAGCGAGTTACACGAAAAGTTTGCAGGGTAAAGAAACGGCGGCGGCGCTGAGTAATCGAGCGATGGTTCGACTGAAACTCGGGAAGGCGGAGGCGTGCGCGAAGGACTGCCAGAGGAGCGTAGATTTATTGTTAGAAGAGGACGAGGTTGGAGAAGCAACGAGTAAGAGAGACGGTTTGTTAGTGAAGACGTGGCAGAGGAAAGGTACGGCGGAGATGGAGATGAAGATGTATCGAGAGGCGGCGGCGTCGTTTGAAAACGCGTTGAGAATAGAGCCGGAATCGAGGACGATTCGAGAGCAAAGGAAGGCCGCGGTGAAGGAGATGGAGATGATTGAGGTGAAAGATGGAGAGGTTGAACTGCGCGCGAGGGATTTCTTAGCTAAGAGACAACGTGTTTCGATAGAAAAGAAAAAGGAACTCGAAACGCCGTCGCCTGCCGCGATAGTACAGACTAAAAAGAAGGAAGCGATGGCGAAAGAGGAAATGAAGACGACAACAATGGACATTGAAAAAGTGCGCAAAGCGATATCGAAGCTCGATCACGACGAGGAAGAAATAAAAACTGGACCTATTTTCGACAAGCAATGGAAGCTCGCCGCTACTTCCTCAGAGAAGAAGTGCAAAATCCTTCGCGCCGTTCGCGCGGAAAACATCACCAAAATCCTCGCCGAAAGACTCACCGGCGACCTTTTAGGGGACATCATCGTCGCCATTCTCACGCACTGGATCACGGAAGATTACGCGAACACATCCTCAAACGACGACGATCCCGTAAACTGGCTCACTGCGCTCACCAAAACCAACCGCTTCTCCATCGCTTCCATGCTCCTTTCCGGCGAAGCGAAAACAAACGCCCGCGAAAGCTGGAACCGGTGCGTTCAAAGATTAGAGAAGAATAAGAATATGAATAGCGTAGCTTTAGATAGGTTAGAACACTTGCGCGCGAACTTTAGATTGTAACAACACATTTTAACGCATTAGTACTCTTCGTGTAGATGTGTAATGAGACATTTTCTCGCGAAAAACGTGGACGCACAATTAAACGCTAAAAGATATCGGTATCTTTAGCTTTTAAAATTGTTCCAGAAAGCAACGCGCTTAGTAAACTTCGCGCGCTGCTGCTCTTTCATCATGTCCGCAGGCAAGCACCTCGACATCTCCTCTTCCACACCGAACAACAAACCGTTACCAGATGGCGTCTCTAAAACGTACGACGTGACCTCGAAATGGGAACCGTACTGGTTGTGCTTTATCGGCACCGTGAGTGCTTTCCCGTGCTTGGTGTTCTTTTGGGAGACGAAAACGTTGACGTTAGAGACCGAGGAAGTCGTCTTGAACTCGCGAAACTGCGTCAAGAATACGAACAAGAGATTACCGTACGGCGAGTTAGGATCTGTGGACCAATCAAAAAATGCGTGCGGGTGCTACGAAGTCGGAGGCGAATCCATCGGACGGTTGTCCCCGGGATGGGGGAGTACGAATGAACTCCCCGAGATGCTGTCGATTTTGGCGACGCTGAAACACCGACAGCAACAAAGAGGCGATCAAGGGCAAATTCAACGGACGGAGAATCTGGAGAGGAAAATCGATGCAATCATACAGCATTTTAAGATTAAACTTCCGGACGAGTTGGATATCGACCAAGCGCCGGGTGCGATGTCGATGAAGCGTTACTAATAGTACTCTTATTTATTCTTCGACGATGCGAGACGACGCGTGTTGTTTTTGGCGAGGAGGAGGAAAAGACTATTTATACACCCAATAAAGCCTCTCTGGCTTGTACAAACGCGAATGCGCAGAATATGTGTGTCACACTATATATAGAAGTCATACTAGAAGTCATACTAGAAGTCATACTAGAAGTCATACGTTTTAACACAAGTTCTCCTGAAAATAAGATGGTTTCGTTTGTGGGAAATCCAACCTTGAAGTTTTTTAATACCGTCTGGTGGCTCTCGATCGAGCTGCTCACGAAAAGTCGAAAAAGCGCTTTCCTCGGAAAGGAGATTTCATTTAACAATGAGATTTGAGTCACGATTTTCCGTCGTTTCGCTTGTTGTTTGCTGCAAAAAAAACACTTCCCTTCCCAAGGCGCGTTTAATAAAAAAGCGCAGATACTACTCCATCAAACGTAGCGCGACTGAAGAACGCATCGTCATCAGCATCAGCATCGCCATCGTCATCTTCTCGGTGTGCGCACGAAAGTCGTTTCACCGCACGAAGAACGAAAGAGAGAGAGAGAAGAGGCGTTTAGATAAAATCTACTCGCGACTCTTGAGAAAAAGCGTCGGTTAATTGGATACATCCGCGAAAGGACGCGAGCGACGGATGAGCGCGTTGACGCACGCGTTGGACGATCATCTCAACCACCAAAGACGAAACAACACGAATGATGGTGGTGAGAGCACTGCTCGTAAAAATGGTCGAAATTCGAGCGATTCCACGTCCACGTCGTCGCCGGAGTTTTCACCGGAAGTGACCCTTCGAGACGGAAACAAAACGCACGGATCCGGATCCGCAATCGCTTTGTTACGAGCAACCGTCTGGGAAGAGGCACAAAAAAGAGGCGAAAATTTCGGCGGTCGCGAAGCGGATGGCGACGACGACGAGGAGGAGGAGGGTGGACAAAGACGAGGAAGAGGAGGAGGGCCGATGATTGATGCGAAAACGCGCGCTATTTTGGAGACGGAAAACGCGGAGCAAATGTTCGTTGGGAGGAGATCGATGGAGATTGAACAAGTCGCGAGTTTCGGGAACATTCAAATAGCGCCGGCGGTGTCCGGGCCGCAAACGCAAGCGTTTAGCGGGATCAGTTCGAGACCAAGGGAAGTGCCTCGCGTGAGACGAGTGACGGTGTACGACGACATGAACGAGGATAGTAACGATGCGAGCAGTCCTGGGAGGAAGCGGAGAGGCGCGTCGACGAGTTACTTGGCGATCGAGGCGGATTTGTTGAGCAGAAGCGACGAGAACGTCGGGATGTTTTGTTCTTCCCCGAATAGGAAGAATTTTACCTCTGCGCCATTCGCGGCTGTTTTTGCCGCAGGGAGAACGAGTACGGGAGTAGGGTCACCTTTAGGTCAACCGTCATCACCAAAATCGACGTCGAAAGGGTTTTATTCTGCACCTTTTGCGACGGTATATGGATCGCCGAACGCACCCTCCAGTCCTGCGAGCAAAATGAACTCTTCGTTACATTTTTAAAACAGAAAAAAAACGCGCTGTACATATGTAAAGCACACATGAAGAATCAACAACAAATAGTAAAGTCCAATAGCAAAGCAAATAGTAGCACATGAAGTTTCGCGGGGATTACGCAAATATCCTGCTCGCGGGTTGTATATATACGAAAAAGAAAGTATTGCACATAACGATAATTACCGTAGGTACCAAGTACCGCGTACCACACGGTAGAAATAATTGTCTCTTTAATATACAAGGAAAACACAAACGCACGCATGCGCAACACACGCACAACACAAAAAGCAAGCAGCTCGGTCTTGATCTCTCTCTCTCTACAAAGTTTAATATCCTCTGTTATGACCAAATTTACACCTATGTCCCCACGAACACCGTCCAGTTTGCGCGAACGCGCGACAAATTTGACTCTTGAACGTCACCATGAGAGGCACTGAACCGCCTAACAAGGTTGTTCCATTCGCCCCTTGCACCGCTCTCGATGCCTCTTCGACCGATTGGAACCCAATAATTCCAGTCGTCGCGATGCGCGTGCACGATATGATGCGCCCAAACTGCGCAAACGCGTTCACTAAATCATTCTCATTACTATCTGTGGGCAACCCTTTGATGTAAATGTTCTCCGACGGTGGATTGGTCATCGCAGAACCGCCGACGCCACCACCACCACCGCCCGCCTCGCCACCACCTCGCCCACTACTACCAGCAACCCCGGAACTATCCGTATTCGCAAACTTCACCTGTAACGGCCTGTGCGCCAAATCTTCTCTTAAAACTCTTCCGCTGACTTTCTCAATCGCTTTCTCCGCCTCCTCGTACCTTATGAACTTAACGAATCCGTATCCTTTCGAGACTTGTGACATTTTATCCCGCATAATATTCACGCTCTCCACTTCCCCGCACTCCTCGAACAAGTGTTTCAACGACCCTTCCTCCATTTCTCTCGGAATATTCCACACGTACAAATTTGAATGCGTCGGTAAACTGGCCATAATCTGCTGCTTCGCGTTGAACGACACCGACACTGGCATCGCACCACCGATTTCGCTCACTATCATCTTCCCGTTTGCCTCTCTCACTGCCACCTCTGCTTCCCCAACCGTCTCAAATCGTATCAACGCCGTCGTCGCAATCACGCGACAACTCACAATCTTCCCAAACGCGCCAAACTTCTCGCGCAAAATCCCTTCGTCGATATCCAAAGGTAATCCTTTCACGTACACGTTATCCGTGGGAATCGACGCCACGTCTACGCCCGTCGCGCCAATCATCCCGCCGTGTACCCCCATCAACCCGTTCGAATCCGTGCTCGCGAATTTAATCTGCAACTGCTTATCTTTCACGAATTTCCCGTGTAACTTCTCCTTCGCGTTCACCGCGTCCTCGAACTTCACGTACTTCACGAACCCGTACCCTTTCGATTGTTTCGTTTGCACGTCTCGCATTATCGTGCACGACTCCACGATGCCAAATTTTTGGAACAAAGTCGATAACTGCCGCTCGTCCATGTCTCGAGGAATAGACCACACGTACAAGTTGGAGTGCTTCGGTTTCTTACCGCTCTCCCCGCCGTAGTGGTTGTTATAGTTCGTCGGGTAATTATTCGTCGTAGTACTGTTGATGGTGTTGTTGTTCGAGTTGTGGTGGTGCGTCCGCGCGTTGTTGTCGTCGCCTCCGTTGTTCATCGTCATCATCTGATCGTCTTGGTTGGACGACGCGCGCTTCCGATTCACCGGTAACGAAGGAGGATGAGGGGCGATTGTGTCGACATTATCGTCTCCTCCTCTCGTCGTCGCTGCCATGCCGGGTCTGCGGAAAGGCATGTTCTCGTTGTTGGTGATTACGAGAGTGTGACGACAATGACGACGACGCGCGCAAAGGGTGGTCTTTGTGTGACGACGGAAGAAGAAGAAGCGAGGATGTTTCTTTGTAAGACGAACAACGCGGGAAAAATGTGTCGAAGTAAAATGAGGAAAATTCCAAGAAGTACTTGAATATATATGTACCCGATGCGTATGTACGAATAAAACTCTAATCCCATTCAGATGGCACTTCTTCTGTCGCGCCTCGTTGCACTTCTCCCTCTTCGACCACGTCGAATGGTGCTTGAGAGGAGGGCGGTTCTGGGGTTGGATCTCGCGGCGGCGCGAAGGTTTCCGGAGGAGGCGCCGCCGCTTCCGAGACCTTTTGTTGTTGTTGTTGTTGTTCTCCTACTTCGAGATGCGAGAGAGAGAGATCGCTTCGGAGCATAGAAAAGTCGCCGAGTTGCGTCGGTGCACCGGCAAACCCGCCGTATTGGTTTTCGAGGGAGAACGCGAGGTCCTCGTGGTGGTCTTCCTCGTCGCCGTTTTCGCCGGTACTTTTCTTCATCGCTATGGAGAGGTCGCTGTCGATTTTGATTTTCGCTTCCGGGCGTTGAACGCGGTCTATGAGGCGGTGACCGGTGGATTGGTACGCTCCTGTTGTTCCAGTGCCAACGCTTGGACGACGATGTTTGCCCTCAATTCGGTCTTTCGCGCGTCTTCGGAGTTCGCTTAAAACGTCTTTCGCCGGTTGAATGGTTTCGTGCTTGGATAAATCGCCAAAGTTGGTGTTGTTGGACCACTCGTCGAGAAATGCGATGCATTTCAACTGTGTTTTCTTGGCGATATCGTATGCACGTTTCCGGAGATTGATGTCTTGGGACAGTTGCGATTCGCCACGCATGATACCTCTGAGCATCGGCCGGAGATACTTTTGTATATTTTCGACGACGAATCCTTTCGCTTTCACGGCCACGGCGAGTATATCGGAGCTCCCACCTTCGGAGCTGTGTACGTCCTCGATTGCCGCTTTCATTATGGCTGAACACAAGGCTAACGGTACTATTTTACGCTCAATTTCAAGTTTCATTTCGGAATCATCATCGTTGTCGTCGCCAACACCACTACCACTAGCAATCACGGCGTCAGTTTCCACGTTTTCATCCGCGAGCTCTTTTAAACCTTCAAAAATTTTATCCGCACCAACGTCGCCGTGTTTCTTCACAAAGCGATACGCTTCTCTACCTGTGCTGCTCACTTCCGAGAACATTTTGTTCTCGCGAATACTTGTGCGTACTTTATTTATGAACGCATCCGAGCCAAATCGAACGGCTTCCGGGACAAACGCATCTGCCAAAGTCGTCGGCGACGCTGACATAGACTTTCCATTTGGCGGCGATATGTGCGTCCCGTTCGAGTTCATCGAATGCAACGATGTCGGTGGTCTAATGCTATTGTCTTTGTCTTCACCTTTCACGGCTGATATTATCGACATTACGTTTAACGGCTTCATCGATTGCTTCGTCGCGCGTTCGCTAAGGAGTCGATTCCTCTCTCTGGTATTTTCAATCATCTCGTTTATTTTGTTCACACCTCTGCGAACTTCCTGTTCTGTCCCTTCGACAACCAAACCCGTAGGAGTCTTCGCGTCCACTGTCACCGTCGCCCCAGTTACCATCCGAATCAAATCTAACTTCTCCTGCGATGACACCACGTTGAAGAAATTTTTACAATCGTGTCGTCTCGTAACTTTTGGTTGTTGTTGTTCCTGAACCATCTGCCTTTGTTCTATTATTCTAGGTTTCTTAAGCGATGAATGTCCTCCTTGTTGTTGTTGCTGCTGATATGCGTCGTGAGGCCTCGCTAATCCAATCGCCGAAGATGCTATAGGTAATTTTGCCCACTCCTCTCTCGCTTCCGATGTCTTGCGCTTCAATCGATTTCCTTGTAACGACATGGTATGCGTTTCTTTCTCGCGCGTTTCCATCCAATCCTCGTCTGCTTTTTTCCCTTCTTCATTTTTGCCTTTCTCCTTCTTTCGCGCGGCGTCGGCATTCGTCGTCGGCGCCGACGATTTCGTCTTCTTCGTCGTCGTCTCTTCTTTTACTGATGGTTTCCCTTTGATTCCCGAATCCAAAAACTTAAACACCTCGGGTTTACTCCGGTACCGATTTCCATCCTCGTCGAAATAGTACGCGTCGTAATGTCTCGAATTATTACCCTTTATCACGCGTTTGCTCGCAGACACGTTCCATCCTTTCAGAGCTTCGAATGGATCTCTCGGCGTTGCCTCGCGTTCACGCACGGCGTCGCACAATCGCTGCCAAAACTCGATTCGTTTTTTTCGAGTTTCCTCCGTTGGGTTTGGAGACGGGTCGGAGGTTGGGAGTGCGGGGTATTTCGACGACGACATTCGCTACGCTTTGCCGAGCGTCGCACCGTGCTGCGCGTGGTACTGGTGGATATACAGGAAGGAGTGTATGAGCGACAACTCTGTTGTTCGACTTTTTAGGGGGAGACAATATAGAGGAAATCGAACGAGTTCGGAGAGATATTTTTACACGACTCGTCGTAAACGCTCAAAGTTTTTTTCGGAAAAAAGTTTAAAAAGAAAAAGTCTCGCAGCCTCCATCGGAGGTCAAGCAATCCACGTAACCCTTAACTATTCTGCCGAGTAAACTACCGATTTGTGCGTCTCTTTCGTAAATTTTCAATTCTGGTAAATAATCCTGACGATAGAAGACTTTCGAGTTTTCGTCTACGCGCACGAAGGATACGCCTTCGAACGAAGGATCGGCATTGAGGAATTGTCTCGAGATATAGGTGCCATTTTTTGTACACAGTTCGGCAGATATGGTCCAGTTGCGTCCGTAAATGTACGTAGAGCACATGTTGTTCAATGTTTCATCGATTTCGGATATATTGTTAGCAGAGTAAAGCCCGTCTGTGTACACCGATTCTTCCGAGTAGAGACGCTGGCGATTTTCAGCGCAGTGCACGTCGCGAGCCGCTTCCAATTTTTCACTCGTAAAGTATTTCGAACACGACGGAGAAACCTCGTTTGGCAAGGTTTTCTCAGACCCGTCTGCAAGGACAGCCATGATTGGTTGCGTGACTTCATCTTTACAACGTTGCTTCTCGTTCTCATCTCCTAAGAATGAAAACAAACACCGTTTCTTCTCCGCGAGTAACGAACCGATCAAAGGCACGTGTTCGTACAGTTTGCCCTCACCGAAAAAGTCTCGCCAGTCGTATACTTTAAAATCTGCGTTGAACTTGATAAACGAAACACCGGGCACGTTCTCAATCGGATCCGTTTTCAACTCGCCGAATTTCCAACCGGTCGTGTTGTACATGAAAAAAGGCACGTACAAGTCATCTTCGCACACTTCTCGATACACCTCTAAACTCCACTCCTCGACTAAATCTTCCGAGAGTAGATTTTTAAACAGCAACTCGACCTCGGATCGATTTCTACCGACGACGGAACCGTCCGTGTACACGATATCGTCCGCGAAATGCGCGCTGCACTCTTTCGCGGCGTTTACGCCGGCGTCCGGGCATATGAGAAAAATCTCTCGCGCTTTTTCCAACTGCTCTTTGGAAAAATTTTCTTTGCACGAAGGGGAAACTTCGTCAGGAAAGGAGGAAGTGAGCGCGAGGGCGTTGTACGATACAGAACTGGTGTTTGTCGCGTGAGCTGTGTTAAGTAGAGATGCGCCGAGCAGTGCAAAGAGTGTGAGGAAAAAGTGACGAATCATGGCGCGTGATGTTTAATGAAGAGAGAGAGAGATTTTTTCCTTTTTATGCCTGTCAAAAATACGAGGGACGAGCCTCGTTGTTGTGGACTATAAGTGTTTTTATGAACAATAGGTGTTTGAAAAGAATTTCCGTGTGATTAATCTCTCTGTGTTCTGCTCGTGCTTCTCAATCGAAAGTCACCTCCTCTAGATAGTCCTGCGCATCCTTCCTCTGAAATCAAGCATTCCGAATATTCCGTAGTGATGCGTTTCAATAAGCGGCCGATTATCGGGAGATTCTCGTTGGCGTATATTTTCAGATTGTCCACGTAATCCCTTTGATAGAATGCTTTGTTATTTCCCGCATTGAAAACAATCTTGCTCATTCCAGTAATATCGGTAATATAGTCATAAGAAAGGGACATGTTGAAGGAGTACGAGGGGAAGTAAGTATGTTCGGTACACTCTTCTTCGAATACTTGTAAGTGTTGCTTGGTGAAGTTGAACGCAAACATATTCGTGAAAACGCGCGATACTTCCTCCTTATTCGAAGCAGACACCGTACCATCCGTGTACGTCATTGAACTGTCGAAGTTATCCAAACAGGCTGTCTTATAATTGGTGTTTCCAGAGTCTTGATTGCAAGTAATTATATGCCGCGCAATTTTCAAGCGTTCCGGAGAAAAGTGTTCGCGACAAGACAACGATACCGTACGAGGTACGAGATCTTCAAGCACCGCGCAATCTGCACTCGTAAGCCACCGCCACCCGCATAAGCACATCAGTACAAGATGGGCCCAAGCAAACATTAGTATATTTGGATTTTGTGGATGTGTTTTTGTGTGCCTGAATGACATATTCTCATCATTTTTAAATATAATATCCAAACGATCATGTGATTGTCAAACGAATACTTCAAAACCAGAAATTCACACTTATCGAAGTTGAGAGAGACCGAACGTAATGCCATGCGCCGCGTGGGATGAACATAGCATCTCCAGGGTTTAATATTGTGTCAAAGTACGTCGCTTCTGCGAATTTTGGAAACTTTTTCAAGTCTGGATTCTCCACATACTTCACTAAACTTCGCGTGAACGCGTTCACTTGATTCTTCCCAGCAGCCCCCGTAGTCATGACTGCTTCGGAATAAAGCTTCTCGGTTTGGTCATCGAGGTATATGCGAACGTATTTAAATCCACTCACTTGTACAAATACGTTATCATAAGGGTCGCGATGAAGTGATGTTCGGGTTTCTCTCGTGCCTATCCAGAGATTCGATGCACCCGCACTTGTGACTTTCCCGAGCGTCAAATGTGGTATCGAGATGTATTTTTGCAGCTCTGGCGCATGATGAAACAAGCAATGTTGCGAGACATACGCGACTTTACATTGAAGAGAGCTGCTGTTTTCACTTGCATCTACGGCATTACTCGCGTTTAGCGCTTCCGAGAACTCCGATAAGCTCACGACGCCGGCACCGGAATCGTTGCTGCCTGGGAATCCAAACTCAACCGGAACGACGCGCTTGCCTCCGAACATTTCATCTCGCAAAAACTCTGTCGTTTTACACAAATCGAGAAGTTTCCATTTCTGCTCGTTGGCGTATTTTCTCACCACGCACGGTTTCTGCGTTTTGAAGTACTTTTGTAGAAACACCGCCGCGCTCAAGTCCGATAATTCCGACGCGATTTGATTTTGTACGAGGTCTCGCGATTTCTTTTTCTGCCGCGCTTCCGGTATTTTCATCGCAATCTCAACCACATCACTCTTGACGCCCCAAGAGTGTTCTTTTTTCTCCCGATGAAATTCGTAAAACACTTCCACCTCTCGCATCAATTTGCCGTAAAAACTTGGCACTTTCTTTAAATTCTCCTCGCCGTCGACTCCAATCACCATGTTCAACAGGTCCAAATTCGCGCGAGCGATTTTTGTCACCGAGGAATCCCACTCGCGAAGCAACGCCGGCAAACGCGGGTCGTCCGCAACGTTCACTCGTTCGTCGTCGCTCGCAAATTCTATTTCAAACGCATCCAATCCACTTCGATTCCCTGTGCCATCCCCAACTACTTTCATTAAAATCAATACGTGCGCGTACGCTGAGGCGAACAACCACTCGAACGAGTTCCAATCTTTCAACCGTTTTTGTTCCGTCACCATCAACGCGCACTCTTTCGCGCCTTTGATTGTAAACATCTTCAAAGAATCCCAAGTCCTCTTCCCTCGCTTCGATTTCGAAAGCTCCGGCTCGAGCGCGTCCACGAGAACTCGCATCTCTTCCTCTCGCGTCGTCTTCAAAGTCGTTCTCGTTCCCTCTCGCGTCTTCTCGCCCCAAACGCGTTCGGTAAACAATCGAAAATACTCACTCGTCTCCGCGGTGGGTGTTACTCTCGCTGCTCCCGACGAACCGTCGCCTGAATCGTCGCATCCAAAGCACGTCCACGGGTTGTTCTTTTCCTCCTCCTTCTCCTCTTCTGGAGGAGGCATTTGTTCTCTCTCTCTCTCTCTCTCTCTCTCTCTCTCTATCCGTCTCGTCGCATGTCTCCGTTTTCCAACGAGAGCCAGTTTTGAGGAAAAATTTCTCTGAAAAATGGCAGTTTGAGCACAAAACTACGAGGGGTTTTGGGAAAGCACTTCACATCCTCGTTAGTATTTGCTGCCTTTGAAAAACGCGTTTGTGCGAATAAAGAAAGCTCTTCATATATATATATTGTATCATATATATATAGAGAGAGAGAGAGAGAAGCGACTGGAACGATTCGGGAGAGAGAAAGAGAGAGAGAGAATTGGAAAGACTACGCGCGTGGCATCACCTTGTGTTGTTGTTGAGAAAGAGTACATTAAAGTGAGAAATCGATCAGAGATACGAAAGAGATATAAAAGAGCAGAGTAAATAGAGAGTTATACGTATAAAGAAGACAACAAATGAGCGGAGATGAGCACCAACCGCCGCCGCCGAAAGTATCCGCGTCGGATTTAGATTGCTTCACGCGAGTTTGCAACGCGTCGGTTGCGATGTTTGGGATCGGGTCCATCATAGGGGCGGTGAAAGCGACGTGGGCGGAAGCGCCTTTGACGATTCAAAGAGGCCAAACGCTCGCGGCGGTCAGGAATACCGGGTCGTACATGGCGAATTCCGGCGGAGTGTTTGCCGCGGTAGGGGCCATGTACACCGGGACGTCGTGTTTGTCTAAAAGCATTCGAGGTAAAGATGACTTTTGGAACGGCGTCTACGGCGGGCTGGCGGCCGGGACGGTTATGGGGTTGAAGGCGAAAAAGGTTGGCGTCGCGGTAGGTGCCGGGGTGGCATTTGCCGCGGCGAGCGCGAGCGTCGACGGGACCGGGGAGAAAGTTCGAGGCGACGGGTTGTTTGACGACAACGCGACGCCGGGGAGGGTTTATTTTCCGTACGACGAGATTAAGAAGTAATAATAAAGCTTTGTTTTTCGAGATTGAATTTCGTTCGCCCTAAACCCCCCGTTCGGCGCACCAATGCCAAAAGAGTTTGTAATTTAACATCAATTGAAGGTACTAGTATCATACTTTTCGTAGAACTTTAGTTATTATTACCACGTCGTCGTCGTCGTTGATTTTGGCGAAGATTTGTGCGATTTCATGATGAGAAATTTCAAAATCGGAAACGTCGTCACAAAACGATACCTTTTCCTGCGCCGCGCAGCACATAAAAATGCTCCTCCCTTTCTAATCGACGCACATCAAGAAAGATTTCGAAAGAATAATGGGCATATCCTCTCTCCTTTTGAACATCAAATCGATCACGAAATCTGGCACGCACATCAGCGCGCACAAAGACAGCAAAATCGCGGTCGATTCGTACTGTTGGTTGCACAAGTGCGCGTATTCGTGTTCGAGGGAACTGGTTGAAAACTGCGGGAACCAAGACGTGTTCGTGCACGCGTTTTTGAATCGAGCGAGGATGCTGAAGAACTCCACGGGTTCGTCGGAGGTGACGTACGTCTTTGACGGCGCCTCGTTGCCGAGTAAAGCGAGAGAGGAGAAGCAAAGACGACAGAGACGCGAAGCGGCGAAAGATATGGCGAGAAAGGCGTGGAGCGAAGGGAACAGAAAATTAGCGTTCGACTGCTACGGGAAAGCGTTGGACGTGACGTTTGAGATGGCGAAGAGAGTGATGGATGCGATTGAAAGAGAAGGGCTGGGGCGAGTGTTAGTCGCGCCTTTTGAAGCGGATGCGCAGCTGGCGTATCTGTGTAAGAACGGGTACGCGGACGTGGTCATCACGGAAGATTCAGATATGTTAGCGCACGGTGCACCCATCGTGTTTTATAAAATGGATAATAACGGCATCGGGGATGAGATTCGGTACGAAGATTTACCGAGGAACAGAGGGTTACGATTCGACCAGTTTACGCCGGATTTGTTTTTACAGATGTGTTGCATGAGCGGATGCGATTATTTGCCGAGTTTGCCGAACGTAGGAATGAAGAAGGCACATCAGGCGATGCGAAAGTGTCGGGAGTACGGCGCAGCTTTGAGGTCGTTTAAATTTGAAGGGATTCGGGTCGATAAGGAATATGAAAGTGGGTTTCGGGACGCGCTGATTACGTTCAAGCACGCGTTAGTGTATTGTCCCACGAGGAAGAAGTGTGTGAACTTGAGCGATTGCGCTGAAGACGACGGGGTACCGTGCGAGGACGTTTTGAATTTGAGGTTTAGCAAGGAAGATGAAAAGAGGCTTTTGGGTGAACGAAGAGTCCATGCGGTGTGCGAAGGCGTCGCAAACGGGAAACTGCATCCTGTGAGTTTAAAGCCGTATCCCCCGCAAAGAGAGTTGCCGAAAAGCAACAGAAACTTTAGTACGAACACCACCACCAACAACAACAGCAACAACAGGATGACCATGAACAATTATTTCACGAATAGAAAAGATGAAGGGGGAGCGATGATATTCGGACAGCAACACCAGCATCAGCCGCGATCTGCTACTACTTCCAACGCGCCGAAAATGCAACCAAACAGGCCGATTGTGCGCTCAACGTTTTTCGCCAACGCTCTTAAAGACGACGAGGAAGAGAAGAACAGACGAGAAGCGTTGAAGCGATACGCCGCAAAGCCGTCCACGTTTGACGCATTCGAATATTCCAATAACAGCGCTTTGTTGCCGATGAATCGCGCCACGCCTGAGCTATCGTTACAGTCGCCAATGAAGAAACGCGTCGTGAAAAAGTTTGACTTGTACGGCACGGCGTCCAAGAATACTCCGGAGGATACGAAGAAGAAGAGTATGGTCGAATCGTCACCGAGTGCTCTTTTGAACACGGCAGTTCGAAAATCGCCGAGACTGACGAAGATCAGATCGAGTGCACTCGACAATAACGACGACGATGACAACGCGACACCAGCTACGGGGAAGAAAACGGTTGATTTTCTCGAAAACTTCAGATTCGATTCTACCTCTTCAAAGAAGAAAGCTTTGTCGGGAAGAAAAACCACCGTCATTTCGAGCACCGTGTCTGTCGGTAAAAAGAAGAAAGCAGTTTCCTCGTTACCAAAGACGACGACGACGACGACGACGAGTAAAAAGAAAAGACGAACATCAAAACGACTCTCGGCGGGTGGAGAGAGAACTTCTGCCGCCGCCTCATTTTCGGAATTTGCTTTGCACTCGAACAACGACGAGAAATAGCTCTTCATACAATAGGACAACAACACATATTTCGCTTAAAATAGTTTCATGATAGCAGCAGCTTACACAACCACGCTTGTTTTAATACTAATAATTACTAGAATACAACGAGAAATCGTTTTTCAAACTAAAAATAGAGCTACTATCGCACCGCGAACTGATTCTTAATCTTTCCCGTTCGCGTGTCGCAAAGCATTCGCTCGTCTCTTCGATGCTTCGCGTCCAATCTCCGCCGCGCAAAATCAACCGCTTTCGGATTCGCCTTCATCTCCGCCAACTCGTCCACTTTCGAGCGAATCACGACATCAAATCCATCTCTGGTCGTAAACTTCGCGCTTTCCCGTCCCATCGCTTCCTCTCGCATCCTTTCCCGTTTCATTTGCTTCTTCCGTTTCTTCCTTTGCGACTTGGTATCGTGAAAGTCTTTCAGGTATTTTTCTTTCAACTGGTTCTCGCTCGCGGCGACGGCATCGACGATATCGTCGTCCAAAGTGAACGCGTCCGGATCTTCTTCCGCTCCTTCTTCCTCCTCCTCCTCCTCCTCTCGTTCGTTCTCTTTTCCTTCCTCTT
>JACLAB010005944.1_pt1 | contig 35452 bp, 25 predicted proteins | sample 8027921 | NCBI WGS metagenome assembly JACLAB01 (sample SAMN15725117, study PRJNA655200) | protist metagenome | isolation source: fluorescence activated cell sorting (FACS) single amplified genomes of... | place: USA: West Boothbay Harbor, Gulf of Maine | collected 2000-07-19 | reverse complement strand
ATTAAATCTGACCTTTGACGTTTCTTTGTTCTTCTTGTTCTGTATTATTACGTGCACACAGTCAAGCCGCTGGTGTCCCGAAAGCCGCTCCGGGAGAGAAGAAGCAAGTTTTTGGCATCAACTTGCCGGACAACGAAGGGTTGTCCTTTTTGATTCTCGCCTCTGGTTCTCTCGGTTCCGCGTTGGGCTTCGCCGCCTTGCAAGAAGGCGTTTTCCGCATCCCGGGCTTTAAGTTTTCCGCGTGGATGACCGTGTTGACCACGTTCACGTACTTTTTATGCGGTGCTTTGGAAATGAAGCTCACTAAAGACTCTAGAAAAGGTTCTTGGAAGAACTACGGCATCTTGTCCGTCTACACCTACGGCGGCATGGCCTTGACCAACTACGCCTTGTCCTACTTGAACTACGCGACGAGAATCGTCTTTAAGTCTGCCAAGATCATCCCAGTCATGGCATTCTCCGTCATGATCGTCGGCAAGAAGTACAACTGGAAGGAATGGTTGTCTGCCGCCATCTTGGTTGCCGGTATCGTTCTCTTCACCTTGGGTGACGTCGCGTCTTCCCCGGCGTTCGCGCCGATTGGCGTTGCGTTGATTGCCGGTGCGTTGTGTGTTGACGCCATCTGCGCCAACTTCGAAGAAAAGAACTTTTTCAGATGTGAAACGCCGTCCACGACGCAAGAGGTCTTGTGCTACGCGTCTTTGATTGGTACCGTCTACGGTTTGATTCCGTTGGTTGCGTCTGGTGGTTTGAACGCCGCGATTGCGCACTCCATGCAATACACGCAAGTCGTCCCGATGATCATGGGCTTCTCCGTCATGGGCTACTCCTCTGTCTCCTTCATTTTGTCCTTGATCAAGTACTTTGGCGCCACGGAAGCTGAAATTGTGAAATCTTTACGTAAGGTTTTGTCCATCGTCATCTCCTTCATGCTCTTCCCGAAAGAGTTGAACTGGAAGTACATCGCCGGTTTTGGCGCCGTCCTCGTCTCCACCGTTTACACTTTCTATTTGAAGGACCAAAAGAACAAGGCCAAAGCGGCTGCCAAAGCCGCCGAAGGGTCTGCTTAATCTAAGAACAACATTTTTTTGAAGAACTACTAATATTGAAATAAAAAACGAATACGATAAAAGATAAAAAGAATTACAGAAGGACTCAATCACTCACGCGCTTACGATAAACCCATACATGAATAAATATAGTTGGTTTAGTAATTTTGTTCGTTTAAAAATTCAAATCAAATGTGTAAATGTATTTTCTCTCGTTTTAAGTTGTTGGTATAACCGTGCTCGGGTATCCAGCGCCCAAAGCGGACGTTGTCTTTTTTTATGTTTTTTCTCTTTCTCTCTCTCTCTTCTCTCTCTTTTTCATTCTCGCTCTCTTTTCTTCCCTTTTCTCTTTTGATTTTATTTGATATCGTTTATAACACTACGTCGTTTGAAATGATACGTTCGTGATAATCGTTTGATGTCATGAGGATGCGTTTAAAACTTTACGCATCAAAATCAATCGGAGTAGACTTCCACAACGCCGAGAAGATCAAGGCCGATGCAACTTGTAAAATCGCAATCGGGTAGAAGAGCGACCAAGCCCAGGAACCGTTGGTGACTTCCATGAAGTATCCAATGAAAAAGGTGGACAACAAGGAGCCAATAGCAGCGGCAGTGTTAGTAACGCCCAACATAATCGAGGCATACTTCGGGCTCAAATCTTGGTGGCCGCAGAACAAACCGGTTCTGACCCAGGCGCCCATACCAAAGCAGAAGGCGAGAGCAGACATAACCATAACAATAGTCGTGTTCGTTACAGCTGCGGCCGGAGTTTTGGAAACGATGAAACCGACGGTGGACAACGCAACCGCACCACCGCCAAAGCAAAGCGTTTGCGACAACTTACGCACGTCCGTTCTGGAAAAACCATTTTTGTTTTCCAAGGAGTCCGTGATCGGGGCAACCAAAGTCGTGACCGCAACGGTAGAAAGGTACGGCAAGATACTAAGGAAGGACGATTTCGCGAGGGAAACGTTCAGCGCGGAGGAAAGGAAACTCGGTAACCAGGCCAACAAACCGTAGGAGAAGTAGTTCCACGTGAAGTGCGCAACCATCAAAGCCCAAAACTCTTTGGATTTAGCAAACTTACCCCATGGGATGTTCAATCCACCGGCAGCCTTCGCGGTTTCTGCCGCTGTTTCCTTCATATCGACGGATTTCTCGTTGGCGAAGCCAAGCCACCACCAGGCACCCCAGGCGAAGCCGAGAAAGCCGAAGAGGTAGAAAACCGCTTGCCAGCCGCCGAGGAACAAAATGATCGGCGGCGCAATGAGCAAACCAAGTAAAGATCCAACGTCCAAACCACCGAAGGTAGCAGTTACGGCTTTAGAGCGCTGCGACGGCGGGATGGTCTTCGCCAAGATGCCAGTCGCGGCGGACGGCGCGACGCCTTCGCCCAAACCGACGAGAAACCTGGACGCGAGCAAAGGAGCCATCCCTAACGTGGCGCACCACGGGGCAATCAACGTACCAAGAGACCACAAAATGACGCCATAGAACAAGACGGCTTTACCGCCATACTTGGATGAGAGCCATCCACCCGGAATTTGGGTGAACGCGTAGCCCCAAAAGAACGCGGAGGCGACGAGACCTTTTTGGGTAGCCGTCCAGCCGAAAGATTTTGCCATCGGGACGATAGCGACGGACATGTTGACCTTATCCAAGTTGCACAACACGAACGCGACGAACAAAGCGAACACCATGCCCCATCTTTTCTTGTTCGTACCTTCGCTCATGTCGAATCTTTCGGATTCTGGAATACCAGAAGTATCTTCAGCGATCGAGCCACCGCCCGCTTTGGCGATGACATTTTGTCTCTTGTTGTTGTTGTTGTTGGACGCTTTCGTCGTCGTCGTCGTCGTCGCCGCCACCGAAGCTTCTTTCTCGCGTTTTAAATGAAAAGACGAATCGATAACGCGACTGCTAAACTCTGATGACGTTGCGTTGTTCTTGCTAAGTTGTTGTCTTTTTCTAAACGTTACTTTATTTTGAATCCGACTGCTGGACGATGATGATGATGATGATCGAGCAGCCGTCTTGTTGGCGCGAATCATCATCGTTTGGTTTGACGTGGAAGCAAACATTGCGCGAGGAGTACGAGAGAGTTTAAAGTTTACCACGTGAAGTGTGTGAGTAATCTTCCAGTTTCTCGTCAAGTCGTTTACGTCGTCGTCGTCGTCGTCGCTCGTTAAGTGCGGAATAAAGCGTTTGAATAAAAAACCTCGTTTGTTCGTTTGTTATTCGTTATTCCCTTTTTCCTTTTTTTTGTTCGTTTGAAGAGAGGCGGCGGCGTTGTGTGCCAAACGACAAAAAAAAGCAGTAGGCAAGAAGAGAGAGGGAGGGAGAAGTTTTTTCACTTTTTCCTCTTCACTCTTTTCTTTTTCCTCTCTCCTTTCTCTCTCTTTCTCTCTCCCTTAATAAGGAACAAATGCTACTGCTCTAGTAAAACAGAATAGAAACGAATACTACTTACTACTAATAAGAGCGAAGAAAGAAAGAAAGACAAAAGAACAAAACGAAAATGGTAAACTTTCGGCAGATGAAACGCCCGACTCCCGCGCAAGGCTTGAAGGCGATGATTCGTTTCGGCATCGTGTGTTTCTTTTTCGCCATGACGGTGAACTTTATTGCGACGCATTATCACTCGAGATATCCATCCACATCATCATCCACATCATCATCTGCTTCATTGGCGCGGAGCCATGATGAGTTCTCTTCCTCCTCGTACTTTCCGTCCTGGATGTCGTCTTCTTCGCACGGTGATGAGAATGACGAAGAAGAGCACCACGACGACGACGACGACAACGACGCCCATCATCTTCATCATCCTCATCGCCATCGTCGCGACGACAGCGTTGATAACTTTGCCGTCTCTTACGATAACAACAACAACAACAACAACAACAACATCGGATGCTCGTCCTCTGCGACGAATAAACGAGTGAAAAGCGAACCGTTAAAAACAGAATATACCGATATGGATGTTGTCATCGTCATGGTGGCTCCCGTATGTACGACGCAACAAGTCGTCGAACGCTTGAACTTTCACTATCACTTTCGGAAGATTTATTTCGTCGTAAAGCAGGTGGAAATATGCCCGTATTTACGTTCATTGGCGAAGAATATCATATGTTTGGACGAAAACGAAGTCATACCTGGTGTCACGTATTCCTCGTTATCCGAACGAGGCGAGAAGTTGAAACAGATTGGCCAAAAGGAAGGGTCTAATCGAGTCGGATGGTATTTGCAACAATATCTCAAGTTGGGAGTGGCGTTACACGTGAAAGATTTATCGGAGTATTATTTAGTTTGGGACGCGGATAACATTGCCACGCGCCCGTTAGAGTTAGTGAAAGAGACGACGAAGAGCGAAAACTACGCGGTTCGGTTTTGCGCGAACCCGGTGACGCATAAGAGCACCGGGTATGCAAAGTTTTATAAGCGCATCGTAGGCGATAAGTTGATGAAACCAGGCGGGTACCCTAAAGACCCGAAAGGCGATTCGTTTAACTACGTCTGTGGGTTTATGGTAATGAAAAAAGAATACGTTCGGGAGATGACGAATTATATTACGCATTATTTAAAAACTGGAGCGGATAGTCACTTGTTGCAACACTTGAGAGAGGAGGAGAAACGGTTCCCGTGGGACATTCACGCCGTAGCCAACGAGGTTGCCACTGTCGAAGGTGGACACTATTACTTCTCCGAGTACGACACGTATGGATCCTGGGTACAGAAAATGCATTCAGATGAACATCAAGTGGATTACTCGAGCGAATATGCCAGAAATCCAACCGTCGCAGTTGCGCCGAGTAGTTTAACCGAAGCCGAGTTTAAAAAGTTAGCGCGCAATCCGAAAAACCCTCTTCCGTACAAGTTTCCTTGTTGCATGAAACACGAGAAGATTTGCGAACGCGCGAGAAAAGCGGCACGATCGAGCGACGGTTTAGTCCACGTTTTAGTATGGGAAGAGCACAAGATGCGATATCGAGGCACGTCCAGTCAGTGCACGGATGCGTTGCCGAGAGAGCTGAAAGAAGCAATGGAGGCGAGCGGCGGCGATGGCGTTAAGCCCGATCGTTAGTATCGAAACGATAATAGCAATAGCAGCGGGCGTTTTTTGTGTTCTTGATGAGAAGCGTCGTCGCGTGCGATAATAGATACGATGTGATGTAGTTAGTTTAAAAGTATCAAACAAAGGTTGACGTTTTTTCTTCCTCCCTTTTTCCTATGTGATGAGTGCTTCCTTCTCTTCACTTTTTCATTTTGATCATGATTGAAGTCGACTGAAAAAAAAGTCCACCTGCGCAGACTCGATTTGTGGCTCGGATTTCTTTGTGAGAAAAAGAAAAAAAAAGATCTTTCTCTCTCACATCAGATTACTTTACATTTCTATTATTTTTATCACACATATACTAAATACATACTAAAAAATGGCAACTTCTTCGAGTGCGTTTATCGCGCAACCGAACTTCTTAGCAGCATCCAAGAGAAACGTGTTTAGTACGAAGGTGCGTCTTTTGTTTTTTTACAAACGCGAGAGATGAAGAGATGACGACGAGAGAGAGAGCCACAAGGAGTGGTGATGACGTGCAAAAATAAAAACAAAAATTCATTTTCCCCGCCGCGTGGACATCCATCGATCGACAACAACAACAACAACTCACACGCAAAACCCTTTCTCTCTCTTTTTCACTACAAACAGGCCGCGTCTTCTAAATCTCGCGCTCGAACCGCCGGCGGTCGAGGATCGGTCGTCCAAACCAAAGCGTTTTTCAACTTTGGTGGTAAGAAGAAAGAAGCAGCCGGGCAACCGATGGTGTGCATCGACTGCGGATATATTTACAGAGGTGATTTCAGCGCGTTGCCGAACTCGTACAGATGCCCGACTTGTGGGGTCGGGAAGAACAGATTCAAAGCCGCGATGACGCCGGCGGTTGGTGTCGCGCCACCGAAAAGACAGGCACCGACCTTTAACACCGCGGGCGTCTTAGCCGAAAAGAAGAGAAACAAGGAGGCGTTCCGAGCGAGAAGAGCGGCGGCGGGTAAGGCGAAGAGTCCGAGAGAGTTGGCGAGAGAGAAGATGCTCGAGGAGCAAGCGAAGAAGGACTCCAAGAAAGGAGGTGGTTTCTTCGGTCGCTAATTACTCGTTGTTTTTGTAGTAGGAGAAGAAGAGGAAGATACCGATGACGATGCGACAATTACTTCAGAGAGAGAGAGTGAACGAGAGACAGAAGAGAGTTTTTAATAATATAATAATCCAAATCTTTTTTATAACACCAGACAGACCACTCACTACCTAGGCACCAGTATGCGCAGTATTAATCCAAAACCTTGGCAACGACGCCGGCGCCGACGGTTCTCCCGCCTTCTCGTAACGCAAATCGTAAACCTTGTTCCATGGCAACCGGAGTGATCAACTCAAACGTGCACGTCACGTTGTCACCTGGCATGACCATCTCGACACCTTCTGGTAACGTGATATTCCCGGTAATATCCGCAGTCCTCATGAAGAACTGAGGTCGGTAGTTGGAAAAGAACGGCGTGTGCCTGCCGCCTTCATCTTTCGTCAAGACGTAAATTTCCGCTTCAAATTTCGCGTGCGGAGTAATCGAGCCCGGTTTGCAAAGCAACTGACCTCTCAAAACTTCCTCTCTCTTCACACCTCTCAAGAGTAAACCAGCGTTATCACCCGCTTGCCCTTCGTTCAATTGTTTCTTGAACATTTCTACGCCAGTTACGGTCGTCTTCTTCGTCGGCACGATACCGACGAGATCGACGTCTTCGCCAACTTTAATCGTCCCTTGTTCTATTCTTCCAGTCGCCACCGTGCCTCTCCCTTGGATAGAGAACACGTCTTCTACGGGCATGGAAAATGGCTTATCCAACGCTCTTTCTGGCGTCGGCACGTACTCGTCGATCTTGTCCATCAATTCTAAAATTTTTTCCTTGCCAATGGCGTCGTTCGTCCCTTTCAACGCGTGCAACGCCGATCCTTTAACGAATGGAATATCATCTCCAGGAAACTTGTAAAACGATAACAACTCTCTCAATTCCATCTCTACCAACTCCACCAACTCTTCGTCGTCCACCATATCGATCTTGTTCAAAAACACGACCAAACTCGGCACTCCGATTTGTCTCGCCAACAAAATATGTTCTCTCGTTTGTGGCATTGGTCCATCCGCCGCAGAGACGACTAAAATAGCCCCGTCCATTTGCGCGGCACCAGTGATCATATTCTTCACGTAATCCGCGTGACCTGGGCAATCCACGTGCGCGTAGTGTCTGTTCTTCGTTTCGTATTCGACGTGAGCGGTGGAGATGGTGATACCTCTCGCTTTCTCCTCCGGCGCTTTATCGATCTGATCGAACGCGACTTCTTGCGCACCGCCAACTTCTGCCATAACTTTCGTAATCGCCGCCGTTAACGTGGTTTTCCCGTGATCGACGTGACCAATCGTCCCTACGTTCAAGTGCGGTTTCGTCCGAGCGTTGATGTCGTACGCTACACCTCTCTTTTGTTGTTGTTGTTGTAGTTGTTGTTGTTGCGTGTTGTAGTTGTTGATGTTATTGTTGTTGTTGTTGTTAAACAACAATTTAGAGGAAGCAGAGGAGGAGAAAGAGAAAGAGGTCGTCGCTTGGATACCACCACCACTGCTATAATACCATCGATGCGCTAACGCGTTCGCCCCGCGTCGCATCATCGTGTTGGCGCGCGTTGTCGTCGCCATTATTGTTGTTCTTGTCTGTTGATACAAAACAAAGAGGGCAGATGTGAAGATTTTTATTCGGACGACGCGAGCCGTCACACAAACACACGAAACATCAATCAGTCTTCAGTCGCTCTTCAAATCTTCAAATCTGTCACTCGAAGAGAAGCTTCTACGTCATAGAGTGAAAAATTTTCAAAAACGTGTCTCTCTTCTCTCTCTTCTGTTGTCTCTCCTTTTTTCAAAAACTTCATCTTCAAAAACTTCCAAACGCGCTTGTGCTTCTTATTATCACATCATTATCATCATCAGGAGCGAGAGAGAGAGAGAGTCAGAGTCAGAGAGAGAGAGTCAGAGAGAGTCAGAGAGAGTCAGAGAGAAAGACAGAAAGAAAGAGAGAAAATGCCGCCGAAGAAATTGGTAGAAAAATCATCTGCTGGAGGAAAAAAACGAGAGAGAAACGTGAACGAAGTGGCGAAGAACGCGCCGGCGAAATTGATGACGACGACGACTTCGGCGTCGAAAAAGGCGAAGATTACGGTAAAGAGTGCGAAGAAAAAGAAGGCGAGTAAAGAAGAAGAAGAAGAAGAAGAAGAAGAAGAAGAGGAGGAAGAGGAGAAAAATGTCGTGATTGATGAAGACAACGAGAATAACAGAGAAGAAGTGCGACGACCGCACTCGTACGTCGGGGTGTCCGATCCACCGGTGTCAAAGATTCTCAAAGAGATTAAAGAAGCCATCAAGGTTTCCAACGAAAAGAATGTGCAAGCGCACATAGGTTTATCGAGTCAGGAGGTGCAACACTTGACGATGGAAGCCGCGCGGTTCTTTCTCTTCCAAATGGAAAAGAACGGCAACGCGCCGATTCCTCGAGCGTTGTACACGGAAGCGATGGCAAAGATCATGAAAGGAAAGAAAGTGAGAAACGTGGCGAGTTACATTTTGCCTCGTGCGCAGCTGCGGTTGTTGGACTATCTCGGTTTGGAATTGAAAGAAGTCCAAAGAGTGACCTCGCAAGTGGAACAGAGCAAGAGCAAAAGTGCAGAGACTACGTCGACGACGTCGTTCATTCTTCGTTCGGCGCAGCCAATCGACGCGCGCGTCAAGTTTGTGGACAAGCACATTTCCAAAACGAAAAAAATGTGGAGAGGACTCGTTATCGCGATATCGTCAATCATTCAAGTTAACGGAGGCACGATGGAAGAATCAGCGCTGTTTCGAGCGCTCGGACGATTCGGTATGCGAGCCTCCTATAACGGCAAAGGACCTGGATTAGGAAAATGGTCCAACGATTTTGAGTGCAAGCATTGCGAAATCATACCAAAGCTCGTTTCTCGACGCGTTCTTTTACGAGATAAAATCACCGCGGCTTCTGGAAACGACTTCACTTACCAATACGAACTCGGCGAAGGCGCGTTGGAGCACTTTTCGCAAGAGCACTCCAAACAGTTCGTCAAGGAGATGATGCACTCGTACAAAGAAGAATTGCAGCCGAACATTGGTCCTTGACCCGAGAAAGTGGTGTGGTCATCGTTGTAAAATTTATATCGCAGAAATGAAGAGAGATACTCCCGCAAACATCATCCTGTTTTGATGATTCTCGCTTTCTTCGTTTATTGTCGTCACTTTTTAAATAATTGGTTTTATCTACTAGTATTTATTCTCGAATACGCCCTCGAATACATCAACGACGCAGACATACACACACGCGCACACACGCACACACACGCATCATGAATAGCTTCTTCGGCAGTTTGTTCTCTCCTGCTCCTCAGCAACCGGGAGAGAAGATTGACTTCGTGTACATTTCCGAGTGGTTCCTATTCCTTTCCTTCTTCTTCGTGTTTGCGAGTGGATTTATGCACAAGTTTGTGGACGCGAAGGCAATTGCAAAAGCAAACGGTGGGTCGTTTTTAGGCGCGTTCCAGATGACCTGTTTTATTCCTTTGGCGTACGTGTCGTATTATGGAATCAACACGTGGTATTTCAGCGAACACTTTCAATCTTCGCGAACGGCGGAGGAACGTTTGTTTGGTCCAGTTTCTGAAAACGTGAGGAAAATAGGAGAGGTGCAAATAGCGTTTCAGGCGTGGGATTTTGTCATATCTTTGTTTAACTCGGAGTTGAATTCAGTGGAAATGTTGTTGCACCACGCGATGACGGGATTGTTGTGCTACTGGATGTTAACTATACCGTACATGGCGTGGTACGGGGTTTATTTCATGGGCGTTTGCGAGACGTCCTCGTTGCCGTTATCGGTCGTAGATTTCATGCGATTCTTTCCAGATTATAAGGAGAAGTATCCACTCATGAACATGATAAATTCCTTGTTATTTGGCGCGTTTTTTGTATGGTTCCGAATTATCAAATGGATTCAGTTTAGCGCCGGTGCGTGGAGAGATTCGTTGCACGTGTTGAAGATGAAAAAATTGCCCGTGCCGAGAAGCGTCGTCGTAGGTGTGTTGGTTCTGAACGTGTTCTTCACGGCTTTGCAAGTCGTCTGGTGTGGCTTACTTCTCAAAGAAGCGAAGAAGATGTTTTTAGGAGGAGGAGAGGACGACAAGAAGAAGGACGAAAAGAAGAAGAAGAAGTGAAGATTAGTGTATATGTACATTGTGTAGTTACTTTTTAAGCTGTGCGTAGAAATACATCGCTGCTAGCAACAGAAACAATCGCGCGGTTCCGTGTGTTCCTGTATAAATTTCGCTCCAAGAGGTGCGCCATTTCTATCGACCAGATTCGATATCGTCGCTCTCAATACCATTATCGATTCCACTCGTCTCGTTTTCACTTCAACTAATACTAAACCAGTGCTCACTTGCACTTCTGCCTCGTACACCTCTTCCAGCTTCTCGATTTCGGACTTTAACCAATCCGCGCTGATATTTTTCATCATTGTCACTGGTTTGCTGTTTCCAGAAGAGGGATTGTTTTCGTCGTCGTCGTCGTCGTCGTTGTTGTCGTTGATTGGGGTCGATTCTTTATATCTCACGCGGTCCACTTTAAACTCCAACACTAGCTGTTTGTAAAGAATATCTCCTTTTCGCCAAACGTCCCGGCCACACATTCCCCCGAGCAAGAACATCTTCACAAAGACATCAAAACAAATGTTACCGCAATAGTATCCCTGCCCTTTGGCGTATTTTGTTGTCACGTTAGCAAACATTATCGCATAATCTTAGTCGTTGGTAGTCGCGTCATGTGTTACTCTTCGATTTATTTTCGCGTTCGTTGTTTGTGATGTTTTTTGTTCCATTTCCATTGTAAAACTCGTCAGAAAAACAACGAGATAAGATGTCGGGGGAAACGACGACGACGACGACGTCGGTTACCGTAAAATGCTTCCCGGGGAAGTTGCAGTTGAATGATTTAGAAATGTTAGGCGGCGTTTTCTCGACTTCAGACGAGTTTAACGGAGAGGAAGACGGAACGCAGCCGTATTTATTATACGAGCACATCGGGTTGCCAAAGTCAAAAATGGTCGCGTTTTCTCACACGTGGACGCCTGAGCAAGAGAGAGGGAAGGGAATAGCTAAAGCAATCACGCGTGCGGCGCTAGAGTGGGCGAAAGTGAAAGGCTACACAGTGTTACCGACGTGTTCTTATGTCAAGAAGTTCGCCGAGGATAATAAGGACGAGGACTATGTGAAAGGCGTCGTCAGCGACTTGAAAGGAAGTCGAGTCATTAGCAACAACGTCAAAATGTAACACGTGTGTATAAACGATGTGAGGTAGTAGTAGAAGTAATAGTAGTAGTAGTAGTAGTAGTGATACATACCAGTAAGGAATTCGTTTACTATTATCATTATTGTACGCGACACGAGTGCTCCTCGGGCGTGAGAAGCTTGCTCAGATTTTTATCTGCGCGACGGTAAAACGCGTTGTTTGCTCTTTCTCCTTCGTCTTCGTCTTCGTCGTCGCGCGACGCAATGCTCTGATTCAGCGGCGTGTGCGACGCGAACGAAATCTGGCGTATTGGACTCTCGTCCTTCGTCGCATTCGACTGGTCTGAAATGTTGTTATTAATGCTGTTTTGATCTTCCACGTTGTTACTAATGCTGCCGTTCGCGAGTGCGCCGCCCCGCGGTTGTTGTTTCATCGCTCGTCTTCTTTGATGTTGTTGATGCTGCTCCTGCTCTGGACTGAACATGCCTCGATTTCTTCTTTCGCGAGCGATTTCAGCGAGCAAACGATCTCTGCTCAACGTCAACTCCCGTTCGGTCGTTTCGTACACGTCTTTTTGGTGCTTCTTTTCGTTTTCAACTTTTTGTAGTTTCAAAGTCACGTCGCTCAATTTTTTGTTCATCTCGTATTCTCGCTCCTGCATAAACGCAGATTCTCGGAGCAAAGCGTTCTGAACGACCGCTTTCTGCGCTCGCACGTCGTCCAACTCTCGCGTTAACGAATCGATTGAAACCGATAACATCGCGGCTTGGTCTTCCATCTCCATAGCGCGCATGTTTGCCTCGTCAAACGCTTCTTCCAAATCCTTCGTTCCGTTGAGTTTCTTCGTGAGCCTTTGTATTTCAAGTTCCTTTTCTTTTAGCTGCGTTTCTAATCGGTCGGACAGCTGCGTTTGAGCGGATAACAACTCGTCTTTAGCGCGCAAGGCGAGTTCCATAGCTTTAAACGTATCCAACACTCTGTCGTTTGTGGTTTGGGAGTCACCGGCGCCGTTTTTAGTAGCGCTCGTCCCGTAATACGAGGAAGAAACTGTCGACGAAGCTTCAAAATCGGCTTCTTCATCGTCGCAGTACTCAATGTGACGACGCGTCGCAGAAGGTGGCGTGTTTATACCTCGATTGGTATTCATGTGAATATTTCTGTCGTCGTCGTCTTCGTGATGGTGTTGGTTATCGCGAGCAACGACGTTCGCGTTGCCTAAGACTATCTTACCTATCCCGCCTTTTCCGGACGAGGAGTTCTTGAGCGCACTTAGCGTGGTATTACTAATACCACCGCCACGTTTCTGCCGACACTCTGGCGTCGGTAACAGGTTCAAAAGTGCGTTCATTTTCGCGCACCATTCTTCCTCTCCTCTTTCTTTGAATAAATAACTTTTCTTCTTCTTCTTCTGTTGTTGTTGTTGGTTGTTATTCCTTTTCAAGAACAAATCTTTTCCGTTTTGGAGTTGCACGCGTATTATTATTGCGTCCTCCTCCCCTTTCTCTCCTCCTTTCCTCGATGAAAATTTCTCCAACGCGTCGAAACTCACGATTGACGTCGGTTTCGACGACGAGAGAGACGAAGAAGAGGAGTAAAAAGAAAGCGTTCGTATTTTCTCGTCAACAGAAACGTATCTCTCGTTCCATCTGTTCAACAGCTCGCCTTTTTTAAAGAACCAACCCGAGAGTTCTCTGTTCTCACATAAAGGGTTGTTGGATCTCTCTTCATCCTCATCTTCTCTGTATTCTTTCACCTCCGAAGCGTTCATTTTCTTCGTTATCTGCTGCTGCTGCTGCTCGTTTTCCTTGTTTTGCGCTTTCAACATTTATGCTCCCCCCTTTTTTTTTGTTAACGAACAACGTGTTTTACACACAACTACTAAATTTCTTCCGTTCGTTTGTTGTCGCTTGATAGATAAATAAGAGACGAGCTTCAAGCCCAAGCACAACAACAACAAGAACAACGACTGAGGATGCTGGTTATCTTATTGTTTGTTTAAAACTAAAAACGAATAATCGATGATGCAATTTGCGCGTCGCGGCGCGCAAAACGTGTTTTTAAAATAAAGGGGGGAAGACGCTTTCTTTGTTTTTCAAGCGAAACCGATTCTGTGATTTTTTCGCGTCAAACAAAAAAAACAGAGCTCTCAAAAAAAAAGGGTCAGTCAACACAGCAAACTTAAATCCATCCTTTTGAGAGAAGGCAAAAACATCGTCATAAAAAAAAGAGAGTGAGAGAGATGCCGTACGAGCCAAAGAATGTATTAATCACCGGCGGGGCTGGCTTTATCGCCTCCCACGTGGCCATCCTCTTCGCGAAGAAGTACCCGCACTGCAAGGTGAGCAAAGAAACGCTCTTCTTCTTCTTCTTTGTCGTCGTCGTCGTTGACGTCGTTGTCGTCTGCGCTGTGTTTATAATTTTTTTCTGTGGACGGCAACGCCCCTCGGTCGTCTCCTTTGCGTCGTTCGTTTTGAGGCAAACAGAGGATCGATAAGATTTTTCACCGCGATGATGATGTGTGTTTCTTTTTCTCTCTTTCTCTCTTTCTCTCTTTCTTTCTTTGGATGGAATACAACTGACAACTTATTAAACTTTACTTCTTCTTCTTCTTCTTCTTCTTGTTCGTTCATCAGGTCATCGTTCTCGATAAGCTCGATTATTGCGCCAACGTGAAACACTTGAGCGAACTTTCGCACTTGTTAAATTTTAAGTTTATCATGGGCGATATTCAATCGGCAGATTTAGTCTCGTACATCCTACGAAACGAAAATATCGATACCATCATGCACTTCGCGGCGCAAACGCACGTGGATAACTCGTTCGGGAACTCCTTTGCGTTCACGGAAAACAACATTTTGGGCACGCACGTTTTATTAGAGTCGTGCAAAACGCTCGGTACCATCAAGAGGTTCTTACACGTCTCCACGGACGAAGTGTACGGGGAAAGCTCGTACGAGTTGAACGCCTCGAACACCGAGCACGCGAGTTTACTAGAACCGACGAATCCGTATTCAGCGACGAAGGCGGGCGCAGAAATGCTTGTCATGGCGTACGGACGCTCTTACGACTTGCCGTATCTCATCACGAGAGGAAACAACGTGTACGGGCCACACCAGTTTCCGGAAAAAGCGATTCCGAAATTTATCATGTTAGCAAAAAGAGGTTTACAAATTCCTTTGCACGGGGACGGGATGGCGACGAGGTCTTACATGCACGTCGCGGATGCCGCGAGCGCGTTTGATAGCATCTTGCACCACGGCGAAGATCGAGGTGTGTATAACATTGGCGCGCAAGAAGAACGAACGGTGCGCTCCGTCGCCGAAGATATTTGCAGTGAATTGAAGTTGAACGCGGACGATATCGTCACGTACGTGAAAGACCGCCAATTTAACGACCGCAGATACTTTATCGATTGCTCGAAGCTCCTCGCTTTGGGATGGAAGCAAGAAAAATCGTGGGAGGACGGTTTGAGAGAAACCATCGCTTGGTACGAGAAGAATGGCGAAAACGATTATTGGGGCAATCTTTCGGCCGCGTTAGTCGCGCACCCTACGGGTGGGCACGTCACGGCGTCGCCGAATGTTTTCGAGGAAATCGCGCGAAGTACGGCCGAGGGAAAAGCCGACGACGCGGCGGAAGCTAACATACCGGTGTTTTTAATCTACGGTCGAACCGGATGGATCGGCGGTATGCTCGGTCGCCTCTTGGAAGAGCAAGGACATAAGTACTACTACGGCGCGGCGAGATTATACGATAGAAAAGCCGTGGAAGATGACATCGCGCGATGCAAACCTACCCATATTCTGAACGCTGCCGGTATCACTGGTAGACCGAACGTCGATTGGTGCGAATCGCACAAGAAAGAAACGGTTCAAACGAACGTTACCGGTATTTTGACCTTGGTCGATCTCGCGGATAAGAACGGCATCCACGTCACCAACTTCGCCACCGGTTGCATTTATTCCTACGACGAAAAACATCCAATTGGAGGTCCGGGATTTACCGAGGATGATGCGCCAAACTTTGGCGGTTCCTTCTATTCGCACACGAAAGGGATGGTGGAAGACTTGCTCAAAAACTACGACAACCTCTTACAGTTGCGGTTGAGAATGCCCATCGATCACCGATTGGATAATCCGAGAAACTTCATCTTTAAAATTGCAAACTACGACTGCGTCGTCGACGTGCCGAACTCGATGACGGTTTTGGATGAACTCGTTCCGTACGCCATCGATGGCGCGTTGCGAAAGCTTACCGGGATTTACAACTTTACCAACCCAGGAGCAATCTCGCACAACGAAGTTTTGCAACTGTATAAAGATTACTGTTCGCCGAATTACACGTGGAAAAACTTTTCATTAGAAGAGCAAGATAAAATCTTAGCCGCTCCGAGAAGTAACAACGAGTTGTGCGATAAGAAGATTAAATCCGCGTGGCCGCAAATTCTTAACATCAAAGACAGTTTGATTAAATATGTCTTTGAGCCGAACAAACAGAGTGGCGGTAAAGTGAGAGGCGGCGCTAAAGGAGAATGTTAAAGAGCAGCCGCGTGCGTTGTTCTTCTCTGAGAGTTCATCTTGTTATTAGTTTTGTTAAATCCCGCGTTGAAATAAATAAATAATTCTTTTTACTCACACACCACTTAAGTGTTGCGCGCACGAGTATCGTGAATCACAAAATACTCCACGCGCGGAGAGGAACGCATCGAAATGGCTACCACCGTAAGTACTGCAACTACTGCTATTCCCACCACCTCCACGCCAACGATGCACGCCGCCGAGGAGGGCGAAGAAAACGAGGAAGAAGCACTACCGCCGACTCGAAGAAAAAAGTCAATTCACTACATCATGCAGTCGAGGGATAAAGACAACGAATACTTGAAGGAGTTCATACACAGCGATTTATGCGTTGAGTTTCAAGAGAAAGCAGAGTGGAGGTCTTGGGCGTGGAGCAAAAAAACGTCGCAGCTTAAAAAAGAAATCGTTGAGAGTTACGCGGTAGCAAAGAACGTTGATGTTGTTCTGGCAGCCATGCAACGAGCTGGAAGGGAACGGAGTGAAAAAGTTGTCTTCTTCGACATGGCGAGTGGGAAAGGATTTACGTCCATCGTTTTGGCAAAAAAGTTTCCAAGTTCGACGGTGCACATGCTTGATAACAATAAAAACATGAACCTCTCTCATTTAGACGCGGTGCCGACCGTACAGTTCAAAAATATTGATCTGTTTTCTGAAGAAGCCGAGAGTTTGATTATGGACGCTCTCATCGAGCACGACGGCTTTGGCGTTATGGTTGGAATGCATTTGTGCGGTAATCTCAGCCGGCGTGCGATTGAAATGTGGACAAACATAATGACAAAAGGTGAAAAGTTGCGCGCAAACTCCTTCAACCTGGGATTGGTTCTTTCTCCGTGCTGTTTGCCTCACAAAGTTAGAGTTCCGAAGAGGAAATATAACGATTTCGGGTACTGGATTCAATCGACGCAAAGACAATTCGGAATTGATGGATACGATTTATGGGCGACTTCGTTGTATAATCTCGTTTGCTCTCACGTGGGACATACCATGCGCTCAACGCAGAAAAGATTTTTCCGGGATGAGAACTTGTTATCGCCCACGAATTGGTTTATTTTAGTGACTCCAATGGAAGCGAAACGCGACGACATCTGTCAACCGTGCGAGTGATATATGCTTGACGAATGTATTTGTAGCTTGTGCAGCAGCAGTAATAATAGTAATAATAATAATAGTAATAGTAATAGTAGCTCAGTTTAGTTTTGTAGTTCTAGAAGTGATAGAGCAACTTAGCAAAGCACTTTTCAAGAGAGATATCTTTCTTTGTTAACTAGTCGCGTCGTGGCTACCCGGATTGTCAACACGACAACAGCTATTGCGTAATACGAAAATAGGCACCACCAAAGAGCATAATAACGCGCTTCTGGATTTAGATATTTGTTGATCGCAAACACGGCGGCCATAAAGGTACTCGTTCCGATGGCTGTCAATCCCGCTAAAAACGAAAGTTGTTTCATCGCAACCATAACTCCGTATAAAGATTTTGACACTATATTTGCTACCGTTGCTGCAAACACTGGAAGCACTACACTTCGCGCGCAAGCGATGACGGAACTGTCTGTTGTGAAACCAGAAGCGCCAAAGTAAAGCAACCAGAAGCATATCGACGCCGAAACGATACCAACCATGTATCCCATCGCTTGAACGATAAGTGCCATTTTTCGAGCGTTTCTACCATCATTTTTCGGCGTAAACGCAATATATTTAGGTAACATTGTTTGTCCAACCTGTACTAGTGGATCTCCGCATAATGCGCAGACTGTGAAAATGTTTCCAGCTATTCTGTGCGCGGCAGAAGCGACGTTTCCGATTGCATTCGCCTGTAAAATAAGAACCACGTATAATGACAAGATGGAGAAACTCAGAAACGTTATGGGAGCAAAAAACTTCATCACAGGTGCACACATTTCCTTCGTTGGGATAATTGACATCGGCGGAGATATCATCTGCGTAGATGGAGCAGGAGGTGGAATGTGCAACAACTTCCGTCTTCTCAGAACTGTGAAAATACAAATGGCGCCAACATATAGCGATGCCGACGTTGCCCACGCTGCTCCGGTTGCACCTTGCTTTAACGTCACAACGGCAACATAATCTAAAATAACATTCGTGATTGCTGCTAACGAAACGCACATGAGCGGTGTTATCGTATCCTCGCGTGCGACGAGAGAAGCGTATCCAGCACCCGTTAAAAATGCCGCCGGCATTGCTAATCCTCGTATTTGAACGTATTTTCTTGCGACTTCCCTCAAAGGTCCAATCTTTTCTACGCCAAGCGATGAAAGCAATGCGTCCGGAAAACATACGAGTAACGCAGCGAGTGTTATCGCGAGCGTGAACGATATAAACATTGCCCCGTACACTTTTCTTTCCATGTCGCGTTTCGGCTCTCTCACTGCCAAACCGTTCGAGACGATAGACGTGACGCCAGCGGTAACGAACATGAACAAGTTCACCGGGTAATCCGTCAAAGGAGTGGCAACACCTAACGCAGCTAAAGAAACAACGGCGTCTGATGCGTATCTACCTACGAAAGCAGTATCTGTCATCGTCAATAAAGGTGAAATAACGTTCGACGCCATAAGTGGGAGGACGAAAAGTATTATGCCTTTGATTTTATCTCGAACGACGAGTGGCGCCGTCGACGGATCCTCTTCTTCTGCACGTATTGCTTCTCCTCCGGCAGCATCATCGCCGTTACCCGACGCGTACGACGCCGCCGAAAAAGTTGTCCCGTGCGCTCTTACTCCGCTACTTTGTCGTTGTCGTCTTCGTCTTCGTCGTTGTCGTTGTCCTTGTTTCTCTCTGTTGTTGTTCGTTACACCAAACCAATGGGAAAAAACTCTTCTGTCGCCGTCACCACCGTTTCCTTTTCCTTCTTCTTCTTCTTCTTCTTCTTTCCACCTCGAGATGGCGGATGGTGCATTTAAAGATCCGCGGCGAATGCTTCTTCTCTTAGACTGCGCAGTCAAGAAGGACGACGATGTTGACGATGAACGCGCCGCCAAAAGATTTCTGTTATCCATCTTCTTGATGTGTGTTGTTATTCTCTCTCTATTTTTTGTGAAGGAAGTGCGCGACGAGAAAGCGACTGTCAAAAGCTGTGAAGAAACAAACAGTTAAGGGCGGGTTGATATACATTTTTACATACAAAGTTCTTTATTACACGCTGTTTTGTTACTGTTTTATGTTTAATCGTTTAAACTCTCGCGGCGCTTTTCCATCTCGAATTCACCGCGTATACCTTCGAGTGTTCCACGACGCCCGCGTCGCCATTTTCAACAACCTCAGCATCGAGACATAAAAGTGGCTCAGTTTTAGAGTCATCACAGAACTCACGATACATGTCCTCTTCGTCGTCGTCGTCCGCGAAAATTCGAGTAACTGCGACATAAATGGAAAATAACACCAACGAAATCAAGGATACGGAGATAAAGCACGTCAACGCGCGCTCGCGTCGCATTTTGCGTTCCCGGTAACGTCTGTATTGCACCGTCGTCGGCGGCGGCTTTGGCTTTTCACCAAGTCTGCTGCTGCTTCCGTCCTCTAAACTACCAAAGAATCCATCCACGACGGTTTGGAAATCCTTCATAAGTGCTACGTCGGCGTCCATACCATCATCGTTTGAAGAGGAGGAGGAAGAGGAGAAGAAGACGAAAGGTTGCGAGCGTGAATACCTGTCGCCTTCGCCAAGCGACGATAAGGTTTCAAATCCAACGTTATCATTGATGATATCGCTGTTACCGTCTTCTTCTTCAACGAAAGAAATCAAAGGGACTCGAAAGACGCGGCTGGAAAAGTAAGTCGGTTGCTGCGAGAGATAGTTTTGACGCGCCGAACCGAGGAAAGAAGCGTCTGAAGTCTCGTCTTGACCAAACAATGACGAAGAGGAGGAGAAAGTGGAATCATCCATCCCATCTCCAAAGAAAGAGCGCATCATCATACCCGGAATAGAAATATCCAAATTTTCATTCGCATTCGTCGTCATTCCGTTCCCGGCTGGACCTTCGCACGCAATCATTTCTGGCATCGCTCCTTCTTCTCCCTCTTTTCCTTCTCCCTTTGCCTCTTCGGTGCTTCCTTCTTCCGCGTAGGATGACGAGGCCATCATCGTTCGCGCATCGTCGCCTTCTTCTTGAGCCTGTGATCGGTGAGTGAAAGAGAAAAGGAGAATAAAAGTCAGTACATTTTTGATTCGATTCGTAAACATCTTGGATTTTCTTTTTCGGGCCAACACTCTTTTCCTAGAAGCTTCTTGCATCCCCGAGGGGAGAAAAGAAAACAGAATACCGTGCCGTGACGCGGGATTCGCAAAGGACTATGGCGGGCACATCGCGAACGAGAATTCCGGACAAAAAGAGACTAAACACAACACGCACCATTTCTTCGCTGCTTTCGAAATCAAACCCGGCGCCGTCGCACACGCACGACTTGTACACGCCGCCTTGCCACGTCTTACACAGAGATTTATTCTCGTTGAGTTTCCCTTCCCCGCAATTCTTTTCGCAGTTTTCCAGGAATCCAACGCACTGGTCGTCCTCCGCGGAAGCGTGAAAAAATGGAGGCGAGGAGGACACCATTGCGAGGACAAAAACGGCGAGGATAAAATGCAGTCTCATGATCTGCGCTTTTATATTCGCAAGCAAAAAAACGCGTTTAAAGTGTACAAACTTTTGAAGTATCGAAAGAGAAGAATGACGGAAGCGTCAGCGAGTTTGTTTTATCTTTCTGATATTTTTATTTCTTCTCTCAAATGCAGCTAAAATTAAGGATACAACGGCAGGGCGACTGTTTCGTTACATTTGACGAAAATACTCTGGATGTTGCCCCATCGTCGAGGGATGTGTTTTACCGCACCTTCTATGGCAACGACGGTGTTTTCCACGACGTCTTCTACGCTCATCGCGGATGTACCCGTTTTCACGCGAACGCACGTCCCGCTACTCAAACTCAAATACGTCGCGGACGTCTTGCTTCGAATTTCCTTGGCCCAGTCCTTCTTTGTCAAATCGACCGGAATCGGTTGTCGCTTCTTCTTGAAAAACGTCTTACCGAGCAGTTTAGGTAACACTGGAATCACTCTCTCGTCTGCTAAGAATAAATCGTACGAATCGCACAGCTTTCTCTTCGCCTCGTGCGGTTTGTAGTTGTTTCGCAACTTGCTCACTCCTAAAACTTTCGCTATTCCAGCTTTGTCCTCTCCCATGGACTCGACCTTCAATTTTGCCTCTTTGTGTCCTTTACCGTCGTTATCTTTTACAATCAAGCACAACTCTGCGGTTTCTAAGTTAACCATAGAATGTGGAATGCGAATGGCTTTCATTTTCGCGTTGCTCTTCGCGCTTCCAACCGGTTGCGTTCGCAAAGAGATGAGAACGCTGTACGCATCGTCGCCTTCGTCTTCAAACAAAGGATCTTTCTCTTTCTCTTGCTTTACTTTGTCCAAATGCAAACGCAACGCGGCGATTGCTTTTTGTATCTGCGCTTTATCCACTCGGGATGGTTGAGGTTGTTCCTCGTCCTCTTCTTCTTTCTTCTTCGTCTTTTTTCTTGTTGTTGTTGTTGTTGCTGCTTTTGTTTTCTTCGCTGCGCTGGCGGCTGGTGCCTTCTTCGGTTTGGCAACCATACTTTTTGTGGAGTTGAAAGAAAAAAAAAAGAAGAAAAAAGAAGAGATGTTTTTTCGAGATGGAACGAGAGAGAGAGAGACGCAACGCAGTCCGCACAAATAAGCTGGCAGGCGTCCAAACGTGGCTTAAAAAAATTACATGAACGCGTCAACAACGACGAGCGTCGCAACGCGCGCGCACGCGAGAAAAGTCTCCTCGAGCGCCGCGAAAAACAGAGTTAAACGCTCATCGTCGTCCTATTCCACTTCTTCCTCCAAAATCTCCACGTCGTTGTCCTCCAGACAAAACATCGGTTATGGTGGATTACGACAGAAACGAGGAGATGACGTCTTTGTTGTTTCCACGAAAGCGATTCAAGAACCGGAAACGGAAACCACAACTTCATCCTCCTCATCTTCATCCTCGTCATCCTCATCGATGCGAGATATGAAGTCACAGATGAAAGACATACGAATGCAAATGGAAGAAAACGAAGACTTGAACGTGTTAATGAGCGGATTACGAGGAACGAATATCGACCAGTCAGATTTTGCTGAACAAGGCGTTGAGATGAAAGTGATTGATTTCGATAAATACGACGATGGGACCAACGAAGATAAACTACCTCTGGTATACGACCCCGAAGCTATTGAGCGTTATTGGTCGAAACGATCCGGTGCGGTCGTTCAAAGAGCATTTCAACTCGCCACAATCGGTGGAGGATTTATCAGCGGCTTGGTCGCCGACTTCATTACGAAGAAAACGGAGGAAAATTCCGTGAAGCGAGCGATTCAACTTCGAGAAATCGTCACGTCGTTAGGGCCGGCATACATCAAACTCGGTCAAGCGCTCGCAATTCGTCCAGATTTACTCGGTCCGCAAGCTATGGTTGAGTTGCAAAAATTGTGCGATAAAGTGCCTTCGTTCGATAACGAGCTCGCTTTTCAGACGCTCGAGAACGAGTTGGGATGTAAATGGCAAGACGTGTATTCCGAACTCGGACCGGAACCAGTCGCCGCGGCTAGTTTAGGACAGGTGTACAAAGGTGTCCTAAAAAGTAACGGAGCGACCGTTGCGGTAAAAGTTCAGCGACCGGCAGTGTTGGAAACAGTATCGATTGATTTATTCGTTTTGCGACGCATCGGATTATTCCTTCGCACGGTTGAAGGATTCAACACCGACGTCGTCGCGCTTTTAGACGAATGGGCTTTGCGATTCTTCGAGGAGCTTGATTACGTCAACGAAGGTCAAAATCAAATCAAGTTTGCGGAGTCTATCAAGAAGGATTTACCGCAAGTTGTTGTCCCGGGGACATACATGGAGCACACGAGGCGAAAAGTCATCACGAGCGAATGGCTCGAAGGCGAGAAACTCTCGCAAAGTACCGCGGACGATGTCGGAGATTTAGTGAAAGTTGGTGTCATTTGCTATCTGAAACAGCTCCTCGATACCGGGTTTTTCCACGCGGATCCTCACCCGGGGAATTTGATTCGCACTCCGGACGGAAGACTCGCTATTTTAGATTTCGGTTTGATGACGCAAATTGACGAAAACATTAAATACGGCATGATTGAAGCTATTTCGCACTTGATCCATCGCGATTACGACGCCATCGTGAATGACTTCGTGACGCTCGATTTCATCGAAGAAGGCACGGACTTGTCGCCTCTTTCGGCGCCACTCGGGAGAGTTTTCGATCAAGCGCTCGAAGGCGGCGGGGCCAAGAGCATAAACTTTCAAGAGCTCGCGGCTGATCTCGCACAAATTACGTTCGATTTTCCGTTTCGAATTCCGCCGTATTTTGCGATTATTATTCGTGCAATTGGTGTCTTGGAAGGTATCGCGCTCGTCGGTGATCCAGACTTTGCGCTCGTCGACGAAGCGTATCCGTATTTATCGAAACGTTTGTTGACGTCAAACGACGACGCGCGATTACAGGAGGCTCTTCGCTATATGGTCTACGGGAAGTCTACTGTATTTGACGCCGACCGCTTGATTGATTTACTCGAAGCCTTGGAAAGCTTTAAAAGAGACGTCTCGACGTCTTCGGGCGTCTCCGCCGAGGCGAGCGCAAACTTGGAAAAGAAAACATCGCGAGAAGCTTTGCAATTCGTTTTATCTCCGCAAGGTAGTTTCTTCCGCGAATTTCTTCTTGATGAAGTAGTCAAGGGCGTGGACGCCTTGAGCAGAGAATCTGCGGTGGCAGTGTTAACCAGCGTTGGCTTGAAAGACGCGAGAATTCCCATTTTATTTCCCGTTCTCGGGTTGCCGAATAGCATCGCTTTGGCCCCGAAAGTCACGCAAGAGGATAAAGATACCGCAGAAAACGTGACGAAACTTTTGAACTTTTTACTCGGCCGAAGTGGTAATAGTTCAGGTTCGAATGAAAACGCATTTTCGCGAGAGACGTTCGAGGAAATGCGCCCGTTTTTGCCCGCCGTTGCGAACCAAATTCTGCCGACGCTCGTCGAACGCCTGTCGTCCAGGTTAGCGGCGCGAGCCGTTCGGGAGATTTTCGCGTAAAGACAATGTGTGTGTGCGCGCATGCGCGTGTATTCGTAGTAGAGAGCTAATCATAGATTTAAATGCGCTTTGTATCATTAATATATTGTTGATAGTAGTATTCATCGCGATTAAATAAAGAATAATTTCGCACATATAAACCAAAACGGTCGGTGGACTAGTATTCGTATTTTTGAAGCATCGACCAACCAAAGAAAAAATAAAAGCCCCTAACTCGTAGAGGAGCCGAAATCATTACACGCCATTAGTTAGCGCACACACGTACAAACATGGTGAAGCACAACAACGAAATCCCCCACCAGCACTTCAAGAAGGATTGGCAAGGGTACGTCATTATCTCCTTTTACGCCGCGTTTATCGTTCGCGTCTTCGAGAACGCGCGTCGAATAGCGTTCATTTTCTCCCTTTTTTCCCTTTACGCGCGCGAACCCCGCTCACTCACGAATTTTCATCTATTCTCTTATTACAGGAACTGCTCGCAATCTTTCGTGCGAACATGGTTTAACCAAGCCGGTCGCAAGAAGTCCCGTAGAATTGGTACGTTTACATGGTTACTTTTCGAATGAGCACGTCGCGTGTGGTCCGTTCGGGTGCATTTCCGCCCGTCCACATTTTCGCTTCAAAGCGAAAAACAAAGCCCTTTCGCCATTTTCACCAGCTCTTTCGCGGAAATGACGTTGGACTCTGTTGGTTTATGTTCGTTTCGCTGACGTCTCTCTTACTCTCATTTTGCACCTCTACTAAACAGCACGCGAGAAGAAAGCAAAAGCTACCTTCCCGCGCCCAGTCTCTGGTGCTTTGAGACCGGCGGTCCAATGCCCGACGCAAAGATACAACTTTAAGCAAAGACTCGGCAGAGGTTTCACGCTCGAGGAGTTGAAAGCGGCTGGTATCCCGAAAAAACTCGCCCCGACCATTGGCATTTGCGTCGACCACAGGCGAAAAAACAGATCGGAGGAGTCTTTGGCGACAAACGTGGAGAGATTAAAGGCGTACATGTCTAACTTGATCCTCTTCCCGCATAAGAACTCGAAGCCGAAGCACGGCGATGCGGACAAGGCTACGATCGCGGCTGCCACTCAGCACAAGGGTGCTACTATTATGCCGTTGGAGAAGAAGAAGTCTGGTGCGGTTGAGATGGTCACGGTGACGGATGAAATGAAATCCTTCAAGGCGTACCAAAAGTTGAGAACGGAGATGATGAACGTCTGGCAGGTTGGCCCGAGAATCAAGAAGGCGGAAGAAGCGGCCAAGAAGGCGGAGGAGGATGCCAAGCTCGCGAAGATGAAGTAAGCTTTTTTGATTTTTGAGACAGTCAGAGAGAGAGAGAGAGAGTTTGTTATAGAAGAGATTCCAATAGATGTAATAGAAAGAATAATATAATAAGAATAATTTAACGTTGATTAAGCTAAGAACGAACGACGAGGAAGAGGAGTAAGGGGAGGACGATGCACGCCGGAGTTCGTCTACATCCCCAATCGTTTCCTGATCTCGACGTATCGCTTTTGATTCGAATCATACTTCGGATCGCACGCGTTCCCATCCTCGTCTACGAAAGGTATTAACACGTCGCTCACATCCACGCCTTGTTCCTGCGCCTTGATGGTCACGTCGTATAATTGATTTCGCATAGTTAATTGACCGAGCATTCGAGTCGGGAGGAATTTCGGGTCCCCTTTCTTGGGAGGTTTCCAATCATCTGGAACCCAATCCATGCCTTCCGCGTCTCCGAACGGATAGGCATCCCCAGGTAAATCAAAATCGTAATACAAATCTGAAGTATCTATGCCATTCTTCGTGCATTTTTCCATCTCTTCTCCCACTCTTTGCTCCAGTCTCATTTGCGAAGCTTTCGTCGCACCAACGAGAAAAACAGATAAGCCGCCGAAAGCGACAAATCCAGGCGGTAACGCAGAGGTCGTCGCGAGCGAAGAAGAAGCTCTGCGCTGAGATGGTGTGTTACTGGTCGATGGTTTCGAAACCGTGAGTGGAGCGTTCACCGCGCGCATTATTACTATACTATTTGTATTTGATTTATGATGATGATGATGAGAAGAGAGTATCTTCGTGAGTTTTTGAGGCATGCAGGAAAAGATCTTTAAAAAACAGAAAAAGATAAAAAGAGCTCTCCCGCACACTCCTTCCTCTCCTCAAAAGTATTTTCTTTCTCTCTCTCTCTCTCTCTCTTTCATCTGTTGCGAGCTAAAAGTGCAACGTCAGAAACGAAGGGATACAGAAGAGCGAGTAATTAACGAGATCAACGTCATGTCCGCCTCGATGTCCACGTCTATGGCACTCGGAGCGCGACACAGCGTCGCGCAAAGAAAGAAGGTGTCATCATCATCTTCATCGAGACCAAAACATTTTAGAAGAGGAAGACATACTGCCATCACCACTGTCGTCCCGAAAGCGGCGGTTTCGGAGCCTCAAGACAAAGCTGAAGCTGCGGCGGCGCGATTGAAACAGCTCGAAGAGATGCAAATGGACGAAGACGCGAATAAAGAAGTCATATCTTCCGGTGTGCGTCAAGCGTTTCCTTTATCCATGGTCATCGGGCAAGAAAAGATCAAATCCGCGTTATTGCTGGGTGGTGTCGATGGCGCGCTCGGTGGTATTGCCATTTCAGGGAAAAGAGGTACTGCGAAGTCGATCATGGCGAGAGGGTTGCACGCGCTTTTGCCGCCGATTGAAGTCGTGAAAGGTTCCTACGCAAACTCCGACCCAGAAAATCCTCGCGAATGGGAAACCGGACTCGCGAACATCGTGCAAAAAAATCCAAAAACGGGCAACATCGAAACCTTCATCAAAGAAGCGCCGTTCGTGCAGGTGCCCTTGGGCGTCACCGAAGATCGTTTGGTTGGTACCGTCGATATCGAAGAATCCATGAAGCAAGGCAAAACAGTCTTTCAACCTGGATTGTTAGCTGAAGCGCATAGAGGTATCTTGTACGTCGACGAGATTAACTTGTTGGATGACTCCGTATCGAACTTGTTACTTTCTGTGTTGGCAGAAGGTGTTAACGTTGTCGAACGGGAAGGTATTACATTGAGACACCCGTGTCGACCATTATTGATCGCGACGTTTAACCCGGAAGAAGGTCAATTGCGCGAGCACTTGTTGGACAGAATCGCGGTGACTTTGAGTGCAGATCAAGTCATGAAGTTTGAAGATCGCGTTTCGGCGGTCGATCAAGCCATGGGTTTCCAAGACCAAGCTGACATTTCGGTCAAAAATTCGGCAGAGGCTACCGATGGTATTAAAAGCACGATTATTTTAGCTCGAGAGTGGTTGAAAGAGTGCACAATCAGTCGAGAACAGGTTGAATATTTAGTCAAGGAGGCGACTCGGGGTAAAGTGCAGGGTCACAGAGCTGAATTGTTCGCCGTAAGAGCGGCAAAGGCTTTGGCAGCATTAGATGGTCGATCAAAAGTAAACGCGGACGATTTAAAAGAAGCCGTCCGTCTCGTTATCATCCCACGATCGGAGCTTTCTGACATGGAAGAACCACCGCCACCAGAGGATGAGCAACCGCCGCCGCCGCCGCCGCCGCCCGAGGATAACATGGATGATGACGAAGATCAAGATGAAGACGAAGATGAAAACGAAAACGAAGAGGAAGAAGAGGACGACGTGCCAGATATTCCCGAGGAGTTTGTTTTTGATGCCGAAGGAGTTGTCATGGACGACGAAGTCATGCAATTTGCCAAAGCCACGAATAGAAGTGGCGGGAGATCCGGTCGTTCGAAAAATGTCATCTTTTCGCAAGACCGAGGACGTTACATCAAGCCAGTTTTACCCAAAGGCAACACGATTCGATTAGCCGTCGATGCAACGCTGCGCGCGGCAGCGCCTTACCAAGCCGCGCGAAGAAACCGAGATCCAAACGCGGAGAAGAAGAAAGTGTACGTCGAGAAGGGCGACATGAGAGCGAAGAAGTTGGCACGAAAGTCTGGCGCTTTGATTATTTTCTTAGTCGATGCATCTGGTTCCATGGCTTTGAACAGAATGAATGCATCGAAAGGTGCTGCGCTTTCCATCTTAGAAGATTCTTACAAGTCTCGCGACCAAGTTTGTATCATTCCTTTCCGTGGGGACGAGGCTGAAGTTTTGTTACCGCCGTCTCGCTCTATCTCTATGGCGAGAAATCGGTTGGACACGATGCCGTGCGGTGGAGGTTCTCCGTTAGCGCACGGCTTATCTGTTGCGGCTCGTACTGGCATCAACGCTATGTCGTCGGGCGATGTTTCGAGAGTTACCGTGGTGTGTTTGACCGACGGTCGAGCGAACGTTGCGCTTGGTAAATCTATGCGAGATCCAGAGTTTATGTCCCCTGATGCCCCAAAGTTAAGCAACGAGGAGTTGCAGTCGGAAGTTTACGACATGGCGAAGTTGATGACCGGGAACGGCATGTCACTTCTCGTTATCGATACGGAAAATAAATTCGTCTCCTCGGGTATGGCGGAAGAAATGGCGCAAAAGTGTGGCGGTAAGTATTACTACCTCCCGAACGGAACCGATCAAGAAATCGCGGCGGCGACAGCGAATGCTATGGCAGAAAGCAAGGCTTGATTTGATAATAAACTAACTGACTATGAAATTAAACAAACGACACAATTGAAGAAAAAGGAAAAGTACACGAACGTAATGATAATAAACACAATCTTGACTAGTAATTTTATATTTAAACGAAACCCAACCTTCGACCTCTCAGAACTCTTCATTCCACTCGTTAATTGAACTTGCTGCCTGGCGGCCAATCAATGCCGGATCTTTGTGGAAAAAGAACGAGGCTGAGAGAAGAATGTATGCTAATATCAACACTAATCCTTTCAACCAATTCGATCTTCCATCCTGACAAACGAACGCGACTGTGATGACAGTTGTGAACAACGTCGCCGTCTCAAACATTTGCAAATTCAAATCCATAGGCTTGTCCATGAACCAGCCAACAATGACGCAAAACGGTATGACTAAAAGCGCGATTTGCGTCGACGAACCGACAGCTACTCCCAACGAGATATCCATTTTATTCTTCATCGCGAACATTACCGCCGAGGCGTGTTCGGCGGCGTTCCCAACGATGGGTAATAAAATTACCGAAATAAAAGCAACGGAGAAATCCCAAGACGCCGAGGCACCTTCGATAGTTGCGACTAAATAGTCGGATAAGATGGAGATAAAAACTGTAAAGACTCCAAGCCAAACGATGGAATCCCAAAAGCCGAGAACTAGTTCCTCGTCGTCGTCGTCGTCGTCGTCATCTTCTTCGTCTTCATAAAGATGCGTGTGCGTGACCAGTTGAAAATACAAAAACGCCAAATAGATTAAAAGAAGAATTGTACTCGAAAATCGAGAGAGAGCGAGTTCCGACGCGGTTCCGTGCAGCTCGGTGTGCGTAAAGTGCAACAAGGCTGGGAGCGATAACCCCATCACCGCCAACAAAAGCAAACCAAAATTCATCATGACGCCCTCGGCGTTGAAATATTGTTCTTTCCTCGACATGCCTCCAAAGAGAAACGCGCACCCAAGAACTAAAAGCATATTCGAAAGAATAGAGCCGAGCAAAGACAACTGGACGACACGTAATAATCCAGCTTTTAAAGCGTACATGGAGACGATCATTTCTGTGGCATTCCCAAACGACGCGTTCAACAAGCCGCCTACGGTTGAGTTTGTATATCCCGCCAACTGTTCTGTGACGAATCCCAAACGCTCGGCTAATGGGCAAATCGCAATCAACGAGAAAGTAAACGTTATGCCGTCTCCCCAACCGCCTCCGTTGGAAATAATCGCTAACGGGACGCACACCAACAGATAATTCAGTTTGTTTGTAAAAAACAACTCTTGCGTTGCTCTTTGCATGTAGACTGCGAAACCATCTTTCATCACGTCTGGTTTGTTCGCTTTGAAAATTCTGTTTTCACGCGAGGTGTTGTGAAAGCAATAGAGAAGTACGTGCTTCTTAGTACACAACAACGCGCGCGTTCTCGTCGACGTGGCCGAACAAACAAACTCTCGAATACGAGAAGAAGAATAAAAGAAGAAAAAGAAGAAGAAGAAGAAGAAGGGTGCGAAATTTCTTTTATTAAAATCAGAGAAGGAAAGAACTTTTGCGCGATTGGTGTCTAGAAGAAAAAGAAACGTACCCTCGTCCATCGTCTTCGTCGTCAGAATCCGGGCTAAACCGAAGCACGTCGGAATTGGAGACACCAGTGGTCATCTCGATTTCCACGGACTCTTTCTTCTTCGACATTTCTGTGGATGATGAGAGCAGCGGTGTTAGTCGAATACAATAATGAAGAGATAAATAACAATGGCAATAAGATCGTGTGGAAATCCCAAAAAAACAAAGACAATGGGAAAGAACTGAAAAAGAAGAAAGAGAAAAGAACGGAAGCGTAGTTCGCAAGGAGGGAGGGGGTCAACAAAATGCTAACAACTAGAACAAATATATTTACATTTCAACCGTGCTTACTGCTACCACTGCTACTGCTATGTCTATTATTACTGCTACTACTACCATGCTTAGAAGGAGAAGAAGAAGACGAAGTTCCTAACAACGCCGCTCGTGTAGAACTGCTCAGTCTACTCAAAGACTCTCGCAATCCTTGATTTTGAACGCGATCGTTAAACTCATCCTCTTCTTTTCGCCTATCGTTCTCTTCTTTTCTCACTTCTCTCAACTTTTCTAAACGCTCTCGATCTTCCTGAGCTATTCTCGACTTTATGCTTTCTAACTCGCTCGAGGTGATTCTTTCAGGAACGGCGATGCGAATCGGTCGCAACGTATTCTTCGGCGGTCGAGGCAAGTAGTCCGCCCACTTATCCTTCAGCGCGGAAACTCGTAAACCTCTTTCAAACACATCTTTCTCGGTATTCTTGACTCTATCTTCCATTTGTTTGAACTTTGCCCAACCGATTTTAAACAACGGTTTGTCAGGAGGCGGAGGAGGTGCAAAAGTTAACGACGACTCGACGTCCACATTGTCTGGAACGTCGAAACGTATCGGGTTGCCTTGCCATACCGACGGCGTGTCTCTTTTCTTCCTTCCGTTGTCCTGCGTGCCTCTTCTGTTCATGCCGTTCTTGAAAGTGGACGAGCGATAGTACGACTCGTCGTCGTCGTCGTCGTAAGAAGAAGAAGAAGACGATGAAGATGAGAACACGAAGAAGAAGGCCAACGCAACAAAGATGAGAAAGAATACGACGAATATCTCACGCGACTGTCGTCGTTGTTTTGGTTGCTTCCGCGTGGTGCCATCGCGTTTCATGATATCGAGCCCAGTGAAAGTGAGCGAGAATAAAGAGAGACGCTTTGTCTTCTTCTTCTTCTTCTTTCTTTCTTTCTCTCTTCGTCAATACGGTGTAATGTGTTCTGTCCAGAAATGCTGCTTTTCATTATTCTTGGCATCAAACTTTTCAAACACGATTTTTTCCGTCAAAACTTTATCTCTTTTTGCAACAAAAGAAGGGAGAAGTGCGCGCACTTACGGTGTAATAAAACAGACTCGATCGAGAGCAGAAAAAACGTATCGCGAGGAGAAGTGTGTTTAACTCAAAAAAGTTGAACGGAGATACGCATACATCAACAAAGAGAGAGAGAGAGAGAGAGAGAGAAGGAGAGAGAGAGAAGCAGAGAGAGAGAGAGATTTCATAAAATTAGTAGTTGAGAAAGAAAGAGAGAAGATGAGCAAGTCTGGAATGAGTTCAGCGGCAAAACGCATCCAAAAGGAACTCGCGGAAATCAGTTTGGAACCACCGACGAACTGTAGCGCGGGACCAAAAGGCGATAACTTATACGAGTGGGTGAGCACGATCATGGGTCCACCAGGTACGAACAGCTCCTCGCACTCTTCTTCGTTTTTTGTTTTTTTTTCCCTCTCTTTTCGCGAGCGCGTTCACACGACGACGAAATTCAAAAAAAAATCTTCTCTCTCAAAACAACAACCATAAATAAAATAAAACAGGCTCGCCGTATAACGGAGGCGTCTTCTTCTTGGACATTCACTACCCGACTGATTATCCATTCAAGCCTCCGAAAGTTACCTTTCGTACGAGGATTTACCACTGTAACATCAACTCCTCGGGACAAATATGTTTGGACATTCTCAAAGACCAGTGGTCGCCGGCGTTGACGATATCGAAAGTCTTGTTGAGCATTTGCTCCTTGTTAACGGATGCTAACCCGCACGACCCGTTAGTCGGGTCCATCGCGCAACAGTTACTGAATGATAAAGAAGCGCACGATAAAACTGCCGCGGAATGGACGAGGCGATACGCTCAAGGATAAAAAAAAGGCAACGAAAAAACAAACGCTTCGCGAGTTTTCGATGTTATTATTCTTCGTAGAAATATATAGAATACTACGACAACGGTTTTGTGAATAGCAATTTTGATATCAAACTGTTTATCTTTCATCGCTCTCTAAAGTATACTTCACTCGGTGCTAAGAAGAATCTTTTCTATAACTTTCAGCTTAAACGCGTTCGCTTGGATAGCGTCGCTCTGTCGTTGAAGCTCTTCCCGCAAAAGCTTGTCGCTTAAACTGATTTCGCCTTCCTCGTCCTCCTCGTCCTCGTCCCGTTTCCCCGTTCCTACGTAGCCAATCTTCTCCTCTTCTCCGCATACGACATCGCATCGGTCGACTAACTCATCAACGCGAGATTCAATCAAATCTACATCACCTTTATACGTTTCTAACTGCCTTTCTAAGAGAGATTCAGCGCGAGAGAGCATGCCGGGAAGATTCCTTTCAGATTCGACCAAAGCCACCAGTCGCGCGCGGATTTTCCCATGTCTTTCTACAGCGTCGTCAAATCGGGTGCCAAGTGCGTCGAGGTTATTTGTCAACGTGTTTGACATTTCTGCCATGGTTGTAGCTTCTTCGATTTGTCGAGTAATTTCTCTCCCCAATCGCGAGCCGGCGGCGCGTATTTCATCGTGCGCTCGATGACCAAAGCTGACGTGGTGAGCTTTTAAATCAGCGAATGATTTCGATAAGACTGTCATAATTTCGCTATTCGCATCCTCGTCAGTACCTGAAAATTTCGTGTTCGTATCAAAAGCTGCTGGACTGTATTTATTTATCGTATCGGCTGCGTTGAAGGTAGCCTCTGGCCCTTTCGCAAGCTTTCTTAGCGCTTCTCCGGTGACGTTTGACGTATCGTTCATCTTTTTCGGAACTGTTTCGAGTGGGCTCTTCGAAACGTCCATTGTTGCGGTAGAAACGTCCTCCGGAGTCAAGGCTAACACACCTTGGGACGAATGAATCGCGAGAATCAAACCTGCTTCCAACGGATCTCCAAGAGAAATAGCGCCAAGTAAGCTATCCGTCGCCGAGCAGCTACCGCTTAAAACTCTCTTCACTTCAGGGAGAGGCAAATCATCGCTAATGCTATCTAATTTCAAACCTTCTTCGCGTGCAACTGCCGCTTCAAGAATCGGCAGCCATCGAAGGTCCACACTATGCACAGACCCTTTCAGCGTAGCGAAAAGCCGCTGCTTGATAAAGGTATCCCACTCTACTTTTTGACACGAATCATAAATCGTCGTGCTACCACCATCCTGCGCGCTATTCTCCAGTTTTATAACATCGATGTCGCACAAAATAGGAGTTGGTGACGCGTGTCTATCTCCAGAAGTCGACGAGGCGTGTAAAATCCCCTCAATCGTGCGACTTTCCCGGCTCGTCCACAACGGCGTCAAAGCGGTGGTAATTGCACTCACAATTAAACGATCTGTTTGCAAGGTTGCAATCAAGAAACCGTCGTCACCTCTTCCATCACCCGAAAGTGAACGCACGGCAATCTTTAGATTACCGCGGGACGCGTGCGAGTGCATAGACGACGCGGACGATGTCGTCAAGAAATCTTGCAATGCCACCGCTTCGCCTCCCGAGGCATTCGCAGATAATTTCCGCGCAACTCGAACCGAAGCTTTTGAAGTCATATCAAACGTACGTTCAAGCCATCGCAGAGACTCACCACCGCCTTTCTGCATTTGTGAATCCTTTGCAAGCTCATCCAACACCCGGCTCGATGTTCTCGACCCAGACGCGACGATAGGACACATGCACTTGACAGCCGCTACTTTCTTTTCCTCCGTTGCGCACAAGAAGAAAACGGTGAAACGTCCCCATCCACTCGGTGGACCAAATGTAAAGTCCACAACCTGCGGACGGATTGGCGTGGAAGAAGAATGCTCGTTCGATGGATCCATTTTCCAAATTTGCTCGGGAGCAGAGCAGCTCCTCGTAAAATTTACAATTCTAAAATATCCGTCGCTCGTTAACATCGCAATCGACTCCTCCGTTCCCGGGCAAAACTTGGCCGATAAAACCGTCGCGCTCGGCGCACTTTCGAAGTATTTTGGTAAGATATCATAGTACGATTTGTTTCCACCTTCGGCGTTCACTTGATCGTCTTGTTGTAAACGAACGACGTACACGCGACTCGTTTTCTTTGTGTTGTTGTTCTCTCTCGCAGAAACCAAAATCGCAAACTGTCCTCCGCTCGAAACTTCTAACGTGCGCACTTCTTCTTTTTCTTCTTCTCCGTTCGACGATAACGACGAAGAAGGAATGCCTGAATATACCCGAACATCTTCGAGCGAAGCTACGCCAGCGGCATGCTGTGCGGCTCTTCGCGATCGATCCGAGGTTATCGTTGTATCTACGCGACCGTTTTCTCGACGCTTCTTCGAAAGAATGTAAATGTTTCCCTTTTCGTCTTCGCACAAAAAGTTTGGCGACGGAGGAGCGCCTCGCGAGCGCTCCGGCGACGGGGCTATCGCATCAAACATTTGCTCCAGAATTAATCTAGGATGAGATGATGATTGTGATGTACCGCCCCCGTGCGCTTGCTGCTCTGCTCAAGTTGTTGTTCAAGTTTTTGTTGTAAAAATGAAGAAAAAGTGTTTGTTGTTTTTCTTCTTCTTCAAAACTTCAAATCGATCAAGCGATATACGTTTCCGCCGCTCGCTTCCAGGACTTAATAATAGCCCAATCCTTAGCGAGATCTGCGAGAGAGCATCTGCGCGGATTCGATAACAATCGAGACACCCTCGCGCGGCTTTTTTCATCGAGAAGAAGAAGAAGAAGAAGAGGAGAGAGAGAGAGAGAGGGAAGAATTTGTGCGCGTCTAAATACAAATAATCCAGTTGGTCTTGTTTGTCCGTCATGTCGCACTCGTCTTCTTTTCGCGGCACGACGACACCAACCGTGCGCGTTGGAACAAAACTCGCGAGAAACAGTCGCCGTCGCAGATGTAATCGTAGAAACGCGAATACGATGATGACAACTCCTCCTTCGTCATTTATGTGCAACA
>JACLAB010011815.1_pt1 | contig 35522 bp, 60 predicted proteins | sample 8027921 | NCBI WGS metagenome assembly JACLAB01 (sample SAMN15725117, study PRJNA655200) | protist metagenome | isolation source: fluorescence activated cell sorting (FACS) single amplified genomes of... | place: USA: West Boothbay Harbor, Gulf of Maine | collected 2000-07-19 | reverse complement strand
GCATTTGAAAATGAAATTAAACACGTTGCGACAATGAAAATGCCAACTAATAAAAATATAGATGAAACACTTGAATATGTTTTTAAACGTACTCAAAATTTAAATGAAGCATGGATCAATGACAATATTGGTTTTAATATGTTGCCAACAGTTGAAACTAGATCAACATCTTGCGGTGATATTATTGAAATTCTTAATCAAAATAATATAAAAAAATCTTTTTTATTCGTTGTTATGGGTAAGGGTTTCAAACAAATTACACCTCAAATCTATAATGAAATATCAATTTTAAAAGATAATGAATTGGCACAATATTTTTTTAATTGTAATTTAAGTAAAGATATTGACATCAAATCAATAAAGGAAACAAAAATTAAATTAGATCACGTTGCCTAATTATAGCCATATTTATTTATTAACTTTAATTAACTAACGAAAGGAAACTATGAACAAAGTAAATATAATTGCTTCAATCGTAGAGGGTGAAACCCTTTGCGATTTTGGTTTATTAATGGAAGATACAGAATTTAAAAATTTATTAAAAGCTGTAATTAATTTACCATTAGAAGAAGCAACATCACAATTAATAAACAAAGCTAACGAAATAAGTTAATCAACTGAAAGGTAACATAATGAAAGTACAAAACATAACTAGCAACAATGGAAACAAAATAGCCAATCAATTTATAGTAACTGATAAGCATGAAATGGGTAACAAGATAGAATATTTTCAATCTTATAACTCTATGATTGCTAAAAAAATATATGATCATTTAGGTTGTGATGTAGTCGAAACATTTTTAGATAAAAAATATTGGAACTACTCAAACACAACAGGAAAGTATAGAAATATATTTCTTAATGAAACTATAAAAGACACACGAGCCAAAATTAAAAATGGTACTTATATCTTAACAGACTTAAACAAATAGAAAGCGAGGAATAAATGAAATGTTTAGATTGTAATTTTGATGAGGGTACATTGTTAAAAGAATTTAATGATGAAAAAAACTATAATTGGTATGAGCTATCTCAAATGACAGAAGTTTGTGCTAGTTGTGGAAGTGAAAATATAAAAACAGAAAGCGAGGAATAAATGAAAAAACAAAAACAAAAATATTGGTTATGTGAATTTTTTAAAAGGTGTGGTGAAGATGAAAACACATACTATTATATTTATTCAGATAAAAATTTAAAAGAAATGGGTCATGAAGATGATGACAATGATTATAAAATCTTATCACAATTTTTTTTAAATAAAATTACACCAGATGATCAAGATGGAAACGATTATTGGCATTTTGATAGTTTAGTTAGATTTGATGGTATGCAAGAAGTAAAGCCAAACGAATTTAAAACACTTCAAAAAGCAGGTGTATATGTTAATGGTGATAATTTAATGTTTAACTATGAGAAAGGTCAATAAATATGAATGATGATAGTAGTAAAATAGGTAAATTAATCAATAACTACAACGATTATTTGGATAAACTAAAGAAAGAAGAAGATCACAGTTTAGCCATATTTTATGACTACGATATAGAACCATTACCAAATGATTTGGTTGATATGGCTAATGAGAAAAACAAAAGGGAAAAATAAAATGAAAGTAAAAAAAATAATAGATCAGTTGCAAAAATATGTAAATGATTATGGTGAAAATGTTGAAGTTGATTTTAAAATGGTAGCACCAGAAAATATATGTGATGATGACACTATGGATATTGACATAAATTTTCATGGAGAAATAGGTACTTCATTACTACCAGAAAAAGTTGAAATAGGTTTTAATTATGATGATAAAAAAGATTGGTCACATGATTGGAAAGCACAACTAGATGAATAAACAACTAAACAAAAGGGAAAAATAAAATGACTAAATATAAATATACATATCAAGAGTGGTCTCAAGATACTAGAGAATTTGAGATTGAAAGTGATGTAAAGCTAACACAAGAAGAAATACAAGATATTTCATTAGGTTGTACTTTTACTGATGGTTATACTTATGTAGGTGGTGAAAAAGATAAAAGATTTAAAGCTACTTTTATAGGTACAGAATTTGGTGATGATACACAAACTGAAATTTCTGGTGATGAAGTAATTGAAGAAGATGAAGAAGATAATGAAGATGAATAAACAATTACAAAAACAAAATTTAAAAGAACTTATGAGATTAACACTTATAAATATTTTAAATGCTAAAGGTCTTTATTATCGGAAGTATCAACAACAGTATCAGCGGAAACGTCAATCAAATCAGATTGATTATCTTCCCATGAAATTTTAATTGATTGATCGGTCTTAACATTTTGTACCTTATTATCTGAATATAAATCTGTTAGCTTGTTAGCAAGGAAAGTTATAAACTTTGTCTTTTCCCTTATCCATAGTATCTGATTAGGGTTTTCTACTTCTTGATATTGAAAGACTTGCAACAGTTTATCTATTAAAGTTTGAACACCATTTTTTCTAGCTTCTGTTATTCTCTCATTCATCTCGGGATTTTTTTTTAAGAAATGATAAAATTTCATCAAGCTGAAATCGTAATGTTTTTCCTCTAGTATTTCTGTAAGAGTTAAGCCTCTCGTGAGTTTTTCGCAGATTGTATCGGCTTGGTTGGTTGTTATCAAGTCTGACTTTGACTTGGTTGTAATAGTATTCTTTGAGTTGGTCATCTGTATAGTTCCTAAATTGTTGTAATTTACTTAATTGTTTTATCCTTGTTTCATCTGTAAATTTAGCTTTTCTGAAACCTAGTTTGTTTTGATACCCATGATATTTACAGTAAAAAGTACCATTTGCAAGTTCATATCCTTTCATTCTACATGGTATTAGTTTCCCTTGACGTCTACCGGCACGAGTAAAGCCTTGACAAAATACCTTACGCATTGGTCTACCTACCATTTTTTAGGTCTACCTTTATAATCAAGATTATTTCTTTTATTGAACGCAACCTTTTCTCTATATCTGGGGTTACTATTCTTACTAATCTTGGTTAATTCATTAATTATTTTATGAGGATTGACATAGGTAGCCTTACTTTCACGATCTAGTTCAGCTTTTTTCTCAATAGCTAACTTTATATAATATGGATTTTTAGTATCTGATTTAAGTTCTGACAGGGGGAGCTTTGATAAGTTTAGTATTAAACTATCTTTATCATTCCTATTATCTCTTATAATTGTATCTATATTATTAATGTATATTGTTTCTTCTAATACTGATCTATTATATACATCTGAGTGATCTTTTTTATACATCTTATTTTTATTAGTGTATAAAATTGATCCATCTGATTCTGACTTAATAAATAACTGATTAATCTTATAGGTTTTACCGGATCTACCTCTAACAGTGGATATGACATTAAGTTTTTCCAAAGTATCTAAAGTTCTTCTAACAGTTATCCTAGATAATTTAGTTTCTTTAGCTACAGTTGAATAACGCAGACCACACTCATAGTTATTCTTCTTCCAAGCATGTTTCATAAGAGACAAGTAGCAGTTGATACAGTTAGATTTTTTAGTACCGCTTAATTTATCCAAATGACCATATAATTTGTAAGTTATATGTAAAAAAGCACGACTATTGTTCATGTTTACACACTTTCCGGTGATTGTGTTGGAGGTCTAACAAGATTGACACCCATTGATCCTCATTCATGTACTCAAACTCTGTCGGAGAGCTTGTTATTCGCTTGATACGAAAGGTTAGGGTAGTCTCGGTCAGATTTTTATAGAATACCAAAAAGCAGGGTATATTTAAGCGACTAGCGACTATCTTTGACAAGGTTGTAGCCTTAAATTTCTGTGATTTATCGTAGCAAGTCTCTAATATAGCAAGTGGCTCGTAGCAACGAGGACAGCACTCAACACTATCAATATCGATCATGGCAATTTTTTCTTTTCTTGCTCTATGCCAATCGTTATAACTTCCATTACTGAAAGCATAAGTCCATCTAGCCATAAATTATTTATTCTTAATTATTATTATCTCGTTTTCTTTTTCTTCTAGTTCTTTCTCTAAAGCAAAAATTATATCAGCTTGTTTCTGTATATATTTCTTTGCTCTTTTTAGTTCATGCTTACATTCGACCTCATCAAACATACCCTCATAGGTCATTTTAAAACCTCTATCTTTTTAACAACCGATCTAGGAAATACAGTAACATTACCTATAGTAAGTTTATCACCATCATAAGAATAAGAGGTAAATATTTTTAACATTTTTTCATCTTTAGAATACAAGTAACCAGTGTCTTGACACCAAGCATAAGTCATTTTATCAACATCATCAAAGCTATCAAACCATGAGTTGTCATTTAATATATCTTGCCAAGTTACTTTAACTCTTTTGTATTTAAACTTTTTGATACCACGCACTGTACAAATCCTCTATGGTTACTTCATTGTTTGTTACTTCTAAAATCTTCTTGACCATTTCTGGATCGGGAAACCTTTTAACTTTAGCTGTCAAGCACCATCTTTGAACTGATGTTCCGGGATTTTGCACACCTATTATACCCAGCTCTAAACCTAGATTGTAATAGGATAATTTTTTTTCTTTTCTATACTCTTCAAGTGTCATAATTCCTCTTTAATTGATCTGATATAGAGGTATATATATTATATTTATTACTTTACAATAAAAAAATAAAGTGTATAAAGATTTAAAAAAAAGGAACTTATGAAACTCAAAGAAAAAACACAAGAACAGCTAGTAGCTGAAGCATTTGCAATATTTAATGGTGGAGAAGGATTGGATCATTGGTCATACTCTTCAACATCATCACCCTTTGCCAAAAACATAATCAGTTATACTTTTTTAGAAAAGATTAGAAGATCATGGTTGTGGAGATACAAACCATCATTCGGCAATCTAGTTAATAACACAGTACAGAAATTAATTGCAGATGAGATTTGGAAAACAAAAACAATTAAAGAAACAAAATGGGATAGAGATTATCAAAAATGTTTTGACAGCGAGTTAGATATTATAAAAGAAAAACCACCGGTAGATGCTAAAGATGAGTTTGCCAGAAAAGAAATGATCTCGTATGCACATGATTGTATTGGTGTAACTAAAAAAGTTATTCAAGATTTGGTTGGAGATGACAAATTAATTTGTGAGCAATATGTTAATCGCAAAGAAATGACACAAATCAAACCAACAACAGGCAGAGTAGATCATTTAACAGAAAAATTATTTATAGAACTTAAAACCAAGCCACCTAATATTAGAAAGGTTAAGAACAAGGAAGAGTGGACAATGAGTAGTCAAGCCTTACCCACTGAACCTACCACAGATAACCTTACACAAACTTCATTTTATTATATGTGTACCAAGAAGATACCATATTTAATTTATGTAAATGACAAAGAGCATATTACTTTTGATCAATCGCATGAACTAATGAAGAAAGACCATCTGGAATATCTTTACTTTAAAATGGTTGAGAAAATACTTTTATGGGAACGAATGATTATGTTTTGTAAAGGTAATTTATCTGAACTTGCACAAATGTGTGAGCCACCAGATATGTATCATCCTTTTTATTATAAGGATTTAGCACCAGAACAAGAAAAACTAATAACTAACCTATGGGGAATAAAACATGAATAAAAAAAATATATATCAAAAACTACATGATGCCTGTTTAACTGCGGGGTCTGTCAAGAAAGGTACGAAAGCAAATGGGATGCACTTCAACCCACTTTTGCACGACAAAGTTCAAGAAGTAGCTACACAAGCATTATTAGACAATGGTTTGTATGCGACCTGTAATTATCTGACAGAGATTGTACCTAATATAAAACAAGTAATGGTCGTATGTACTATGAGAGTTTATGACATTGATGATCCAACCCAACATATACTTGTTGATGGTTGTTCAGCATTTGGAAACCTTGATAAATTTGGAACCGGCAATGCCATGTCATACTCAAGAAAGTATGCGTTCTTAAATTTATTAAATCTTAAAACAGGAATTAAAGATGAGGATGGCTATGAAGCCAAACCATTTGAACAAGATTCTCCAGAGCAATCTGTAGAAGAACACACCTATGCTGATGATAGTATAGATGTAGAAGATATAAAACATGAACTTAAAAATGCTGAAACTATAAAAGGTTTTAACATTGCTAAAGAAAAGCATAGAGCAAGTGTTGAGTATCTATTAAGAAATAATTTACGAGCATATAGACAAATTTCAGATATTGCTGAAACTCGTGAATTTCAATTAAATAATGGTCAGTAAAAGCTGACAATAACAAAGGAGCAAACATGAGTGAAGATGTAGTATGGTGTAACTTGGTAAGAAACCAAAACAAAAATGCGGAGAACCAACCGGATTGGGTAGCACCGCCAAACCTAAAAGCACCAGAGGGTAAGAAATGGACAATCGGTGTAAAGATAGGAGACGTTTGGCACAATCAAGCTGGATGGGATGATAAGGATGAGCAAGGCAATGTTGTTGGGATTACAATCAAGATGACACCACCTACTGCCAACGAAGATAAACCATCAGCAACTCCTAATAAAGGGTTTCAAAGTAAACCTAATTATGGTAATAAACAATCATACAAGTTTTAATTAATTTGTATTTAGCTTTGGGGGAGTTTTTTCTTTCTAGTTCCCTTTCGGTAGTTTTCTTCCCCAAGGCACCTCAATATATTTATGGATAAAAAAATTACAGATTTAGATCAAGAGATTGAAAAGAAAGTTATTGATGATCGACAAAAAGATTATGGTAACTACCAAGAAAACTTTGTTTTATTAGCAGAAATGTTTACATTGATACTGTTTGATAATTTAAAAAAACGAATAAAACCGCACCAAGTAGGTCAATTAATGATGGGATTAAAACTATACAGATCAACAAAAAATTTTAAGGCAGATAACTATTTAGATTTAAGTGTGTACAATAAGATGACCAGAGAGATACACAAAAAAGAGGTTGCCAAAAAGGATAAAAATGGGTAAGTATAAAAGAATTATTAATGGGGATTGTCATTTTACCATGACAGAACTCTTTGATGATGTGGAGAAAGCTGCAAATGTGTCCAATAATGGAGAACTTGTAGAATGTAAAATTGATAATTTGAGGATTGATTTTACAACAGTAAAAAAGGATAAGGATGAACGAGATAAAAACTCGTCTGCAAAAGCTGAAAGACCTTCAAGCGAAGAAACACGAGAAGTATCTGGAAGCAAAAGTTAAAGTGAATAAGTATCAACAAGATTCTTATAAATTGCTTTGGCAAATAGAGCAGACAAAAGAAAGATTAATGGCTAGTAAATAGTTATTAATTTATAACTAAAAAAAACTGAAGGAACACGAGGGGGATCTATGACCATAAATGTAAGCAAACATTATAATCAACACATAAAACAAATAAACGAAAACAATTTTATATACAAAGTTAAGAAAGCATTTTACCTTCTTACGAACCAAGAAGAAAGATTATATGAGGTAGGGTTCTCGGAAGGTTTTTTACATGCTGTAAACATTTTACAAAAAGAACCAATCAAAGATAGCAATGTAAAAAAAATTGTAGGTTATACTGTTACAAAACCAAAACCATCAGATGTACAAAGTGTGATTAATAAAGTTTGCATACATTTTGAAGTACACAAAGAAACTTTAATGAAAAAAAGTAGAACCACAGATATTGTTAGAGCAAGAAATGTAATACACAATATATTATTTGAAAAGTATCGTATGAACCTTACAGATATTGGTAGATATTTTGGACAAGATCATACCACAGTATTGCACTCAATAGAAATGAAAAGAGACCAGAAAAGATTTTGGTCTCCAGAACAATCATTGTGGCAAGAGTTTGAGAAACTTATTTCTTAAACCCAGATAACATATTCTTATAAGCCTTTTTAGTAATTGTACTTTTAGATTTACTTTTTGAAGTACCAGATTTTTTTTTCTGGTTGATGTTATAGTACAAACCCTTCTTGGCTTTTGTTCCATCTTTTTTAGTGTGATAACCCGGCATTATTTCTCCTTCTCGTATGTTGCATCTTCTGATCTTAATTTTTGTTGTTCACAATAATTATCAAAACAACTACCATCTTTTCCATCATGGCAAAAGTATTTTTTTGTAGCAGTTACAATCCATCCACCAGCATCACTAATTAATTGCTTTCCACACTCCTCGCAGTACCCACACATAAAAGATTTAGTTGGTTTCTTCCAAATTTTTTTCATGCTTGATTTTACTACAAAAAAAAAGACTTGACAAGCATATACAAATAGTATATAATAGATTTAATTAATAAAAAACCATAGGAGAACAAATGAGTAAAAAAACAAACTATAAGTATATAGGTTATCATAATCAAAAAGAAGTAGTTTCAACTTTTGGTCCAGATAAACTTTATGCACAACACAAATGTGAGGAATTACTTTTAGGATATTTTCACAAAATAACACCGGGTTTAACTAAAATGCCATTAGAATATTATAATGGAGTAGTTGCTTTTGTTGGTGAAACAGATGTTGATAGTAATTTTCATCCAACTGTTGAGTTTAAATACGCATCTGAATTAAAATAAATATTATAAATTTATAAGGCGATCAGAAATGGTCGCCTTTTTTTTATCGGCACTTCCACCTTCTTCTTGCTTGTCTTATTCTTGAGTTAGGATCGTTTCTTGTTTTAGCTGATGATCTTTTAAGTTGTCCGGCTGATCTAGCACAATAACTCTTTCTTCTTTTAGCAGATTTTGATCCTGCCTTAACCTTACCTGTAACTGCTGTCTTTAATTTTGATCCGGGATTGGCTCTTCTATATGCTTTGACACCTTTGGCTGTCATACCAGCTCCAGATTTTGTAGGTCTGTAGTTTGCGTTCTTACCTTTTGTTGTTTTTCTAATAGCCATTATTCTAGTATAAGTTTTTTAATAGATTTTGCACCCATATAAATTTCTGTTTCTGCTTTTGATTTTATACACTGATACTCTACACTTTTACTATTGTTAGTACGCATAGCAATTCTTTTACCTTTTAAACAATTACTCATAGATGGTTGTATTCTATGTTCTTTAATTTCACCATTAACAATCATTAGTAATGCAACTACTACTTCAACCATGTCCATTACCATTAGCTCTTACTTTGTCTTTTAAATTTTCAATATCTTTTAATGCCTTTTCCATTTGCTTTGTTAAGAACTGTATATTAACTTTATTGTGCATCATATCTTCTATTCTTTTTTCAATCTTCTCTACTGTTTTATATAAATCTTCAAGCAACATAAACTGTTCTTGGTCGGTTGGTAACTGCTCGGATTTTTTAAGTAGATCAGCTTGGAATAATTCTCTTGATGTCTCAAGGGATGTAAGTCTGGCAGTAACTTCTGTGTAACCAATTACTCCAGAAATTATTATCGCTATAATACCAATCATGTTTTTAATTGGCATAGTTACATTTGTTTTCTCGCTTACTTTCATTTTCTTTTTCTTTTTAAAATTTTAACTCTTGAGTGCCAACACCACTCGGTAAATTTTATAGAATAAGTTTCTATAAAAGATATTGCGTTATCTAATTTTCCAAAAAAGTTATAGATAAATCTATCAATCATGGTTTGATTGGTCCTATAATTTTCTTGTCTGGGTTATCTTCAAGATACTCTTTCTTTATATCTTGCCATAAGCTAGTCTCTATTATATCTTGATTATCATCTATTGTAGGTACTATTCCTGTACATTTAGATACTAATAATTTAAAGTTTTCATTGTGTTTTATACTAGGATTTTTGTTTACTTTACTACACATTTTAAGAAGCTCTAACTGTTGTTTTAACTCCATATTTTCTTGCTGTATACTTCTAAATTCTTTAGTACAAGCTGATCCAATGTAATGTCTGTAAGTTAAACTTATCCTACCATTATCATCATTATTGTTGTAATTATTATTATCATTATAATGCCTATAATCATTCTCTCTATTCTCCTTTTCCAACCTAACATCAACTTCACCAGTTCTACAACTATTGTAACCATTGTTTAAGTATTCGTTTCTAGGATAAGCAGGTTCGGCAAAAAGGGTTAAACCTACTAACATCAAGATAAGTATTGCTGTAAATCTGTAATCCATCCTGCAACTCTCCATAGGTCATCCTTAATAATTTATTTCCCTGTTTAAGTCTTTGATGTCATACTCCATCTGCCTTACCTTATCTGCCAAGACTTCATATAAATTTTCTGCCATCTCCCATGTACCTTCTGCTCTTTCTAATTTTTGTAATACTGTGTTTAAATTAGATGTAACATTGGCTAGGTCTCTACGAATATTCTCCATATCCATAGTTTGTATCTTTTCTATTTGTGTTTGATTTGCGTTGATTGTGTCTGTTAGATTTACAATATATTTAACACCAGTGAATGTTCCAACTAGCAATGAAGCTACAATAGGAACCATAACTATGTTCTTCTTTAATAAATCTACTAGGTTCATTCACAAAAACCTACTGTATAATTGCGATAACTAATACAACACCAACAATAATCACTATCTCTTTGTGATCTGTCCAGTAGTGCATAGCTGCGTCTTTAATTTTATCAATCATAATTATCTCCTGTGTGGTTTTAATATAAGATATTACTTACCCTGTCCACGATTTTTTGACTTACCTTTCTGAAGTTTTTTAGACTTGTTCATAGAGGATAGTTTAGGTCGTCTACCTATACTTGTTTTTTTTGGTATTCTTTCGTGTGGTTGATCTGCTATGTTGAACTTTACTCTTGCCATTTTTTCCTGTTTGTTGTGATAATAAACTTACCTTTTTTTTATACTGACTAACAGATGCTGTCATTATACCTTTGCTCATTTTTTAACTAATGAACCACCAAAGTATAATCCAATAATAGCTGACACTAGGTTGGTATCTAATGGTGTAATAACCAAACTATTAGAAGATAGTGTTATCCATTTCATTATTTCTTTTTCTGGTAAAAATAAGAATGAAGGTTTAAATTCTAAATAACCTACAATTACACTTACATCTGGTTGGAATATTGGCATTAGTTTTGGTAGCAATACTATTGCAAATACTGCAGTTAAAGCTATAATTCTTCTGGTCCATTGGAAGCCTTCGTTGTTATATTCTCTAGCTTCTTTAAAACCTTTTTGTTGTATATCTGCTCTTTGCAGTAACATCTTTTGTTCTGCTTGTTTAGCTTTTATACTTTGCGACCAGATACTCATTACTCCACCTAATACAGTAGAGCCTAGCATTGTTATCATTTCAAATGGCATTATTCTTTTTCCTCTAAATCTTTAATCTTTGATAGTGCATCATCTAAATCTTTAGTACAAAATTCTAGTTTTTGCAAACACCTTTTGTTAGCTGAATCTTTAGACTTATTAGCATCCTCAAGCTCTGCTATTTGACTTTTTAGTATTCTTACTTGGTCTTTATACTCATTAATAATATCTAACGAATTATCATTTGGCATATATTATTTTTACCTTTAGTTTGATTTGTTCTTTTGTTCTACCTCTGGATATAAGTGATCCAACTCTTTTTCTTTTATAGCCATCCTTGGCTGTATAGTCTGACTTCCTATAATTTTTAGATTTAACATCATAACCAGTATACTCACCTGTAGCCATATTTAAAGTAACAATATCTACAGGACCAAGTCCGCCAAGAGGTATAAACACTAGGATATTAGGGTCTTTTGCTAGTTCAATCTGTACTTTCATTTCGCTTATTAGACCAGTAATTGCTTTCTTTCTTCTAGCCATAACAGCCTTAAAGTTAAAGTTTTTGAAATAATATAACTATGATAGTAAACATACCACCTATGAGAGCTGACATAGCATAGTACAAGTGTTTTTTAATATCTTTGATTTCTGTTTCTATATTGTTTATTTTTTGATGAGTTTGTTTCTGCATAATACGACAAAGTTTTTCGTGTGATTCTATTTTCTCAAGTGCAATATTTTTACGCATTATACTTGTTGTTGTTTTGTGCAACTGTATTGCGTTGATAGTTGAAATTTATTAACTGTTTCATCATCTACAGCTAGTAAGTATTTGCTACTTGCATCCATAGCAGTTAATGCACAATGCTTCCAGCTGTCAAATGTTTGTTCGTATTTTATTGGTGGCTTACACTCTCCAGTTACAAATGAACATATTGAAAGCATAAGAACAAATTTCATTATTTTGGATTGTCTGCTTTTACTTTAGCAATGGCATCTTCCCAGTTAGTAGTACCATTAACATTATCCCAGTATTGCATATCTAACTGTTCTTGAATTGATGGATAAACAGTTGCTCTATCTCTTTGATATTGGTTAGCATCATACTCTGCTTGTACCTCTACCATTTTAGCTTGAATATCAGAAACTGATATAGGTGTTGTTCCATTTAACCAAGTTATTTGGTTAATGTCATCTGCATTTACAGAAAATTCTGCATTAGGATTTATTTTTAATATTGCTTTATGTATCATTATCCAGCTATCTCCATTACTGTTATTGTTGATGTGGTTCTTGGATCATAAGTACTTGCATCATTATCATTTGCACTTCTATTAACATAAATAGTATGACCAGATGATCTACATTTTATGTAGGCTTGATAAGTTGTTGCTGAAGTAGTATTTGGAGAATCTAAAAATGTAGTTGGAATAGCATTATTCATTCTATTTGTATCAGTATCTCTTGGATTTATTACTGCTGTTGTTCTTGCTCTATTTGATGCTGCATCTGCTAACAATATGTCAGTTGATCCTCTCCTTAAAGAATATAATGCAGTATAACTTCCAGTTCCCAAACAAATTTGTACCATAACTAAAATTTTACTTGAAGTTGATGATGGAGTAATTGCTGCAGATAATCCTGTTACTGCTGTATCTGATTGTGATGTTGTTGAAAAAGTATCTGTTTTAACTGCTGAAACAACTTGCAAAACCTTACCACCTACACCAGCTGGTAAAGCAGTTATCGCAGATATTGTATTATTGTTTGGTTTAATTATTGCCATGATTACTCCGAAGGTTTTATTGGAAAGTTTATATATTTACCATAAGTTTCACTTTCAACATTGTTATCTACTATTAATTTTTCTTTAACTTGATCTACAGTTGTAAGACCATTCGTTATATCTCTTAATTGTTGTCTATAAGTTGTCATAGCTTCACTCATAGTTACATCAGAGTTAGCCATCCAATCTGTTTCTACTAAGAACTTATTTCTTTTTTCTCTTAATTTTGCAATGGCTCTGTCAAATGCTTTATCATTCCATGCTTGTTCTTCTGCATCTCTTATAGTTTCTTCTTCTGTTGTAAGATTATATCTAACTCCATCTATTAATTTTGTTCTAAGCATTATGCATTCACTCCATACATTGTAATTCTTCCATCAAAATTTCCAGATGATGATTTAAATCTAAATCTAGTTAATGGATAAGTAGTGTTAAAAAATCCTCCAACTGTCATACTAAAAGCTAAATTATTTTGATGATAACCATCCATTCTACTCATAAAATTTTTTGTATAAGTTGATGATGATGGATTTTGAACTCTTAAATATCCAAAAGCACTTTCGTCTGTACCATTTCCAGCATCTGGAAATAAATCTTGAAAAGCTGTTCCTTGAGATTGATCTCTTGCAGTTGAGTAAGTAAAAGAACCACCTCCTCCACCTTCTGGATTTTCTGCATGATAAACAATAGTAGTCATTCCTATATTATAGCTTGTTCCAGTTCCTATATCTGATTGAAATTGAAATTCTGCACCATCAGTTGCTAAATTTATTTCAGTAAATTCAAAATGATATTGTTGATATGTGCTATCAATTCCTGATGTAAAATCTAGTGAGCTATCTCCACTTGCTGTTTGAGTAGATAATTTAACCATATTTGGTGTACTAGGTTTAATTAAAGAGTAATCAATTCTTTTTAATGTACCAGCATCTGATACTAAAAATTCGTCTGTGTCTGCTGGCTCACTTGTTAGAGCTGTAGTACCAGAAATAATATTGTTATTAAGTTTAGCAGCAGTAACTGTAGCATCACTAGGTACACCAAGATCAAGAACATCACCAAGTATCTGAATAAAATCTATAACATCACCAGTAGCAAGGTTACTAGCAAAAGTAATTGTAGAACCACTAACAGTAAAAGAACTGTTTGGTTTTTGGATTGTACCATTTAAAGATACAATCATGTGATTAGCAGATTGAGGAGATACATTAACTGATCCTACTTGCATAGTGTATGCAGCTTGACCATTAACTACAGATATTACATCACAAATCTGAAAATTTCCTACTGTGGGTTTACGACCTATATAACTCAATTCTTACTCCTTAACTTTTTGGGTTATTATCTTTTATACTTTTAATTCTAGCTTTCCAAGAATTTATATCTTTATAAATTTCATCTAGCTGTTCACCAATATCACCATAAGCTGTACGTCTTGTACTTCTCACTTGTGCATTGGCTTCTTCTTTGTTAGCTGCTGTTTCTTGTGCTGATAATTGTGCGTCAGTAGGTTGTGCAATATCTAAATTCCACTCCTTAATGTAAGCACCTTTGCCATCACTATCGTCTTGCAACATAACATCTTTTGTAAAATCTACTTCTGATACACCATTTGCATCACAGTACATTTTAATTTTAGTTGATAGATTTGCCATAGTTTGTTACCTCCTTAATTTTATGTGTTGCCTAATTTTAATGCAATTAATCCTGTTAAACTGTAACCACTACTACCATTAACTACTACTTGATTTTCTGGTGTTAGTTGTAATCTTATTTTTTGATTAGAAACATCTGTAATATCTAAAATAGCAAAAACATTTATTCCAGCAGTTGCGTCATCTGATCCAGCATCAGCAATAAAACCTGATCCAATACTTTCAGTAGTGAAACTGCTATTATTTGATGTGCTTTGCAAAGCAAGGTTATTATATCTTGAATCTCCATCTCTTAATAATCTTACCCAACAATTAATATGCCAAATTCCAGTTGATGGAAAAGTAAAAACTCCAGAGCTTTGAGATAAATCTGTTCCTAATTCATTACCACCTTGTAAATTATTTGTAGCAGTTACCCATGATCCAGTTATAACTGTTGCAGTAGCAGCACTAATAGTTTGATCTCCAGTACATTGCCAATAAGATGCGTTTGAAAGTCCACCAGCACCAGTTACAGTTCCTGTAAATGCAAAGTTATCTGCAAGGTTAATTGATTCTGATTGTATTTTATCTATTGCCATAATTTATTTTCCTAAGTTATAATTTTAAATCCACCAAATCTCATTTGTGTTCCACTTGAATAAGCTGTAGCACTAGATGTTCCAGTTCTTGCATAAACCTCAATATAATCATCAGCATCTAGTTCAACCATTGTTGATGATGAAAAAGGAATATTTTTAGTAGCTCCTGGAACTTGAAATTCTGTACTAACAGCTCCTCCATTTTTATAAAATAAAATTTCTGGATTATTTCCATCTGCTGTTGATGCTAAATAAATAAAAGCAAAAACATAATATTTACCAACTACACCTGGAGTAAATCTACTTGAAGCAAAAGTATTATCTGTATCATAAAGTTCTGTTGTATAAGTAATTTTAGTAGCAGTATTTGCAGATATACTTCCTTGATCTGAACTTTTATAAGCTAAAAAAGATGGTGTGTTAGTTCCACCCACACCAGATACAAAGTTTGCTCTAGTCATTTTTCTTAATGCACTAGCTGATGTGTCATGGATTAATATTGTATCATCTGTTGCGATAGAAGTTTCAGCAGTTTGACCAGTAATTATTGTAGGTGCAGTTTGTGAGTTTCCAACAGATGCGTTTGGTGGATTAACAGTTTGTAAAGCTCTACCAAGATAAACTGCATACATGGAATCTCCAGATGCTGTTGCACTTGATAGTGTCAGAGTTGTACCACTAGCTGTGTATGCTTTACCACTTCCCGGTTGTTGAACTACTCCATTGATAACTAATCTAATTTCATTCTCATTGGTTACAGCATGAGATAAAGTATAATTTGTAGTAGCAGATACTGAAAAAGTTTCTGTCTCAAAACTTGCATAACTTTCTGCAGGGATGTTACCAATGTAAGCCAACTATATTCTCCTATGTACTTATGGAATCAACAACAGATAAAATGCAATCTATAGAACTTGTTGCTGAAGCTAATGCTTCAACAGAATCACCAGATTGTAAAACTACTTTTGATCCTCCATCAATTAATTCTAATGATCCACCCGCAGGGATTGGTGCGTCTTTAATTAAATAATAACTTGTTCCACCATTTTTTACTGTAGCATCAACTGTTACTGCAGATGTGCCTTTGTTAGCAAATCTCATACCAATTATTGCATCATCACTATTAGCTGCTGCTCTTATTTCAGTAGCAGATGTACCTACGTTTGTTTTTAAAACTCTCTCAAAATCTTGTGCCATACTTTATTCCTATACTATAAGGCAATCGCCATTGCAACAGCAAAACCTGCTGAAGCACCCGCTGCTGCTCCTGTTATTGTTAATGTTTCATTACCACCATCATTATTTTCTGTTAAGGTAATATTCGTTCCAGCAACTAATTTACCATTTAAAAAACCCGGTGTAGTATCATTAGAACTAACAGAAACTTTAACGTCTGTGTCAGCTTGAATAGTAACCCATGCTGAACCATTGTAAACCTTTAAAACTGAAGAAGTTGTATTAAAAAATAAATCACCAGAATCTAGCGAACTTGTTGGGTCAGATGATCCTATTCTATATCTTACTGCAAAAGTGTTTACGTCTGTAATATTTGAAGCTGTTGTATTAATATTGGCTATTGAACCACTACAATTTGACATAGCAGTTACGTTTGCAGATGTACCTAAAGTATTCATTGCTGTAACATTTGCTGAAGTTCCAAGAACATTCATGTCATTTACAACATCTGCTGTACCTAGTGTGTTCATGTCAGCTACTACGTCTGTAGTACCTAGGATAGCCATATCAGCTACTGCGTCTGAAGTTCCAAGTCTACCAATTTCAGTTGCCTTACCAGCTACTGCACCAATGTCAGTTGCGTCTGCGGCTACTGCATTAATGTTAGTTTGTTCAGATGAACTTGGTTTGATTGCAACCCAAGCTGAACCGGTCCAAGAAAAAATTTGATTAGAGCTAGTATTAAAATACAATGCTCCAGTTATAAGTGCGTCTCCATCATTATCTGTAGATGGTGCTGAACCTTTTGCACCAAGGTATCTGTCATCAAAACTGTCAAAAGAAGCTGCTGCAGAAGTTGCCGAACTAGCCGAGGCAGTTGCAGAGTTTGCAGAATTGGTTGCTTGTGTTGAAGCGGTTGAAGCTGAAGTAGATGCGTTGGATGCTTGAGTAGAAGCAGTTGAAGCAGATGATGCTGAAGCAGTTGCAGAATTTGCACTGGCTGTAGCAGAAGTGGCTGCGGCACTGGCTGAAGTAGTTGCACTCGCTGCGTCTACCAATAAAGACCACTTGGCACTATCTGTGTTAGAAGTTAGTGGTTGTGATCCAGAGGATGTGTGAGCTGTAATACAAATAAAAATATTATTAGTAGAGGTATCTTTTACAATATCTCTAACTTGATAAGCAGTAGATGCACCCCAGTTACCTTTAAAAGTTCCAAGTTCCTGCGTAACCGCAAGTTCTCCAGTAGAATCAAAAGCTAGAATTTTGTTAGCACGATCAGTAGCACCTACAGTAAATTCTGTAGAAGTCATAGTATTTGTTCTTGATAATTTTATTGATCTATCAGCTTCTTCAGATACTTGTTGTGCAACCATAGTAGCACGATCCAAACCCTCTTCATGTGTCTCCGCAGGGAATGGATCATTAGCAATATAATCTATCGCTTGAGTTTGCGGGACATTCCTTCTAATTACTACAGTTTCACCAGAAGCCGGAGTGTTACCAGTAGTGAAAGTAATTGAACCTCCACTAGCATCACCCGCACCAGCTACTGTATAGTGTGTAGATAGACTTTTAGTTGTCTCTGTACCTGTAGATGATCTAATAATTACTGTTAGATCGCTGTCCTGCAAAATTTTAAATTGATAGGCAAAGTTAGTGGTACTGCCATTACCATTGTGGGAATTCTTAATAATTGTAGTTGATACTGTCATTTGTTAAAAACCTTTATTATTTTTAGATGGTTTTGTAAATAAATATTCTTGGTTATAATCCTTTTTCATTCTCTTTTCTACTCTTTATTAGTTAATATCCGGTATAATAGAACCGGGTTTTAAATAGTAATTTTGACCTCTTTTTTCTTCATGTTTGTTTTTCATTCTAGTAAAATATCCCGGATCAAGCATTTCTTTAATTTGATAACCAATTAAATAATCATACGCAGCTTTAGTATAATATAAATTTAAAAATGGTGTGTGTCCTTCTATTAATTCAAGAAATTTTTTACCAGATTTTTTAGGTTCATTCATTGATGTTATTATATCAAGTAATTTTTTTGTATCAGAAGCGGTTGGTCCAAGTATAGTTTCAAAAATACCATTTCCATATTCATTTTGTATTTCACTTATTAAAAAATCACCATAAATACCAGCACCACCACCCTGTGCAAATGCTTGTAATAAAGTATTTTTATTTTTAGGGTCTCTTGGTGATCTTCCACGAAGCATATCTTTTGTAGACATTGCTAAATAACCAAAAAAAGTACCTAGTATTAATATAGTTGATAAACCACCAAGTTTTGCAAGGTTACTTTCATTTGGTCCATAAGAATATAATTCTCTACCAATAATTTTTTTCCACATACTAATCGGAAAACTTTTAAATTGCATAACAAATCTTATAGTTTCTCCCATTGGAGTTCCTTTTTCTAAACCTTGATTTGTTATAGCTCTAATTGCAGCATCTGGTTCTGGTGATCCATGTTTGCCTTGATCTGATAAAACATTTTTCCATGTTAATTGTAAGTCTCTTTTAAAATTTCTAATTTCTCTTGCACTTAATTTTCTACCAACATAAGCATTAATAACATTATCAGATATATCATCAGCAGCTTCTGCTGTTAAATATCTTTTTTCATCAACTGCTAAAGTTTTTATAGAACGCAACATATTCCATTTTCCTTCATCTATTCCATATAATGTTAAAAAATTTTGTTCTCTTATAGTTAAATCTGATAATTTTGTGTCAGCTAACATCCCATAGTGTCTTGATAAACCAAGTGCCATTGAACTTTTTAAACTTGCAATCCAACCATTCATTCCATTAAATTTAAAAAATGTATTTTGTAATCTACCCATTCTTCCCCAAGTATCATCTGCTGCACCATAAATATTTCCTCTAAAAGCAGTAGCGGCAACTGAATTACTGGTAATTTCTAAAACTTCCATTGCGGCTCTATCATTTGCTCTGAACAATCCTGTCATAGCTTCAAACAAACCAGTTAATAATCCTCTTCCTTGAAAACTTGTAGTTCCCATATATTGTGCTAAATCACCAAATGATGAAACAGTAGCCATACCTAGTCTACCCATATTACCTGTTGCTCTTACAACCATACCTACTTTTGCTAAAGTTTGACCACCAACTGCGTTTATACTTCCATCTAATTCAGCAAATTGACTTGCAAAAGTTTTAAAATTTAATTCTGAAACCATTTTGGGGTCTGATTGTCTATATTTTTTTTTTAATAAAGATAAAACTTTATCTAAAGTATTTCTAGGATTTGTTCCTAACTCTTGCATTAAAGCAATATTTCTTGAACTTGTAGCTAAACCAGTAAATATACTTTCTTTTAAAGATGGTTGTCCAAATCTTATACTATATTCTTGTCTAGCTGTTGGATTTTTAAAATGTAAAACTCTTGCTGCATTTAAACGATTAGTTACATTTTTTGTTCCATACACACTATCTGCACCACCATATTTATTATGATCTCCGGACATTAAACTATCAAAAATACTATCTAATATTTCATTAATTTTTAAAGGATCGTTTACATTTCTAAATGTTCTTTTTAAATCTAATCTACTTTTTATATATTCTCTCCAAGCATATCTATTATCTTCAATTAATTTCGAACCAACATCTGCTCTTCCCATTTTTTCTGTGTCGTGAGACATTCTTGTAATCCAATCATCTAATTCTCCTATGTTAGCTCCTAAATCATTTAGTCTTATTCTTAAATCTGCTTGAAATTCTTTTAATACTTTAGCAATATCTTTTGCATCCTTTATGCCTGTGGGTATACCAAGCATTTCATTCATAATTTCTACATCCATTTTACCATCAGTAAAATCTTTAAAAGCATTATCACTTATATTATTAAGACTTCTAATAAGTTTAGTTATTAAAACATCTTCTAATGCTTCTTGTTTTGCACCAATAGAATCTCTAGTAATTTTAGAAAATTTTTGCATACCAACTAATATTGCTGACACAGCTTCTATAGGAGTTATTCTTCCTTCTGATAAATCTACAGCATCAATAACTTTTTGATAAGTGTCTAATGCTTTCATATTATTTTCAGCTAAATTTCTTTTTTTAACAACTTGATCGTATTCAAATTTATCAATAATTTCTTGTGCTAATATTTTATCTGTTTTTGATTCTAAATCTTGAAATTTGTTTTCTTCAATTTTTATTTTAGCTTCATCTAAAATTTGATTTATTTGTTCGTCTGGCAAAAGATCACCAGTTAATCTTTTAACTTCTTTAAAACATTTGCTAATTGTTTTTATATCTACCATTATGAATTCCTTTTAGTACAATTAGTTCCAGCTTCTATAGCTTCTCTAACAGTAGTTTTATTTTTTATAGACTTATCTATTTTTTCAATTTCAGTTCTGTCTACTGTAAATTCTTCACCTAAATCTTGATCTTTAACATCTAGTTGTTTTTGTTGCTGTGTGTTTCTTAAATTTATATTTTCTGCTTCATTGGCTACTTCTGATGTAGTTTTTTCTATTCTTATTTCTTCTTGATCAGTTAATGTTTTTTTATTGTTTGCATTAACTCCAGTTTGTTCTGCTAATTTAGCAGCATCATTAGCCTGTCTTTTAGCTTCAAATATATCTCTTTCTGTTTTTTGTAAATTTCTTATATTTTGTAAATATATTTTTGCTGATTTTCTATCACCATTTTCTAAAGAGTTTTTATATAAACTTTTAAACTCTTTAATTTGATCGTCTATTTTATTTAACTGTTCATCACCTACTCTAGTTTTTTCAACTATAACATTTCCAGTATCTACTTTTTCTCCTTTTACAACTCTACCAATAGAATGTTTTAATAATGCTTGTTGATTTTCTGGTGAAATTGCTGCTAATCTTTGATAAATATTTGGTTTACCCCTTACTTCTGCAAGATAATCTCCAATTCTACCAAAACCAATATGAGCTGCAGAACCTATAAAACCACCTACAGCTATATTTGTAAAAGAATCATACATATCATAATCTGCTTGTTCTGATTTAGCCACACCATAAACAAGAGGTTCAACAGCAGTGTTACCAACCAAACCTTCTACAAAACCTTTTTTCATTCTAGCTACATTTTTACCAGAACGAGCAACCATATTTGCAAATCTTGCTTGACCAACAACAGGTATAAAAGATGCTGCAATATTAATTGGGTCTACAAAACCTGTAGCAAGAGATTCTAAAAAGAAAAAACTTTTAGCTAATTTACCATCTGGTCCTCTTGAAATAATATTTGCTCTTTCTTTTTCTAATTTTTTTCTTTCAACTAAATAATTAACTAAACCTTCTCTGGTATCTTCTTTAAAAGTTAAACCCAAATATCCATACTGTTTGTTTAATTCATCTCTATTTATATAAGTATTACTTTCTTGATATGCTTGTGTTTGATCTACTGCTCTAAATACAGAAGATGTAGGGTTATAATTCCAAGCATTATAAAATGTAGCACCAGCACTTTCCCAAAAACCAGTTCTAGTTTGATTATATAAAGAGCCTATTTCTTGTTCTGATGTTTCAAATGTACCAAGTCCAGTATTAATCATTATATGCTTTATTAAATTTTTCTTCTATTGTTTTGTCATTTAAAACTTTTATATTTGTATGATGATACTTTGCATATAATTCCATTGCTTTTTGCATATTACCATTTAACATTGCTTTAATTAAAGCATCAGTTCCTTTTTGTTGTTGAAGGTTAATTAAAAATAATTCTTCTTGTTGTTTTTTAGTTAATTTTCTAGGATCATTGTGCTTTATAGCTTTTTCAACCCAACTTGGAACATTAGCATTTACACTTGGAGAGTTATATAAATTTTTTATTCTTTGTAATCCTGTTTGAAATGCAGATCCTTTTTTATTTTTATTCTTTGTTAGCATTTTAAATTGAAAATCTCCAGCTGCAGTTGTAGATTCATTATATAAAAATTTTTTATCTCCACTATTGCTTTCAACAGCACGTACAGCATTTATAAATTTTTGTAAATTTTTATTAGAATTTTCATTGGTAATATTATCTCCCAACACAACTCTTTCTCCAACAGTAAAATCTATTTCTGCTGCTGCAGCATTAGAAATTAAAACATTACCAGCAGTATCTATTACTCTACTTACACTATCTATCGCTGTATTTATAAGGTTTTTGTTTTCGCTAGTATTATCGTAATTAGTTTCTTCAAACTCATAAGCACCTACATCAGATGTGTAAGGTATTAATTCTATGTTTTCTCCTGTTACTGGAGCTTTTAATTCTATACCATAAATATTTTTATCATTAGGTGTTTCTCTAAAGAAAAATTCTATTTTATCACCATTAGCATTTACTACAGGATATGTTCCAGTTGTAAATTCGGCATTTAAAACAATTCCAGTACCATCACCATTCATTAACCATTTAGAATAATTTTTAATTGTAAATTCCATTCTTTTTTTAACTTCTTCTTCAGTTAAATTTTCTACTCCAGCCAAAGTTGCATAGTGCATATAACCATCCTCACCATGAAAACGAGTTAAGTAGTCAGTATTTTCAACCATTAATTTAAGAGCTTGTGATTTTTCGTAAACTATAGGTTGATTAACAAATTTTCCACCAATATCTACAGGAATCATAAAAGTTTTATCTGGTGAAATAAAATAATCTTTAGTAAAACTATTAACAGCATTATCTACAGCTTCATCAATATTTTCTCCTTCTTTTACTCTTTGTAAAGCAGATTTATAAACAGCAGCTTGAATTGATAAAACATAATCAGTTTTTAATTTTGATCCTTCTCCTTGATTAAAAATTACAGTTTCAAAATCTTCCATTCCTTTTGCAACACCTCTTTCAATTTTGTTAAATTTTTCATCAGTTGGCAATCTATCTTTTACAAACTTTTCTAAAGTTTCTACAGTTTCTCCAGATAGAATATGTTTTTTTAATTCAGCACTATTGGTACTCATAGCTGTAATATATTCAACAGGTAGCTTTTCAGCTTGTAAGTGATTTAAAACTTTACCCATATTTTCATTTCCATATAATAATATTACATCATTTATAAATTTTTCTTTTTCTATATAAGGTGTGTCTGCATCCATAATTACAGATTTAATTCCATTAATTTCTGCTTTAGTTGTTATTCTAATAAATGATTCACTTACACCATATCTTTTTTGTTCTTCAATTAATGATTCTGTTAAAATTTTTTTAGTTGCTTGTTTGCTTTCTGGATTGTCATCATTATTTAATTCATCAAACAAAGCTGCAATTTCAGAATTATTAGTAGAAATATATTTAACAATATCGTCTTTCATATCTTTATTTCTTTTTGCTAAAATACCTTTATAATAATTTTCTTGTTCAACACTTTGTATTTGACCATATAATTCATTACCCTCATCTATAATTCCTTGCACCACTTCATTGACAGTATCATTTGAAGCATTAAGTATTACTGCATTATTTACAATACGATCTTTGGTAAAAGTATCTTCTTGAATCATTTTTTCATAAATTATTGGAGGGAATATTTCTTTAGCAAGTGCCATATCAAAAAAAGGTGGTTCTTTTCCTGCTGCTACTGTTGCAGTTCTATTCATCCATTCTTTACTTAATGGTTCTGCAATTAATTTTTTAGCTTTGTTTTTTAAATCTAATTTTTGATCATAAGATAAGTTTGGTAAATAATTTTTATCTTTTAAAAGTTGAAATGTTTTTCTAGGTTCATTTTGTACAGATGTTAATCCATCAAATAATTGAATTTCTACAGGTATTAAACTTAACATTTTATCTAATTCTGGTGGTGATAATTGAGAACTATAAGTATCTATAGTTAATTTTTCTAAATCTAATTGTAAAGTTTCTCTATCAATATCATTAGTCATTCCATTGAGAATTTTAAGTCTTTTTTGTTCTGTATAGTTATTGTTTAAATCTAATAAAATGTTTCCAGATATTATTCTGTCTGTTTTAAAAATAGTTTTTTGAGTTTCTGCTAAAGCATAGTTAGAAAATTTATCTTGAACATTTCCATTAGTTGCTAACGATCTATATTTTTTAATAAGTTGATTTGATTTTTCTTTTAAATAAATATTTGCAGCTTCTTTGTTTGTTGCATATTTTTCATCAGTATTAATAGTTTCAGTAACTTTTTGCATATCAGTAATAAAATCATTTTCTAACCTCAATGCTTCTGATTGATTTTGTAAAACATTTTCTTTTACTTTTTGTTCAACAATAGTTTTTGTTATAGGTGCTAATGCACTAGCAAGATTATTATTTAATCCCATCTGAATATTGGTAGTAGTTCCTTGTAATTGAGTAACAGAACCTTCTGCTGTAAATGTAGGTATTTTAGGCACTATGCTACTCCTTTAGGTTTATTCATCATTGAATATATATTTGATCCGGTTTGTGCAACTGTTTGTATTTGTGCAAGTTTAGCTTGATTTCTAGCCATTTGACCAGATATTCTTGCAAAGTTTGCTTCTTCCATTTTATTTGCTACAGCAACTTTAGAATTATATTCAATTAATTCTTTTTGTAATTGTGCTTCATAAGCATTTGATAATTGTATATTATAGGCACTACCGCTATCCATAACAACACCAGATTTAGCAAGTGCTACTTTTGTTTGACCTTCAATTTTTATAAAATTTTTTTCAAATTGAGCTATATCAAACTCTGCTTTTTTTTCTATTTGATCTGCTTGACTTTCAAGGGTAAGTGCATTTCTTTCATTAATAGCTTGATTATATTTGCCAATTTTTCCTTGAGCAGAATATTGAGCTGCTCCCATTGCTAATTGAAAAGGTACTGCTCCCATTAGAATATCCTCGCATACATATATTGATCTGTGCCATCAAAACCAAACTTTTTCATTAAACCTTCTTCTTCTAATCCTAACCATTCTGCAAATCTTAAACCTTGTTTAAAATCTTTTCTAATTGCAGATTGAACTCTAGTAATATTATTTTCTTTTGCAACTCTAGCAAAATCTTTTTTAATTGCTTTTGCTACACCTATTGGATGTTTCCACATCTCACTTGATGCTATAACCCAACCTTCTGCAACTTGACCCCAAATAATTTTCATACCTGCTGCAAAGATAGGTTTATTATTTACAATACCAGTAAAAGCTAAATGATCTTGTTCTAAATTTTTAGCATCACCTTCTACATTAATGTAGTGTCTATCTGCTTCTAATACTTTATGGTTCATTTGACAGGACAATATAAACTGTCCATGAGCCTTTGTGTAAGGTACTATATGTAGTGTATTATCCATCATTTGTTACTAGCCTTGGGTATAGTGATAAAATTGTTAAAGGTAAAGGTTGAGTTTGCCTTACAATCATAAATCCATCTGTATCATAATCTCCTCTAAATTCTACTTCTTTATCTCCTGTAAAAGGTGGTATACCTTGATCCATAGGATTAGCAGAAGTTCTAAAAGGTACTCTTTCCATATTGTTTAAATCTGGTCCAACTTCAACACCAACACTTTCGTATAGTCTTGCAGTAACTTCATATATTCTTTTTGTTTTAGCTTGTGATGTACCATTCTGTGAACCGGCATCTATTCTCATAGTTTTTAATAATGATGTATAACCTAATCCAACTTTAATTTTATTTGCAAATCTATCTAATGTAATAGCATTTGATGATACAGTTTTTGTAGGGTGTGTTGCACCATCAGCCAATATACTTACTACTTGACCTTCTAAATGATTTAATCCAGATACAGAATTAACAACCTGTTTAACAGTTGCACCAGATGTGTGAGCTATTGCTGTAGTTATGTTTTGACCTCTTGTACATCCAGTTAAATTATTTGTAGATTTACCTGTGTAAGTAATTATTTCTCCACCAATTTTTATTGTACCGGATGATGTAAAGTCTGTTCCAGATGCTACAATAACTGTTGTAGCTGTAGCAGAAATATCTCCATTTAATGTTGATGTTGCACCGCTGTAAGAAAGTTGAGAATCTAAAAAATTAAATGTAGTGTTATCTGTTTCTGTAAAATCAAATGTGTTTAAATATTCTACATATCTTTTTGTAGCACCATTAATAGTTCTTTTAATAATCATATATAGTTCATACTCACTATCTTCAGTTGGTATAACTGCAACTGATTCACATACTGCTTTACCAGTTCCAAATGCTCCACCAAAAACATGTCTATGCCAAGCAACTACTTCTTGTTCTCTTTGATAAGTAAGTGCAACTAATTCACCATCTCCTCTAACGCACCAAATAATTGCTAAAGGTTCCTCTTGATATGCCATCTCTACAATACCTCCTTCAGTAATGTGTTCGGCAAGGATGGTAAGATCGGGTGCTGTATAACCATCTACGTCAAAGTTATAAGCTAGTTCTCTAATTTTTCTTTTAGCACGTTGTAAAAATAATGTTGCGTTACCTACAGATATACCATCTACATTTGCTGCACCATGGTTAGATTGTTTTTTAATCATAATGTTAGTAGGGGTAATAGCATTATTATCTCCACCACCAGTAACTGCAAATTCACCACCTGCTGTACCTATAATTAAAGTTCTAGTTGATGCTAAAAATCTAATTGCATTAACTTGGTTAGAAGCGATTGTATAAATAATTGCATCATCATCTGCTACAGTGCCACCAATATTTGCATCCATGTTTTCATAATCACCAGATTTAGAAAGGTAAACTGTTTGTGGATTGTTAAGTGTTGCAGCAAATACCAATCGTTGTTCAAAAAAAGTTACACAAGCAGGATGACCAGTGGTGTCAGAAAAAGCACCAAGAAACCAATTAGTAATAGCATTAGCATTTGCAAAAGCTGTAGTTACATTTACTGTAACAACTGTAGTATTTGTTCTGCCGGTAATTGTACCATAACCAGAGTTAAAATGTATTTGTCTACCAACATCTGTTGTTAAAAATCCAGAACCGCCATTGATACCTGTAACCGCAGATGCTGTAATAGTTCTTGATCCTGTTCCTGCAGCAGAAGGTGTTAGTGTTGTTGAGGTAATGTTAGAATCTAAAAATGGTCCATTAGTAAAATCTACTTCTGCTAATGTCCAAGATGTATGACCTGTACGAGATAATTTTCTAGTTTTATGGCTAGGGTGTGTAATGTACATAATGTCAGCAGATTGTGCAAATTTAATATCAAACAATTCTGCTTCTAAATAAGGTGATGTAATTTCATAAGGTGAACCACTAGATAATATTTGACCATTGTCTCTGTAGAATCTAATTTTTTGATCGCTAAATTCTAGTATGTAAGTTTGTGTAGTTGAAAATTCAAAAGGAATAAGTCTTGTAGATTTTGAGCTATCTCTTACTTCTGCAACATAAGTTGTTCCGGGTCTACGAGCTGCCGCACCATGAGGATAGATAACCATATTTTCTACAGTTGCACATCCAGCAGAATATTTTGCTAAATCATTTCTACCATCTAATCTTGGTGATAACTCACCCGCTGTAAAGTTTGAAAGTTGTGCAGCTACTCTAGCCATTTACTAATACCTTGAGTTTATGAACGTACCTGCATCTACAATATCTGACATACCATTTTCTTGTCTTATGTTTTGACCTTCTGTTGAATCTACAAATCTAGCATCTTTTAATTTTTCTTGGTAAGTAACTAACATGTTTTGTGATGTAGTGTTGTTTGATGTTATGGCATAAGCAATATCTGAACCTAATGCAGCAGATAATGTTTCTCTTAATAATTCGTCATATTGATTTGGGTCCTCTACTCTTGATATATATAATATCTTCATAGTTTCATTGTTAGACAATATTGATCTACCTTCTACTTGGTAGTTAGAATCAAAATCTAATATTCTAAGTAACCTTAAACAATCACCCGGTAAATCAAATTTAAACTTGTAACCCCATGGAGGAGTAGTTGTTGATTGTGCTAACTCTACTCTTTTTTGTAAACAGTTCCAAGGGTGTGATCTGAATACTGCGTCTCTTACTTGAGTATATCTTGAGTTGCAAAGTCTAGCATTTTTTGAATCTTCTGTTAATGAAAGTATTGTTGTTGCACCTAATTGGTTTAATGCTCCATTGCAAATATCTACTGTTGATGCCATACTACTTCCTTATAATATACTTACGTCTGATTTGTCTATCTTTTTCTAACGCAAATATTTCTTCTGTTGTTTTCTCTTCTTTAGTGTCAAAGCCATAATGATTTTTAGAATCGTTTTGAAACCTATCTACTAATACATACCTATACACATAATTATCTTTTTTAAAATGTAATACAGGTTTTAAATCTTGTATTTTCTTCATGCACTCTAGGCGGTTCCACTCTCGCTTCCCCGCCTAAAATTTTATTTATTAGTCTAGAACGTATGTCATCTGAACTGTAATAAGTCCAGTTGCATTTGCTCCAGCAGTAGTTGCTGTAACAATTAAACCATCTGGTGCATCTACTAATGAGTTTTCACCCAATGCTGTAGTTGCTGCAATAGCTGAACCTGTAGCAGAAGCTGAACTAGCTGCTGCTTTGTATTCATCTACATCTAGTGCTACAACAGTACCATCAGCTTGTGTGTAAGCTGCGTGTCCTACTGATACAGTTGTACTTGAACCAAGTGCTGCATGATTTAATCTTCCACCAATAATTCTAGCACCATCTGGTAACTTAAACATATTGATAGTTTCTTGAGCTGCATCTGCAGTAAAATCTGCGTAAGCAACTCTCACTCTACCATGAAGTTCAGTAGTACTGATCTTTGATGGTGAAGCCGCAACTGTTTTTGCGTATTGTGTTGAATTAGCCATAATTATTTCTCCTTTAAGCTATGATTAGTTTGCAAGAACAGAAATAACTTTCGCTTCTTCCATTCTAGTTGCACCGATTGTTTGACAGTAATACACTTGAGTAGCATAAGATTTATCTGATCTTTCGTCTATTCTAGCGGTTACGTCTTTACCAATACCAAGTAAAATACCATCTTCTGCGAAGGCAATACATTGAGTATTTCCGGCTCCATTTGTAGTAAGTCTATTAGACACATGAAATTTGAATCCCATAAAAGAATCAATTTCACCTTGTACTAATGCTTTAACTGTATTGAAGTCAGATGAAGTAACAGTGGTGTTATTTAACAAATCTTGAATCTCTGTTGGAGAAACAACAATGTGTCTTTTGATTGAAGGATCAACGTCTCCTGCATCAAGTTTTTGTTTTGCTAAAGCTAATTTTGCTATGTTCATAGTATTAGCTCCACCAGTACCAACTGCTGTAATATTAGCTGCAGGTAATGCAACTGCTGTTCCACCAGATACTCCAGTGTTAGCTGTTCCAAGTGCTGCTGCAATAATTACATCATCCATTGCTCTTCCCATTGCATAAGCTGCTGCTTTTGCATAAGAAGAAGTTGGATCAATTAGTAATCTAACTTTGTCTTGTTGATCAATCAAATCAGCAAATTCATAATCTGCCAAGCTACATCTTCTTCTTGAGTGAGGTGTATCGATTTGTGGTGTGTCAGAATGTCTGCTAACCTTTAGTTGAGCTGTTACTTTTCCGATTTGGTCAAAGTAAGCATCTTTACCAACGATAGATTCTATTCTAACTGCGTCTCTTAATAGAGAACCCATTTGTTGTGATAACATTTGTATATTGGCAGAATACTGCTCTACAAATGCTGTTGTTATTTGTGATGACATATTTGTCTCCTGTTTACATTATTGTTATTATAAAAAACAGAATAGTTCTCCATCAATAATGATAGGCAATTCTTGGATTTAAAGTCTTTTAGACCAGAAGTCTATTCCTTCTTGTCAGTAAGGTTCGTGGAACTTGTCTTACGAATTTTCTTACCTACTATCCAATTATAATATTTTTCTGCGATTGGCAAGGGATCATTTTTCTGTAACTCTGTTCCTGTCTCTTTAACCAACCGCAATACTTCTAATCGAATTTCATTATCATTAAGATTGTTTATCTGCATTGAGCATCTCTCTTAATGTATAAACTTGTTGAACTATCTTATCGTGATCTGGGTGTTGTTTATTCCAGTATGGTCCATCAGTGTCATTAGTAATAGCTGATATTTCAGATTCAATATCTGTAACTGAATTTACACTTTCACTTTCAGTTGCAACCATTTTATCTTCTGACATCATACTAGCAATCTTTGCAAAACCTTTTATAATTTCTGGATGATCACCAACTCTTGTACCATCTTGTAATTGCATATCTAATACTTCTGGATTAATATTTGCTTTTGCTAATGCACCAGCTTGTTGTACTTTAGAATCAAAGTCTCTACCCCATTCTGATCTTAACTGTTGTTCAGATTGAGCTTGTGCAGTTTCAGTATCTATCTTTGCTTGTTGCAAAGAACCTTCCATATTATTTTTATAAAAATCTAATATGCCTTCTGCTTGTTTATTATTTAAACCAAGTTTGTGAGATTGTTCTGCAAAATTTTTTATTGCATTTTCATCCATGTTTACAACATCTGATTCTACATTTAAACTATATTTATCTGGAGTTTCTGGTCTACCTAATTTTGAGTAAACTTCATTCCATTGATCTTCTGTTGAATTTTTATTTGGTACAGCAACTTTATCTTGACCAATCATTCTTGTGGCATTGATATAAGATTTTGCTAACGCATCTATCTCTGTAAACTTTTCAATGTTTGGATCGTTTCTAAATTCTTCACTGATAGAACTTTTCCAACTTGCCGGAGTATCTCCGGTTGAGACAGGTGTTGCAGTAGGTTGAGGTGTTTCTGTACTTGTTGTTTCTACAGGCACAGTTTCTTGTGTTATCTGTTCTTCTGACATTATTTATCCTTATTGTTTTGCAGCATTGATTTGACAAATAGAATGACGCTGCGTTGTCCTTCCATGTAGGCACTTTCATGGCTATCACCTTTTACGTTAGTGGTAGAATGATAATGACATCTTTTTTCAAGGTCAGATAAAACTTCCTTACCTTCATCTGTACTGAATATAAATTTGTAGTTATTTTGTAATTGTTTTAAAAACTTTTCTAGTTGTTTTGTTTCCATACTATTCCACTAATGCTTTTGCTTCTTCTGGCAATGCTTTTGCTAGTGGTGCTATATCTCCTCCGGCTTGTGCAACTTGTTGCATCTGTGCCATTTGTTGTTGTTCTGCTGCAGCTGCGGCAGCTTCTTCTCTTTCTGCATTAACTTGTGATTGTAACTTCAGTACCTTTTGTGGAATACCCACAAGATCAGCTACATGTTTAACAAGTGCATCAAAGTTTATATAATCAAATACTGGAGCAACATTAGCAAGTGATCCTAATATTTCTATACCTCTAGTAATTGATGAAAGTTCTGTAGACTTTTGTGCTTTAGCAAGTGGTGATACATATTCTATTTCTATGTCTTGACCCGATAAAAAATCTGGTGCAGGAGCAAATTGGTTTCTTCTTAATAAAATATTAAAGCATCTGTCGATTAGTGGTTTTAATAATTCTGATTGTAGTCTGCCAAGGACAGGACCTAGTAGTCTCATCTTCTCTTCGTTACGTTGGATAACTTCTGTTGCTGTCATTTGCGGACCTGTTTGTAACATCAGTTGATCAACATAAAAAACATTTCTAATAGCAGTTCTTCTTTGCTCTTCCATATTTAAACCTAGTGGATTGTTTGCACCAATGTTTAATGGTTCTATTCTATCTCTTGTGCCACTTCTATAAAAGTTTAGTCCACCCGGTACAGTTCTTACAGGAAGTAAGAAGCCATCATCCGGAACTAATAGTGGTGGATCAACTTGTTTCTGTGCGGCTTTAATTGTAGTTTTTGACATTTCATTTAGCATCTTTACGTCTGGCAAAGCTGTCATTGCAGGTGATCTACCATATATCTCATGTGATGCTTTTAAATATCTTGGCACTACGAAAGGGAACTCTTGGAAACCAGATACTGATAATTCATTACCACTATCCATTTCTATGTATACAGATTCAAATGGCATGTTCTCTGTATCTTTTAATTTAGGATTGTAATCTGATCTTGGATATACAACATGTAATATTTCTATTTCATTGTAAGGGTCTTTAACTGATTGTGCTTGAACTTCTCTTGATACGTTTTTACCAAACTGTTGCATTGCTGCTCTGATTGATAATGTAAATTTTCTGTAAACTGTATCTATTCTACCTTTATCATCTTCAGCAATATATATTTCGTTGATGTGTCTTGTAGAAAATTTTAATACATCTTCATTATCTTCTTGGATGTGCATGGCTGCAGTACCAAAAGTAATTAGGTCGTGATACAATTCAAATATTTCTTGTTGAAAGTTTGATCTGTTAAATGCAGAGTACATAACTTCGGTTGCATCTTCTAACCAAAGTTTTGCTTCATCTTCCATTTCTAATGCTGAATCTTTAAATCTTAATGAGAACCAAGGTGTAGATGGATTAGTCATCATACCATGTAGTGATGCTGCTAATAATTCTACTGCTTGTATTGGAGATGAATCAAAAATTAATTCGTTTCTTTTATCTCCTCTTGATCTTCTTTTGGTAACGTCAGCTTTTCTTGGTTGCATGTAGTCTGCAACTTCTTGCCAATGATTTTCCCAGTTAGCTCTTTGACTTCTTAACTTGCCAAACCTTGCTAATAAATTTTTTGTTAAATCTGTTTTTGCCATTAAACTACTTGTCCTAATAAACTTTTCTTACCTAATGAATAATCTGCTGAAGTTTTCATAATACCTTGTTTAGATGTAAGAATGTTTTTACTTCTACCCTTTTTTTTTGTAACTCTTTCATCATACTGTGTTGCTTCTTTTTTATCTTCTGCAACTTTTGCTTCAGTTGTTTGTATTGTTTTACCACCAACATTTTTTTTAATTATAACTGGTTGGTTATTGTTATCATTACCACCTTGGTTTGATATTGTTCTACCCATTGCATCTAATGTACCTGCACCTCTACCTTTTATATACGTTTCATAATCTTCAAAAGTATTTTTAAAATTTCCTTTACCAACTACATTTTTTTGAAAATAATTTCTATTAACTTCAAAAGATTTTTGTCTTGCTCCTTTAGTTAAATTTAAAATAGAACCAATTAATCCGGGAGCATCTGAATTTTGAATTTGATAATTGTCTAATTTATTTTTTTGATAATTATCTTCTTGAGGATTTAAGTTTTCTTTTGTTAAATCTGTAAATTGATTTTTATTTTCTTGTGTAAGAACTGATTTACCACCTTCAGTAGTTAATTTTTTTTCAGATTTAAATTTATTTTGTTTTTGTAATTCTTTTTCATAAGCAGAAACTTCTAAATCTTTTTTAGCTTTTTTATTGCTTTCTTTAGAACCTCCTCCATCTTGTCCTGCTGGTCCACTAGCACTCATATTATTTCTTACCTAATAGTGATTCTAACTTATCTTCTTCGGATTCTTGAATACCCATAGGACCAGTTAGTATTGTTTGTTTTTTACCTGTTTTTCTTCTTCTTATATCTGCTTGTTCTTTTGCAATTTTTTCTTTTTCTTCTGGCGAAAGCTCATCACTCGGTGGCTCCGGTGCTGGAGGTGGTGGTGGCAATGATGGCATTTTTGGTTTGAATATTGAACCCATAATTAAATAATCCTGTAACTATTATCTGCTACACTTTGTGGAGCCGATTGTCTAGTATTAATTTCTTGGAGACCAACAGCAAGATACCTCATGGCATCACACGCATGGCTGCTCCAATCGTGGACAGGCTTTGATCTAAACATTCTATTTTTATCAATATACTTCCTGTGGTAATGTCTTAACGCATCTATTAACTTTTTGCAATGGTCTGTATCAATCCAACATCTAGGTAAGGTCATAGTGGTTGCGTGTATGCCATCTTCTAGTGGAATTTTTGGAACAACTTTAAATCTTATTCCTAATTGATAGGCGACCTCTCTCCGAGTTTTGCCATTGCCAAAATCGGTAACTTCAATGTCGTGTGGTGCAAAGTGATCTTTGTAGATATATTCTTTCTCATTTATCATCTTAATGTAATAAGGTAATCCTTGACCTCTCTCTTCATGGTAATCAATTATATTTATTGATCTGCCGAGCTGCTGATAAAAGATTATACTACTGTGGTCGGAGACCCCAAGATCCCATGCTGTAGATACTGGTAAGGCAGGATCGTATGGAACTCTTGTAAGGTGTTTATCATCATCTAGTTTCGCTATAACATCTCCATAGACAGCTCCCTCGATATTGGCTATCCAATCGCACTCAAATTCTTGTAGGTACTTCTTCTCACCCATTACTTCTTTTGCCTTGACCAACTCATCATTGTCTACAATCTTGGTATCTGATGCTTTAGCTTTGTAGTTAAACCAATCATCCGCACCCTGTGCATGTTGGTACAGTTCATAGAAGTTGTTGTTCATTCCCATTGGAGTTCCAATAAAAACACAGTAACCTTTTCTGTCAGATAGTGCGGGTCGTATTATTTCTGGAAATAGCTTACTATTGACATTTGCGTATTCATCAATGACACAGCCATCTAAATATATACCTCTTAACCCATCTGGGGATTCGGAGCCTAGCAAGGTGATTCTAGCACCATTAGGTAGGTCTACACGCAGTTCTGTTTCGTTAAACTTGGTGTGGGGTATCTTGGCAGTAAACTGTTTCATGTAATCCCATGCAATAGATTTAGCTTGTTTGAAGGTGGGTGCAATATAGGCAAACCTAGGGTTGTTAAGTTTGGACAGTAATGCTGACCTAATTAGGTGGTTGATCATACATACTGTTTTGCCAAATCTTCTATGGCATACCAATACATTCCATCTGTGTTTGTCTATCTGTCTGTGCAAGTGAGCTTGATGCTTTCTTGGTGTATAGGGTATTTTAATATCCATATCTAGTGTATCATGTCTGACTTCATACCATCTATAGGGTGATAATCAAAACCCATATTGAGCATAGCATAGCTGATAAATAGATCGGCTGATATTTTATTGGGAAAGCCATAGAACTTAATAATGACATTGTTTGTACCTTCTTCTATGTAAGCAACTGAATCTAAATCATCTGCACTAAAGTAATCCATATACTACATGTAGTGGATTTTAAAA
>JACLAB010014313.1_pt1 | contig 35549 bp, 17 predicted proteins | sample 8027921 | NCBI WGS metagenome assembly JACLAB01 (sample SAMN15725117, study PRJNA655200) | protist metagenome | isolation source: fluorescence activated cell sorting (FACS) single amplified genomes of... | place: USA: West Boothbay Harbor, Gulf of Maine | collected 2000-07-19 | reverse complement strand
TACGGTGCAGCGAAGCGCACCCACAGGCCACCTTTTAGGCCCTATTTTTACACACTCTATCATATCATAGCTAGCTAGGGCTACATAGTACATACTGTACGTGTATGTACCGTTAACCGTTGTAACGCGTTGTACGTGTACGTGTACAGTACACGTAGACGTGTACACGCACGTAACGTTTGTACGGAAGTATCATATCTATCTTGGTACTTGAAAGTACGTGTACTTTCGAAAGTACTTTCGAGAAAGTACTTTCGTACTTCGTTGTACGTGTACGTGTACGAGTAGGTACCTTCGTACTTTCGAGAAAGTACGAAGGTACTTTCGAAAGTACTTTCGAAAGTACTTGTACGAAGGTACAGTACAGTACTTTGAGAAAGGTTGATCGTATTTACAGTGACTGACTGTAAGTCAGTTTATCTAGCTCTCGCTGTACAACGCGAACACCCCTTAACGCGGTTGAGTGAAGACGAGTGCTCCTGCTCCGGGGGTACTTTCGTACTTCGTTGTACACGCGTTTGATGAGGTGGCACGCGTCCACCGCGCTCGTGGCGACAATCCCCACGCGCATTCGCCGCGCTCGCCCCTCCCTCCGAACGATGGCTTCTTGCTTCTCACCCGAGTCAGACGCGTCGAACGTGAACGCGTACCTCGATGCGCGAGTGAACACGGTCGTCACCCCCGCGTGGCTCGCTTCAAACGCGAATCGCGACGACGTCAAAGTCTTAGACTGCTCGTGGTACCTCCCCAACGCTGGGCGGGACGGCGTCGCGGAGCACGCGAGCGGGCCAAGGGTCGCGAACGCGCGATACTTCGACGTGGATGCGATCTCGGATAGGTCCTCGCCCCTGCCGCACATGATGCCGTCGTCCACGCAATTCGCAGCCGCGTGCGACGCGCTTGGGATAAAGAACTCCGACGTCGTAGTGTGCTACGACGGCGCAGGGCTGTTTAGCGCCGCGCGGGGATGGTTCATGTTCCGGGCTTTCGGGCACGAAAATGTCGCCGTTCTTGACGGCGGCGCCCCTGCGTACGAAAAAGGGGGATATCCTATGGATGTTGACGTCATAGAGGACATGGCTTTTGTCAGCGCGGCGACGACTGCGTCAGACGCCGTCGCGAACGCGGGAACGGCCGTCACGAGTACCGAGTATAAACCGTCACAAACGCCAGTCGCTGCGGGGTTCGTGTTCACGAAAGATGATGTCCTAGCGCGGTGCATCCGACGCTCGGATTCGTTCTCGTCGGAACCAGCAGAATTCACGCTCGTGGACGCGCGTCCTAGGGCACGGTGGGCGGGGGAAATGCCGGAACCGAGGCCAGGGGTTAGAAAAGGGCGCGTCCCGTCGTCGAAATGCGTCCCGTTTGTTTCACTTTTGAACGACGATGGAACGTTCAAATCAAAGAAATCGATCATCGAAATGTTCGGCGCCTCGGGCGTGGACATATTAAACGAGCCTGTTGTTTTTAGCTGTGGAACGGGCGTGACAGCGTGTGTCTTAGCCCTCGGTGCCGCCTTTGCCGGTCGGTCTAGGGACATGATGACCCCCTTGTACGACGGGTCGTGGTCCGAATGGGGTTCGGATGGAAGTGGATGTCCGGTGGACGCGTCCCTGCCGTTGGACTGTTAATCACTGACGCTTCGTGCGACGGTTTCGTGCCAGGGAACCTTGCATCATTCAGCACGCGTCGTGCGCGTTGTCTACCTACATTAGTCACTTGTTGTCAGTGCTTGTCGCCCTCGCCGCCGCCTTTGACGCACAACATAACTGTCCTATCGAAATCGTCCGCGTGGTTCAAGTCTGCCGCTCGCAATGTTCTCACGGACGCGAACCTGCGGAGGTGTCGTGCGCATCAGTCTGCCAGTGTCAGTCATGAGACGGGAAACAGTGGATGTCGAGCGCCAAAACAAAAACGCACCCGCACTCAGGCCCTACGAGCCATCCCGCATATTGACTCGGCCTGAGTGTTATCGCGCGGTAGTGCGCTCTCGTTTCCTCCGGCATCTTCTGTTTCCGAAAAGCCTGTCGGTATGATTTCCACGGCTGTGGCTCGAGGACGAACACCCCCCCCGGTGCGAGCGAGTCAAACACGTATTTGAACATTTTTTTCACTCCCACATCTCCCCAATTTAATTGGATCCACTTCGTGACGGAGAGACACAATACGACGTCGAACGAGTTTTGGGTGTTCGCCTCATGGAGAATGTTTCCATGCCGAAACGTGACGCCGCCAAGAGAGGGAGCGGCGTCCGCGAGGTCAACGCGCGGCCGCAGAAACCCCGGGGCGTAGTCATCGACCTCTTCCTTGTCGTCTGCGCTCGCGGTCCTGATTTCGGATCTGCCCGGCGTGCACGTCTCGTCTGCCCTTATCCCGACCGGGACTTCAGCGACGCTATCACTGCTTGACCCTGCGAGCGCGTCCACGATCGACGTCCTCTCCGTGCCAAGGTGTACGCCTGCTGCCACTGCTGTGGCTTTCTCCAGTCTCCTTGCAGCCTCCGCCGCGGCTCGACGCAACTTCAGCAGCTTCCTCTGCGCCTGGCCGACGAGGTGAGGATCGATGTCGATCCCAATAACGCTGATCGGTTTAAAGTTCACCGCGACGGACAGCGAGACGAGCCCTTCGTTGCAGCCGATGTCGAGGACTCGTTTTCCTTCAAACCACCTCGCGTCGAGGTGGGAGACGCGGTGGTCCTCAAGTGACGCGCCGACGCGGTAGCCGTAGTACCGGTGGTAGTTACCGTATCTGAAACACACGTGTCGCTTACGTCCGCGTTCAGATGGCGCACTAGACGTGCGTCCCGCGTCCAACGTCGTCGCGCCGTCACCGTCTTCTTCCGCGCGACTGGAGACGGCGCCATCTGATGCCCACGCGTCCAGTCCCGACGCCAAGCGTTTCGCCGTGCTGGACTTGCCATACCGTTCTCCTCGCTCACGCTTGCCTCGAGCGTGTGGAGACGTGGCCATAGACGTGGCCATGGTGTGGGGAGGGGGATCCTCGTTCGGGACCGCCCCCATCAGCTCGAAGATGCCTTCTCAAGTAGCCCATGACACAAACGATAAGTTGTACAGGTACGTACTGTACGTGTACGTCTACACGTGTACTTCCGGAAGTATTATTTCCGTCGACTGGATGAAGTACGTACGAGTACAGTAGTACGTGTACATGTACGTTGTACACGTACAGCAGTTGTCCTCGCCCTAAAATCGGAATTTATTTGTTTTGAACAACAAAAATAAGTTGTTATCATATCATAGGGCTACGAAGATAGACTACGTGTACACGTACACGTACGTTGTAGATACTGTAATAAGTACGAAAGTACTTTCGAAAGTACGAAAGTACTTGTACTTGAAAGTACTATTTTTGTGTACGTGTATTCTATACTCGTAGGGCTCGCAGACTAACAGCAATAGAATAGTCTAGCTACTGTATCATAGTGTTGTACACGTACACAAATGTATTCTTTGTTTTTCAGCCGAAATTCGACAGTGCGAACGCCGCAGACTACGCCTCACGACCGCATCCGCACGCTGTGCACACGTGGGTGCCGTATCTCTACACCGGACACGTACCACACGCGACTCGAATAGAAGACTGTTCCACTAGCGGGCGAGTTGACAGGTCGTCGAGTCGTAGACTTCAGTGTTTGAGTTCCACGATGACAACCCCCCTCCTTACTGCTACCACTTCACCCGCGGTCTGCTCTGTGCTTCACATTCTGGATGGAAACATGAAGAAGCTTCTCTCGAGAGACTGGCGCGGCGACATTTCTCCTTCATGCATCGATCGCTTCGTCGCGAGGGTATGCCACAAGCCCTACGTTTACTCGGCGAACAGATCTCACCGCCCTCGCTTGACTAAATCGTCGTCCGTCCACTCTCTCAACTCCGAACTCTGCTTATGTTGAACCCTACGCCTCGGTGCAAGACGCGGAGTCTGAGTCCGAACTCAAACCTGTGATGTATGATTCCGATGCGGAAGTGTCGTACGTGTATATCACGCACAACAACTTGTACTTACTCGCGATCACGAAGAGCAATTGTAACGCAGTTGCATTGCTCACGTTTTTACACCGCTTGATTGACATCTTCAAGCACTACTTCAAGACTCTTGAAGAGGTGATATTTCATGTACTAGCGTTGTCCACGCGTAGTGTTTCTTGTCTTCGAATGCTCTACGTGTTGCCTTTGTTCACTCCGCGAAAAACCAATTGCACAAACATGTATTTAATCGTGTGTGACGCTACGGAACGGAGTCAATCCGTGACAACTTCGTCATAATCTACGAGCTTTTAGATGAGGTCATGGACAACGGATACCCGCAGTTTACGGAAGCGAAAATCTTGAGCGAGTTCATAACCGTCGGCGCACATCAGCTCATAGCCCCTAAAGCCCCCATGGCGGTCACGAATGCGGTATCTTGGAGGAGCGAAGGAATACGGTATCAAAAAAATGAAGTCTTCCTTGACGTGATTGAATCACTGAACGTCGTCGTTAATGCGGCGGGGCAGGTCGTTAACTCGGAAACCTTCGGCGCATTACGGCTGCGGACATATCTGAGCGGTATGCCAGAGTGCAAGCTCGGCCTGAACGATAAAGTCATGTTGCGCGCGCAGAACCGAAGTACAAAGGGAAAGAGCGTTGAACTCGAGGATATTAAATTTCACCAGTGTGTTCGCTTGGCTCGGTTCGAGAATGACCGAACGATCTCGTTTATTCCGCCAGACGGGCACTTCGACCTCATGAACTATCGCATAACAACTGCGAGTGTGAAGCCGTTGATATGGATTGAAGCCTCCATAAATCGACCCTCGAGATCCAGTGTCGAGTACGTCGTGAAGGTTCGCATGCAGTTCAAATCCAGGCTACAAGCGACAGGCGTGGAGATAAAGCTACCAGTGCCATCAGATGCAACGTCGCCGGTGGTAAAAACAGGTTTAGGCAGCGTAACATACGCCCCGGAGCAAGAGGCAATGCTGTGGAAGATGAAGAGCGTGCAGGGTGGGAAGGATATTATGATGCGTGCGAAGTTTTCCCTCCCTTCAGTGACCGCTCTCGAGGAAGATGGCCCGGCGCAGAAGAGGGCCCCAATCACGTGCAAGTTTGAGATTCCGTACTACACCGTATCAGGGGTCCAGGTCAGGTATTTAAAAGTGCTAGAGAAGAGCGGGTATCAGGCATTACCATGGGTAAGGTACATCACGAGGAGTGGGAACTACGAGTTCAGGTTAGATCATGGGAACTGACTGGGGAGGGCGGGGATCGCCCCAGGAAACATCAGCGCTGTACGAGCATTAATTTCAAAGCACGCGATTTTGATGTACACGCTCTGTATAAAAAGTCACATGTCCGGGTCGCGGATACCGGATACCAGTTACATTGCGTACGTTGTAGGGCTACACGTACGTGTGGTACTTGAGTACTCGTAGTCTCGTACGGAAGTGGTTCCGTACCTTCTTAATTTGGGTTAAGGTAAAATTTCTCAAATCTACATTTAGGGGTTTTTCCATCCTACTACTTTACGTTTACAGTAATAGGAAGCGAATTTTTCAACCTATCAAATGCGTTTGGTGTCTGTCTGTCTCCAAAAGGGTGCCTTCCTGCCTGGGGACCTGCCGATGAAATATTGGAACCTGCCAATGAAATTCTGCTTTCACTCACATCGCGCACAACGTGCGAAAGTACTTTAGACTAAAAGCCCTGCCGCGCCGTGCCCTTCTCCCAACTGACCGACGGCCCGTAGCCGGAGGCCCTGATACTACACTAGCTAGCTAGAGCTAGGATATGTAGTACGGAAGTATGCATGTACGGAGACGCCAGTCTACACTCGTACAAATAAATTCCGCACTAACTAAAAACACATACCACTTTGCCCTACATGTACGTGGTACTTTCGTACTTTCGTACGGAAGCAACATACTGTAGATACTGTAGAATACTTTCGAAAATAGATACTGTAGATACGAAGGTACCTTCGTACGAAGGTACAGTACGAACGAAGGTAATATCATAGGGCTATCATGCATACTTCCGGAAGTATGTACGGAAGTACTTCCGGAAGTACACGTACGGAAGTACGGAAGTACGAAAGTACCTTCGTACGAAGATAGAATACTTTCGTACGAAAGTACGAAAGTACTTTCGAAAATAATACTTTCGAAAGTACCTTCGAAGGTACTTTCGTACTTCCGTACTTCCCTACTTCCGCGATCCGTACAACGTTGTACTGTACGTGTACACGTTTATGTAGCCCTTGTAATGCCCTTGTACTTTCGTACCGTACTTCCGTACGTGTACAGCTGTACACGTACGTGTACACGTACGTGTACTCGCACTCTCTGCTCAGCAGGGGGGTAAATTTGAAGGCGAAATTTTTTACATCTCCGGAAATTGAGGTTTTTTGTGACTAAATACACATAGGACTTTTCGTCATTTTTCGCTCGCCCGAACCCGTTTATCCCCTCTCGCCACGTCTACAACACTAATATCGACATTTGAAAATCCCAACGGGTCTCGGGTTTGTCTCGGGTTTTTTTTTTGCTGCGCTCTCAGAGCTTCTCAGAATTGCGGTGGGCGCATTCGCGGCGTTCACGCGCGCGAAGCGCGCGCCAAGGTTGAACTTGACCGGATGCGACGTTCGGATCGCACCTCGGGACCTCCCAGGCGACCTCTCGACGACGAGTTCGAGGGAACCGCGCCGCCCGAAGGGCGCGGACGCCGCGCGCGAGATGATGACCGCGGGGGAAATGACGAAGGTCGTCGTTCCCGTCGTGTCGTAGAACGCACGCGCGTACGGTTCTCTCAGGAGGATCTCGACGCGGAGCTGCGCGAGCGGCGTGCCGCGGCGAAGAACAAGGAGGAGAAGGAGAGGGCCAAGCGTACGCGGGAACGTAGGAGGCGGGAGAAGGAAGAGGAGGCGGCACGTGTCGCGCGTGCCGCAGAGGAGGAACGGATTCTCCGAGACAACCGAGAGAACGCCGCGCGGGCTCGGCAGGAGCTGCGCGCGCGGCAGCTTCGCGAGCGACATGAGTCGGAGGCCCGCCTCCTTAACCAGGGGGAGGCCGCGCAACGAGAGCTGATAGCCCGTCAGATTCGCGAGCGACAGGAGCTGGAGTTCGACGCGCTTGACGAGAATCTCGCCCTGGAGGCTCGCACAGTGCAAGAGCGATTGGATCGGCTGCTGGAGGGCCAGCGCTATCGCGAGCATCGCAATCGCGAGCATCGCGCGCGAGAACTACGCGCCTCGAGGAACCGGACCGCGACCGAACGTCGAGAACGCGCCGAGGCGCGTGACCGGCGCGAGCGGGAGGAGCGGGACGCTGCGAAGGCGCGCGAGCGGGAGGAGCGGAACGCTGCGCGGGAGGAGCGGGACGCTGCGCGGCGGGAGGAGCGGAACGCTGCGCGGGAGCACCAGCGTGCGGAGAACCGCGATCGCGCGAGGCGCGCAGGGCGCGCGGGGGTCGCTCGCGATGGGCGCATCGATGCCCTCGCGCGGGCGACGGCGGAGAACGACGCGCAGCAGCTCGCGAGGACCATGGAACGCGCTGACGATGAGGCGGCCGCGCAAGAGAATGAACTGCGCGGGACGCGCAAGGCCATCGCGAACACGGAGGCCATCTTCAACGGGGACCACGACGTCGAGGCGCACGCCGATGCAGGGAGATCCAAGACGTGCAGCAAGTGTCATGCGAGGCTATGGCCGGGCGAGCAGAGCCGGAAGGCGATGTGCTGTCGCGGCGGCGCCTCCACGTCGATCCCCGAGCGGCCGGTGCCGCCGGTGGGCTCCGACCTGCGCACCATCCACGACCTGTGGATGAACGCCGACAACGACGGGAAGGTGCTTCGAAAGTTCGCGGTCGCGTCCAACAACGCTTTCGCGTTCGCGTCGCAGACGATGAAGTCCGCCTCGGTCCCGGGGGATGGGTGGAAGCCCACCGTCGTCATACAAGGTTGCTGCTACCACAACATCGGCCCCATCGTGCCTCAGGGAGGGTCGACGGCTTGCCGCAACATCCAGGTTTACACCCTCGACGAGCAGCACGAGCGCGACGCGACGTCCGTTCGCTTCGGCAACATTGATTTCAAGCGTGGGACCATCACCGTCGCCGAGAAGGCGACGCTGACGCGGGTCTGGGACACGATCGACGCGGCGATGAAGGGTGCGACGGGGAGCCCTTTGGTGCAAGACTTCCTCGCGCTGAAGGACATGTCCGAGGACGAGGTCGGCACCGGAAGCTTCGTCCTTCGCGCGGATGCGAGGCCTGATGGCGAACATGAGCGTCGATATAACCGGCCGGAGGGTTTCAAGGAGATCACCATGCTTATCGATGACGACGCGGGGCGCGCGACCGAGCGTGACATCGTCGTGCACAAGAAGGTCCCCGCCGGCGAGTCGATCATCATGCGGATCAAGCCGACGCATCGACTCTTCGACGCGCTGCACTACGTCCTGATCTTCCCGGGTGCTGAGGACGGGTGGACGTTCGACATGAGAGCCCTCGCGCCAAGGGCGGGCAAGAAGGTGACTCAACGCGACTTCTACGCGTACCAGCTGCACGAGCGGAAGTACGACGGCGTCCACCCGCCGGTCCCCGTTGCAAATATTCGATTCTTATTAAATTGTGAGCGTAGCCACAGGCACTCCCTTGTGTCAGCTGGCTTTGGCCTCCGGAGTACACGGAGTACACGTACAGTACAGTACACGTACTACAGACGTTGCGTACTTCTGACGGATCGCCATACAGTTGTCTCTCCGCGAAACCGCCGCGGCCCCGTCCTCCGGCTTGACACGGCTGCGCGCGACCACGACCGCTGAATCAGCAATCTGAAGAGGCGCGCCGCTTCTATGCGTTGCCCTCGATAAAACGCGACCAGTTTCGCGCGCGTTCCGCTCGGTGCACGTCGTCGCGGCGACCCGCAAGCGGCCACCCGTCCCGAATGAATGTCAAATCTCGACATCTGAGACGCGACACCCCCCTCCGGACGCGCGCGCCTCCTCCAGCTGTCGACCAAACGAGAGACAAAAGCGAGGCGTCGTTATCTCTGTAGCGCCCAGATCGAGGGCACGCGACCTTTTCCGCGCGCCCGGAGGCTCTCCCCGCCGTCCTTACCACGCCAAACCCACCCGTCGCGGTCGCGCTGAGACGCCTTTTCGTCGCATTCGGCGACGCGTCCGTCCGGCTTGACACGCCTGAGCGAGTCTTCGAACAGATTTTATCAGTTTCAAAGCGACGGCGCGCTCGTCCACGATGTAAGGGATGAAACCCGCGAGTTCTGGCGGCTTCGATGACGACGTACGAGCCGCTGTGATGCCGTCTGTGTCGGGAAGTCGCGTCGCGGAGGGTCGAAAATACGCTTTTCTCGGTCTCCGCGGGAAACAGGGACAATGCTGCGTTCTGATTGGCCGAGGGCCAGGGAGTCAAAAAATTTGCCCGGCTTCAAATACCCCCCTCCGGAGCAGACTCTAGAGAGTGCTCGTAGACAAGCAGAACAAGCCGGAAAAAAAAAAGTGAACTGCACTCTGTCTCGGCGGGACGGTCTCCCGACAGCGGGGAAGCGCTCGCGTCGCGGGCATGTCTGCGGGACTCGACTCCGAGGCCGCCGCGAACGCCTTTTTCGCGTCCGCACCTCCCATTCCGCGCGTGGACACGGTCAAGCGCGATGCCGCGAGGTTCGTGCGCCATCACGGCCACGCGAACACTTTCGACGACGCCACGACCCTCCCAGGGGGGGCGTCCGCGCATCCGCCGCGCGGGACGCCGCGACCGATCGCACTCGTCACCTCCGGCGGCACCACCGCGCCACTCGAGAGATCCGCAGTTCGGTTTATCGACAACTTCAGTAGCGGCACGCGAGGCGCGGCGTCCGCGGAGTGCCTCCTCGAGCGCGGATACGCGGTAATTTTCCTCCACCGCGCGGGATCGATGCGGCCATTCGAACGGTCGTTAGAGACCGCGGCAGAACTCGCGGGCGCGGGAACCGCCGCGGAGGAGTCAGTATACTCCGCAGTATCCACCTGGTCTGCGCCGGTGTACAGCGCGCTCGACATGCTGACATGCACTGGGTCCGCGTTCGACCCTAATCTCCCGGAGTCGTCCCCTAGAGTCGAGGCGACGTCGAACGCAGCGGTGCACCTGATGCCGCTCGTACGTCGATATCACGCGGCGAAAACGAAACGCACGCTTCTCATGGTCCCATACACGTCCGTATTCGAATACCTTGCGCTTCTGCGGACGTTGTGCATCGAACTGCGCGCGTGCGGCGCGAGGGCGATGACGTACCTCGCCGCTGCCGTGAGCGATTTTTATGTCCCGTGGGAACGTCTGTCTGCGCACAAGATACAGAGTCGGGGCGTCAGTGGGACGTGCGTGCGTAAAAACCCGGAATCAAACAAAAAAATTGCATGTGAAGGTGATCTGGATGTGCGGTCCGACGGCGAACGCGGCGGTGGTGTTGATGATGACGATGACGAAGGCGACGTCGTCCGCGGAGGCGAAGCGTTGATGTTGCGCTTGGAGCAAACCCCGAAGATGCTTGCGCTTGTGAGATCGAAATGGTGCCCCAAAGCTTTCAGCGCGTCGTTTAAACTCGAGACTGACGTGGAAATATTACTTCAAAAGAGTCGGGATTCGTTGAGGAAGTACAGAATGCACGTCGTCGTCGCGAACGAGATGACTCGACGGAAAGACGAGGTCGTCCTTGTCAGCCGTGCGGACGATGACGACGGGGGAAGCGGGGGCGACGATGACGCGCAGTGGAAGACCAAGGAGGATTGGATCGAGCGCCCAATCGGCACGCCAGATATCGAGATGTTACTCGTCCATGAGGTGACGCGCAGGCACGATGATCACGTGAGAACGAGCGGTGTTATGTCGCCCACTTGAGGGAACATTTTCTGTTGAATCACAGCATCGTTCTGCGCAGCGCGCGATCTCCGATGCCGCACATCGGAGTCACGAGCACGCCACACCTTTCGCACGCGTCACCCGCAAACTCGCGAACGATACCGCACGCCGCGCACTCGAGCGCACGAAGTGCGAGTAGCGAATTATCGTCGCTTTCGCCGCCATCGCTTTCGTCGCGTTTTTTTTTATCGTCGCATGCGGACGTGCGCAACGCGTTCACGATTTGACACGATCTTCCCGCGCACGCGTGCGCGCAACCCGCCGCTAACTCGTCCGCAGCGGACGCGAGCGCTATCCCGCCTTCGATGCCGACATCTGACGCGATAGTGCATAAATCCCAAAGCGACGAACCAATTTCGGAAGCGAATGGCAACGCGCGCGTGGCAGCGGAAATCGCGTCGATGACATCCCGCGCGGGTTCCCCCTGCGGCGGCTCGACGCGTAACATCCCTCGGTTCGTTCGCGCCGCGACCGAAGTCGCGGTGCTCTGCAGACATGACGCGGGAGTGAATGACACGCACGATGCGAGGAGAACTCCGCACGGAGAAATCGCGAGGCCAGCATGCGACTCTGCAGATAACACAGCGCCGCCGCCGACGTCAACAGTTTTTGCTTTCCTGAGCGCGTCGGACGCGATCACGTACAGCGCGTCGTCGTCGCCCCCGCGTGCGCCGTCCTGATAGAGCTCAGATATCAACGCGCGGTCTCCATCGACTGATATTGAGCACACGCGCGCGGACGCCTGGTGCGCGATTCCTACGCATGCGGCGTTGTGCGCGCGGACGCGACGCGCGCGAAGTCCGTCTCCGGGGACGACGCGCACCTGCCCGTTCTCCGCGCGAACGAGGCAAACGCGCCACGTCAGGACATCCCCAGATGCCATCCCCGCGGCGATCGATATTGATCTGGTATCGAGAACGAATTCGACTGATCCATCTTTGTCTTGCCCGTGCGCGCAGGAGATCACCGTCGTCGCCACATCGTCTGGACCACGGAGGCGAACAGCGTGCGTCAGCAACGCGCCTGCGTCGAGCGCGCGGTTCCCGTCCGAGGAGGCGGCAGAACGAAATGCGTCCGACGTCGTCCAGAGCGACACGGACCCATCAGACGAACCGATCACCATGCTCATGAACGGATCAAATTCGGCATCGTCTGCGCCGTCGTTCCCGCGCGGGATCCATCTCATTGCGTTCACCCAGCCAGTGGCGACGAGGACGGCGCCGAGGAGCGTCGTTTTCGGCGCAGCGCCGTCCTCGCGCAAACGGGAACGCGAATCGAACGACCATAAAACGACGGCACCCGACTTTGTGCCGACGGCGAGGACGCAGTAACCGTTTCGAAGCGTCGAAGACCACGCAATCGACGTCGCGGCGAACGTTTCCGCGCGCGCCGCCGCGCGCTTCATTCCCGCGTATGCGTCGAGCGTTTCCGTCGAGGCGTTTCGTTCGCACGAACGTGCGCTGTCACGCTTGCGTTTGATACCGCCTTCGCGCGGCTCCAATTCGGTATATGAGTCCGAGTCGGGGGCGTCCGACGCTTCTTCCGAGTCGATGATGGTCTCACAGTCGCTCGACTCGTCGTCCGATCGTCCGACGTGTTCTTCGCCTCCGCTTCTGCTTGAACACGCCCCGTCGTCGTCGTCCTCGGCACTTTCTGTTTTCATGCGTCGCATCGCCGCTACTGCGGCCTGTCTTCTCGCTCGCCCGCCGCTACCAGCACGCACATCGGCATGCGCGGTCCCGTTGTCGACATCGTTATTTTCACGCGCGAGGGCGCGAACACACGGGCGAATCTCGATCCTCGCGTCTACGGATAACTCCTTCGCGCTGAACCCCCTCCCGTTCTTGACGTTATCTGGCATGTGCGCAGCCCAGACGTGCGAGAGCACGCATTCAAGGAGCACCTTGTCCCTTCCGCGAAGATGCGCTCCGCCTTCGTATCTCTCGTCGATTCTAAGAATTTCCCTAGCGGCGAGAAACGCATCGCGGACTCTGGCGCTGATCTCGCGCTTCGCGCGCGCCTTGACTCCCTTGTCTTTGATGACACCGTCGCTCGTGAGCGCATTGATTGTATCCGCGTCGAGAGACGCGCATCCAAAGACAGCGTCGACGACCGCGTGCGCGGCGGCGTCGATGACAACGCTGTCACCCTTTCGCTTTATATTTTTATCGCGACTACTTCCAGTCGTCGCCGAAGCCGCTGCGGTCACCGCCGCTGCGACGGCTGAGTCACGATGTCGCGCGTAACTGCGCGCATGTTGCGTTGCCGCGCGAATGCCGTCTCGTGTCTTCACGTTTTCGTCGTCCTTGAGCTCGTCATCATCATCGTCGGTCGCGTCAGATTCATCCGCGAGATGCTCCATCGTCGACATTCTGTTTATGATGGTGCTCGTTCGCGAGCTCGTCCTTTTCGATGTTGTACTTTTCGCGGCGCCCTTGCCTGTGTCGCCGTCTACGACCGCGGCTTCCGTATCGTCCATGACAACGACAGTGTCGGGGATGAAGACGTGCGTTCCATCGTAATCCGCATTCGTGGCCGGTCGCCACGTGCACGCATCACCGCTGCCGTCGCGCGCGAGGTCCCACGCGACCCGCGCTCTCGAGCGCAACCTCCCGGCGTTGAACGTCTTCGTATCTCCTACACCCTCGACGCCAGCGCACGCGGTCGTCGGCATCGGTTTCCCTTTTGATCCGCGTTTTGCGAAATTGATGACTGCGGGGATCCAACCTTGCGATGGATCCGTCATGATCTCGCAGCGCGCGGTTTCCGCGCCCATTCCTTCGACTGCGGGAGGGGCCGGGCGAAGAAAATACGTGCTCTCTCGCGAAGGTCCATTCAGTGGCTGCGACTGTGGTGGGAAGCGATACGAAGTGACAGTGGTCGTCAACGTTGCCATGGATTCTAGTTTGGAACCAAACGACAGTTCGTTGCCGGCTTCGCCGGTCGCAGCTGTCAAAGATGGTGCCTTTGGAAACGCGATCCATTCCTCCTTGACCGATTCCTCACCACCGCGGCAGCAGGTTTCATACTTGACCTTGATCCTAAAGTTGAAGGCCCACATCACATCGGTAATCAGGCCAGGGATCCAGCCTCCTCCTCCTCCACCACAGGCAGACAATCGTCTCACTTCAACGGTCGCACCGACGGCGAGCGCGTCCGCGCGCGACGGCGCGTGTGGGACCCCTCTTCGAAATTCAGTGGCGCCGTCGATCGCGCTTGGAAGTGTCGTGATGGGTGGGGCGAGGGAGTAGACCGCAGTGCGCCGGCGCGCGAATCGCGTCGCTGCCGTCGAAAACGCTGAGTTTCCGCGCCGCCGACGCGCGCTCACCGGAGCGGATGTCTCTGGATCCGCTAGACCCCCGCCACTGCGGCCTCCTTCAAAAAAACAAATTCGTTCCGCATGCGCGGCGTGCGTCTCCGAGAGTGTCGATAATGTTTCCCACTCACCTCCGGACGTGACGCGCTCTCGCGGGGCGTGGACGGAAACGCGGTGGGCATTCGTGACGACCGCGAGCAGGCAACCGCCGCCGCCGGTCGACGGCGAGCGCGGGGCTAGGAGCATCCCGAGCGGAGACCAAGCGATATCTCTCGGTGAAACCTCGGGTCTGGACGACCGTCGCGTCATCGCAATGGACGTGAGCAGGCGCGCGTCGCGTCGTCGCTCGCGAAGTTTTTTAGCGCGCGTGCCGCGCAGGAAGACGTCAACGTCCTCATCGGACGCATCCTCGTCCGTCTCGACGGTATCATCCAGGAGGCGTACATATCCGACTGAGCCGCTGATGTCCGCGGGGTTCTATTCGAGAGGAAGGTGCGGGAGGGTTCAGGACGAGGTCAGGACCAAATTAGAATTCTCCTGTGGGACCAAATTAGAATTCTCCAGTGGGACCAGCGATGGACGCACCACGACACACGCGGAGCGCTCTTGGCCGACGGCGATGAAATTCTCGTTCGACCAAGCCACCGCGCCGCCAGCGTACTGGCTCGGTACCTCCCTGAGCGCGCGTTCCCGTGACGACATCGCGCGCGCCAACAACTGTCTGTTAGAACTCATTTTTCGTATGATTATTTCGTATTGGCAGTCTCATATTTCTCGGAATTCGCGAAGGTTTCGTTGAATAGTTGTACACGTACGTGTACAGTACAGTACAAAAAGTCACTTGCCCGGATACGTGCTATTGGTCAAATGGACTGCATAAAGGTCCCGTGCCCGAATACGTCACATTTTCCCGGAAGGGCTGCGTATTGTAGGCGCCCACGGGTTGAGACTGGACGCGAGAATTGATAAGTCATGTACTATGTGTACAGTAGGGCTACAACGTTCAGGACTGTTGTAGGGCTACTGTACGGATCTACGGAAGTACTTCCAGAAGTACGGAAGTACGAAAGTACGAAAGTACTTTCGAAAGTACTTTCGTACTTTCGTACGAAAGTACTTTCGAAAGTACGAAAGTAGTTGTACTTTCGTACGAAATCGAAAATACTTTCGTACTTTCGAAAGTGTACTGTCGAGATCCAGGGGCAGGTGGGCCGGCAGGTGGGGCTGGTATCGAATGGAGGGTTTGAAGTGCAGGATATTAGAATAGACAACTTGCTTGCTTACGAATTTAATTCTACTGAAGTACTCGAAAGTACAACGTACGTGCACACGTACAGGAAGTACGAAGGTACGAAAGTAGTACGGAATGACGAAAGTACAACTATAAACGTTGTACTCCTAGCACTCTCCTAGCTAGCTAGCTATGTACCTTCGTACGAAGGTAGCTTCGAAGGTACGGAAGTAGCGACGAAGGTACTTCCGTATGATACTTCCGTAATACTTTCGAAAGTACCTTCGTAAGTTTATACTGGCTGACAGAGTGAAAGACTGTTAGAAAGGATATTAAAGGATATGCGCACGGTGTGCTGTAACATCGCGCAGAAGCCGTTTTGGGCTCTGTACTGCACAGCATGTTAGATGACATCACCCGCGAGGTACACGGATGGACCGCGTCCGTGTCTGAATCGCATGCACGAAGCGTAGACTGGCGCGATAGCGTCGATTTGTAAAAGAGCAGTTTTCTTCGCTACAACAGCCTCGACCCGCGAAGTTCAACTGCCGACGCAAGCGATCGTGTCTTTATTTTGCGCCGCGCGATTTTTAAATAATGCATGCGCGTACATGTACAGTACAGCACTGTATGTGTTCATGCGATACTCACGAAGTTTTTTTACGTCTGGAACTGTTTTTAAAAACAACTGCGCTCTGATGGTTTGCTCATAGCCCTACGATAGACTTTCATAGACTGAAAACACACTACCTTCGAAGGTATCCTTTCGCTGGAAATACAACGTACAGTACGTGTACGTTGTAGTTGTACAGTACCTTCGTACGGAAGTGCTTCCGGAAGTACTTCCGGAAGTACTTTCGTACAACGTAGACTACAACGTTGTACCTTTTGAGCTACCTTCGATGAAAGATATCGGATCAGATAGCTTGTAGCTTCCTTCGAAGATAGCTACTAGCTGGCTAGCTACGTTCGAAGGTAGCGTTGATATGCGAGTTCAAAACTCAGGCTTTCATGTTACGGTCACCATATATTTCTAGATTGTGACAGGTACGTAAGTTGTCAGCTTCGACGCTATTACCTTCGTACTAGTGTACTGTATATAGCTAGCTAGTTAGTTAGGTAGTTTACTTGGTCGTATCTGACTAATTATCTATCTACAGTATGACTTACTTTGTCATAGTTGTAGACAATCAATAGCTAGAATAAATACTTGTACTGTACGTTGTACAGTAAACCAACTACGAAGGTATCTAGACTACTTCAGCACGTGAACATTTACCGAAGGTATTTACGAACATGTGTACACGTGTACAGTACGTGTGCTATCTGCTACCTTCGTACCTTCGAAGGTACTACCGGAAGTACTTCCGGAAGTACTTCCGGAAATAGATACTTCCGTACTTTCGAGGGCACCTTCGTACGTACACGTAATTGTACGTGTACACGTACACGTACAGTACAATGGAGTCGTGTACGTAGATAAAAAAAAGTTTATTTTAATAGTATTATCGTACGTGTACGTTGTACACGTACGTGTACGGAAGACTTACGGAAGTACGAAAGTACTTCCGTACGAAAGTACAACTACAACTACTTCCGTACGGAAGTACGGAAGAGTTACGGAAGTACGAAAGTACTTTCGTATTATTACTTCCGGAAGTACCTTCGTACTTTCGTAGTTCGTACATACTTCCGTACAAGCTACTTTCGTACGTACTTTCGTACATAGCTACATACTACCTTCGAAGGTACATAGACTACATACACTACGTGTGTCATACCTACTACTTTCATTCGTACGAAGGTACTTTCGTACGTACGAAGGTACGTGACTAGTACGTGTACATACATACGCATACAGAACATAGTTGTACTTCGAGAGTACGGAAGTACTTTATTTACTGTACACGTACGGACGAAGTACGAAGGTACTTCCGGAAGTACGAAGGTATCTATCTTCGTACTGCCGTACTTCCCAGTCTGGATGTACGTTTACGTGTACGTGTACGTGTACAACGAAGATAATAAGTTGTACAACGTTGTACTACTGTACTTATCAAAACTCCGGAGGTACAACGTAGAACGTACCTTCGGTACGTTGTACGGTTGTATTAATACAACGTTGTACAGTACAGATGTACACGTACAGTACTGTATCTTCCACTTCGATATCTTGTACGGAAGTATTTCCGAAGTTCAAAGAAACGTTTTAGTTGTACGAAGGTACTACCTCTGTACCTGTACAACTACTGTACACGTGTACAGTACTTCCAGAAGTAGACGTTCTGTGCGTACTTGTAGGGCTACCACTCGTGTACGAAGGTACTTTCGTACTTTCGTACCTTCGTATCTTACTTCTTCCGTACCTTCGAAGATACGGAAGTACGAAAGTACGAAAGTACGAAAGTACTTCCGTACTATACCTTCATACCTGCGAGTTACCTTCGTACCTGCGTATCTAACGAACTAGACTGTCTAGCTAGCTAGCTAGCTACCTTCGTAGCTACAGTAAGTTGTTCTTACCTTCGTACTGGAAGAAATACAAATAAATAAAGTACTTCCGGAAGTACTGTACGTGTACGTGTACAACTACACGTGTACGCTTATTATTGTAGCGTTAAATACTGTAAAGTGGCGTTAAAAGCCCCATACGTGTAAGTTACGTGTACGTGTACTTCGTTCGTTCCATACGATATTAAGGTTCGGAAGTATGATATCACGGAAGTATCTAGTTGTAGACTACAACGTAGTTGTACTTACCTTCGTAGGTACTTCCGGAAGTACTTTCGTACTTCCGTGCGAAGGTAGCTAACTAGCTATCTACATACAGTACGTGTGGGCCCTAGTGTATACGAAGGCCCTAGTGTATACGAAGGTACCTTCGTACCTTCGAAGGTACAGTACCTTCGAAGGTACAGTACCTTCGAAGGTACTTTCGTACTTTCGAAAGTACGAAAGTACCTTCGAGGTACGAGAATTTCGTGACGAATTCTGGACGAATCGCGAAGTACTTTCGAAAGTACTTTAGTACAACGTACTGTACACGTCAGTTGTACGTGTACAGTACTACTTTCGAGGTACCTTCGTACGCTCTTTTTATTCTAAGCCGCGAATTACACGTACTGTACGTGTACACGTACACGTAGCGTGAATTGACGGTACTGTACGTGTACAACGCACACGTGCGTGTACCTCTTGTGTACGAAAGTACGAAAGTACTTTCGAAAGTACCTTCGAAGGTAGATACATACGAAAAGTGTTTGCAGCTTTTAAACCGAAGCCGCGGGCACTAGCATGCGCCCTCCCAGCTTGCGCGAGCGGAATGTGACCTCTCGGCTCGAAAAACGCGGTGGACAGGCGATTTTCGAGCCGAAGATTGAGTGCTCAAAACGAAATCTCACTGTTTTTCCCTCAGGGGGATAGTGAGTCACGTTACAAGGAACGCCAAACGAGGTTCGGTAGGCGAATTCCGCACTTTCCGCGATCGCGAGGGGCGCGCGCGCCAGGATGTGACTCTTTCTGGACAAAAGTTTTCGGTTGGACAAAAGTAATTCTATTTAACCTAAAATATGTTACTACCTTCGTAGATAGTTGCCTTCGTATATCTACCTTCGTACGGAAGTACTTCCGGAAGTACAAAGTACTTTTCGAAAGTACTTTCGTACTATTTTACAGTAGACTACATGTATCTGTATAAATAATAGGCCCCTTATTCCTATCAATACGTGTGTACACGTGATACATAGTAAATACGGGCAAATAGCAAATAATACCATGATATCTTGATGTATCTCGAAGAATAGAATGCTGCAATACTCGAAGTTCATACGTTTGTAGCCCCTTGACGAGAGAATCGGTAACGTGTGCGCTGAGTCACGCGCCACTCAGAATCATTCATTCGATCACGCCACGAAACATTTTTAGTTCCACTTTTTGGGGCTGGGTAGCCTGGACTATCGGTAACGCCCCTCGTCTGTCTCATTTTTTTTGAATCGTGCGCGTTGAAGGACTCTGGAATGCTTCCCGGTTTAAATTTAATTTCAGGCTCCCTGATTCCTATGTCATCAGAGATGTTGATAGACTCTTGTTTTCCGTCAAGAAATAGTTCTGATTGTTGCTGTCGTCCTTCCTCAGTCACAGCGGAACCCCTGCGCCTGACCAGCAGAGTGCGTTCGATAAAGCAAGTCGCTTAAAGCATTTCAAAGTTTCCGGCCAGAGACGCAGGTAGTTACAAAACGATAATTTTATGAGCTTGCACAACCCTACCTTAATACAACCTCTCCTGGAGACCTATTTTTTTGTGACAACCTTCGAGACTTGGTTTTTACTTGCTGCCAACTGTTGCGCAACATTTCAAGATTCATGCTTAACTGCACATGCTTCATCCAGAGATCCGGGGCATTCGATTGCGTGATAGTAGCACGTAACCGATTCACGCCAGCGGAGCTTTTCAGGCCCTTGGCCATGTGAGGATGTAGGGTTTGAATTTGAGGGTGCAGCGTTCCGAGTTCGTTATGAACTACATCTCTCTGGAGTTTGGCTTCAGCGTCTACTGCCTCTCTAGAACCCAATGCCTTAGAATTCACCAGGTCCTTTATCGAGGGACAGATAAAGCGAAAACAAACGGACCGATAAATGAATAATTGCAGTGAGTCAGTAAAGTATCCAGCGTGTAAAAAACCAGAAACATATTTATCCGGGACACTTCATTACCAACATCACGTCACGATACATGCTGCTGGAGAAGCACCAGATCACATATGCGTTAAGTACAACAAGAAATGAAGTAAATAAAATCTGGACACTGTCTGGCAAGTTATTTTCTCCCACTTTGATAAGCACGCCAAGGTGGTATGTCACAAGCGTGACAGTAAGCGTCAAGGACTCAAGTGACTGTTGCGCACTGGAGTCCACCGGGTTGCATACCAGATGAGCAGCGATGGAAGCCTGAAAGTTGAAGCATGCGATATTCAATCATCAGAAATTTTCAGAAGCAAAACAAGATAAATATTTCATATATTGTTTTCAGAGAGAACGCCAAACTTGTGAAGGGGAAAACAAATCTGCCAGTATGTGACATATTGACAGGAAAGCACACGGTGTTTGCGCTCTCATTCAAAAGATACGTGCTCGCAGTACGTGTACGATAGGCCGTGCACGTGTTACGACATTGCGCAAGTGGTTTTTAATCAAGCAAAATATCTCACTGCAAAAAGAGAAAGAAATGTTCAGATTTTACGAAGTATGAGAACTCTCGTGTCCCCACAGAAACAGATTGTTGAGAACTAACCCTGGACAATGAAAAGTGATATGTAGGCAGCAATTAAAGGTTCATCTGGAAGAAGAACAGCAGTAGCCTTTTCATAGGAAAAATAGAACATTCATTTCGAAGCAAATGATGTGTTGGCAATGAAATACAGTACGCTCAACGGCTAAAAGTAAGGAAAAAACCATGTTTATGCGGAGCATATCCTTACCAGGAGGCCAAACTTTCGAATCATGACCACAAACTCCCACCACCAGTACTCAGACATGAATCCCAAGAACATGAAACCTAGTCGCATTTTCACGGAACGCCAGTGGAGGCGAGTTTTCTCGCTGCTCATTGCCTGTAGCAATATGCAAGGCAATACGACGAGATAAACACTCAGGAAAGCAACCAAGCCACAAATCCAACTGGTGTATAACGTGGTACCAGTGCTTATATCGAGGTCTACGAAGAGAAACGATCCCTTGTCAACAAACGACCTTGACCGAATGAGCTGCAACAGGTGCCTCAAAATTATAGTCCACGAAAAGTAAAGCATGACAAGTGATAAGCAGACAGCGGTATCATACGCAGTGGCAGGCAACTCTGCGACCTCTATGTCTCGAGAACGAATGCTGTCCTTATCTTCGTCCTCTGCAGGACTTGTCATTCGAGGTGTCAATGCAACATCAGTGACACCATGAGGTGAAGTGTCATCAGGTTGGATACTCATTTTATCGAGTGCTTCTTGGAGATCCGTGACGTTTTTTCCTAGCCTCCGATTAAAAGCAACTTGTTCTTGCAATTTGAATTTTTTTAGAAAGAACTTTTTCCTGTGACGTTTGATTTCAACAATACGGATCACGACATAACAAAAAACAGCGAGAACGGCAATGACTGTGGGTAGTGCCGATGAGTAGCCAGTGTACTGATAGTGGTTCCAACGCAAGAAGCAGTCAATTTCAAATGAGTGGATCGTGGGTGTTGATATCCTGGCCGCGATTTCGAACAGGAGGTACTGTGTTGATGTCCAGCCCAAGTCAACGTCCTTCAACACGGTCATCATTTGAAAGTGTGAAAGGATGGTTTTGCAAAGCCCAACAGACCCACCGTGATTGTGAGTGGCAATCCTGAATAAGGTCACCACGATGATCCCATGCAGGAGCAGGTGAACAATGATTATCATGCCACCAGCAATGTTTGGGGGACACTTGCTGCACACTGGTGGATTCCGACCATCAATGGAAGGATTTGCATACCCGTCTGCGCATACAGCACACAAGTTACCCGTATAGCCTGCTGCACATGTACTTGACTCACCACCAAGGCAAGCACTTGTTTTCAAACAGTCGTATACTACTGTCACGTCGGGGTGAGCGCGCCAACGCCCAAAGTCAACTATGATCTGCCGCTTTGGCAAACCGTTACAGACTCCACCAAAGGGACAATTCTGGCAACGAAATTCGTCCTCTGGAAGCAGACGGTACGTCTCTAGCGAGCTGTCACTACTTGTTCCCGAACGTCGGACAATGCAGTGACATTGATTCTTTCGATAGTTTCCGAGGTGACCAGGAATCTTTTCACCAGATAAAGTTGTCCACTCACCCTTAATTTTACCGCTTCTCCACATGGTATCCATTTGAAGTGGACAACTGGTGCACGCTTGAGGACCAGGAAGTGGCTTGTAGAAGCCATTGGCACAAGGTACACATACACCGTAGGGATTCAGTGCACTTAAGTACCTCTGCGGTGCACTTGACGCCTTCTTGTATAAGTCAGGATATGAAGTGACACTAGGTGCTAAGTTTGTAAGGGCAGTACCTCCTGATATTGGCAGCCTGATGTCCTCAGTATAGCCGGGCATACATTCGCAATCACCGTTACCATCACTTTGGGAATTAGATTTAACTTCCTCGCAGGGTATTACGAGAAATGGAGTGTGACTAACGCTTAGTCCAAACGAAGACACAAAAAAGTGCAACGTGTACACATTACCCCGAAGTCCATTAATCTTCAGGCGATCAAACGTCGCCACGCCACTTACTAAAGGGGTCACATCTCCTTCCAATCGAGATACCGTTGGTGTCACTGAGGATATTGCAAATGCGTCAAAATTGGTGCAAAGGTTGCTTGCAATATCCAGTGTTTGAACTTGAACAGCAGGACTGATGGTCAAATCATTTTCAAAACGAGTTGGAGGTGCTCTGAATAGATGGAGACGATGTGGTGTGCCAGAAATTACCACAACTTCGAGATGGTCGTCGCGAAGCTCGCGATAGAGTGCAGAGGCACAATTAGAAGTTGGGCAAAAGCTCGAAAATTGCAATTTGTAAACTCCTGTCGACGGAAAGTTGAAATGCAGTCCACTTGTGTGCCCAATCCAACGAGGAGACGAACGTATGCCATAGTATTCTAGCCCATCTCCTGTAGTTCCGGTCACGTTATCAGTTAAGGACCCCACGTCCGTAATATGTAGCATGTTTAAATATTGCTGTGTTGCAGCAGTGAGATTCTGCTCTGATAATTGATCAGCGGGGCGACAAAAGCGGGGCACGGGGCGTTCTATCGTGCCGTTGGCGCACCAGGCAACCATGCCCTCTTTGGCGACGAGGCTTCGCTGACTAGAACTTGAGAGAGCACTTACATTTCCCGAGTATGGTGTTTCTATACCCGTTGACTGGTCTTTACTGAAGATCAGCTCAACAGAGATATTCCGTTCTTGTTCAGCTTCCAAACCAGTTCCCGTAAGCGCACCACCAGCATCTCGCGTGACAACAAGAACATCGCGCAATGACACTATGGCATCTGCAAAATAGGGAGCAGTGTCGGTGCAAACACCATCTGTTATACGGCGAGTGCATGTGGAGCAGCCACACGCATCCAGACTGGAAGGGTAGCCAGGTGAGACCGTGAGGATAAACGAGGATGAAAGAAGCCCAGGGGATGAAACTGTGACAGTGTACTCCCCGACTGCTGACTGGACCAATATCAAATCATCGATCAGTGTTTCTCCTAATGAACTGCGCCGGACACTCACAGAAAATGAATCAGAGGTTACGCCCGTTTCAAAAGTAGCGGTTCCGTCAAGTGCTGGCACGAGAGTAGAACTACCGCTACCAAGAGCTTCACTGCTTGGGAAGCCCGAAACAGTTGTGCTTATATCGCGCCGTAAGCTTGCCCCAAGTTGGTCGACATCGAGTTGCCCAATGAAATTATTGCCCCCATCCATCACTAAAGCGACAAACGGATCGACGATTAGTGTGCGCTTTGAGGGATATGATGTACGCAGGCTGTATACTTTATTGTTGAACTTATTTCAAGGACAGAAAGAAAAAGAAAAAAAAGTGAGATAAAATTTGGAAGCATGCACATGGAGTGTACATGTACTCGTACTGTACGCGTACACGTTCACTCGTACTGTAGCCCTCGGAGAAATCACGTTGATGCAAGACGTTAATGCAAGAATGATTTGAAATCTGGGGCACGAAAAAATGTGCAAGAAGGACTAGATGACTTATTACCATGGTATGTACCGAGGGGACACCAAGCTTGTAGGGTGTCCCAACTTCGATCGTGAATGACGAGATATCGCCTATGATATTATCTCCTCCAAAAGTAATATTATAGGTACCAACTCCAGGGGCCTCTACCGCGATATTACTGAAAGTCACGGTGCCAACACCAAGCTGCAATATCTCCGTGTTCGTGCCGCTCTCGGTTAATTGCAAGTACATTGGGACTCCGTCAGTATTTGCAGGGCCGCCAGTGATGTTGCCGTGTACAACCTTAGTCATGTAGTTTGCTGAACCAACATAGTTAAACCCTGCGTCGTATACGCCCAGCGTGATGGGCTCGATGGTAACCAGCGGCTTTGCAGAATATTTCACTTGACTGGTTGCAATCACTTTTAATCGTACAGGTTCGCCTTCTAAGACTAAAACGGGAAGTGACGCAGAAATAATGTCGGGAGTTGAGAAATAAACCACATGAGTTGCTTTTGCGGGTGACAGCAGTTGAACTGAGCCAAAATATGCGATGTCACGTTGGGTGAACACTGAATCTGATTCCCCGATTCCAACACCTCCAGGATATGGTCCAAGCGTTGCAGTTGGACATGTTATTCGGACTTTTCGCGTGTGTGTATCGTGGTCGCCAAGAGGTGAATCGCCAGCGTCCAATATTTGAGCGATAATTGGATCTACCGGTGTAGATATCAGTGTTTTAAAGCTGCTTGGGAAGAAGAAGGGGAAATCAGGCGGCAACACCAGTCCCAATTTAACAGCTAAACCAGGTCGAATCTCTAGTCCAAAGCTGACCCCGAGTAATCCAGGGGAGCGGAACGACAGAAGTAATGGGTCACTTGGCCCAGCTTGCGTTGGCGCTATGAGAGCAAGTTGCGAGAACACGTACGTTCCATTACTAGTTGATCCTCGAAATGCTGATGGTTGTATTGCAGCACACTCGATCACTTCATTTTCTGATGAAGATGTCCCAATTTTATGCAGATCGTTTACGAGACACAGTCCACTTTGTGAAGTATTGTGAGACAGCGTAACTGACTGCCCTGGACAGGTGGCTTCATCTGGCTCACAAAAAGGGTTTTGAATTCCATCTAAAATGTTTTCTCCACCGTCCAAAATGAAAGTGCGCACAGAAGATAGCCCGACGATTGCAGAGACGTTGTAGACTGCACATGCACAGGGATATTCTGCAGCGTGGTCGACTATAGCACTATCGTCACAGGTAGATAGACCGTGTATGTCCACACAAGGCGCTGTAACGCCAATGTGGTGTGCCCGACCTGGTCTCACGGTTAACTTCAAAGAAACCGAAGAAAGCAACAGATCTGAGGGAAATGTTGATATCGAGAGATAATAAGTTCCTTTGGTAGGTCTCTTGAGTGCAAGCGCACTCAATAATGCCTCATTCGCATCGCCTGTCAACTCAACTGCAGTGATGGTACCGTAAACGCTGTTCACGGGTTCATTATCGTGAATCAATACATCATCATATGCAAGTCTCGCATTTTGCCTCGTGACGTATGGGTATAATCCACTCTTCGCAGAGCTAGGTAAAGACGCTAACACGAAGCGTCGAGTATGAGTTACGGTGTTCACCGCATACTCGTTCGTCAGGTTGTATTCAGTTATGTGAGTATGATTTACGATAGTCCAACGCGAGACGTTGGCAAAGATTGTCAAGTAAGAACTGGGAGTAGGCATCGTTGTAGCGCCCAACTGTTTCGGGGGGAAAACAACGTGCGTGCTTACCTGTGGCTCTCCTTCTTGCACCCTCGATGTCACAGTCATCCCACTTTTTACTGATTCGCTTATCAGATCTGACGTTGTCACGTTGAACGCAGGCAAAACTCCTGAAAGCAAATTTGCTCCAGAATCGATTGGCCTGATGCGGAAAACGTCCAAAGGAACAACAAGATCAGCAGATGCATAATGCCGAAAGCTGTAACTGTTTACGTTTCCTAGGGATATGGAATAATCGACCAGTGGGTTCGGAAGTGCGCTGGCCGCCAGCACCTGCAACGCATTAGGATCTCCTGGAACAACAGAGACAGTGAAATTACCACCCTCTAAAAATACGAAATCAGTTTCAGAAGCCGATATTGTAAGCGGAATTTGATGTATGATGATTGCATGCTCAGTGCAACTGATCACATGGGAACCAGCAGTTGGCCGGACCATGTTCAGTCCTGTAAATGCTGCAACGCCAGATCCAGTCGTGTTTGCTTCGTTCACGCCCGTTAGATTTACTGTCGTTGATGAACAATGCACGAGCCGGTTCACCGGGAACTGCATGTTCGCGATGTAACGATCATCAATTCCCATCAAATTACCCGCTCCATCGAGCACCTCCAACTTGAACGAACCTATGGGGACTGAGTTGGAGGCAGATAGGTTGGCCCACCTTCCAATTTGGACAGCGTGCCATTGAAATCCGTACTTGCCTTTGATCATGTTTATCACTTGAACAGTTGGTGTGATAGTGTGTGAAACGAACTGTAGGCCATATGATCCTGCGAATTCGCACACAAGATAGATGGAAGATGCAGGAAAGTGCCACTCCCCTTGCCCAGTCAGGTCTGTTACAGCTACGTTTCCAGTGAAATCAAGAGCAGTTAAACCGTGAGGACGTACTGTGACGGTTTGATGTAGAGTGTCAACAGTGGTGAGCTTGTTATTGCCACCATCAAAAAGGTTGACTGTAATTAATTCCGAAATAGGAACTTCAGGCGTGTTGCAAATAATGGTGACGTCTGCATAATCTGAAATGTTCAGGTAAGACGCCTCGCCTGGAACTAACTTTAACTTTGAAGCAGATGTGGCTATTGCACCGCTGGCGAGACTTGGCAACTCAGCAAAAAATTGTAAGATGTATATTTCATCAGTCCCTGAGTTGCCACGAGATGCTGTCCCGAACCTGAGTGTGCTCGCTACTCCAGGAATACGCTCTCCACTTGGTTTCTGGCTAGTTAAACTGAGATCATGAAACTCTGCTGTACCACGTAATGACCCCGAAGTCCTCTTCCCGACGAGTTCGGCTCCCGTCAGTCGCTCCTCCAATAAACCCCCACCGTTGTGTTTCAGCTGGCTGGTCGTACTGCTGACGCTGATGAAGTGACTTAGGCTGTCAAGGTCACCGACAAAGTTCGCACCTGCATCCCTGACATCAACATAATACGCATCCAACTTTACGAAGGCGGATGCATACTTAATGCTCGCGTCATCAGGAATCCAGAGTGAAGTTAGTTCAGAAGATGAAACATGTCCTGGGTGGGATAATATTTGCGTGGCGACACCAGGCATCACAGACACGACCAAAGTACTGGTACCGGGCATGTCGACACATTCTCCAGCAAGTGTGCAATCTTGTAGTTTAAAGTTAACATGGTAATCGCCAAAAAAAGGTGCACGACTAAACTGGGGTGCCAGTGTTAAAGCTCCATCAACCGTGGATCCTGTCGCGGTATATTCAATCAGGTTTATCGGTTGACTGTTCACAGAAGACGCTGAGGTGTTAAGTGCCACACTCGCCGTAAACCCTCGAGTTCCACCGAGGCCAAAGTCGTTTTGAACGGTGTGCCCGCTCAGGTCAGCAGTCACCAGTTCGAGTGGATCGAGGGTCATGCGTCCCACAGAGTTCTCCGCAGAACCATATTGAAGTTGCGAAGGCGCACGTTGGTGTAAAAACTTAAGGTGATGTGGCTGGCCAAATATCTTAAGAGTTCTGACTGAAACGTGAAAGTCCCTGCCATTCAAAGAGAACGATAGCTTCGCAGTTCTTGGATTAATATCTGACAACCACGGCATAGGATGATACATGTCAGTGCTCACAAGTCCGTGAGGGTAGCACCGCACTTTGCCAAGAATTAGATGAGTTTGGCACACCGGACAAGTAAACCGCGTCACAGAAATATATGAAGCACTCTGGTCAGAGCTTGTATCCAGATTGAAGCGGCAGGTGATCATTCCTGAATCAATGAAACTTCCACCAATGAAGGTTAAGATTGAAGCAGTTTGATCAGGAGCCTCCCCTGTAACCATCACATCAGCGGGATATTTTCCGTCTGAGAGGACACTTGCAGTATCAGGCACGGCATAATACCGGAAGACAACGTGGTCTTTGGACCACAGTGAACTTTGAAACAATCCATCACTATCAGTCAGGTGATTCGATGGGTAACCATCAAAAGATATCTCGATCTCCGCTACACCGTTGATAGAAGGACCTTCGCGCTCTGTCAACGAGGCTCGCAAAGATGGTGGAGCTGTGCAAATAATCCGTGTGCTACTCACAGCTACAGCCGGCACCCAACCATCAAATGGAAAACGATAATCTGATGTACTCGATACACCAAATCGACACGCCGCAGCATGGCTTTTCCCTCCGCCTCCGATAACTGCGGTAGGAAACCCAGAACCCTGAATTGTCACTTCGGTTTCTGCGCCGGAAGTTGGACCATACTCTGGTGTCAAAGAAACAACTTCAGCTGTAGAAAATCGTGTGTAAGTTGTGGAGCTATTTGTCATCGACGCAGTAAAAAATGCCATTAAATCAGGAGCATATAATAACGCTCGCACCGGTTCAGTGGTCGCGTATGAAGCGAGGCGGCGAAAACAACCAGTCAAGCAAGCAGCCGAGGTATCAGCACCTCCGATTTCAATCTTTACTATCCGCGTACCAGAGGTTCCAGTAGTCGCGTATAGGAAGCCTCCATTTAATGAACCATCTGACATTACTGCCATGCGATGAACGTCCAACTCACCGAGTCCACCTGGTTCGCCCCCTGATAAAACGACTTTCTCTAGTGTCTCTTGATTTGAATCAGTGAAGTCCAGGCTGAACATCCAAATACAACCAGCACGCAAAGCACATTCTGACAACTTGCAACCTGCAGCTGCCGAGCCAACATACCCAAATTCCCCATTTGAAATCACTGATTTAAACGTGGTGAAGCGCCCTTGTGTTCTCGAGTCTTCCGAAACCACGCCCTCACATTCTCTCGTGATGCGACCCCCATCAAAATACATTTCGTCACCATCACCACTAAAACCTGTCGTACTCGCCTTTATTTTAAACAGGGAAGGAAAATAAGCAGTATCAGAAGGCTCCAGCCGTGATGACCCAGCAAAAATTATCGTCCCCTCGTCGTTCACACTTGCATACGTCGCGGCATTGAAACGAAATGCATCTCGGCGATCAACACAGCTACTGCACGTAGTCTGCAGGTAGCTCGGAACAATCTGCTTCGTCACAATAGATACAAGAGAACCACCTTGAATCTTAAGAATTCCAACCCGCGACTTTGTAGCAATGTCCTTTGGTGTTGCCTTGTACACCAGCGTCCCCTCTGCTTCGTTAACCGCCATCGCGTCCAGTATCCAGCCTTCTGTTCCGCCCTGGAGGTAGCTGTGGCTGTAAGCGAGGGCATTATTTGACGCAAGTGTCCCTTGCGTACCATCCCAACGAAAAACTCGAAACTGGTAATCATACGGGTCAGAAGGCGTGGTAATTTGAGCCTGAGGTTTCCACATGTTGAGAGCTGAGTAAACGTGAGAAAACGTACCCGTGGAATCCAGCACGACATCGCGGTACCCCCCTGGACCTTGCCAACCATGTGCGCTTTGGTCAGCAGAGGTCCAACCAGGAACAGACAAACCACCAGGATGGCCTTGAGTGCACGAGCCAACGCCCGTAACACCAGTTCCACACCAGGTGCTGTCATCGGGAGACATCGCGAGCGGCTGGTGAGATGATGCGGGTCGCTTTGGTCCAGATATATCCCAGCCAGAATACCCAGGCATAGCGTCTGTAATTGAAGTGAGTTCGACAACGGCGTCAACTCCTGTCGCGTCATAAACTCTGACGTACACGGTGCCAGTTTTCTTAGTATCATACACGGCGTCTGCTGCGAGCTGATCCCCTTCAATTTCAGACGAGGTCGTATACTTATATCCATAGGTGTCATCGCGTCTCTTTTGCAGAGATAAGCCTGCTCTCACCTGTATCACATAAACATTGGAAGCAGGTTCAAAGTGACTGAGAGTTTTGTAGTCTTTAAAACGAAAAGAAGCAGCAAACAGGTAAGCAACTGTTTTAAAGAAATAAAGATGTGTTCAAACTGACAAGTGAGCAGTCTACTCCTGCACGACCAGTCGCGCACGTGCACGAGCCGTCGGCCTGTGATGAGGGCACGGATGCATTTGAGAATACAGGCTTGTTCGTATATTTAGTTGGGGTTCAGTTGGCTCAAAGCGAGAATACGTACTGGCGTGCACTTTGTTGAGCTTGCACGTGTTGGATCTTACCTCACACCGACCGTAAGCATTTTCGCTGTTGCAACCACGGGGACAGAAGAAGTAGGTTTGCTCGGCCGCGGGGCGCGGAACGAACGTTAGCACCACCAGAAGAATCGTGAAGACCCGTGAATTGAACTTCAGCTGCATGTATCTCGCAAAAAGGGCTCCGCAGGGAAAAGGAACCTCCGGTTGAATCAACTGCGAAGGTTCAGAGTTCAAAGTCGAGGGTGAATGACATGTACGTTTGCATCTGCAGGCGTGTGATGTCCCTTTAAGCCCCGAACCGGCTCGCTTTTGCAGTTCTCGGGTCTCGGGTCGTCGGCCCGTACAATGCACTGGGCTCCTTTCAAAATATGATATTTGGAATACTACGTGTACACACAACTAACACGTACAGTAAGCTGTTAACCTGTACCTTCAGGTACCTTCGTATGTAGTATCATATTTGATAGGCCCCACTCGTACAGTACGTGTTTAATAACGTGTACCGTTGTACATGTACGCTTCACATAACATGTACGAAAGTACGAAGGTATTCTATTACTTTAAGTACGAAAGTACTTTCGTACGAAAGTACTTTGTACGTTGTACTTTCGTACGAAAGTAGTTGTACTTTCGTATTTTCGTATTATCGCGATGAAATCTGAATTTGAGCACAGATAGAATAAACAGTTGTAGTTGTAGTTGTACAACGTACACGTACAGTACGTGTGTATATCTGATTACAAAAAGACTGAGCTCGAACACATCCGGGCAAAACATGTGATATTGCGAGCAGACCGCACTACACGTACAGTACGTGTACAGTACGACTTACAAATATTACACGTACTGTAACGTGTAGTACTCTCCAAGGGGGTTACGAGTACACGTGTAGAGCTGAGTTTTTTTGTATAATCAGAATACACACTCTCAAAGAAAGCGAATTACGATTTGCAACGTTGGTTTTAAGTCGGGCATCCTGATACGCGCCCATGCCGCAAATCGCGACCAGTGCATCGGTATGCGTGACCACATCCGGCTATTCTGGTGGGAACACTACCTTTTTGCTTTTATTACCGTTGCAGGACGTGCAAGAAAATCGTGGTGAACGCAGTCTCACAGTAGACCAGCCCGCCCATTCAATCTACCACGATTTAAACTTTTCCAACAAAACAAACGTTCCGATGGACAGGTCGAATCTGGCTCGCGCGCCCCAATATCAATGGAGAGGGCCTTCTCTCCGTTGTGCGACCAGGCACACTTCAGTCCGGTTTCACGACTGTTGGTATCAGCAAAAATGCAGAATGCGTTGCTGCAGTTGACAGCTTAGGTACTGTGGTTTTACTGCACATCCGGAGAAATAGGTTTTCATTATTGTCGCGAGAGGGTAATGCGGGGACAGCGGTGACATTCGGTGTATCCAACGAAGTCTATGCTGCCTTCACTGACAATGTCATCCGCGTCTACGACAAGGACACCGGTGCTCTCCTTGCAACACTGAAGGGCCATCGCAGCCGCATCACACATATTGAGGTTGGACCGGGAGGGTTATCTTTGCTCTCCACATCTGCCGATGCTGTCTTCTTATGGGACGCTAAGGGGACATACCGCAGACGTTCTTTGAATGGTGGAACCCAATGTGCAATTTTCGCGCGCTTTGCAGGTGAGTCTGGAGACCGCATTGTAGTAGGTTTTTGTGATGGTTCGATTTGGGTCTGGACGAAGGAATCTTGCGAACTCATTTCCAAGCTACATATGTCTCTGCAAAAAAATGCGACTCCAGATCGAAGCTGCAAATTGTGCAAATCTATCTCGATATCGACTGATGGCCGTTACGTCATCACCGCTAGCAATTCCACTGTTTTGTGTCTCTGGAACCTAACCAATAGCCAACTAGTGCACTGCATCGAGATGCCGGCAGCAATAAACCATGGATCAGGAATAGCATTCATTTATGGTGGAAGTGCCGCGCTGTGTGCCTGCGTTGACGGCACTCTTCGTGTGATAGATCCCTTCAATGGGGTGTTGACGCACACCATTAAGGTTCAAGATAACACAAAACTTAACTCTGTATCTATGAGCGTGGAATCCGCTGGTAGGTATGCTGCAGTTGTGACAGGTACAGGTTTACTTCGATTGTATGACCTCCACATCCTGTGTGCAACACGTCAAGATTTTCATCCAAGGAAACTTCAACTCTTTCCAAAGGGTGTAGTGGCTACGACGGATGCAAACACCAGCAATACAGACCTGAAGACGGCGTATGCTGACATTCCATTGACGACTGCTATGCCTTCACCCCCTCAGTGCGATTCAATATTAGATTCTATATTTTCGCCGCTCGATCGAAAACGTTTGCTGCACGGTGATGATGCACGTTTCAATGTTGGAAAGGCGACGCTCTACACCCAGCGTGCTTCACTTGGTGCCCCACCTGGGCGTCGGACTAAGCTGAAAAAAGGTCGTCGCGGACCTGGCTGTGTTGCTAAGGCTGCCCCAGCATCGTCTCATGTTGCTGCTCGATTTCCACTTCCCGACATTATTTCAGTGTCAGAGGTTGACGTGCATCAGTCGGGGGGCGGAACAAGGGCAGCGTCCCCCTCTGTCAATGGTGCACACCCCATACTCGGTGGCTCCAGGGAAAAACAAGTTAGTGCAGTCGGCACGGTGCTATTGCGAAACCTTTTGTACACATATGGGGAATACCCTGGGAATCACAGACTAGCCATGTGGCGCAAACTGTTATCCCTGCCCAACAATGAAGAAGCTTATGCAGTGCTCTTGTCCAAGGGAACCCATCCAGCGTTTGCTGAACTCCCACGGAGATTTCCCACGGCAGATAGGTTGTTGCTGGCAAGGCTTCAGCGTGTTGCCTCTGCGCTTGCGCACTGGTCTCCCATCTGTGCAGAAGCAGTCGTGGTACCTGGGATGCTATTTCCGTTCGTCAGGACCTGCAGGGGCGATGAGGTGTTTGCTTTTGAAGCATTTGCCACTGTATTGCACAATCATACGCGAAATTGGTTTAGTCGTTTCCCAGATCCGCCCTTCGTCTTGCTGAAGAAAGTGGATTCTGTTGTCCAGAACCACGATCTCCAACTAGCGCAACACTTGGAAACCTTTCCTGGTGGCCTTCACAACGTCGCTTGGCAACTTCTTAGTACCTTGTTTACCGATGTCACAACAGCTGATGAGTGGCTGCAGCTGTTCGATCACGTACTCACGAACGGCAGTGATATGCTTCTGTATTTGACTGCGGGATTCATCATCACCTGGCGTGATACTTTCCTCAACGCACAAACGAGTTCGATTACTTTACCACAACTATTCATCCGTGAATCGGGAGTCAACGTGCCCCGTCTCTTAGGCATTGCGTATGAACTACGTGACAGTACCCCCTTAGGTTCCTTGACGGCCGACTCTAATTTGTCACATGCAGAAAGCGTGTCTGTCTCTGAAACAGGTCTTACTAGCTTTTTTGTATTACCCAAAGGCCCCACCTACCCAGTCTTTGAAGATTTTCCTCTGCATGCTTTGAAAATGACCCTCGATAGACGGGAGCGTGTCTGTGAGGATGAACACATGCTGATATCGCACCAGAACGGGGTGACGACTCTATCTAGGCGAACCGACGAGTTGCACTCCATGGAAATGGGATGGGAATCGGAGGCTGCTTTTTTAGCTGCCAGCGAGGATGAGTGCAAAAGTATTCGCTTCAACTTGCAGTGCACTGCGTATTCGGATTTAAAGCACTCAGAGCGAAAAGAGCGCGCTATACGACTCCGTCAGCTTGAGATGATTGAGGGCGCATACCAAGCAACTCTACGACGGAAGAAGAACGAGTGGATCAGTGAACTGGAGAAGTTGCGCACTGAAGTCAACGAGCAACGGGAAAGCTTAATGGTACATACGAAAATAAATGGAGAGAAAGACCGGATTCACATCATTGAAGGCCAGACACGGCAGCGTCTGATGGAACTGGAATCAGAATTGAGAAATGAGGCAGAGCTATCAAGCGCGGGGGAAGAGGTGACAGAAGGGGAGTTTATATTGAAAAATATGGAGAAGGAAACCGTGTGCATACAAGTAGGCGAGTCCCAGAACTATAAATCGAAGACGGCGAGCATTGGTGAGAACCGCGACGCCGTGCGTGCATTGACTTGCACAGGTAAGTATGACCATCTTAGAGGTGTTAGGGTGCCGTGCTCAGAAATTCGTCGTGAAACGCACGAACACCCGCCTGCAAGATTTACGTCTCTCCCTGCTGTTGTGGACGATACGGTGGCAGTGTTGGCGGTGCTCATGGGCCAAATGTCGACAGCTGGAACAGTCGATCCATCGGCATTCGAGGGCATATCTCCACGGAAACGGCATGCACTACATGAGGATGATACTTCACTGAATAGTTTAGTGTCGGACTCATCCATCAATGGTGTATCCCCAGCGGGTTCTGACTCCTCATAGGGTTGAGTGCTGACAGGTACTTCTGGAAGTACCTTCGTACTTTCGAAAGTACTACTTCTGTAGGTTGTTTCCTGCCGATGATAACTTTGATATCCCTCACGTGCCAGTGAAATCACGTACCTTCGTAGATAGTTGTAGTGCCTCACAGATACCAGAGTATTCAACTTGTAACTACAACTTTGCGTATGCGACGTTGTTTATCTTAATAAGATCTTGCTTTAACTGTTTTCCTTACAGTGTGTCCATTGAAACTTATCTGTGGATACTCTGTTGAAAAGTTGACGACAATTCTGTGAAAAGCAATAGGGTCTTTCAAATGATTGGAGGACGCCGGATCTTCCCAGCTCGAAACTATATATAGAACGGATATATATATATATACAGTAGAACGGATGTGGCCCGAATGCAAACAAAAAATGCGACAGCCAGACCCTCATTTTTCTTTTTCAATGTCTAACCCTCTGAAGACAACACCACGTTGTGCACGATTTTCTCGAAATTCACACGTTACTGGCGAAGTTGCCGTCAATCTCATACCTGTCACTGCGTGTTTTCAAAAACGCCTTTAACTTCCACATCATGTTTCT
>JACLAB010008873.1_pt1 | contig 35589 bp, 30 predicted proteins | sample 8027921 | NCBI WGS metagenome assembly JACLAB01 (sample SAMN15725117, study PRJNA655200) | protist metagenome | isolation source: fluorescence activated cell sorting (FACS) single amplified genomes of... | place: USA: West Boothbay Harbor, Gulf of Maine | collected 2000-07-19 | reverse complement strand
ACCTAAAACATGAGCTTAATAATGCGCGTGTATGTAACCAGCCACAAAAGTGTCTAAGTGTCTAGGTTACGATATATTGGATGAAATTAGACTTCAATATTTAATGCGTTATTCGTTACGCTGGAAAAGAGATTGCTATAACACTATAATTTCACGTCGAATGTCCGAATATTTATATCGTAATAGCGTTCGGTGGACGGTATAATCGAATAAATATAAGGGATCTCTTTTCCAGCCTTAAAAGGACGTATTATTAAATCAACGCAGGTACTGAATATCTACTTAGCGTCAAGGGAGCAAAGGACCTTCTGCTTGTGACTCATCATATCATCAAGAGCAAGAAGGATGACGTGCTGCAATGTTGATTTTTCTTGTGCGCAACGCCCTTGTGTTTGCGTAAAATTTGTCTGGTGTAGTACAAATCGAGTTGTAGTTATGAAATTGCGAACACACGACATACCTCTTTTCGTGAAACATCTTCTTGTAAAGAGGTACTAAGTACTTCTTTCGGGAGCTATCTAAGGTGTTAGCACAAGCTTTTCTATGCAGAGAGATCGATCCACCTGCAACTCCACTTGACTCAACTCCAGTTTCAACTCACTGATGGCACTATTGATTTGATTACGCTCGCTCTCATACATGGATTCACTTGCATAAAGCTCAGCGGCCAGGGTAGCACACACAGATGCCCTAGTGTATTGACACTATGAACACGTTATATATTTTCTTCATATTCGTATCTTTACCTTTGCTTATATGCATTGATAATGTTTGAGTTTAAAACATCCCGGTGCAGCAACAGGTTTGCAATATCTCTATTGTGGGCACGTTATCTATGGTAAACAGAGATAAACATAGGAGCTGACTTGCCTCGTCTTTGAGGTCGTCAAGTCTCGAATTCGGCGAATAGTACTTAGTGACTCGGGCTCGGGCTAATTGCATCTTGGATCAGCAAGAGAAATTGTCAACATTTGCCAACGTACTACTCCACCACGACAGTCAGCGAGCGCTGTAAATTCTGGAAGTAATTCTGGTCCACAGGTTGACGGCAGATATGAAATCAATTTTCTATATTGATTTGAAAGCTGAGAAACTAACTGCACAAGACGATCGAGATCGCAAATTGAAGATTCAACCATGTTCTTTGAATCTACTAAGTATCCAACGTTGCGTTTAGCCTGTTGATCTCCTCTCAGCTTCTAAATACTCTTGCTGGCTGAACTTTACCTGGACAGCATTCACACGCTCGGTATGTTCTTCAAGGGTACGCTGGGTGTATAGATGTTTAGTGTTTACATTTGTTTCAAAGAGAACGACACTACTTACCCTCATAGCAGACATTCGTCGCCTGGAATGTAATAACTTGGATGTACTGTCCGCCACTTTTTCGCTGTGGAGTTTAGATTTCTGTCGGTATGCATGCTCTAGCATCTGGAGCTCATACTATCGCTAAGAGTAAGCGGTACCAATAGTGCCATGAAAAAACCTTTCACCTCTTTAGAACGTTTTACACTGATGCCCTGAGAAAGATCTGCACCGACACGTAGGAAGGAAAGAAGTGTAGAATTCTCCTGTGGTAGAGCTGTGAATATGTACCTACATACTTAATTTGAACTTACGATTTTCATCTGATCCATCTCGTGCTTGTGCGCGTTATTCAGCTTTCGACTATCGTCAAGCCGACTACGATGTATCATCGAACAATCGACGTCTTCACCTTGAAGAAAACACTACTCCACCAATTCAAGATATGAGGGACTACATTCGCTTAAGAACTCACCTCATAAGAACGTATAAATTGATCAAATAATACGTGCATTTTCAGTTCTTGAGCCTATTCATAGAAAAGTAACCAATCAGTTAGGTGAGTTTGACAGCTAAATAACTACCTTGGGAACAAGGTTGGGAAGCAGTTTCAAATCGACAAGCCCGGCTAGCCACTCAAGAATCGAAGCGATCTCTGCCCCGTTGAATTCCGAATTCTGAGGCGGAAGTGTAATGTGTGTGAAATGGATTGGACACCGCAAGCACTTTAAAGTTTTATGCACATCATCATTGGAAAGGTGCTCTTTGTTTGGAGTTACCCCAAGAAGACGAAATACGTAAGCAAATACACCTAGAACTTCGTCAACTGTCGAGCAGCTACGAATCTGTCGAGGTGCACTCAGCCCAGCCTCTTGATCCAACCGTGATGTTATATCACGTAGTTTTGTGTGCACGTCGCCGCGGCTTTGCATCAGACGCGTCTGTAACTTGCCGAAATTGAATTTTAGAAGTCCAACGGTCGCGGTGAATACGAATTCCTATCTATGAGCGCAAGAAATATCCCAACCGCACGTTGTGCAACGAAGCAGATCAGAAAGCACGAAATTCAGAACAGTGCTCACGCTGCCGCAGTACACTCTGAACACCGTTTTCTGAACGAATGAAGATCTGTTTGTTGCCGGTGACCAACTCCGTTCTGCTAAAATCCACTCTCTGATCGTCCACAACACGGTAATACGCTGTATCAGGAAAACGTAGACCACGCCAACTACACACTTTACTATGGGAACGGTCCGCGCGAACATAATGAAGTTTATTTAAATCATTATTACATAGTAATTAAATGACATACATTATAGTGTGTTCGGATTTGCGACAAGGATATGAAATTCACATCTGCATATGATGTGCTTGATATGGCAGGCACAACAAGCGTTTACTGGAGCAACGTGGACGAAAAGCAACAGCGACATGATGGTGTATTCAAAATGACAAGTTCATACATGTACAGCGCGATGATATATTCATGAACAGTGATGATCTCAGATTACATGGCACTTAAGCAAACGCAGCACCTGACAAACGTGACAAAACACACACCATGAGCCGTCAGCTTGAGAATCCAAGGCTGTCTATGCGGTATCGCCAGACTTGTACTGTTCGGCCATGCGCTTGAGACTAGCCAGGTTTTCAGGACCTGTACATTTAGAAATATGAGACAGTTTAAACAAATATCGGGTCGGGTCATACGCACCAAGCTGGTTCACGATGCTTGGAAGAATGTCTTGGATGTCTGGTCGCACTGCTCAGTTTTGCGGTGAAATCAAGATTGGAGTCAACATACGTTTCGTTTCTGAATGACCACTGACTACATAAGTGTTCGCCGGAATTGATGCTTGGACTGTGACATGTAGTTGTAAAAAACTCAGAAAAGGGGTGAAAGGCAAAACCTACCTTTAGGATGCACAAAGTTGATGACGTTATCCGAATGGAAGATATTAACCTCTTCAATGCCGGGTATCTCATTCATACCCATGCGTTTCAGCGTCGTGTGCAATTTTTTGTCATCATTGCTCACGGCCTTGTGCGCGGCTTTTTTCTTTCTACGAAAAAAAATGAGCTCCTTGACTAGAGCGCGTCTTAAAAACTTACCGCCGAACTGATCCTTTGCCACCCGTGCGGACGGCGTTCGCCAGTCGCTGAAGACGATCGACGTCCATTTACAGATCTCTGCTTGGTTAATCGAAAAATGACGTGTGTACCGCGAAACCTTAGCTCACTAAAAACCGTGGCAAGGTCGGTTCTCGAGGTTAACTTCGGCTCCATACTCTTTTCTCGAAAGTCCGGCTAAAGTTTACCGCTATTAATTACTTTTATACGTGTATTATGAGCATAGTAGAAAATAACAAAAGGAAGTTATTGCTATTTTTTCGTTCTCCTTTTATAGTCAGTCACATGTACCCTCTAGGGTACGTACACCACGGCGAGCAAAGTTGCGATCAAATTCAAAACACAGCCCATTTTTTAACTACGAACTAATTCATTACCTGGTAGTTCGTAGTTGAAAAATGAAGATGAGTCAAATAACTCATCTTCATTTTTGGCCAAGGGCTTTCTTTGTAACTGTTCAGGCAGGGTCGGGAACTCTAAGCGGACAACACGCATAATTATCACTGCAGCCAAACGATAATAATGGTAATGATGCGTGCAGCGCGTAGGGTTTTATCGGATGTGCATGCTGTGCGTATGCTTTGCAGCTATGCTTCCAGCGCAACATACGCGCATTCACCTGCGTCTACTTCTGGACGTGTGACGCTTGCTAGTTTGAGAGAAAAGTACAAAAATGGTGCACCAATAACAGCAATCACCGCGTATGATTATCCGAGTGCAGTTCATGTACGTTTCATTGTTTATCGTTTTACAATATCTAATTATCGCGTAGGTTGATAGAGCAGGTTTTGACATAGCACTTGTTGGAGATTCTGCTGCTATGGTGGTTCACGGAGAAGATACCACCCTTCCGATGAGTTTAGACATGATGATAGTGCATTGCAAGGCTGTTAGACGTGGTTCAAATCATGTCTTCGTCATTGGCGATTTACCATTCGGCTCGTATGAAGAAAGTGCAGGACATGCTTTAAGATCTGCGTTGCGACTCGTCAAAGAGGGTGGAGTTGATGCTGTGAAAATAGAGGGAGGGACGGTCTCACGAATTCATGCGGTGCGCAAAATGGTTGATTCTGGTATTGCAGTTATGGGGCATTTAGGTCTAACACCGCAATCCATCGGTGTCCTCGGTGGCTTCCGACCACAAGGTAAAACAGCTGATGCGGCGATGGATATTTTTACGTCAGCCCTCAAGTTGCAAGAAGCAGGTTGTTTTGCGATTGTTCTCGAGTGTATCCCCAAAGTCCTCGCAGATGTGATCACAAAAGCTTTGAGTGTACCTACCATCGGAATAGGAGCCGGCGATGGTACGAGTGGACAGATTTTGGTATTCCACGATCTACTTGGTTTCATGCAACACCCGCACCACGCGAAGGTGGCACCAAAATTTTGCAAACAATATGCAAACGTCGGAGACAATATCCAGCTTGCTCTAGCAGAGTATGTTAGCGAAGTTTCATCAAGACATTTTCCGAGCGAGTCTTTTATACCGTATGAATTTGAGGAGAATGAAATTAGTAAATTCACGGAAAGACTAAAACAGGCAGGATTTGCAGAGCTTACGTGATCTTTGTGTGCTCAAGAACGAAACGCCACTACGCAAATGTATTACATATCTAACAAGTAACGTTGCCACAATCAACACGTGTATTCTCTCAAAGGCATGAAGTTTTTCATACTGTAAGAGATTCACTCATTTGACTAATTTCATCGCAACTCAAGCGTTTTATGACAAGCGCGCCACTGTTAGCACTGAGTTCGAGGACCTCAACAGAATCTGCAGAAAGTGTCGTGACATCCATGATCTTTTTCAAGACCTTGAGGGCAAGCTTTTTAGCACCAAGTATGTCTAAATCTGACTGATACTCAGTTTTCAGAATAGACTGCGCGGTTTGACTATTCGCTCCGATCGCTGCTGCCTTTTCACAATGCGTTACACAAGTTCATCACGGAGGGATGAACATGTTTACCTGCCAGCCGACATAATTACCGGAAGGGTCACTTTGATATAATTGAAATCCATTTACACCGTCCCTGTTACGCGTTTAATTGAGTAAAAATGTAGTGCAAATACACAATACCAGCCTGCAAAAATGAAGGAAACGCCATATGGGCGTAGCCCTCCAAACTGGGTATAGCCTTGTTTCTGGTCAGCAATATTTTGTACCAATACTTCGACCGGAATAGATTGTCCGTAATTGAATTTGTGTCTTTGAGATAATAATCTGTAAAAACATCTTAGACGAACCGTGAGAGTTTAGGTGTACTGCTTACTCACCTCGCAGAGTTTACCAGTATTTCTGCGTCGGCGTTGACGCCTGCAGATGCAGCCATAATATGACTATCTATTCTGTGCAACTTTTCGGTGACCGCATTTTCCAACAACTTATGAATATGTTTGAAATCTATTGCGTACAAAACAAAATTTGGCGTACTTTTGATAGCAGTCTCTTCTCGGTAGCCAAGATGATTCCCGTGCTCGTTCGAATTCCTATCGCAGCTCCGGCGTGATTGATAGCCTCCACGGCATATTCAACCTACAAATGTTCTAATGCATGTTCGACGAGTGAAAGTAGGTAATCGTACTTGATAGAGGCGACCTTCAGGACTGAAAGTCGTTGTCCGTGAGTCATATCTAAAGAATATATTTAGATGCGAAGTAACGTAGCAGGAAACGAGTTACCTTCGGGCCATCTCGCCAAGCAGTCTATCTCTCCGAATCAAACGAGACGAAATTTCCCTGAGCTGATGGTTCGCCGCTGTTTGCAGCGTCGCAGCGTTTCGGACGATTTGTCTTTCATACTAGGGGGCGAGCTACTCGCCCTCGTCGTCAATATTTTCCGTCATTTAAGATCAAACGGGTGGACAGAATTGATCGGATCTTTATACGATGCAATCAACTTTGAGGTGCAAAATAAACGTACATATAGATCTATATCCAAAAATATGAAGACGAGCATATAAAAATAAATTGCCCAAATCACAAATCAGTCATCTAGGCACAAGGGTTCGTATCCATGCTCACAAACGTGTGCTGTTGGAAGACTCGACCGGCACGAAGCGTCTTAGCTTCGACTATACGGTACTTATATTGCCCTATTCGCCGCCGGCTTCGGAAGGCGTTCGATGTTAACTACGGTACAGTTTTCTTCTCCATTTCCTTCGCTGATGTAGTTGAGCACTTCGAGCAGACTGGCCACCGGTGTTTCAAACTTCTTTATGCCAATCAAACGCATAACAATCACGCTGTGTCAAATCGATCTCTCCGTTTTAGTGGAACAAAGAGCGTCGCTCAAAGACAGTTACACGTCACTTCGGTATGAGACATACCGGCAATCTTGTGTCGTTCTGAAAACTCTCGCCAGGTTATCCCAAGCCTTCAAGGTGACGCCTCGTCACAGTCGCCTCCAGACCTACCATCCTACATCTTTAAGGAAAGAATAGTCTACTTGGTCAGTCTTTACTCCCTTACCCTTCTTGTCAATATCACCATGACCCTTTTGTTGCTTTAGGGGATGACTCTTGTACCTTCTGTAACAGAGTTAATCTTAGCTGAACTACTGTATTTACAGTATGAGGATAGTAACAAACCAGTCCAATTATACATCAATTCGACGGGGACTTCGAAGGTTGTTAGTCATTCGGTATTGCATGACAACACTCACTCGTATTACCACAGGATGGGCAGAAATACGGATATGATACTGAGGCGTTTGCTATATATGATACTATCCAATATATCAAACCCCCAGTGCATACAGTTGCCGTAGGTACCGCATGGGGAGAAGCAGCTATGCTGCTAGCGTCTGGTGCGAAGGTATTCTACGAGGATATCAACCACATTGTTTGCCAATAAGCTTTTCAAAGGGACATCGATCGGCACTTCCAGCTGCAAGTATTATGTTGAAACAGCCGATAAGCTCGCATCGTGGACAGGTATTCAGAACGATTGATAAGACATGTACATGCGTTACGATCGAATAATAGGCGTCTGAATTAGAAATTCATAGACAGGAAACTCGAAATACCAAAGCGCAGATGGTAGGAGAGATGCAAGCGTATGCTCGCACAGGTTTACTGACGCAGTTCTATCGCAGGTTGAAATTCTGGCGCGCGCTATCAACAAGACTGAAAATGAAATCGAGAAGGACATAAATCGCCCCAAATATTTCGATGCGTGGGGGGCGAAAGAATATGGAATTATTGACAAGGTACTTGCCTCGTTTGTGAAAATACTCTCATGAAGGGGAACTTATTCTTTGTAGGTACTGGAAGGCTAGTAGCAAATTTAAAATTTTAATCGGGAATCCAAAAAAAAAGAATTAATCTCTGTTACATAACTTCTTCGACTCACAACGCGCTCGAACGTGAGTTGAATTGAGTCCTTTCACAGAATCCGTATGGACCACAAATTGAACACTGCAGGTGTGGCTGTTTAAACCAACATATCTACTAACGCCGATCGCATGCCATTGATAAGCTCGCTAGAGCTTTTACCTTTCAGATCCAGTATGTTTTCAACGACCTAAGCGTCGAACTGCGTCAAAAAGTCCAGACATTGTAACATTCAGTCGCACCGCCATCTCAGTTGTTGTTGTATCAAGACCACAGAACGCAGCCCAATCATTTGCAATCAATCCGGCCGATACCACATCACTGCCTCTATTAATCGTTCCCGCAACTAGAGGTACCTATGAATGACTACTTAGAACGTAAGCTATGTTACCAACACATTCCAACCTGTAGAAGAGACGACAGTTCGTCCAGTTCTGCGAGGCTTGTCCCGGGATGCACGACACCTCCGATATTCGTGAATCTACAATAACTACCAACTAGCATGTTACCAGCAACAGACTACGCTCGATATTTTGACTTATGTTTGATTTAACTTTGACTCAAACTTCTCGCACCTGACGGAAGACCTCAACACCTAAAACATCAGATATTATTTCTTCTGTTTCTTGATCGATATCGGGATGGACCAGAGCGACATGATCGTTGCACGCGATGCAATTTCCGAGAGCTGTGACCACGTTCAAAAAGGACTAGAATTCCACGAGGCGTAATACACTAACCAGAAAGTCGCTCATGTGTCCGCTGCACCACGATTTCGTCAGGTAAACTATTACGGATGTGCAGCATCTCTATGCACAATATCTATGACTCGGAACCACAAATAATGCGTCGATATCAACAAACCTTGATCTGTCACCGAATTTGGTAGGAGTAATCCGTTTTTATTACCTAATAACGCACTTGAGCGACGAAAAGTAAAGTTATGAACAGTTCACACCAACTGACATGCGTCCGACTAAGCGAGTTCCCGCCAAGCTCGCCTTGATCACCGGAATTTCAGAAGATAGCTCACTCTCAAATAAACTACCGATGCGATCATAAATTACGAACTTGGTAGAAGGCGAGACACACCTTACCTGTAAAAGTTCTCTGCGCCCCCAATTGCTACGAGACAGTAGGCATTAGTAAGCTGGGCGAATACACCGATTTCATTGCTGTATATTTCAGCCAATGATATTCATTTTGTACTAGTTATGAAGTTACTATACCTGTTCTCGAAAGAGTGCCTTGAAGCCATGGTGCGCGTTTTGCGGATTTCGCTGCTTCGCATTTTTCTCTTGGCGGCGGCAGAAAACTGAAAGTTTGAAGAATTTTATCAAAATTTAGATTTACGAAATAAATTGATTTGGGAACATACTGTACCCTTAAAAGATCGAACCGCTATATTACATGTTTAGTCATTCGATTGCAAATGAACGCGCTAAGTACAATCTTGAATGACAAAGAGAGGTACAGGGAGTGGTTATATTCTCTTGCATCACATACAACGAAAAATGCGGCGGAGCGATCTTGCCACCCAGAGATACGCGAGAAACACAGGGCAAAGGTGTCCACATGGACAACGAAGACGACCCGCATGAGGAGGATTTACTCGCAGTGGACAATCGTTCCAAACGATCTGTTTCAAGGCTAGGCATCAAAGATAATGGAAGAAATCAGGCCAATATCGCGCACCGTTTCCACAAGAAGAGAGGTGAGTTCTGAATTCTTGGCTAGTGACGTCGTAATTAAAAACTACTAGCTGTTCGTAAGGTGGAAGAGCTCATGAAAAAATATGCTGAACTTCAAGAAAAGGGCAAGGTGGACTCGTTTCTTCGGAAGCGTAGAGAACGTGCTTCTCGCAAAGAGCAAAAGTATATGCCAAAGACCAGAGTGCAGTAAAACTATTTTCTATTACAATTTATCGTCCATGTTCCGATGTTGCAGGTATGTGTAAAAGGCCACAATAGCATCCTGTAGTTTCTTTTTTAATGCTCCGTCGCTAGCCATGTCTGTGTCATCGTCACAGTTAAGCACTAGTACAGGTACCTATGTTGGAAGTCAATATACCAAAAGTGTTGAACTTCGCAGCAGGATTCCTTACCGTTTTCATGTTACCACCACAGTCCATTTTGACTTCGTTGACGGTCGCTAAAGACCTTTGTATAACCGTGACTGTATCAACATACCGAGTCAAGCAAATTGCGAAGAAACAAGAGGTATTGTTCACCTGCGTCTTCGGGTAGAAGCCAACTTTCATGTTTAGAATGCAAAGAAGTGAGATATGTAGCATCGACACCAGTTTCCTCTCCACGTGCACGCCTTTTTAGGCGTCTTAAGCATGTCGTGGGCGATGCGCGTAGATAGACAAAGCCATCCGGAGTTAAAGAGGGGAATTCCTGTGGTATCGATATGGTTAGTCTGCTGACAAATCAAGTTATATAATCCCACCTTAAGCATTGGTGAATACCATGCGTGATAAAGGCTTAATTCAAGGTCTGACAGCCACCCATTTTCGTATAGGGCTGCTGTGAATACATTTTTATCGGAGAAAACACTTCTCTCCATTACCCTGAGGTCAAAATTACCCCGCCTGGACCGAGTTTCTTCAATGAACCTTGTCATGAAAACATAGTGTTGAAACTTATACGCGAGTCCACTGGGATCTTTGTAAAATTCATCGAGTACATTAATGGTACTTGTTATGTCACTGGCGCGCTCCACGCTTTGCCAAAGTTGGACTGGTTCAGGGACCAGGCACACGTTGCCCTGTGAAACAAGAACTTGTTATGTATGGAGCAGAACCCGTGAATACAAATCTTACCCGCATATGATGATCAGAAAATTTCAGAACCTCTTGAAGAAAAGTACTCTTGCCAGCACTTATATTTCCTTCAATGCATATCGTAATTGGTCTAGTGGTCTTGTCTAACTTCACAGCACTAGCAGCGGTTGTAAAGCACATATTCACATCTAGCACTCGACTGTTACGTAGAGTACTACGTATGCATTAATTTTTTTTGAAATGTGGATAACTGTAGAACTCACCAGTTGTCGTGGGGCCTCGCTCGACGGGCATAACCGACATGCGCGGTGCGTCTGCACGCATCGCGTGTCACGAACATTGACTGAACGATTCGCATAATTAGTGCCTTGTTTGTGCGCATTCAATATCATCCACGCGCGAGCACGCGGTTACTCGTCGAAAGCGGTGCAAATGGATGACGCTCGAATGTTTTGCGCTCTATGTAGAGGCGACGCTCGCCTTTTTGAAGTCACGACGGTTGACAGTACTGCATCCAGTTACTGGTTACTGTCAAGCGTCCGACACCGTTCAGTATAATCGAAAAACCAAAATTCCAATATTGAGGAGCAAAAAATTATATTTCGTGTTATTACTGGGCGTGTTTTCACCTGAAGGGATCATACTTCGAAATACTTTATAACCTTCAAACAGTGACAAAAATAATATTAACGAGTGCTGGAGTGCTGGTCAAGGATGTCCAACTCTGAACTGGAGTGGCTGTTGACAAAAGAAAACGGGATGAGTTCGACAGTGCTCGCGCGTTTGATAATTACGCACATCGCTTGACTTATAATTACGGTTTCTCTTAAAAATTTGTGACCGTTTGCTCTTCTAGAAACTCTACTTACGCGCCGACCGCACGGTGAGACCTCGTCAAGAAGAAATCATGTAGTCGTTCATAACAATGTGCAGGAGGTTTGCGTTACATATTTAACGAGCCCTCTAGATGCATAAAACCACCGGGTGAAGCGCTAATGAGGAAATGCTTTTTAAGGAGCTTGAATTTTGAATTGCTTTAGTCAAACATGACAAGGTCTACTTGACGTGTATCTGCGTTCACCATAATGACGCTGATTTTGCGAGAAATTCTTCGATCAAAGCACGCTCTACATTCCGCAGTTGAATCGAATGCTCTTGACGAGTTATTGATTGCCGATTTAGAGGCATATGGTGAGGAGTGGAGCCCAGCAGAGCGTCGAAGAACAACCGTTTATGTGGTATGCCTGATCTTAATATGGATTGCCCTCTTGTATTTTGATGAAGTAGTTCTTTTAAAACCGGACTTTATATTCTGGAGTAAAGTTTTGATTCAAAACTTTTTCATGGCAATGGTTTTTCTCGCCTGTGGATATTCAGTGATCTCTTGTCACCTGAACGAAGGTTACAGTAGGAAAATTTGTCACGTGTTCGCGTATATGCTGCCAATCCTACTTCATGTTTTATGGTCAACGCGGAAATACGACACGGATAGTCGGTTCCCAAGTAGTGTAGAGCTCACGTGGACGTGCTGGGTTCAATTTTTTCCCTTTCTAGCGTTAGTCAAGCCTATACGTCGCAAAAGCAGATTTCTCATGGTGATTTTTCGCGCTATTGATCGACAAAAGGATAGGCCATACACACTGACGTGGATGACTTCACAGTTGGTTGGGAACTACGTTGCAATTCTGATAGTGCACTCATATCTTGCTTCTCAAGAAGATTATAGACGCGCAAATTTGGCAATTCTTCCCATGTTAGTTAACGTTTTTGGTGACGGCTTGGCCGAACCGGTGGGAATACGATGGGGTATAAATAAGTACACAACATGTGCTGTGTGGCATAACGGCATGTTCTGTGCGGGAAATTTTGAGAGATCCTATGAAGGCAGTGCGTGTGTATATTTTGTGACTCTTATAGCACTCGTACCATTTTATAGTATTTTTACTGTTTCTCAGTTCACGCTAAGTGTAATATTTTTGCCACTTACTACTACTCTCTGTGAAGCCTGGGCCCCACATACTTGGGATAACCCGTTTCTTACGTTGGTATGCGGCGTGTTTTTCATGTTAATTTTCGAAACAATTCCTTGAAATCCTCTAGACTTGCAAGAATCAGATGTTTTTGCTCCACTTACACCACTTTAAAACGCATCATTCGATACTCCATGCAGAACATTTGCTTCGTTGAAATGACAGCCACCGCTGTTCAAATAGGCTTAATGTTTCGTCAGAGTACTCTAAGTATTCGAGGAGTGCGAAGTTAGACTCTAAATTACTCCAATTACCAAAGTTGTTTCACCTCCATTACTGGTCAACGTGGCAAAAAACATTGCGGCCTATTTGCTGAAATTACTGTCGCCTAGCATTTTAAAAACGTGCACTACCTCAAGCCAGGACAAAGTCTCGCATATTCTACATTCATGCTCAAGTTTAACCGCTAAGGATTCATCTGCACATCTTTAGACTCAAGAGTCTCTTAAGAAAGCAAAGAAACTCACCCTTCGAACAGTAATTACTTAGAAATGTTTTCAGATCACCCTCCTGGATTCCATGTTAAAAACGAAAGTTTTCAAGGTTGTTAACCTACTGAGAATCGATTCGATTGGGTACGAAACAATTTAATCAAATCTAGCCCGCGGTAATTTGGCCCAGCAAGCTCAAGGTCAATCAACCACAAGCGCTTTGAGAACAGGGTTAGCACGATATCCCTTGTAACTGGCTCACGTACCGATTCCAAATCAACAAGCAAATTTGACGGCTTGCAGTCGCCGTGGCAGAAAGCAAGGTCGAAATTTTCTGCCTATTAGACGAAATTGAAACGACTTCAAATTATCAACACGTTGAACGCACTTCGACTGTACGTCTCAGAAAGTCGAGCTCTCGTTCGATTGTCTTTTACAATAATAACAAAAACAAAATATTTGTGAAGCAAATAACTCCACTTACCGCGACAGTGATGCCATGCGGAAGTAAAGGCTTTCGCATTTTCATGCAGTTTAACATAGACTCTAGCCAGCCCCATATCAACGGTTCATTTCCTAGTTACTATGTTAACAACAAAAATATGGATGGGCGCACAGGTATATTGACCATATTCTTTCGGAATGGGCAACTTGTGAAGCCTTCTCAACCTAAAGCACGTTCAAATGAAAATGCATCAGTTTCTTCAGCTAGTACACATACACTGTTGCAACTGTGAACCCCAAGTCAAGATTAGTGCACAAGTCAGACTCGGACAACGCCGCTCCTTCAATGTAATCATGAACTATTCCATCAGGCGAAAGTGCCGACACGCCAGGAGACATTTGAACCTGTGCTAATAGACAGTCTGCGACACCTCTAAAGACTTTCTCTAGAAGCTTTACTAAAATACGTAACAGAGAGAGCAAACCTCAGTCGAGACTCTGTTCGAAGCTTGGAGGTTTCACTATACAATTTTATAATCTTTGCTCCAGTGCTTGATTCCACCTATACACTGGAAGTCAAACAAGTGGACGTGAACTGCAAAGCCTGAGCACCTTGTATACTGAATTGCAAAAGCCGCTGTTAACTGGAAATATATCAACAGTTTCTAAACTGTGACGTGATATCAGTAGAGATACACCGAGTGTTGTAAAGTGAAGAACCTTGCGCCGAGCAATGATTCAAAGTTGATTTTAGTATCCGGCTGCAAGGAGCAACGGGACAGGACGAGACGCCGGGTTATGAACCTGAACCGACCAGGTTCATTCGCTTGAACCACTGCCATATACTTTTGTAAGCCGACGCGCATGGTTAACCTGACAATGATTTCTCTGCCGTGTATTGTTTATTCATCTTAAGTTCTTGCCGTTAGCGTAGAGCCCCGGCTTCGTTTTACGGCGATCAACTTGGAGTTCGTTATTGCGTTTTCTGCGGGCGCTAGTTAGGCGCGGCTAAATCTCAGTCTGTAGCAACTTTTTATCGATTTATATTACATATTGTGAGGGTGACTAAGAGTAGAACTTCATAACTCGGGCGTAACTTCGTACTTTATGGCCGAGTTATGAAAATGACTCTTAGTGCAGAGCGCCTCATAACTTTTAGACACGAGTTATGCGAAAATGACCAAGAGCTAATTTTCATAACTCCTTCGTAACTCGGGCACTTTGACGAGTCATGAACTGTGATCCCCGATCGTACTCGATTCCGTTCACGTCCGTTTGTCCGAATTATGCGTCACATGACTAAGAGTTAATTTTCATAACTTGGGCCTAACTCGACCCCCTCGAAATTAACTCAAGGATTGACCAATCCCGAGTTATGAAGAAGACGCGAAAATCTTCATAACTCGGGCCCGAGTTATGAAGATTTTTAAGGAAATTTCATAACTTTTATGAAAAAAAACGTACTCTTATTACCCCCATTTTTTTCATACATCGAGTCTAAAAGTTATGAAAACGCGGTACTCTTGGTCACCCTGAGCCTACCCAAGAATTATATTAAGTTTTGACAAATTTTCACGTGAAAATTTGTCAAAAAAGGCGAAAATTTGTCTACAGAATCCTGAATGGAATACTTTTCGCCCTTTGATAATATTTAGCAATCATGTAATTAATACTCATGTGTTTCTTGACACAATATTGAATGTAAAATTGATACTGTTTTACTGAACGTGGCATTTTTTCGCAATTTTTCGCAGAGACGAAGGTGCGCCGAGCATAGTCGTCCGACTATGTCCGAGGACAACAGGTACTGATTCACGCTCGCGAACGTCTCGATTCAGAAAGAATTGACCCCAGTAGCCATAAAACGAGTTCAATTGAATACTGCATTCTTTTCACTAGTTTCGACACATCTTGTCGGTCTTTATACCTGTGGTCGCGGCCATATCACGGGTGACGGTGTTCTGGCGGCGCATCACTCTGAGCACAAGACAGTGAGAACGAGACCCTAAAGTTTTGAGGAATAAGAATATAAGACGAAAACATGCAGAGCGACGAGGTGGTTTGGCAGGTTCGTTAGCTTTTTAGTGTGCGATCTTAGCATGACGCCATCGAAATTTCCAGATAATAAACCACTCTCATTGCTGCTTTAAAGCAAATACAGACAAAAACGAGAATTTCTGCCGCAATGCTTACAACGTTACAGGTTTGTGCAATAGAAGTTCATGTCCTTTAGCAAACAGTCAATACGCTACGGTTGTTGAAGAAAATGGTTGGTGGATATTTCAATCGAAAACGAACATTGCCTAACGAGTTCTACTGAAAGGGAGTTTACAACTTGTCATGAAGAGCGTCGAGAGGGCACACTTGCCCAGCAATCTGTGGAAGACAATTGAATTAAGTACCGATTACACCGGGGCACTCGAACAAATTTCTGTAGCGCTGAAGCACTGGTGAGACAAGTATCCAAGCTGTATTTAAATTCATATCAGACAGATGTGTGCCAGGCCTAAATTTTTGGTCCACAAAAATAAGCAAAGACTCACAAAGTTAGCTCAGTACTTAATCCGCAGTCGACGAATCGAGAAGAACAATAGGTGATTCATTAGTTTTACTTTCATTCGTCACAAATCTGAAACTTGAGTAAGAGCGGAAATCGTCACCATGCCAAGCCGGGATATCAAGAGAGAAAATAGAAAGGAAGCGAAGGTACGTATTGGAACTGCCTTCATTCAGTGCATATTCTTTAATATCTGATACATAGGCTGAGAAAGCGGCAAGGATTCAATCTTCGATTGAAAAGCAACTTTTAGTACGAGAATGCATATAAGTGTGTACAGAACTTACGATAAACTAGGAACGACTAAACGACGGTACCTACAACTCAGCGTACAAATTCTCAACATCGCAATATCTCAGCGAATTGCAAAGCGATGAAGAGAAACGAACGCTGTTCAAGGTAAACTCGTATGTAAGTGTCGCACATGAATCGAATTAACATGCGTATTCCGTAGACCAACAGACAGTTTTCACGAAAGCACAAAGAGCTAGAATATGAAATAGATGAAAATATAAACAGATGAAAATAAACATATCTCAGTTAGCAGGCAGCTCGGTATTGCAAATCAATTGTACAAATAACATTTACACTTATCTTTCTCAAGACCAAAGAAATTCTCCGAGCGCCCTCGAAAACGCAACATCACGCCCATTTACCGAAAAAATCCCATCTTTCAAAGAACATTTCCACTTAGATTTCGTGTGTGAAACTTTCTCAAATTGACCAAGCAATATATCCGGAGTATTAAGTTTCATAATATCTGCGTAAGGTTTAGTATGTTCTTGAATGAGTTTATGTCCATGTGTAAGGAGTTTACCTTGAAAATCTTCGTCGCTATCTGAACTGAGAACAAGTTCATTTTCTAATTTACGCAAATCTTCCGGTTCGTCCTATGCTAAGCTGTGAATTGATTTTCAATGAGATAGTTACAGATATCATACTTGTGCATGCGTCTTGGAAATCTCAACGGAGTCTTCTGCTACAGGCTCCTCACCCACACACCTCTTGCGTTTACTTTTACTGCTTCGCGTTTCCTTTAATGTTTGAGGATTCATGGTAAGCTCGATGATGAGATCGTAGTGCAAATCACCTTAGACTTATGGTTTTTCACCGCAAGATGTTCAGGGACAGTTGATCCTGTATCCTAGGTACGGACTCAGTCAAAACTCTTCTTTCAGACTAAGCTTCAGCCTCACTTGAGCATCAACATCTACTCGGCTGCCACCAAGGAGTTTGGATTCCCATAACTTGAGTGCAGTTTAAGCCAGAAAGAAAACGATGTTTGATGCTACATACCGTTGCGAGTCTCGAGAGAGTGCTTTCAGGAACGTGCTCGGCGGCGAACTCCGACTATCAATACTTTGACTTGTGTATTTTCGTAACTTGTGTACAACTTACCTTGGAGCGAGAGAGCACATCCTGCATTATCCGATGATAAACCACAGATATATCCATCGATGAGGTATAAGTCCTCGAAAGGGAGTATATTTTCTTTCGTTTTCCTCCACACGAGTGCACGACGAGTACCACGAACTTTGAGGCAGCGAGCAAGTCCGCGTCCAAATATGATGTTCCAATTGCATGAGTCCTTTTGCTGTACAGAGACAGGGTAATCTCGTACATAATATGATTAATATGGGCTAGTCGATTTAATAGTTTGCACCGTGATAAATACTTTTATCAACATACTTTCAAAATCATAACGTCGTATTGATATCAATAGTGTATTGTATTTGATAATACCCTCTTCGCTTTCGTATCTTGATAATTCGCCTTGCGTCGCGATATGTGAAAAATACATACAAATCATACTGAAGAGTACTGTAGCTTTAACAGTTATTTGTGCAGATATATCGATATCAAATGCGCGGGCGATATGGACTGAGCGCAACACCCTCGCCGAAACAGCAAACGAGGACTGCGACGCATTGGACAACTTCTGAGGCATCATTGGCACCTCGTATCGCTCGTTTTTAGATCAGCGAACCGCAACGTGGCGGGGGAAACTCTTTCTTGGGGTTACCGAAGCCCGCCACTTTTACTTTTCGCTAACTACATACGGTCGCTGCGAGACGGAAATTGAACACTTGAAACCGCTTTAGCTCAAACAACATGGGTGCGTCGTTTCTAGCTATCCTGTGAATAAAAAGAACTGACTATCAACGTTCTCGTTTCAACGGTTCGCAGGAATCAAAGAAGGTCTCACCGAGCTATGGGATGACTTGATGTCATACCGTACCTTGAAAGTCGTCAAAATTAGCGATAGACGTCTCGCTTATGTCCACAAAACTTTGATGGCTGCAATCTTGGTATACGCGCTAATCTCTGTAATCGGTGCGCACACATATATGCTGAAAGAGAAACCACGTGTGTACACGTCAGTCAGCGTAAATGATACAGTCCGTGAGATAAATTTGGCTGTGAGTTCCTTGAGCGAGACATACTGTGATACATCATATACAAACTTTGTTGGGGACACTTTAGTTCCAGAGGGTGCCCATCTTGATAACAATTGCGTGACATACAATCCTACATCAGAGATAGTGGAAACGAGTGAAGGGGCGACGTTCATTGCTACACACAAGAAGTCTGAGACGTTTGAACGACAGTGCGATGATGAAAGTGCGCAAACTGGGTGTTCTGTGACTTACTTGACCGAGATCAATCAGTTTCCATTAGATCCCGATAACTTAATCTTCCAGATTCGCCCGCGCTTTGTTACTAGCTGGGGATATAATGGATACCCTGACACTGTTACGGTGTACGATTCCTCAACGACAATATTTGAGGAGTATAGCACAGATGACACGAACACCACTTCAAGATACCCAAACATGTATCTCCACGAAATTCTTCTTTTGGCAGATCTGGAATTAGATGATAGGAATAGTATTGAAGTTTCGACAAGTTTTGCCGGTGATTTCCCGCTTTACCGTATGACTGGTGTGCGTTTGAGCGTTGAGTTCACCTTTAGTAATTTCCGACCAATGTCTGACTTTAAACCGTTTGATTTTAGTGCTCGTGCAGACATGAATGTACAACTCAATAGTGAAGGTAGCTTTGTTGAAAGTGTCGACGCCATCCATTTCACTGGAGCAGCTGACGATATTTCACAAAATGGCACAATCATGAAGTATAGAGGCGTAGTGCTAGAGTACGCCTCAGCGGGACTGATGGGAACTGCCGACTTTTACACAGCTATGATGGCAATTATGAGCTGCTTTATTATGGTTTCTGTAGCGACAACCGTGGTTGACATTATAGGAGCTTTCATCTACGATTCATTCAAAGATGATAAAATCGAAGATGATGGCGAGAGACAGCACTTGGAACACATGATTTTGAATTTAGAAACCGTTGGTGTGCCTTTCGGTCATGATGATTTGCAGATACTTCCAAATGTATCTATGAAAGAATTTCTTCAACTACTCCAGCGTGATATTGTCAAGCTTCATGCGTTGGCCCATCACATGAGCAGAGACCTTGCAGCTGCTGGTGTAAATCAGCATACATTATCAATTCAACAGCCGATCAAGCAGACGAATGTAGCGAAATTCAAGTGCCGTCTGATTGCACCAGACCGAACAGAAATCTACCTCACGGGTGGACCTCAGACGCTTGGTCGAGGCCATGGTGGGTGTGAGTCTAAACGGATTTCGCACAAGCAGCTTAGTATTATAGCAAATGTACAAAGCGGTGTCGCATTAGTTAAGGGTTTGCATACTAAGAACGTGTCAGGCGTAGCGTTGTGTGGCGGTGCGTGGCAAGCGTTGAGTGCCAATGATGAAGTTGAGCTTGAGGCGGGTGACATGGTGACGTTACTTTTAGATCAGAACGAGCAAGAAACTACTGCGGAGGGCGTATTTATATATGCTGTAGATCGTATTGAAGATTCATCTGCCAAGAGCTGGTTCAGTTGGTAGCCGGAAAATCAGTAGTCAAAATCTTCTAGTCCAAGACTCGTTGCAAGTGAGATATTCATGCTCACCGGAAGCCTTGGAAGATGAGAGATATTCTTTGAAATGATAACCATTTCATCTAATGCTAGGCGTATATTACGTTGTAGAAGCATCAACGACGATTTACTAGAAACACAATCCTGTATCTGAATTTCGTGCTGTGTTTGTGCAAAAAGTACATCGTTTTCGTTCATCAACTTTGTAACCGTAGATCGTGCCTCGCTCATACATTCAAGGCTGGAACCATTGCGAAGTGCTGAAGTCAATATTTTCTGTAATCGTTGTCCGCCGCAATTTTCCTCCAGAAGGGGCTCACCTTTGCGAGCCAACCACTGGACACGGAAAGCGACATCCCTGATGTCTTTTGTTTCGAGCTTTCTAGAAACGAGTGCGTACAATCTGAGTGAATCTAACGTGCCACCGTTATCCAACCATTTTCTCACGGTAGATTCTAATATGTTTTGCTCAAGTGCGCTCCAAGAAGGTCCTTCAACACGTCCGTGCGTCACGCCTCCGTCTCTTTTGGAGTTCATGCACAGATTTTGCAAGTTCGAACGAATTCAGCGATGAAAGACATTATTTATCACAGACATACGCTTAAATATGAGTGCCGCTGTGCGTACATGTGGTTGTGAATGCTGGAGGCAAGCGCAAGCATCGCCCGTGTACGGGACGCGTTGCAGGGTTACTTGGCTCAAAAAGATGCCTTTTGCTTCGCGAGCTTACCAAAAGCCTCAAATTCCATACTTTAAGTACCAACAGTTGCTAGTTTAATACAGATGACGTATATTGGAAATGAACTTCTTATGATCCCACACTTCAGTTGAGAAAATCTCAAACATAGATCGGTGAATCTAGCATATGAATCGATTATATTGTTATCTAAAAAGCGAGCATAATACCGATTTGTTTTTCTCATTTAATACGAAATATTCGCGCTTGGACATTTTATTTTAGGGTTGAACTTGTATTGACTCCGCGTCCGACAGACGACAGCAGGTTTCGACGGGTGTTGCCACCCGTTTGACGTAAAAAGACTTCGCGCTTTAGAAGGTTATCATGCTTAGCTCCGTGATTTCAGTGTGTGCGGAGCGATGCGTTCACATTCGGACCGCAGGTATCCGGCAGCGAAAAAAGGCGCGCGCACAAGCAACGTTAAACACTTCAACGCGGCGGCGTTTTCATACGATACGTTGCGCGGAACAACACGAAAGTAGTGCACACATTTTTTCTACTAGAAATATTCTTACCAAGAGTTCCGTTATCTTTCGCCGGTTGGTTCTAACTGCTGCCGGATTGAAGGTGCTGGCGTCTTCAACCACAGCAAATGGCTTCCTACATGAGGTTTTGGGTGCAGGGGGTGGAAGTAATGGGCACGACGGATTCTCGTTCAGTGGAGGCGGTGGTGGTGGTGGAAATGACCCCATTTTCGGCGCTCAGCCCGCATACGCCCGCACTGATGACGAATATGAAGATGATATTTACGACCTTGAGGATGATGAGGGCGATGACGAAGAATACGACGACGAGGACGGTGAAGACGATGATGATTCTGAAGGTGGTCGCGACATTGAATCTCGCGGCGATAAAAAGGGGAGTCAATTGAAAAAAGCAAAAAGCAAAGATAGTTTTATTTGTGAATCAGTACTTGCAACGAATTTACCAACTGGGCCAGGAATCCCAACAAAGGTGAGTACAAATCTATGAGAGTCTTCTAGTAAAAGAAACTGACCTTGAACAAATAGTCTGAATTATTCCAGGGCTTGAACGCTCGACGAGGAGTAGAACTTTCGAAAAAGGATCTATCTGACGATCTTGAGCAACTGCTTAATACTGGCCTATTTGCAAACGTTGATGCAAACGTGACACCAAAAAAGAGCGGATATGCTGTGGAGTTTGTTTTCAGAGAGAAGATTTGGCCCAAAATTCAAACATTTAAAGTAGCGGGAGCGACTGCACTACCTCGAGATGTTGAGCTTCAGGTTCTGCAGGCTGCGCAAAAGAGTCAAAACTGCACAGTTAGAGTTTTGGCTACAGCAAAAAATATTATCGAAAGTTATTACACTAGTAAAGGATTAACTTTCGGTACTATTTCTCACTTTGATGGAATGGAAAACGGTGAAGTCATTGCACATTTGGTCGAGGGAGAAATATCCAGAGTCCAGGCCGTTTATCTAGATGAAAACATGCAACCAATCGAAGGCAACAAGGGCTTTACGCACCCAAGAGTCATACAGCGCGAGCATAATTTTAAAGTTGGAAATCTTTACAACGTAGAAGATGCAAAAACGGCTCTCAGGGATATATTTTTGCTTCAATTATTTGATAACGTCCAAGTTGTACCGCGACCAGATGAGAAAGATCCCTCAAAGGTCCAGGTTGACATCATGCTCAGAGAGCGACCAGTTCGAACAGCAGAAACTGAACTCGAGTGGAGCATTGCACCCGGAGAACAAGGCCGTCCTGATCTTGTTTCAGCTCGACCTGGTGGTTCTGTATTTTTCGAGCAGCGAAATCTTGACGGTTGGGGTAGGCAACTTTTTGGGTCTGTTTCCACAGCAAACTTTTTTCAACCTCAAGACGACCTTGGCTTTAAATTAGAATACGTTCACCCGTACTGTTACGGAGACGGCGATGCGTTCAAGTCCTCTTTCAAAACCGCTGTCTTCAACACGCGTAAATTATCTCCTACGTTTACAGGAGGGCCGCTTATGACCGATGTTCCGGCTGTCTGGATAGATCGAGCTGGTGTGAAGGCAACTCTGACTCAAAACTTTTCCAGACAGTCTCGATGCAATACTAGCTTGGTATTAGAGGAAATAACGACACGAGACGATTCAGGTGCTGTCTGTGCTCATGGTGCAAAACAGTTGTCAAACGGCGTCTTATCTGCGGACGGACCAAGAACAACACACTCTGAAACAGGAACAGATAGGATGCTATTTCTTCAAAGCAACTGCACACGAGATACCACCAAATTTGTTAACGGGACACAGATAGGATCCAGAGACATAGTTCAATTCGATCAGTCTCTTGGACTGAGTTCTAGAGTGCCGATATTTAATCGTTTTACAGCAGAGCTAACACGATTCTTTCAGGTTTGCTCTGAGAACAAAAAGACTGCGTTACCTCCCCCAGTTTTCGTCGCTCATTCGAAGCTGGGACATATCGTTGGAAACTGCAGTTCATATGACGCATTCACACTTGGTGGACCGCATTCTTGCCGTGGCTATAGTGTAGGGGAGTTAGGGGCGGCACGGAGTTTTCTCGAGACCGCGATCGAGTTACGCATCCCTGTGCCGTACCTAAACACGCACGCTTTCACTTTCTGGGAAAGCTGTACGGACCTGAACTCGAGTTCAAAAGTCCTTGGTAATCCAACAGAGTATTACCGTCGGGCTGGTAAAGGGATCAGCTATGGCTTTGGTCTCAAACTTGGACCAGTTCGTGCCGAGTGGTGCAGTGACAATAACCAGGGCAACGGAGCTACTTATATTCGTTTTGGTGAGCGCTTCTAGTGAGTCCCTGAGGCTTCCGAAGTCGCGTGTTGCATGCAATGAATGGTCCACCCGTCCGTGCTCATAGTAGACCCATTCCATTAAGGAACCTTCAACGTTCGCGTATATAGTTACATGTTTTATCTATCACTTTTTACGCCAAAATTTAGCGAAATTCGCACCAAACGTGTTTTTCGAACGCTCCGGGGTTTAGTGAATCGCGATGGCGCAACCATCGCGTTCGCGCTCCCGCCAGTGCGCGGGGCGGCCGTGGCCGCCCGCCGGCGCGCGTGAGTAGTTCGAAGTGGTTCCATTGCACCGCCTCTGCACGTCGAAGCGCGCCGAATGACTCGCAAGTGAGTGTGTACGAACCCGAACTGCGACAAGGATGTCGAGCGATTCTCGTTCGCGCTCGGCACACTGGAAGGACGATGCATTCAAATCGATTCTATCGAGTCTCAGACCAAATGACTCCGTGATCGAAAAATACTTTTTGCACGCGATGACGAACCCCGATGCTGTTCGAGTGTGCTCGCGACGCTTCTTCTGACACGCTTTAGCTTGGTCTCTTGGAGACTTACCCGAAGTCGGTCATGAAAGATGGTGCGCGGAACCGGCCGACGTACGTGCTCCATTCGAATCGACCGACGTACGCGGACGAACCAATCATCAACCCAGCTCGTGTGGAATGGTCTGCAATCAGAGAAACCCGTCTCAGGCCACGTCGAGCGCTTTGACGGTGTGCTTTACTTGGGCAGCTTTGAAGTGTCTTTTTGAAAGAGTGTCAGTTGCCCCGCGGTGAAAGTTACGACTCCTTGCGAGCACGGAAAGTAGAATAACATTCGTGCATGCGGCTAAAAGGTCGTAGAAATATATTTGAATGCTGAAACACGCCGCTGACGAAACACGTCGCTGACGCGCAGTCGCTCTCGTTCTCGACGCGGAACGAAGACAAGTTCTACTGGTTTCACACTCCTTGAGTCATGACTCGGTGTGGCTAGGGAATCAGTTACCAAGTGGTACAAAACTCTCACTTTGTAGCAACGTGACCAGGCGCGCGCCTCGCAAGCTCCGAGGAATCATTTTTTGCGCGAAAAGTCGTACAAGTGTGAATACATACCATTTCCTACCATCTTGAAAATCGACAGCGTCATAAGCTCTCCACAGAAGCGACGATATGAAAGTGCACAAGCAGCACACTCAAAAACACCTTTTCAAAGCGGCTGGAGCTTCGTCCACGTACACGCCTCTGTCGCGGATCTATGACAACTAAAACGTCGTGTATCACATTAAAACATGTTTTCTGCGTCCCCTGTCGGCAGTGAATTCATGTGTTCGCCATTATTCCCGCTTTCGTGTTCGATAACGCAGCGACGGTGGTTGAAATCGCTTTTACTCGTCGAACGTACTTCACGTTGCAGCAACGCCCATCCGACGTAGAAGGTGCGAAACGCAACGTGGCACTATCACAAACACATTCATCCGCGTGTTTCTTTGCCTCGCAGACACGCGCCGCGCGCGCGCCGCGACAGACGCGTGAAAGTGGCGCTCGTGTGCGACGCGCCGCGCGAGTTCAAAAAAAGGGCGAAAGTGAAGCTGATTTGAGGTTCGAGTCGACGGTGGGCCGTAAACGGTCATGATTGGTCAACTTAAATACGTAAAATAATAGGAAAACCTTAGTGGAATGGGTCTATTAAGTCGTTATATTTTAATAGTAAATTTGCAATTCCAATGCTGTTCAATATGAACGGCAAACTAAGAAAGTATTTGTTAGAAACATATTTAAAATGGAATCTCTTCGTCTAATAAGTACTCTTCAAAATCTGAAAAATCGCGCTATGGGAGCACTGTTATAATATCTGAAGTTAGAATACAACATGACAACATTACAAAAACTCATCATTTATTTGATTAGAGGAGGGGTTAATTGCCGGCGGCGTAAAGAAAGAAAGAAAGAAGCTTCCCGAAAGCTGCGTGACCACTCCTGCGCGCGCACGCCGAACGAAAGTTCGTAAAGATTAAACGCGACATGTCCACGATTTCGATTCATAAAATTTCGAACTCTAGCATGGCAAATCGAATGACATCGAACTCTTTGAGGACGAGCTCCTACCGAGGAAACAATCTCGTTTTGCATAAACGCGTGGTCTTACGCAAAGCATCAGCCAAAGGGCCCGTGGTTCGAGCCGAAAAGGTTGTCGGTATCGATCTTGGTACAACCAATTCTGCGGTAAGTTTATAAAATAAATCGTCGGTGAAATCACGCGAAACCAGAGCACTTCTCTGGCCACCAAATAACGGGTCTATCTGTACATGCTTGCCTCTTGCTTGGCTGACCATTTCGTATGAAAACTCATTCCAACAGGTGGCCGCGATGGAAGGCGGTAATCCAACCATCGTAACGAACTCCGAAGGTGGTCGAACGACACCATCAGTTGTTGCCTACACCAAGAATGGTGAGAGGTTGGTTGGTCAAATTGCGAAGCGCCAAGGAGTAGTGAACCCTACAAACACTTTTGCCTCTGTGAAGCGCTTTATAGGCCGAAAATTCGCTGAAGTCTCGAATGAATCGAAGGAAATCTCTTACTCTGTTCTTAACACAAGCGGATCCGTCAAAATTGATTGTCCAGCGCTTGGAAAGCAATTTGCCCCAGAAGAAATCTCAGCGCAGGTACTGCGCAAGCTGTGTGATGACGCTTCAACTTTCCTTGGCGACAGTGTAACGAAGGCGGTTATTACAGTTCCTGCATATTTCAATGATAGCCAGCGTCAAGCAACTAAAGATGCCGGACAAATCGCCGGTATTGAAGTCCTTCGAATCATTAATGAGCCAACTGCAGCTTCATTAGCGTATGGCTTTGAACGCAAATCAAATGAGACCATTCTCATTTTTGATCTCGGCGGTGGCACATTCGATGTTTCTCTACTTGAGGTTGGGGATGGAGTGTTTGAAGTATTGTCGACCTCTGGTGATACTCATCTCGGTGGCGATGACTTTGACAAACGAATTGTTGACTGGCTTGCCGAGGATTTCAAGAAAGCAGAAGGTATCGAGCTTCTCAAAGACAAGCAGGCTCTCCAACGTCTTACAGAAGCAGCAGAAAAAGCGAAGATGGATCTCTCTTCAACAACGAGCGCTAATATCTCATTACCCTTCATTACTGCCACAGCTGAGGGTCCAAAACACATTGATACAACTCTTAGTCGTTCCAAATTCGAACAACTTTGTGAAGACCTCATCGCGCGGTGCAAAGTTCCTGTTGAGCAAGCTTTGAAAGACGCCAAATTAAGCCTGAGCGAGGTTGATGAGGTTATTTTGGTTGGAGGTTCTACTCGCATCCCAGCTATTCGCGAACTTGTTCGAAACTTGACTAAAAAAGAACCAAATATGAGCGTCAATCCTGACGAAGTCGTAGCTCTTGGGGCAGCCGTTCAAGCGGGTGTTCTGGCTGGCGAGGTTTCTGATATTGTTCTCCTCGATGTGACGCCACTTTCCTTGGGACTTGAAACTCTGGGGGGGGTGATGACGAAGCTTATCCCGAGGAACACAACGCTTCCTACTTCTAAGTCAGAGGTCTTTTCGACGGCTGCAGATGGTCAGACAAGTGTTGAAATAAATGTTCTCCAAGGTGAACGTGAATTTGTGAAAGACAACAAGAGCCTTGGCACGTTTCGGTTGGACGGTATCCCCTCAGCACCAAGAGGCGTACCACAGATCGAAGTCAAATTTGATATAGATGCAAACGGTATTTTGTCTGTGGAAGCGTGCGATAAAGGTACTGGTAAGAAGCAGGACATCAAGATTACGGGCGCCTCTACATTGTCATCTGATGAGGTCGAAAGAATGGTCGCTGAGGCCGAAACATTCGCTGCTGAAGACTCTAAACGCCGCGAGGAAGTTGAGGTACGGAACAGCGCAGATTCTATGGTATATCAGACCGAGAAGCAACTGAAAGAGCTTGCAGATAAAGTTCCAAGTGACATAGCAGATAAAGTGAATGCTAAACTTGCCGAACTCAAGGAAGCTATTTCCTCTAACGATGTTCAGAGCATGAAATCGGCACAAGAAGCGCTTCAACAAGAAGTTATGGCCCTCGGCCAGGCCATGTATCAAGGAGAAAATGCTGGAAATACCTCCTCATCTGCGACTCCAGATGATGTCATCGATGCCGAGTTCAGCAGTGACAAGTAAAAATTATTCACAAGAGGCACTGTCGCACCATTCTTCTCATTCTACTAATTTAATTTAATTCAATTTATGCACCTTATAAAACATAACTGCTTCACTGACAACAAGCAGCATAGGGGTCTGTCTCCCTTTGATCAAATCTCTTACCCGCTTTCGCGGCGCGAGTCAAGTACTGAGGACAACATGATTGAGTGTGAATTGTGAAAGGCTAATTTGGGATATGTGCCATTTGTTCGGGGCTGGGATCGGACACATGTAGAGGAGATAAAAGCCCCGAATATTTGTCTAACATCTCCCTAGAACAAAAGTACTTTATGCGAGGCTGTCACATCTTATGTATGATGTGTGTATCGCGCATTCTACTCATGTAGCATGAAAATCAAATATTGGGTGGAATTACGGCTTCTCATATTAAAAATCACCAGATGTGGTTAAAAAACTTCTCGATGACTCATGTGGTTTAAAATTTTAATAATTGAATTGCGTGGTAATATACAAAAAGTGCATACAAAGTTTTCATAAGAGTAATTTCAATTAATAACATGTTCATAAGCACCAAGTCGGTACTTAATATGGGACGAAATGGCTAGGCACGTGTGTTTAAGCGTATTCCGAAACTCCGTTCGTTTGCTCTCTTATGAAACCGTCAGTTCTCGAAGTACGGCTCCTAGTGCGCACGCACTCCATTCGCGCGCTGTGGTCTCAAAGCAGTTAGAGGTTACGGTGCCGCATGCAACCGTATGCGCATATCGGCGCTATCTGCCTAAATGTTTTACTTCTCAGTGGAACTGCAGACGGTTGCAAAAGATCAAGTTCTTCCAAGGCGTTAACATTCTTTCTCAGGTACACCCGTTCGAAATTCTCAGTTCTTAACTGTGTAACTTCACAATCTCAAAGTTTTGCGGCTTGGTTTCTTCTTTTGACGACGTTTTCGGCCTTTTATTCAGGTGAACTCTTAACAACAACATACGTCAAATAAGTGTAACTCGGTTTAGTTGTACAACGTGCCTGCTGCGTCCAAGCACGACTCTTAGGCGCGCTGTCTTTTACGTGCCTACGTATTGTGCTTTCAGAAGCGGTGCAGTCCTTTGCTAATTCGGAAAACTGTGACAGCAAGTCAAACAGGAATATTGCCGGTACTCCATCATATCCGCTGTGTGCTTGATATAAAATTGATTGATGAATGAATAGCCTTTTTCGCAGGCGAGATTGCTTCGTCTTTTGTTCTTAGTTCAATGATTTTGTCCAGTGCACCTATTACAGCTAGCTCTGGTGCAATAGAGAATGGATGGAATCAAACTTTTCTTAGTGGTGAGACGCTAACGATTCTGAAGTGAGTGACATAATTTTTTAGATAGCTGCGGCACTGGCTTCATTTTCCGGACGACTACTATTCTTTCACACGGTCTTGATGGCTAGCGGATCACTCCATAGTCGTTTGTTTGTGCGCGTCAGTGCTGATGTTCTGGCTTGTATAGGATCATGGGTACGTCCGCAGCTTATTTTCTTCATGAACATTCACCCATGATAATGAATAGCTTGTATTCGGTTCGCGCACGTGAGATGTAAAAATATTGCTTTGTCTTATTGAAATGTTCTACTGTACCACAAAAGAAAAATTATCCTCCTCACGCTAAAATAACGTAAGCATGGCGGAACTAGGCGATGGACTTCTGCACGAGACCGGCCGCTGTATCCCAATCCCCAGTACTCAAAACTTTGTCTATTGTTTCTGACGGCTTGTCAATGATTTTATCAGCTATGCCGTATGCAATCGCGTCTCTAGCAGTCATATACAATGGTCGCTGAATGTCCTACAGAAGAAGAAGAAGAAAAGTGAGTCCATAAAATTCCACCTTTTGCTAGTAACTCATACCTGCTCAACTTTGCTAGCACTTCGACCAGTCGTCTCGGAAAGAATTCTAACTAAAACTTCTTTTTGAGCTTTGACCTCCTTCCATTTAATCTGTACTTCCGTTGCCTGCCTCTCACCAGTGCTGGGGACCTTAGGCTGGTGAAGCATTGCTGTTGCGTGCGGCGTCATGAATCTCTTTCCCTTTTGTCCTGCCGATAAAAGCATGCATGCTTGACCGATGGCTACTCCAGTACCAACAGTATAAATCTTCGTTTCGAGACTTCAGGTTTTATTTCGAATTTTATGAAGGTCAGATTTACCTCATTTCCTATATACTTCATCGTATCATAGATAGCCGTGGCCTCTGTATCAAACCCAACTACTTCACCATCAGCACGTGTGCAACCTGTTGAGTTGATATATATGTAGCACGGTTTGGATGAGTCGGTGTACTGTAGGTAAAGCAGTTCAGAGACTATTAACTCTGTTACAGCTGGTACGAGCTGCAAAAGGTCTCAGTGAGACATTCACAAGAAAAGGTATCACTTTACCGGCATCCCTATGTATATGATTCGGCTGTCTAATAATAGTGATGGGAGATCTGGCGGCGGTGTTTTCGGCTTATGTTCATTGTATGATGTACCAGGCGTTGCACTGGCAGGCGAATTTGAGTTCATAGTCACCCTCCCGGAATCCCTTGTCCTGTGAAGGTATGACAGAAGCCCTAAAGCGAATCACGTTTCTACCGCGTTAGTGCTTCAACGATGTGAAATATTCACGTAAAATCGATCGGAGTACGAGGAATTTGCCATGGGCAGTGTTTTCTTCTTGCCAACTGCGCGCTCGAAGTCAGTACCTTTGTTCCGTAGCGTGATGCGCGATGTACACTTGGGGGATATGCGGACGCGGGCGTGTGTGTTTGTGTTTGTGGTCATCGCGGACTATATCGCAGACGTTCTGGAAAGTTCACAGCAAATCAGTGGAATCTCTTTGAATCACTCGACTTCCTTGACGCGTGCTATCCGCTGAAACCCGTAGCGGGTGCGAGAATCCTGTGCTTGTAGGTCTGCTTTTATTAGTGTCGAGTAAAACTTTCCAGAATGCATCAACGACGTCATGTTAGTACTATTCGTACTGTATGCAATAGTGCTGAAATCAATCATCAACGTGATTGATAAATTTTTCAAACAAATTTAGAGCCTATTCCTAATAAATAATAATTATACATGACGAAAGGACAAGGTGCACTCCGCGCGCCTCGGCTGCGTTGGCGGAAACAGCATACTAGGGGCGTACATCCTACATATGTAGGCCCGGCCTGCATACGCGTGCATACCATACTTAACACATAATACGCGTATGTAATATACTGCTTGAGTGATACATACCGTACATATGGTGTTAAGTACGAGTGTTTTGCGCACCGATCGTGTAAATATGCGCCGCGTAAACCCTTATTTCTGAACCCTGGTTACCCCTCGTCGCGTACCTTAAAATGGCCAGTCATTTCGTCTCGTATTTGCGTAATCATTAGAGTATCAATGTATTTCTAAAAATCATGCCCCACATAAAAGTCGTTTTTCTATGGCCATATGCACGCCCCCGGGGCGTGCATCCTACATATGTACGTACATATACATCTACATACCATTCGTACATATACATACCGCCAACACAGCGCCTCGGTCGCTTATAATATGCTAATAAGTATTATTTTATGGTGTCTGAAAAAAGCCCGTATTGGACACATGTGTAATAGCAGCATATAGCATATACAGGTCCCAAATATGCGGCATGGGCCTACGCTGTGCGAATCCATGCCGGTGCGAAAACAAGCCCTAGCGGCGCTACATGCTCAAAGGGTGGGTCGCCTAAGGCGCCGTCTTAATAGTTTCTACTAAGACGCGTACAATCGTAGGCCATGGAGTGTCGTATGTATCAGCGATGCTTTCCTGAAGTAGATGAGGTGGTCATGGTTCAAGTGCGTTGATATTCTGGTCAGAGATTCTTCGCACTCACCTTCCTGTTTAGGTGAAGAGCATCGCTGAGATGGGCGCGTATGTCCAATTACTGGAATACAATAACATCGAAGGGATGATTCTACTATCTGAACTCACCCGTAGGCGTATTCGCTCGGTTTCAAAGCTTATCAAGGTATCCGTGCGTGTAAACTTCGAAAGTCCTGGTTTTACTATCAAAAATGCAGGTTGGGCGCATTGAACCAGTTATGGTGCTGCGGGTAGATAAAGACAAAGGTTATATCGATCTTTCGAAAAGGTACGTCATTTATGAATAGTGAGTACGATTTATTTTTCATCCGTCTTCTTACAGGAGAGTCAGTCCAGAAGATGTCCAGGCTTGCGAGGAAAAGTATAATAAAAGCAAAATGGTTCACTCCATACTCAGACATGTGGCGGAAACTACCGTATCCTACGATCTAGAATCACTCTATAAGGTAAGCAAGTGCTATTATCCCTTAAAACTTTTGACACGTCTGCAGAACCTGGGATGGCCGCTTTACGATCTTTATGGACATGCTTTTGAGGCGTTCAGACTTATGGTCACGGATGCAGAAAATATTCTGAATAAAGTTGCCTCGGTCGCATCCGATCATGTGATCCTTGAAGACCACGTAAAACAAGCTCTCATCAAGGATATACGCCGTCGCATGACTCCGCAGCCTCTTAAAATCAGAGCAGATGTTGAGATCACGTGCTTCGGTTACGATGGTATAGAACACATTCGAACAGCACTGCGCGCGGCAGAAGCAGTTTCTTCTGAGGATTGTGCAGTTAAAGTGTCTCTCGTGGCTTCACCATTATTTGTTTTCACTACTCAGACTGCTGAGAAGAATGTAGGCGTGGACGCCATCACCAGAGCAATATCTGCTGCCACAGTGAGTAAAATGCAAGTGTTTTTATCTCATCGTTTTCACTTTTTACTAGGCTTGCATCACAACTGAAGATGGCACGATTTGCGTTAAGGAGGCTGCTAGAGCTGTCAGTGAAAGAGATGATAGACTTTTGGCGGAAAGAATTGAGAAGTTGACCTCGGAACAGACTGAATCTGACAGCGAGGATGAAACCATTGGGGACGTTGAAATTGAACACTAGACTGAGGGAGAAAATAAAATACTGATTATTTTTACAGAATTAGAAACCTATCATTTCTGAACCGATATTTAGCCTTTCTATGCTGTGAAAATCGCTTCAATGCATCGATTCATGTACTTAGCTTGAGTTGCGCCTATGCCTCCCACAAGTTTCCCCACCTGCTCATTTTTAGAGCCCATGTCATAAAAACATTTCTCAGTACACTGCAACACAGGACCATACATGTTATTATTACTTTTTGGTAGCCACAGATCGATTTACCCTAGAATCTTTGAGAAATACTGGAGAACCAAAAAATATAGGTGCAGCACCAGTGAGCCATCGTAAACGACACGAGTCCCTAGCACATGAAGCCGCTGCAAAGCTATAAGTTCCATCCTTTGAACATCCATCCATCCACGTGTCTAAAAGATTGACCGAAAACCTATCAATATCTCTATCAGTAACGTCCCATAGATTCGCAAGAATCGATGGAACACCGGAAAGTAGGTATGTTAGTATGTCTCCATCAGGTTCCAAGTCACCTTCCAAACGCACTACAGCACCACTTGAGCAACCCATGAGAACCACGACTGCATACAACACGTTATTAGATACTACCGAATTGAACACGTACTGCTTTCCAGAACCATGGCCAAAGTACAGGAATAAGTCACTTGTCGCAAGTATATCAGATACGTGCTGGGGTTGTAAATCGTGGGGTGTTATGGACTTCCACTCCTCGTTAGTCACAACGAAGCGGGCCAAAGCTTGTTCAGTGCTCAAGAGATCTCCGGATGGGTTCAAAAGAATTGATGTCTTGGCGAGATCAAAGCACGAATGCAAATTGCAGTACTTTCTTTGGTTTATCGCACGAGAGTCAGAATACGTAACACAAGGGATACGAAAGAATTGATGCTGAACCAACTTTGGCATCGACTCCCATGGTAATGAAGCAACTTTGTCATCTAGAAGAAGATAAATTGGTCCAAAAGTCGATTGATATATATTTGTATGTTTCGATTTTACACGTTTCTTGCCACAATTGAGACTTTTGCAATATTCGGCCAAAGCATATATTTCACGTTCGAGCTGCTCGTGATTTGATAATAAACCCAGTTGCTTCGACGTGGAATCAGATACTATGAACATTCGTCTCAGAACAGAGGAAATCTCTTCTACACGTAGTTCGTCAATATACTGAAGCATCAAGCGGAGCAAATGTCGAGAAAATTTCTGCAGCTCAATACCACGTCGCTCTGACATATGCTGTAATTCACTCAATATCTGTGCCAGTGTAGTTGATTCTTTCACCTCATGAGCTTCATGTTCGCCGAACATAAGAAAAACGAAAGGTCCGAAAACATCCCGCTGCAACGATATGAGAAGTTGATGCAACTGATGATCTCGCAGTAGTCGTTCCTCCCACCAAGCAACTCTTTCCGCTCGAGTAAGCTTTTCACTACATGAACAGCTTCTGGCGTGATTTAAAATCTCTTTAAAATGTTCAAACATGTCGACGTGCACCGAGCCACTATATTTCACTTCGGGCCAAGGTAATTCAATGGTGATCGGTGTTTCGCTGGCCAAGCAGGAGCAACGAGTGAGCATGAGAGTCTTTGCGACTCCTTGGTCATAACCAAAGAAAGCTGCACTCAAACAAGATTCACCTAGTGTGACAACTGGAAATTCAGCGTGTGCCTGGACTTCAGGATCCAATATTTTACTGCGCAGAGATGCACTCGAAACATTAAGTGCACTCTTAGGAATATCAATGGCTGCCCGTTGTCTGAAACTAGCACTATATGACTCATGGGCCGCGTGTGTAAGCCCCTCAGTGTTTATACTGGTACTCGAAATCAAAGCTCCATACAAAATCGCCGACTTTTTCACAAAGTACGGTGAGCAGTCCCATAATTCGAGTGCCGACAGTAACATCTCTACAGTTTCATGATATATCTTGTGTGACTTGGAGACGCAGCAATCTACCGTTTGTAACATTTTACGCAGCTTACGAACATTAAGCGCGCTTCGAGCCAAAAGGGAGCAAGCTGAGTCGACAGTAGAAGTCAAGCTCGCTGAACTCATCCAGTCTTCGCTTTTCGTGAGAAGTAGCTCTGCCAAATTGACATCCACATACATGGAGACATCTATCGCGGATCTACTCAACATAAAAGAACACCAAATGTACCAAGTAGAGCGACGCCTTGTAAAGTTTTCCATATCGTGAGAATCCATCATTTGTGTGAGATTCACAACCAACGCATCATAAGCGATTTTACCGCTCAAAGCATCGCCACGCGCGTGATGTATTGAGCAATTCAGGGCAAGAAGTGAAACATCCAACGCTTCCTGGAGAAACTGAGTGAGCGTAACTCGCAAGCGGGCTTTTCGCAACAGTGTTTCGACACTGTGCATTAATCGCTCCGCATCATTCATAAGTGAGCGTTCAATCAAGTGCTGTGCTTGTCTGATGTTGATGGCAGCCGTCAAATAAGGCAAATTCATACGTTGGGAAATACACAAAGCTTCACTAAAAGCGTCATTTGAAGGTTTGTGGATCCCTAGCCAATACGTTATGATAGCGTGGAACGTTTTAATTTCCAAGTAAAGTCCAATTATTTGCCACAAGCTTATTGCAAAAGATACTGTGAGCCCATCATAATGAATGGAATTTTGAAGTTGCGAGTGGATTTCTTCATTATTCCACGCTTCCATGACGCTTGTATGAATGTATGGTAAGTTGTGACTTTTGAGCATAAGTTCAACTAGGTTGAGCACCTCCATATTGTATTCGAATGCACTTGACAAATCGCCATTTGTAACGTGTACACATACTTCAATGATTTTCATGCGAACTCTAACTTCGAAATCACTAAATTGTATGCACCAAACAGGCACAGAATCTTGCTTCAATAATGACTCATTCGATGCACTTATTGGAAAAGTAACGATATTGCTAGCATATGACCGTGTTTCGAGC